>WNGG01001271.1_pt1 | contig 28488 bp, 18 predicted proteins | sample 5400661 | NCBI WGS metagenome assembly WNGG01 (sample SAMN13153372, study PRJNA577476) | soil metagenome | isolation source: 100 cm soil or saprolite under Garry oak tree replicate 1 | place: USA:California | collected 2016-06-15
GCTTGCAGCCAGCGTTCCTTGGCCAGGGTCTGGCACTTGGGGCAGTGGCGGTTGCGGCAGGAGTTGTAGGTGACGCGCAGGGCCCCGCAGCGGTCGCAGGCCTCGGCGCGACCGCCCAGCGCGGCGGTGCGGCAGGACTCGATGGCCCGCATGGCCCGGCGCTGGGCACGGGCCAAGGTGCGCGTCTGGCGATACGCCGGGCCATGGGCGCGGAAGATGTCGGCCAGCTCCACGGCGCGTGGGGATCGCCCACCGGCGCCGGGCGCCGCAGTCCTGCACACCGGCGCGGCTTACTTCGTCGGCAGGTCGAGAAGGTCCAGGGGCGAGCGGTTGGCCATCAGTGTCGGGTGCGCCAGGTGGAAGTACCGCATGGTGCTGCCGATGTGGCCGTGGCCGAGCAGGCGCTGGATGGTGTGCACGTCGGTGCCGGCCTCCAGCGAGTGCGTGGCGAACGCATGGCGCAGGGCATGGATGCCGCCCCGCTTGGTGATCCGCGCCCGCAGCTTGGCGGCGTAGTAGATCTTCTGGGCCGCGCTCACATCCAGGGGTCGGCCGGTCCGGGACGGGAAGAGCCACAGACCCGGACGATACAGTCTCCAGTACGAGCGCAGCTCCTCCAGCAGGCGCGGCGACAGGAGGGTGTAGCGGTCCTTCGCGCCCTTGCCCTGCTCCACCCGCAGGCTCATGCGGGCGGAGTCGAGGTCGCCCACCTTCAGGTTCACCACCTCGCTGACCCGCAGGCCGGCCGCGTAGGTCGTCACCAGCAACGCCCGATGCTTCCGGTTGGGCGTGGCCCCGAAGAGCCTGACGATCTCCTCGCGGCTCAAGACCTCGGGCAGCCGCGACGGCTGCTTGGCGGCAGGGATCTGGAACTGCGTCCGATCCCGCCCCAGCGTGGTGTGGTACAGAAAGCGCAGAGCGTTCGCGGCGATGTTGCACGTGCTCCAGGACAGCTTCTCCTCCTGCAGCATGTGCAACAGATACGCCTGCACCTCCGGCGCGGTGACCTGCTCCGGCGACCGCCGATAGAACCGCGCCATCCGCGCCACCGCGGCGACGTACGACTCCCGCGTCCTCGCGGACATCCCCCGCAGCAGCATGTCGTTGTCCATGCGCGTGCGCAGCTCGCTCATGACCTGCCTCCATGGAAGACAAGGAAGGAACCAGCGAACGCCCCGGCGGGCGTTCAGCAGGTCATTGTGCGGCGACGGTTGCGGAAAGCGACAGCTGGAGAACGCAGGGGGAACAGACCTCAAAAGAGGTCAGGCGTGAACAACGATCACGACTGTGATGAGCGAAGCTCTTCTACCGCGCAGCGGTTTAGTTCAACGCAAATTATGCTGTTTCGGCCTAATCCACTAAACATAGCGAAACTGCAAATTGAACCGAGAATCGCTGTGCGGCCGTCAGCCTAATTCCCTAAGAGCCGCGGGCGGCTGGCTGGCAGCCTAATCCAATAAAGGCCGCGAGGGCGTCGCTTGCCTGACGCGGTCTCTTGCGAACCGCCTGACGACGTACCGGTCCGATGAGGGAACGAAGTCGGCAGAGGCCGCAAGGCTTTCAGGCAGTCGACCGATCGATGCCGCTAATATACCCGGATACCCGGGGTGGAGGGAAGGGGTTCCGGCCGGGCGGGCTTCCTACCTCATCCCCGCCACTTTCGCGAAGTAGTGGGCGAAGGTCTTCATGCCACCGCTGGCCTGGCCCCAGTCGTAGTTCTCGTTCGGGGCGTGGTAGCCGTGCTCCGGGAGGCTGAGGCCGATGCAGACGATCGGGGCCTTGAGATGCTTCTCCATGGTGACGACGGCGCCGATCGAGCCGCCCTCGCGGATGAAGGCGGGGGTCGTGCCGAAACCGAAGCGCACCGCCTCGCGGGCGGCGTCGGCGTAGGGGCCGGTGAAGGGGCCGAGGTACGGCTCGAGGCCGGATTCCTCGTTCACCTCCACATCCTTATTGATCTTCCGGACCGCGGCCTTGAGGAGGTTGAAGGCCTTCTTCGGGTCCTGCTTCGGCACGAGGCGCATGCTGACTTTGGCCTCGGCCCAGGGCGGGACGACTGTCTTGACTCCGGGGCCGGTGTAGCCACCGGCGATGCCGTGTACCTCGAAGGTCGGGCTGGCCCAGATGCGCAGCATGACGTCGCGGGGATTGGTAGTGCGCAGCGACTTCAGCTCGTGGGCGGACTGGAACTTCTTTAGATTGAAGCCGGAGGCCTGGAACGACTTGATCTCGGCGGCGCTCGGCTTCACGACGTCTTTGTAGAATCCGGGGATGAGGACCTTGCCGGTCCGGGCGTCGTAGAGCTTCGAGATGACCTGAGCCAGCTCGCCGATCGGGTTGCGGGCGGCGCCGCCGGTCAGTCCGGAGTGGGCGTCCTTGCCGCCGGTCCGGAGGAGCAGGCGGGCCGGCTTGAGGCCGCGCAGGCCGTACGGGATCGCCGGCTTGTCGCGCGACAGCCAGATGGTGTCCGAGACCAGGACCGAGTCGGTGGCGAGCGAGGGCAGGCGCCCCTTCAGAAACTCCTCGAAATGCGGGCTGCCGATCTCCTCTTCGAGCTCCCAGATGAAGCGGACGTTGAGCTTCACGCCGCTCTCGGCGGCGTACTTCGCCGCGAACAGGGCGGTGAGCCCGGGCCCCTTGTCGTCCGTCGAGCCGCGGCCGAAGTAGCGCCCGTTCTCGCGGCGGAATTTGAACGGCTCCTGCGTCCACTCCGGCTCCTGCGCCGGCTGCACGTCCATGTGGTTGTAGACCGTGACGGTCGGCGCGCCGGTGCCGGCCCGGAAGTCTCCGACGACGACCGGGTTGCCGCTGGTCGGGACGATCTCGGCGACCCCGCCGCAGGCGCGCACCAGATCGGCGGCGGCGCGCGCTCCGCGATCGATGTCGGCGCGGTGCGCGGGGTCCATGCTGACCGTCGGGATCTCGACCATCTGCCCGAGGCTGTCCTCGAACCGATCGCGAACCGACCTCAGGTAGGTGTCGAGGCGGTGCGGGTCTGGCGCTCCGTTCATCGTGTCACCTCCGGGGTTATCGCGCGGGCCGCGGTCGCGTCATGGGGTGGTCGCGTCATGCGGCGATCGCGTCGCGCCGCCTCCGGGCGTCATCGGGCCAGCGCCGGTTTCATCGCACGGATCCGGCGGCAGGCCTCCTCGAGATCCTTCATCTTCTTGGCGTAGCAGAGCCGGATCTGAGTCCGGCCGTCCTTGGGGTCGAGGTAGAACGACGAGCCGGGGATCACCGCCACGCCGCCGCGCTCGAGGATCAGCCGCGCCGCTTCCTTGTCGTCCTTGTATCCGATCTCGCGGAAGTCGGCCAGCATGTAATACGCCCCTTGCGGCACGTACGGCGTGAAGCCGGCCTCGCGGCAGGCCTCGACCGTCATGTCGCGCTTCTTCTGGTAGTCGGCGCGCATCGTCTCGTAGTACGACGGCGGCAGGTCGAAGGCGGCGACGACGCCGTACTGCAGCGGCGACGGGGCGCAGACGTTGATCAGATCGTTGAGCACCGCCATCGTCTCGGCGAGGCGGCGGCGCGCCACGGTGTAGCCGAGGCGCCACCCCGTCATGGCGTAGGTCTTGGAGAAGCCGCTGATGGTGATGGTGCGGTCCTCCATTCCGGGGAGCGATCCGGGGCTGACGTGCTCGCGGCCGTCGTAGAGGATGTACTCGTAGATCTCGTCGGTCACGCACAGGGCATCGTGCTTCTTGCAGAGGCCGGCGATGTGAGTCAGCTCGTCGCGGCTGAAGACCTTGCCGCAGGGGTTGCTCGGCGTGTTGACCAGGACGAACTTGGTGCGCTCCGAGAACGCCGCCTCGAGGGCGGCGCGGTCGTAGCTCCAGTCGGGCGGCCGGAGCGTCACGAACTTCACCACCGCCCCGCAGACCTTGAGGATGTGCAGGTGGTAGCCGTAGAACGGCGAGAAGAGGATCACCTCGTCGCCGGGGTTGACGAACGACAGGCAGGCGGTGACGAATGAGCCGGTCGATCCGACGTTGACGATCACCTCGCCGTCGGGGTCGCACGGGATGCGGTTGTAGTCGCGCATCTTCTTCGCGATCCGCTCGCGCAGCTCGTCGATGCCGTCGAGCCGCGTGTAGATCGATCGGTCGTCGCGGATCGCCTGGATCGCCGCCTCCTTGATGATCGGCTCGATCGGCTGGTCGCAGATCCCCTGGCCGAGGTTGATCCCCTTCACCTTGGCGCACTCGATCGACATCCGCCGGATGTCCGACTGCGCCAGCCCCCCGATGCGGTCCGCGAACAGCTTCTTCAAGGCTTGACCCCCGTGTGGACGCAGACGATCCCGCCGTTGAGGGCGAGGCAGGAGACCGGGGAGAACCCGACCTCCTCCATCGCCCGCTTGAACTCGGCGGCCCCCGGGAAGCGCGCGACCGAGTCGGTCAGGTACCGGTAGGCCGCCTCGCGTCCGGTGAGCCAGCCGCCGATGCGCGGCAGGACGTTGAAGAAATAGAACCGGTACGCGCTCCAGAGGAGACGCGACGGCGGCGTCGAGAACTCCAGGATGACGGCCCGGCCGCCCCGCCGGATCACCCGGAGCATCTCCACGAGCCCGGCCCGGTAGTCCGGGACGTTCCTGATCCCGAAGCCGATCGTCACGGCGTCGAAGGCGCCCTCGCGGAACGGCAGCGCCTCCGCGGGCGCATTCACCAGGGCGATGGTGCCTTCCTCGGCCCTTCCCTTCGGCGCGAGTTTCTTGCGCGCCAGGTCGAGCATGGCGCGGCTCAGGTCGGCGCCGACGACCCGCGCGGCCGGCTTCTGCCGCAGCACCTCGCGCGCCAGGTCGCAGGTGCCGCACGCCAGGTCGAGAACCGTCGCGTCGGAGGGCAGGTCGCGGAGCTGCCGGATCGCCACCCTGCGCCAGTGCAGGTCGATGCCGAAGCTGATGACCCGGTTGGTGAGGTCGTAGCGCGGAGCGATGGCGTCGAAGTTGTCGCGGATCTCGGTGTTCCGCGGTGTCAGGGCGAAGGCCGTCATGGAAGCCGCCATTATACGCGAGGTTGCCGCCATGAATCGCGGCTCAGTCGGCCAGGCGCCGCGAGGACTGCCAGACGATCCGTCCGCCGACGATGGTCGTGACCACCTTCGCGTCGCGAATGGCCTGCGGGTCGATCGCGAAGATGTCGCGGTCGAGGATCACCATGTCGGCCAGCTTGCCGGGTGAGATCGATCCCTTGTCCTTCTCCTGGAACTCGGCGTAGGCCGATCCGAAGGTGTAGGCCTCGACCGCCTCCTGCAGGGTGATCTTCTGCTGCGGAATCCAGCCGCCGGGGTGTTTGCCGTCGAGCGTGGCGCGGGTCACGGCGGCGTACAGGGTCTGCATCGGGTCGAGCGGCGCCACGTCCCAGTCGGTCCCGAACGCCAGGTGCACGCCGCGATCGAGGAAGGAGCGGAAGGCGTAGGTGCGGCTCGCCCGGTCGGGGCCGATCCGGCTCTCCGCCCAGCGGCCGTCGTCGATGGCGTGATACGGCTGCATCGAGGCGACGACGCGGAGAGCCGCGAAGCGGTCGAAGTCCTTCGCCGCCATGTGCTGGGCATGCTCGATCCGGAAGCGGCGGTCGCGCTCCCCGTTCGCCTTCGCGACCTCGCCGAAGAGATCGAGGACGATCGAGATCGCCTGGTCGCCGATGGCGTGGATGCACAGCTGCAGCCCCGCGGCGTCGGCGCCGAGCATCCGCTCGCGCATCGTCTGCAGCGGCTGCATCTCGTCGGAGAGGAGGCCGCGGTTCCCCGGCGCGTCGAGGAACGGCTCGAAGAAATACGCGGTGCGCGCGCCGAGCGATCCATCCGCGTACGCCTTGAGCGCCCCGATCCGCAGCCAGGACGATCCGAAGGCGTGGCGCAGCCCGAGCCGCGCCTGGTCCTCCCAGTGCGGAACCAGGGGCGCGGCGTAGATGCGCGTCGTCATCTCACCTTGCTCGAGGAGATCGGTGTAGGCGGCGATGTCGGCGTGGTCGGGGTTCATGTCCTGCACGCTGGTCACCCCGAGGGAGGCGGCGTGCCGGAGCGCGCGCCGCGCCGCCTTGAGCCTCTGCTCGTGCGTCAAGGGCGGGATGATCCGATCCACCAGATCCTCGGCCGCGTCCTTCAGGAGGCCGTTCGGGTTTCCCTGGGCGTCCCGCACGACGACGCCGCCGGGCGGATCGGCAGTGGCGGACGTGACCCCGGCCATCTTCAGGGCCACCGAGTTGGCGAGCGCCATGTGACCGTCGTAGCGGTACAGGAAGACTGGCGTGTCGGGCGTGAGCGGATCGATGAGCGTCCGGTCGGGGAGGTCGGGCGGGCTCCAGAGCGTCTCGTCCCAGTCGCCGCCCTGGAGCCACTCCCCCTTCGGGATGGCGGCGGCGCGCTGGCCGACTTTCTTCGCGAACTCCTCGCGCGACGTCACGTGCTTGAGCTCGAGGCCGTCGAGCTGCCGGCCGCCGCTGATGAAGTGGACGTGAGCGTCGTTGAACCCGGGGAGCACGCGGCGCCCGGCGGCGTCGATGACGGTCGTGCGCGGGCCCTTCCAGGCGTCGATCTCTTTGCTGCTGCCGGCGGCGACGATCCGCTCGCCAATCACCGCCACCGCCTGACACTCGGGGCGCGCCGGGTCGACGGTCGTCATCTTGCCGTTGGTGATGATCAGATCGGCCGCGGGCCGCCCGGTCTCGTTCGCCGCGGGCGATCCGGGGCGCGCTCCCTTCGCGGCGGGCGATGCAGGCTCCGTCCTCTTCGCGGCCGGAGTGCCGGCGCCCGCGGCCATCGCGGTCGCCGCCAGCGCGCAACCGAGCACGAGGAACAGATGAAGAGCGCGGAGCGTCAGGAACTGGGACATCGCGTCGGCACCTCCCTCGCGTCGAACCTCTTCAGAGCACCGGGGAGCCCGCATTATACGGGAAGCCGCGAATCTCAGGGACCGGCCGCCACCTCGGCGGCGCGGTACTCCGGGTAACGCGCGAGCCGGGCGAGGAAGAGGCGATCGGCAGGCACCGCGGGAAGATCGGGCAACGGGTTCGTCCGCAGACCGTCGTACACGTAGATCCGGCTCGTCGCCGCCGGGGCGTCCGGAGCGGTCGCCGCCCGGGCGGTTGTCCCGGGGACCGCCTCCGCGGGGGCGGCCGGCGCTCCGAGCCAGCCGCCCCGGCCGCGCCGGACGATGTTGACGGCGTCCGGCAGCCTGATCAGGCCGCCGACCGCCGCGGCACGGTACGGGATCAGCTTCACCATCGTCCCGCGCTCGAAGGTGAGCCGGTTCATCCGGGCGACGGCGTCCCGCGCGCTCGTGTCCGCCACGATCAGCGTCTCTCCGGGACGCAGATCGGCGGCGGGCCGGCGCAGCTCCTCGAGGCACGCGGCGTACGGCTCCGCCAGGAGGGCGTAGTCCGCGATCTCGCGCTGGATCAGGATCGCGTTCGTCGCGGCCACCAGCGCCAGCGCGCCTCCGGCCAGGGCCGGGGCGGCCCGTCTCAGATTCGAGAGACCGCGCCGCGCGGCGATCCATTCGACCGCCCCGCACAGGACGAACGCGTAGCCGATCGACAGGAGATACAGGTAGCGCGAGGAGAGCTTCTCGAGGGGCAGGATCGGGGCGAGGCAGACGGCGATCCACAGGAACCCCGCAAGCGCCACCGTCCGGCGCAGGAGAAGAACCGCCCCGGCGAACAGGCCGAGGACGAGCAGGCACGCCAGGGGACTGAAGTCGTACGCGTCGCCGAGGCCGATCGGCCGGAGCAACAGGAACGGAAGCTTGAGGACGAGCGCGCCCGCGGATCCCACCGCGTAGTGGAACGACGGCTTGGCGACCCAGTTGAAGGCGGCGAACCCCGCCGCCAGCAAGCCGAACGGCAGAAGGTCGAGGGCGCGCCGCCGGCCGGCGATGAAGAGCGGCGTGAGCAGGATCGGCGAGAAGGCGATCTCCTTGGCCAGGAGGGCCAGCGCGAAGCAGAGCGTCGCGCCCGCGATCCGGAAGCGCCACGTTCCTCGAAGGAGGACCAGGGCCGAGAGGACGAAGAGGGCGGCGAGCGCGTGGCCGCGCGCCGCGGGCCAGATGACCGCCTCGGAGAGCCGGACGTTGATCGCGAAGGTCAGCCCCGCCGCGCCCGCCACGAGCGGACGCGCGCCGAGCCGGCCGCACAGGATCACGATCAGGAGCGCGCACAGGGCATGGACGAGGAGCGAGGTGGCGTGAAAGGCGCCCGGGCGGCCGCCGCCGACGAGGTCGTCGAGCAAGAAGCTGGCGTGCAGCAGCGGGTTGAAGTCGCGGAAGAAGATCGAGACGAGGTAGAGGGGATGGAGGCGGGTCGCCGCCATCCGGCCGAGCCAGGTGTAGTCGTCGGAGAAGAACCCGGAGCCGAGGGCGCGGCCGTAGACCGCGATCGCCAGGACGGCGCAGGCCCAGGCGGCCGCCCGTTGTCCGGAGGAACGCACCTACGAGCCCGCGGATCCCCGCCAGCCGCCGTGACCGCCGCCGGAACCGCCGCTTCTCGGCTGGCCGGACCCGGGCTGGCCGCCGCCACCGCCGCGACCGCGCCGGCGGCGGCGCCTCCGCCGGCCCTCGCCGGCCCCCTCCCGCGGGGCACCCTGGGACGCCGTCCCCTGCGGTGCTCCCGCGGCCGGAGCGCCGCCCGGCTCGTCGGCCTCCGCGGCCGGCTCGTCGAGGACGCCGCGCGCCGCCTCCTCCTGGAAGTGGGTGCGCAGGAGGACGGAGACGATCGACAGCCGTTCCTCGTCCTCCAGGATCCCCCGCGCCATCGCCTCGTACTCGGCGCGCTCCTCCGGTGTGAGCCGCGCCGCCTGCTCCTTGAGGGTGTCCACGATCCGCCTCACCTTCTTCTGCGCCACCTCCGCGTCGGAGGGAAGGTCGCATTCGTACGCCTTGAGGTTGTTGGCCCGCACCAGCCGGTTGAAGTTCATCAGGTCGAAGCCCGAGACGAGCGAGATCACCTTGCCGGTCTTGCCGATCCTCCCGGTGCGGCCGGCCCGGTGGATGTACTGGTCGGAGGACTCCGGCGCGGAGTAGATGAAGACGTGCGACAGGTCCTCGATGTCGATGCCGCGCGCCGCCACGTCGGTCGCCACCAGGTGCCGCAGCTCCTTGGCCCGGAAGCGGCGCATCACCTGCTCCCGCTTCTTCTGGGGGAGGTCGGAGGAGATCATCGCCACCGGGAGCCCGCGCATCGCCAGGTAGTTGAAGATCGTGCGCGTCTCCGCCCGGGTGTTGCAGAAGATCATCGAGGACGCGGGCGCCTCGTACTCGATCAGCCTGTAGAGGACCGCCGCCTTCTCCATGCGCGTCACGATGTAGAAGAGGTGCAGGACGTCCGTGACGTAGAGGGTGTCCTGGGACAGCATCAGCCGCTCCGGGTCCTTCTGGTAGCGGCTGGCGATCGCCTCGATCGAGGACGGGATGGTGGCGGAGAACATCAGCGTCTGCCGCTCCTTGGGCACGCGCTCCAGGATCTGCCGCATCTCCTTCTCGAACCCCATGTCGAGCATCTGGTCCGCCTCGTCGAGGATCAGCGTCCGGACCCTGCCGAGCCGCAGCGTCTCCTGTCGCAGATGGTCGAGGAGGCGCCCCGGCGTCCCGACCACCACCTGCGCCCCCTGGCGCAGACCGGTGAGCTGCCGCGCCATCGAGTCGCCGCCGTAGATCGACAGGACGCGGATTTGCGAGGGGACGGCCAGTCGGGCAAGCTCGTCGGTCACCTGTACCGTCAGCTCGCGCGTGGGACAGAGGACGAGCGCCTGCACCTCGGAGAGGGAGCGGTCGATCCGCTCCAGCATCGGCACGCCGAAGGCGGTCGTCTTGCCGGTGCCGGTGCGCGACTGCACGATCAGGTCCCGCCCGGACCGGGCCAGCGGAATGGCGCGGGCCTGGACCTCGGTCGCCTGCCCGTACCCCAGCGCCTCGAGGCCGCGCAGGATCGCCTGGGGGAGATCCATCGAGGTGAACGGCACCGGGACGGCCGGGAAGGCCGAGGGCTCCTGCCCGGGCTCGCGCGCGGGGAGGGAGGGCGGGGGTTCCCTGGGTGAGCCGCGGGGTCGGATCGCGACGACGCGGATCTGGCGAAGGCGGCCTTGTTTTCTGGGCGGTTCGGTCATCTAGATGCCGAGGGCTCCTCCGATCACCTGGTCGGTGGTCAGGAGGCAGACGCCCCGCGCCGCCCACGATTCGAGCAGCGGCGGAGCCTCCTGGGGATGGATCGCCTGGGCGGCGTCCTGGACCAGGGCCACGCGGAAACGCTTCCTCTCGAGGAGCCCTTCGATCGCGTAGCGGTCACAGACGTCGAGGGCGACGCCGTAGACCAGCACGCGATCGGGACGGACGACGTCGAGGACGGTGTCGACGTTCGGGTTGCTGAAGACGTCGAAGCGCTGCTTGCGGAAGATCACCTCGCCCCCCTTCGCCAGGTGTTCCTTCACCCTCTTCTTGAGCGCCTCCTTGTCCGCCGGCCGGCTGTCGATCCAGAGCGGGGCGTGCGGCTCCGTCGCCGGCACCTTCTCCTGCCCCGGCGATCCTGCCAGACAGTGGGGCGGGTAGGTCTCGCGGAAGTCGGGGCGGCTCGAGATCTCCGCGTCCTCGAGGGAATGGTAATCGACCGATCCCAGGATCGGGATGCCGCGACCGCGCGCGAAGCTGGTCAGGGCCTGCAGCCTTGGCAGGAGCGCCTCGGCTCCCTGCACGTACAGCTTCCCCTCGGGCATGATGAAATCATGCTGGGTGTCGACGTCCCAGAAGATGGTGGCAGGCATGGCAGGACCCGATTCTATGCCGCGCGCAGGTCGCCGGTCAATTTGGCCGGTCTCCGAGGCATCCCCAGCCTTCCCGGTGCGGCTTCTCCGCCTCTCGGGCTCGCGCAGGATCAAGACGAGGGTGCGCCCGCCGCCCATCCCCGGGACATGGGGGGGGTGGCTGGACGGCGGGCGCCAGAACACTTCCTGCCATGCAAGGCCGGTGCCCGCCTCGGGCCGATACTCCGCGCGAGACCGGAGCCTCTTCGGCGACAAGGAGTTGCGATCGGATCGGAGGTGCCGTGCATCGGATCGATCGGGGCCCGGAGCGCGAGACTGAGACGCTTCGATGCGCGCCACGGGCCGCCTCGCGCGCGCCACAAGAGGGGCGGCCTGAACGAGTTCCGCGCCGCCGTCTCAACCCGGCTCGCGACGGGCCGATGAGACGGTGCCGGATCAGAGCACGACGGGATAGACCTTCCGGTGGACGTGGGCGCGATCGATCGTCTTGCGGCGGCCGCTCGTCCAGTGGGCCAGGGCGACGAACTGGTCGTTGACGAAGCAGCGCGGCAGCAGCGCCGACAGGTCCTCGCGCGATGCGACCGGCAGGCGCTTCGAGGATCCCGCGAGGGCGTCCTGCCCGGGCAGGAGCGATCCGAGGATCGGACCGGCGGCGAACAGCTCGGCCTCGAAGGGGGGCATCTCGCTCCGGGCCCGGGTCGGGATCCCGGCGAAGGCGAGAAGGGTCCGACCCTCCGATGGATCGGGGCGGGGCTCGAGCCGCAGGCCGGTGTGGAGCGCGAAATCGTCGAGGGGATCCGGCCTCGGATCGGCCGGACGCGTGCCGGCCGTCACGTCGAGCTCGAGGCGCGCGCCCCCGCGTTCGACCTGAAGCCTCACCGGAGCGCCGGGCTCGAGGTCGAGGACGGCGTCGAGCGCCTCGAAGTTGTCGCGCGGCCGCCTGGCGCCGATGCCGAGGATTCGATCGCCGCTCTCGAGGCCGGCCGTTTCCGCGGGACTTCCGGGAAGCACGCTGCGGACGCAAACGCCCTGGTCGTCGGCGAAGCTCCGCCCGGCGCTCGCCGCCAGCAGCGGGTCCTCCAGGACGAGGCCGAGCCAGGGCCAGACGACCGTGGAGCCGCCGAGCATCTTCTGCAGGCTACGGTGCGCGTGGGCGGCCGGGATGAACAGCCCCGAGGCGCGCGGCACGGCCAGGCCCCCCTCCGGGGCGTACTGGATCAGCAGGCTCGGAATCCCCAGCAGGTTTCCCTCCGCGTCGAGGAGCGCCCCGCCGGAGTCGCCGGGGCCGACCGGGGCGTCGACCTCGCTCCAGAACTCGATCGGCCGCGCGCCGACGCGCACGCGCGCGTGCGTCCCGATCCTCCCGGGAACCACCGCGGGCCCGGCGTCGTCCCGATCGCCGACCACGAAGGCGGGCGTCCCGGGTTCGGGCGGGCGCTCGGCGAGCGGGATCGGGTGGAAGGATCCGCCGCGCGCCCGCAGGAGCGCGAGATCGGATGCCTCGTCGACCGCCACCACCCGCGCCTCGACCTCGTCCCCCGCGAGGACACGGACACGGACCTCCAAGCTCCCCTCGACGACGTGAGCGTTGGTCAGGATGAGCCCATCCACCGACACGACGATCCCCGATCCGGCCCCCGATCCCTGGATCGGCTCCATCTCGAAGCGACCTCCGCGGAAGACCGGGACCTTCTCCAGCTCGCGGACCCTGACGCTGACGACGCCGCGCAAGGCGCGCGCCACCGCCGGCGGGAGGGCGGCGGCCCCCGAGGCGGTCGCGGATGGCCCCGGGGCGACCGGGGATGCCCCCAGCAGGAAGGCCGCCAGGGCCAGGAGGACGATCGATCTGCGCATTGGCAGCGGGAATATAATTCCCGAGCCACCACAACGCCCGTCGATCCGGAGCCGGGCGGGAACGGAAGGAGATCCGTCCGTGCGCACCGGGCCCAGAGCCGCGGCGCTCCTCGTCCTCGTCGCCGCCGCGGCGGCGTACCCCGCCTCGCCGCCGCGGCGGGCGGGGACGGAGCCTGGTCACGCGTCCGGGCCGGCCCGTCAGCCGTCCGACGCCTCCGCGGTTCCTCCCGGCGATCGGCTCCTGGAGTTTCTCACCTGGGCGCACCCCGCCGCCGGCGGCTGCGCTCCGCCGTCCGATCCGCGCATCGTCGCGCGCTGGCCGGATCGGCTGCGCGTCGACTTCGCGATCCTCTGTGGCGCGGAGCGGCACGAGCTGGCGGCCGTCCTCGAGACGCGCGAAGGGAAGGGAGTCTGGCAGGTGGCCGAGGGGTTCGAGACGGAGCCGGATCTGCTGGAGACCGCGATCGCCTCGGGCGCCGTGCGCGTCCCGGAACCGCCGGCTCGGGGCGAGGAGGCGGAGCCGTCGCTCGAGCCTCCGGCGTCTCGGCGCGCGTCGGCACCCCCCTCGTCACCCGGGCCCGGGATCGCTCCGCCCCCCGCCAACCAGGACGAGAGCGAGGGGCGTCCCGCGATCGACGGCGTCGTCCCTCCGGAGGCGCTGCTGGAGGTGCATCCCGAGTACCCCGAGGAGGCGAGCCGCGCGCGCCTCATCGGCCAGGCGCGCGTGGAGCTCCTGGTCGAGGTCGCGCCGGACGGGACGCCGGAGCGGACGCGACCGCTGCGCGGTCCCGATCCCGACCTGGGGCTGCATCGCGCGGCCGCCGAGGCGGTGATGCGCTGGCGCTTCAGGGCCGCGACCGTCGCCGGCCGGCCGGTGCGCTACTTCGCTCCGGTCGATCTGACTTTCGAGGGCCTCCCCGAGGAGTCGCGATCCTGGGTGCACCGCGCCCTCTTCCACGTCCAGGCGATCGTCTCCTCCGACCCCGCGCCGGCCGAGGAGGCCGGCCGCAGGCTGCGGGCCGGCGAGCCGTTGGCGCAGGTCGTATCGGCCCTCGCCTCGGGGAAGGCGCAGGGAGGCGACTGGGGGTTCGTGTCGGCGACCACGCTGCCGGCCGCGGTCCGCAAGGCGCTGCACGAGATCCCGGTCGGCGAGACCGCCGGACCGATCGCCGCGGACGGGCTGAACTACCTCGTGCGCAAGACGGGGGAGATCTATTACGCCATCCTGTCGGCCGCCGACGAGGAGATCTCCTACAGGATCGTGCACAAGCTCGAGGCCCCCGAGGGGGAGGCCCTGCGCCGGGCGGTGGAGGCGGACATCGCCGACTACCTCGCCGAGCGCAGGCGCCGCGCCTACGTGAACGAGGCGGCGCGCCTGATGGGGATCGGCCAGAGGCAGATCGAGATCGGCCAGCTCCTGATCCACACCGACGCCCTCGACGATGAGGAGGTGAAGATGCTCGGGCGGGTCATCCAGGCGGCGATCGAGGCCCACCGCCAGTTCTGGGAGGCGATCGTCCCCCTCCGTCCATTCAAGCAGCAGGTCCTGGTCTACGCCTTCGCCCGCAAGAGCGACCACGACAGGCTGCACCGGATCTGGCAGGCGGGGAAGGTCGCCGCGGCCGGCCTCCCCGGCCCCGCCGGTGAGTACATCCCGGCCTCCCGCATCCTGGCGATCCCCTGCGAGGATATGGAGGGCCACCTGCCGATCCCGATCGTCGTGCACGAGGCGATCCACATGCTCGACTACGAGACGGTCTACGAGGCGGGGGTCGTCCCCTCGAAGTGGTTCGAGGAAGGGCTCGCGACCTACCTCGGCTTCTCTCAGATCGACAGCCAGCTCAGGATCGAGCCGGGGGAGATCCGGCGGTCGGGGACGATCGTCTCGGGCGGCGTGCGGATGCAGTTCGATCCGCGTGCCCCGCTGCGGGAATACCACCGAAGAATCGCGGAGGGGGAGCCGGTCCCTTTGCGTCTCCTGCTCGCCGCGGGCCCGGACGACCCGCTCTGGACCGGCGACCGGTCCGCCCTCGGGTACGGAGCCTCGTGGACGCTTCTCCACTTCCTCAAGGAGGGAGGGAAGGGGAAGCGGCGGCCGGCGTTCTCGGACTACGCCCGCCTCGAGGCGCGCGGCCAGGGGGGGCCGGAGGCCTTCGAGCGGCTGTTCGGACCCGATCTGGAGGCGCTCGCCGACTCCTGGCACGCCTACGAGGCCGATCTGTAGAGACCCTTCACGAGTCCGCCGGCGCGCTCGCCGGGTCTCCTCTCAGTTCTTGCGCTGCAGCTCCTGGTCGATGATCTCCGTGAAGCTGTTCACGTCGCGCGCCCCGACCAGCTTGAGCCCGTTGATGAAGAAGGTCGGCGTCCCGCTGACGCCGTACTTCTGCCCGTCCTGGAAGTCCTTCTGCACCTCGGTCTTCATCTTGCCTGAGTCGAGGCAGGCCTTGAACTTGTCCTTGTCGAGGCCGAGCCCGCCGGCCGTCTCGACCAGGTCCGCGGACGTGAGCTTCGCCTGGTTGGCGAACATGGCGTTGTGCATCTCCCAGAACTTCCCCTGGTCCTTGGCACACCCGGCCGCCTCGGCCGCCCCCTCGGCGTTCGGGTGGAAGCTCAGCGGGTAGTCGCGGTAGACCAGCCGCACCTTGTCGCCGTACTTCTTGAGGACCTCGGTGACGGTCGTCTCGGCCCGGCTGCAGAACGGGCACTGATAGTCGGAGAACTCGACGATCGTCACCGGGGCCTTCTCCGGCCCCTTGGAGGCGTCGTCGTCGACCGACACGGCGATCCGCGGCGGCTCCATCATCACCTTGACGCCGTATTTCTGCCGCAGCGTCGTCATGTAGGCGCGCTGGGCGTCCGCCATCTTCTGGGACTTGAGGAAGGAGCTGATCTGGGGACCGAGCTGCTCCTTGGTCTGTCCGCCGACGTTCGCCTTGTTCTTCTCGTACCAGTCGTCGATCTCCTTCTGCGCCGGCTCGGCGACCTTCGAGACGACCTCGGTCTCGACCAGCTTCTCCTTGGGCACCCCCTTGGCCGCAGACTCCTTCTCGAGGATGATGTCGCTGATCATCTCGTCGAGGGCCTGCTTCCTCTGCTCGAACTCCTGGCGGTTGAGCAGCTTGAGCGCCAGATCCTGAAGGGTGATCGGATGGTCGCCGATGACCGCGACCGGCGAGGCCGGGTCGGGACCGGCCAGCGTCCCATCGGTGCCCGCCGCGGTCGGTGCCTTGGCCGCCGGCGCGGCGGCGGCGCCCTTCTTCTTGCTCTTGTCGGCGGGCTTGCCGGGATCGCCGCTCGCGGCGAAGTAGAGACACGACGCCGCCACCGCGATCAGCGTGGCGACGAGCACGAACCGTTGGTTGCGACCAGCCATGACGCCTCCTTCAAACGCCGGGGTGGGATGCAGACCGTGCCATTCTACAGCCCGGCAGGGGCGGCGTAAAGGCCCTGGAGGGGTTCAGGGCATCCGAGGCGCGCGCGCCCGGGCTCTCGTCGAGAAAAGTGGTCCGGTTGGCGATCGGCGTATAGACTCGGACGTTCTTGCCCCATCCTTGAAAGGAGGCTCACCATGTTGCGAAGGTCGATGATGACCGCCCTGCTGCTGCTCGTCGGTTGCACCGCGGCGTTCGCCGGTCCCTTCTACGTGGGCGCGAGCGTCGGCAAGGAAAACTTGAAGAGCGGCGACCTGGGTGCATCGTTCGATGCCAGCGCCACGGCCTACAAGGCGTTCGCCGGCTATCGGTTCCTGAAGCTCTTCGGCATCGAGGGGGGGTACGTCGATTTCGGCTCGCCGAACGACACGACCGCCGGCATCGATCTCAAGATCGACTCCACCGCCTGGGACCTGTTCGCGGTCGGCGTGCTGCCGCTCGGGGAGCACGTTGAGCTGTTCGGCAAGGCGGGATACTTCCGCTGGGACAGGAACGCGAGGCTGAGCGGTGTCGTGACCGGAAGCTCGAGCGCCACCGGCCATGACCCGGTCTACGGCGTCGGGGCGGCCTTCAAGCTCGGCAGGCTCCTGGCCATCCGCCTGGAGTACGAACGGTTCGACATGACCGACACCGAACACCTGGACCTGTCGAGCGTCGGCGCCGACTTCCGCTTCTAGGATCCCCCGGCCCGGGTATTGACTTCCGGTGGGCGTGCACGACGGTCCCGAAGGGAGTACAATAGGGACCTCCCGCAGAGAGCCCGCCAGGAGACAGGTGCGTCGATGAAGTATCGCCAGCCCGGCTACCGCGACTCGGAGTACAAGGAGGAGCGCGAGAAGAAGCGCCAGGAGGATCACGGCCCGCGGGGTCCCCGCGAGCCGCGCGGCATGGCGCGCGAGGCGCGCCTGGTGATGCGCTGCTTCCAGTGCGGGCACCAGGAGCCGGCCGCCGAGACGATCGAGACGGGGGCCGCTTGCGCCAAATGCCACACCCCGCTGCATTGCTGCCGCAACTGCATCCACTTCGATCCCGGGGCCCGTTTCGAGTGCCGCGAGAAGATCCCGGCCCGCATCGTCTCCAAGATCGCCGCCAACGACTGCCCGCTGTTCCGCCCCGAGACGGTCCTCGACGCCACCGGCCGCCGCATCGTCACCCCCGGGCCGGCCGCCGACCGGCCGACCAGCGCCCGCGACGCATTCGACGCACTGTTCAAGAAGAAATAGGCTTCGGGAAGCCGCCTCGAGAGGACGCAGGGCCCCGGTGCGCCGGCCAAGTCTGGGCGCCGATCCTCCGGGCCGCGTCATCCGTGCCGCGCCCGCGTGCGGTGCGATCGACGCGGGGGCCGATCGAACCAGGGTGCGTGCGGGCCGCCCTCGCCCTACGATCCCCATAGCGCCGCGCTCTCCATCTCGACCGTAAGGAGTCCCGCGATGAACACTTCCGCCTCGCGCCCCGTCCGTCGCCTCGTCCTCCTCGCCGCGATCGTTCTCGTGACGTCGTCGCCTGGCGTTCTCCCGCTTGGCGCCGCCTGCCCGCCGGGCGACTCGAACCCGATCACGAGCGGCACCGGCGTGGCCGGGCTGCCGGTCGTCTTCACGCGCCTGGGAGGCGCGCCCCGGGCGACCTTCTTCGTCCTGGGCGCCGCCGACGCCGCCAACAGCGGCTCGCTTCCCGCCTCCGCCTGGCTCGTCAACCTGGGAGATCTCGACGGCGACGGCCTGCCCGACTACCGGATCGCCGCCCCGGGCGTCGGGCCCGGCGGGTGGGGCGACCCGCGCACCGTCGGCTGTCCTTCGACGCTCGACCCGCCGCATCCGCCGCTGGTGATCGTGATCACGCACGCCCGGGAGGACCTGGACGGGGACGGTGCGTTCGACGTCTGGGAGGATCAAAACCTTGACCGTGACGGCGACGGCCGGATCACGCCGCCGGGCGGGTGCGAGGGGATCCTGCGCGAAGACAAGGATTGCGACGGACATCTCGACAACATCAACGAGGATCTCAACGGTAACGGCCGCCTCGATTTCGGCGAGGACATCGACGGCGACGGCCGCCTCGACGACGGCACCGAGGATCGCAACCACAACAGCGTCCTCGACGACCGTCCCTTCCCGAAGCCGGGCGACGCCGTCCCGCTCGACTGCAAGAAGGATGCGTCGGGGCTGTACATCTACCCCTGCATTCCGACCGCGACCTCGCACTCCTACCCGTACGGATCGCTGCGCCCGGCTCCGGGCGGCATCGTGGTCGTCACCGTCGCCTGGAACGGCACGGCGTACGACGTCGACACCATCACGACCCCGGGGCGCCTCATTCCCGGGGAGGACAAGGACGGAGACGGGGCGTTCGACGTCTGGGAGCCTCGGAACCTGGATCGTGACCACGACGGCCGGATCACGCCGCCCGGCGGTTGCGAGGGGATCCTGCGCGAGGACAAGGACTGCGACGGACATCTCGACAACATCAACGAAGACGTCAACGGCAACGGGCGCCTCGACCCAGGCGAGGACCGCGACGGCGACGGGCGCCTCGACGACGGGACGGAAGACCGCAACCACAACGGCCTCCTCGACGACCGCCCCTTTCCGAGGCCGGGAGATGGCATCCCCGTGGACTGCTACACGGACGGCTCCGGGAGATACGCCTTTCCATGTATCCCAATCGCGATCTCCGACACCTATCCGTACGGCAGCTTCCAGCCCGCGCGTCAGTTCCGCGCCATCGACGCGGCGCCTCTGGAGCGCCTGACGCCGGTCGCCTCCGGCGTACGCCGGAGGCTCGACGGGAGTTGGCGGGTGCGGCTCGACGTGGCCGGCGTCGATCTGAACGACGACCTGGGCGGGGCGCGGGCGGTCTTCGAACTTTACCGGATGGCGCTCGAGGCGAGGCCGGCGCTCGCGTCCGCGACCGATCTTCTTGCGATCCAGGCGGCGCCCACCTTCCTCGAGACGGGCGGCTGCTGCCTGACGATCCCGGCCGCGGGCAACGGCGCGTCGGGGGTCTTCGCCTCGCTGATCCCGAGCGAGCCTGCCGATCCGCGCCCGCGCTTTGTCGTCGAGGGGCTTCCGCTCCCGGCTCCGGGAGTCGTCCCGCCCTTCACGGCGCCGGATCTCCTCGACGCGGACGGAGACGGCGTTCCGCTGCCGCTCGACGACTGCCCGGACCTGCCGGACCCTGCCCAGATCGACCAGGATCGGAACGGCCTGGGCGACGCGTGCGACCCGGCCCTGCGGCCCGGTGCCGATCTCCCGAGCCGCTGGATCGAGGTGGCGAGAGACCAGGGGCCGGGGGCGCGCTCCGGCGCCGCAGCGGCGTACGACGCGGCGCGCGGCGTGGTCGTCCTCTTTGGCGGGTCCGCGGACACGGGGACCTGGGAGCTCAGCGGAGAGGTCTGGACCCGGCGGGCGACGACGAGCGCTCCGGAGGCCAGGAGCGGGCACGGCATGGTGTACGACTCCGTGCGGGGCCAGGTGATCCTGTTCGGCGGCACGCGCCTCTCCGACGGAGTGGCGCTCGGCGACCTGTGGCGGTTCGACGGCGACAACTGGAGCCGAATCAGGACCGCGTTCTCTCCGCCGGTCCGCGCGTCGTTCGGGCTCGCCTTCGACGCCGAGCATCGTCTCCTGGTGCTCTTCGGCGGCCGGGTCGGAGCGCGGACTCTGGGCGACACCTGGGTCTTCGATGGATCCGGATGGCGGGCCGTGCCGTCGCCTCGCTCCCCGGCCGCCCGCTCCGGGGCGCAGATGGCCTACGACGCCTTCCGCCGTCTGGTCGTCCTGCACGGTGGGGTCGCCGGAGGCGGCCCGGCCACCGCGCTGAACGATACCTGGGAGTTCGACGGCCTCGCCTGGCAGGAGGCCGACACGCGCGGCGGAGACCCTCCGGTGCGCGACGGTGTGATGGCCTTCGATCCGGCCCGGCGGCAGATCGTCCTGTTCGGTGGGCGGGCGCCCGTCTTCGCGCCCCTCCTGCCGCCGAGCGATGAGGCCGTCGCCGCCACCCGCCTGTACGATGGGGCCTCCTGGGCGACGTTGCCGACGCAGATCACCGCCCCCTGGCGTTCCTTGGCCGCTGGCGCCTTCGACCGGGCGCGCGGCGTGCTGGTCGTCGAGGGAGGACTGCAAGACGGGACGACGCTCGCGGACACCGAGGAGCTGCACCGTCCGGACGACACCGACGGCGACGGCGTTCTCGACGCGAATGACAACTGTCCCCTCGTGGCCAACGGCGACCAGCTCGACGCCGACGCCGACGGCGTTGGGGACGCCTGCGACGACTGCCGCGACGTCTACAACCCGACGCAGCGCGACCTCGACCGGGACGGGCTGGGCGACGCCTGCGACGACGACGTCGATGGCGACGGCGTTCCCAACGCGCAGGACGCCTGCCCGGCATCGTACGTCGCCGGCCGTCCCTTCGACGCCGTGCTGGAAGGGGGCGGGCCGGACTCCGATGGCGATGCGGTCCCCGATGACTGCGATCGCTGCCCGCGCGATCCCGCGAACGACGCCGACGGCGACGGCCTCTGCGGCGACGTCGACAACTGCCCGGCCGCCTTCAACCCCTTGCAGGAGGACGCGAACGGCGACGGCGCGGGCGATGCCTGCCAGCCGAGCGTGACGATCGTGTCGATCGATCCGACACGGGAGGGGACCCTGGACGCGCGGGTCGCGATCGGGGATCCGGACGGCGACCGGATCCGGGGCGAGGTCAGGATCCTGGCGACCGCGTCGCTCCTGGACGCCCGGGCGCGGATCTCCGAGGCCTGCTCCCTCGCCTTCCTCCCCGACGGTGTCCCGGGACAGGGGCTGATCTACGGCGCCAAGACCGGGACGCTTCCCGCGATTCTCGCCGACGCCGCGTCGCTCTTCGGCTGCAGCGGCGTCCAGGGCGTCTTCCTCCTCGCGAGCGGGACCTGCGCCACAGCCAGCCCGTCCTCGTTCGCGATCACCCTGACGCTCGATCGCCCGACCCCCTTCCCGATCTGCGCCCGTCGTTTCCTGGGGGGCGCGTCGTTCGACTACACCGTCTGGAGCGTGACGCCGGGGGCGGCGCTCCTCGGGCCCGTCGGGCCGCCCCTCATCGTGCGGCCTTACGAGATGTCCCGCCTGCCGGACTCGGTCGACCTGAGCGGGCTTCCTCGTCCCGGGAGCTACATCCTTCAGATCACGGCGACCGATGGAAACACGCCCGAGGTCTCCGACGCCCGGATCTTCACGATCGACCGCCAGACGAGCCTCGTCTTCAACCGCCCACGCCGTTTTGCGGCCAGGGCAATCGGCCCGGGGTTCGGCGGCCACGGCTCCGCCGGCGGGTTCCCGCCGGGCCCCGGCCGCCTCCCGCCGCGTGGGCGGTTCCAGGGGGCGCCGACGCCCCCGCCCGCGCGGCAGGGGCCAGGTTAACCGGCCGTCTCCCGAACGCACAACGCCGGGCCCACGCCGGGCGCTTCCGGCTGACCTGATCCTGCTCCTCTTCGATCCCGAGGCGTCGACGCGAGAACGATGCAAGATCGACGTTGGCATCCCCGGGCCCTCGCGGTATAAGAGGAGCACAAGGACTCGAGCGCCTCCGCCGCATGGCGTCCGTCGACAAAGGTCATGCCACGGTGCCAGTTGACGCCAAGCGCATCCGGAAGGTACTTTCGCGTCACCCAGTTCTCATCAGATGTGGGTGCGCATGAGCGACAACGCGCGACGGCTGTTCGCACTGTTCGCACTCCTGACGGCCGGTTCCGCGCAGACTATCGCGAAGCCGCTCTTCGACGCGCCATTCTTCAGCGGCGGTGGCTCGGCCTGCCAGATCCTTCCCGCCGACCTGAACGGAGACGGGCTGATCGACATCGTCACGGCGAACTGCCGCGATGACACGGTCTCCGTCCTCCTGGGCCGCAATGACGGGCTCTTCCCGACGCCTCTCGTCCTGTCGGTGGGTGACTTTCTCATCGGCGTCGCGGTCGGCGATTTCGACGGGGACGGACGGCCCGACATCGCTGCCGCGAACAGTTCGTCGAACGATGTCTCGATCTTCTACGGGAACGGGGACGGGTCGTTCGGCGCCGAGACCCGCATCGCTCTCGGAGTCTCGCCGCGCGCGGTGCGGGCCGGCGATTTCAACGGAGACGGGCAGGACGACCTGGCGATGCTGGCCCTCGGGGACGCCGCGCTTCTTCTCAGCGGACCGCTCGGGCCGTTGACCGGCCGGGCGACCGTCGATTTCGGCCCGGCCGCCGAGGATCTCGTTGCGGCCGACTTCAACCGTGACGGTCTGGCCGATCTCGCGGCGTCGGTGCCGACCACGACTCGCGACCCAATCTGCGGCAGCTTCATCAGCCAGGTAGTCATCCGAAGATCCCTCGGGGACGGGACCTTCGCGGCCGCCAGCTCCTTCAGCGTTGGAGCCGGGCCGCTACTGATGTCGGTTGGTGACCTTCAGTCGGACGGTTCGCGCCTCCTGGCTTTGACGATTGGCGTGCTAGGCCAGGCCTCGATCTGGGCGATCCGTCCCGACGGCACGTTCCAGTCGTCCGGGATATTCACGTTCGGCAGCCCGTCGGCCCTGCAATGCAACGCACGCGGAGGCGCCGTGGCGCTCGGTGACCTGAACGGCGACGGGCGCGACGACGCGGCGGTCAGCGACGGCAGAGGCCTCTATGACGGTGTTGGCCTGTACGTCGCGATCAATCCCGGCACCGGAACCTGGCGCGCCGGCCCGGCGCTGCTCGGTTTTCACTCGCTGGCGCTGGCGATCGCCGACCTCGACGGTGATGGCGCGAAGGACGTCGTGGGGGACAGTCTCGGCGTGTACTACGGACGCGGCGATGGGACGCTGGAGGCGCCGTCCCTCATTCCGGGGTTGGCGGGGGAGAAAATTGTCGCCGCAGACGTGAATGGGGATCGCGTGTTGGATGTCATTGCCAGGGGAGGCAGCTCCATCGTCTTCCTCCCCGGCGTGGGTGATGGCACCTTCGGAACGCGGTTCTCGCTCTTCCAGCCGGAGCGGTACCTGTCATTTGCGGCCGCCGACCTCGATGCGGACGGCGATGTCGACCTCGCCGTGAGTTACCCCGATTCCTCGACGGTCGCCGTCTTCCTCGGCGACGGCCGCGGCGGCTTCGCGCCGCCGGTCCGCTACGCCGTCGGGTCGTACCCGAATGATGTCCTGGTCGGGGATTTCAATGCGGACGGTCTCGCCGACATCGTCGTGCTGAACCAATTCTCGAACGACGTCTCTTTCCTCGCGGGCCGGGGAGACGGTACCCTGGCGCCCGAATTGCGGCTGCCCGTGGGCGGCGTTCCGACGGGGATGGTCGCGGGTGATTTCAACGGGGACGGCATCGTGGACATCGCGACGATCAATCTGTCGAGCAACGATGTCTCTGTCCTCTCCGACGACGGAAGCGGCACCTTCCCGACCCGGATCAGGATTCCGCTCGTCGCCTCGCCCCGGACGGCTGTGGCGGCCGACTTCGATGGCGATGGGCGGGACGATCTCGCCGTCGGTCTCAGCGGGGCGCCGCTCGAAGTGCTTCCCGGCGACCCGGTGACCTTCCTGGGCGCCGCGCGCGCCACCTCGCTGACGGCGACCGGCGCGCTTGCGGCTGCAGACTTCGACCGGGACGGGCATCTCGACCTGGCGCTGAGCGGTGTTTCAGTTCTCCGTGGCCACGGCGATCTGACGTTCGAGCCGGGGGAGTCGTACAACCTCCAGCTGGTACCGGGCGGCATCGCGGCCGCCGACCTCGACGGCGACCGACGGCCGGATCTTCTTCTCGGCAATGGGACGGTCAACGACGATTTTCCGCAAGCGTTCCTGACGGTCGCCCTCAATCGCAGCGGGGTGGGCGACCGCGATGGCGACGGGATCCCCGACGCGCTGGACCCCTGCACCGATACCGATGACGATGGCTTCGGCAACCCCGGCTTCCCGGCGAACACGTGCGCGGCCGACAACTGCCCGTTCGCTCCGAATCCGAGCCAGGCCGACGCCGACGGCGATGGTTTGGGCGACGCGTGCGACAACTGCCGCCTGGTGTCCAATCCGACCCAGGCAGACTTGGACGGCGACGGCGTCGGCGACGCGTGCGACGATTGCCCGTCCGTGTTCGATCCGACGCAGTTGGATTCGGATGGCGACGGAATTGGCAACGCCTGCGACAACTGTCCATTCGTCGCGAACCCCGGCCAGACCGATACCGACCACGACTTCAAAGGGGACGCCTGCGACGTCTGCCCGACCGTGCCTTTCGAGCAGCACACCGACGGGGATGGCGACGGGGTCATCGACTGCGCGGACAACTGTCCGGCCGTTCCGAATCCGAGCCAGACCGATGCCGACGGCGATGGCGTGGGGGACGCCTGCGACAACTGTCCGGCCGTTCCGAATCCGAGCCAGGCCGATACCGACGGCGATGGTGTGGGCGACGCGTGCGACGATTGCCCGTCCGTGTTCGATCCGACGCAGTTGGATTCGGATGGCGACGGGATCGGCAACGCCTGCGACAACTGTCCATTCGTCGCGAATCCCGACCAGACCGACACCGACCATGATTTCACCGGGGATGCCTGCGATCCTTGCCCGACCGTGCCGTTCGGCCAGTTCGTCGACAGCGATGGCGACGGGGTCATCGACTGCGCGGACAACTGTCCGGCCGTTCCGAATCCGAGCCAGGCCGACACCGACGGCGATCGTGTGGGCGACGCGTGCGACAACTGCCCGAACGTGCCGAACCACGACCAGAGCAACGTGGACGGGGACGACAAAGGAGACGCCTGCGATCCCTGCCCGACGATCCCCTTCGAGAGCCTCCTTGATGTCAACAACAACGGGCTGCCGGACGGGTGCGACCCGTTCCTGGCGATCTCGTCGGTCAGCATCAGCTTCAACAACCCGGTGGGCAGGGGATCTGCGACTATGCGCTGGACGACGAGGTTCGAGATCGGCCTCCTTGGGTTCAACATCATCCGCGTGTCGCCCCAGGGGATCCGCGTGCAGCTGAACACCACGCTCATCCCGTGCGTGGAGTGCGTCACCAGCCTGGGCCACTCGTACACCGCCGTCATCCCGAAGCACAAGAGCGGTCGCGACCTCTTCGTCGAGATGGTGTACGCGAGCGGCCGTATTATCACCTTCGGCCCGGCCGTGAAGGAGTAGCTCGCCGCCCAGCCGCGGGCCAGCCCGGTCGCCTCCGAGGAGCCGCCCTGGGCCGGCCCCGGGGGAGCGTGCTAGCATGAGGCCGATGCTCACGACGCTCCCCCCGGCGCGGCCCGGACCCGTCCGGCGCGCGACCGCCGTCGCCAGCCTGGTCGCGTTCCTCCTGAGCGGGCCGCTCGCCTGCCTCTCCACCAACGTGCCCCCGGTCGGATCGCCCGAGGCCGGTTCGGATCTGGCGCGCGACGAGGCGCGGCTCTGGAAACAGGCCGAGGAGGAGGAGCGCCAGCTGCGCGCCAAGGCGGCCCTGTACGACGATCCGATCCTCGGCGACTACCTTAACGGGGTCGCGCAGAAGCTTGTCCCCGATGACGTCAGGAGGCAGGGGACCCTCAAGATCCGGGTGCAGGCGATCAAGGATCCAAGCCTCAACGCCTTCACCTATCCGACCGGCTCGGTCTACGTGCACACCGGGCTCCTGGCGCGCATGGAGAACGAGTCGCAGCTGGCGATCGTCCTGGGGCACGAGATCACCCACGCCACCAACCGCCACGCGCTCGAGTTCGAGCGCAGCGCCCGCAACAAGGCGGTCGGCTTCTCGATCGCCTCGCTCGTCGGCAGCCTGGTCGTCGCCAACGCGGCGGGGCAGAAGGCGGAGAGGGGAGACTACAGCGGGGCCTACGTCCTGAACCAGGTGGGGAACATCATGGTCGGGCTCGGCCTGGAGCTCGCCTTCCTGGCGTCGGTGAACGGCTTCGGGCGCGAGCTCGAGCGGGAGGCCGACGAGGTGGGGCTGCAGCGGATGGTGGCCGCCGGCTACGACCCCCGTCAGGCGCCGCGCGTCTTCGAGCTCCTCAAGGAGAACCACGGCGACGAATCGAAGCTCGAGGTCTTCTTCTTCGGAAGCCACCCGCGGCTGAACGAGCGGATCGAGGACATGAACGGCCTGGTGGCGGCCCGTTACAGCGGCGCCGGCGCGGCGCCCCGCGCGAGCGATCCGCACGACTTCCAGATGCGCACCCGCGTCCTGGTGCGCGACGACGCCGGCCTCAACCTCGACGCCGGGCGGTACGGCACCGCCGAGGCGGAGATCAAGAAGGTCCTCGATCTCACGCCGAACGATCCCGTCGCGCATTATCTGTACGGGCAGCTCTATCAGAAGCGGGCACTGGAGGCGAAGGACGCCGACGAGACGCGCCGGCTCTCGGACCAGGCGCTGGCGCGCTACGAGCAGGCGGCGCGGCTCGACGACCGCTACGCCGATCCGTTCAAGGCGATCGGCATCCTGCGCTTCAAGGCGGGGGACAAGGAGGAGGCGCTGGCCGCCTTCCGCCGCTATCTGGCGATCCGGCCGGACGCTCCGGACGCCCGACAGGTCAAGGACTACATCCTCGAGCTCGAGACCCGCTGAGGCGCCGCGACCCCGCGTCAGGCCGCAGTGGCCGGCGACCTCCTCGGCTTGCGCTTCTCCGCCAGGACGGCGAACGCCTCGAAGACGATCTGCAGGGCGAGGAAGAGGGTGGCGTCCGAGGGGTCGAGCGGCGGCGAGATCTCCACCAGATCCATGGCGCGCACCGGCAGCTCCTGGACGAGACCGCGCGTCAGGTCGAGGAGCTGGCGGCTCGACAGGCCGCCGGCGACCGGCGCTCCGGTGCCGGGAGCGCAGGAGGGATCGGCCACGTCGATGTCGATCGACAGGTAGACGTTCCCGAGCCCCGCCAGCCTCCGCCGGGCCAGCGCCACGATCGCCTCGGTCCCCTGCCGCTCGATCTGGCGGGCCGGCACGAACCGGATCCCCTTCTCCTTCATGAAGTCGAGCTCCACGCCGTTGTAGGAACGGGTCCCGAGGATCAGCAGGTGCTCCGGCTTGAGGCGGCTCCCCTCGAGCGCCCGGCGCATCGGGCAGGCGTTGGCGAACCGCGATCCGTCGTAGGTGTCGAACAGGTCGGGATGGGCGTCGAGGGAGACGAGACCGTACCCCTCAGGAAAGCCGGCCGAGAAGCCGCGCAGGAGCGGGATGGTGACCGAATGATCTCCGCCGATCGACAGCAGGAAGGCGTCCCTCCCGGCCAGCGCCCCCATCCGGAAGGTCTCGGCGGCGAACTGCTCCGCCCGGACGAAGAAGTCCTCGCGGATCGCCTCCTCGCTGTCGCCGGCGGCCGGGATGATGTCGCCGAGATCGCGCACCCGCAGGAGCGACGAATCGACGACGTACCCCTCCTCGGAGACGGCCGGGGAGGAGTCGGAGATCTCGCGCAACCGGGCGGGAGCCTCGGAGGCGCCGCCGCGCCAACAGGCGCCTCCTTCGTACGGCAGCCCCAGGATGGAGACGTCGCTCGGCAGCGGCAGCGCGGGGTCGGCGAGGCCGCCCCAGGGATGGCGGCTGATCATGGATGCATTGTACCAACAATGGGCGGCGGTCTGTCCCTCGCGGGCTCCTGGGATAGAATCGATCGACGCGGAGCCGACGCGCGCGAGGCGGCCCGGTGCGAGGTGCCACATGACGAGGGAGGGGGCGGCCGCTCTGGTGATCGCGGTTCTTGCGGCGGGCGCCGGGACGCTGGGGTGTGCCGGCGGGACGCCGCAGGCGTCCGATCCGCCGGCCGTGCCTCCCGGCACGGAGGCCGCGGCCGCCGACGGCCCTGCGGCCCCGGTCTCGTTCGCCGACCTCGCCGGCGTCCAGGCCGCCCTGGCGAGGCGCCGCGGCCGGCCGCTGGTCGTCAATTTCTGGGCCACCTGGTGCGGTCCCTGCCTCGAGGAGATGCCCCAGCTCGGCGCGCTGGCCCGCGAGTACGCCGCGGCCGGCCCCGACTTCGTCGGCGTGTCGGTCGACGCCTGGGTGACCGGAGAGGGGGCCGAGACGGAGGAGAAGGTCCGTGGCGCCCTGAGGCGCGCCGGCGTGGCCTATACCAACCTGATCTATCGCGGCGACCAGGATCCGCTCGTCGACGCCTTCCGCCTGCCCGGCCCGATCCCCTACTCGATCCTCTACGACCGGGACGGCCGCGAGGCCGGCACCTGGGTCGGTCCGCTTTCCGTCGAGGCGCTCCGGCGGGCCATCGCGTCCCTGCACTGACCCCGCGCCTCAGTTTGAAGCGCCGACCCTGCAGCCGCCGGGCACGGGTCCGGCGTCGCTGCGCGACCCTCCCCTCGGCTCGCCTCGCTCCCCCCCACCGCGCTGGGGGCGCGCGGTGGGGCCCGGGGCGCGAGGTCTTCTGTGAAGTGGCTGGTCCGTGTCAAGAGACTTTTCAGGTCACGGCGGTCCCTTCGTCTGGTCTGGCTTGCGGCCCTTAGCCTCAGCGAG
>WNGG01001274.1_pt1 | contig 28462 bp, 26 predicted proteins | sample 5400661 | NCBI WGS metagenome assembly WNGG01 (sample SAMN13153372, study PRJNA577476) | soil metagenome | isolation source: 100 cm soil or saprolite under Garry oak tree replicate 1 | place: USA:California | collected 2016-06-15
TCCATCGGCCGCAATGCATGAAGACGCCTCGGCAAGGCTCCGTGAGCATCCCGCTCCCCTCGGTTGCTCGATCTTGAGCCGGCGCTCGCTACCGTGCAGTGTGAGCGGCCACCGAGGATCCCGCTGTCGGCCACGAGGAGGGCACCGTGCCCATCACAGAGAGCGACCGGATTTCGGGGCACTGCACTGCGGTCAGCTGCCGAACGCCGATTCGGCGCGGTTGACTCGCACTCGTCAAGATCTGCCTGTCACGCTCTTACCGCCCGGTTCTGCGTGGCTGCGGTGATGGTGCGACTATAGGCGAAGGTGGCAAGCCGAATTGGCGCACTCTTCGCGGCCAGCTGCACTGACCCGCCAAGGAGGGCAGCTCTCCGTCCCGGAGCCACCGCTGTCCGGCGCGACGACCCCGGCGACCATCTTCCTCATCGGACGAGCATCACATGGGACTTGAGAACAGCTTCTACCGCGCAGATTCAGGACAGCGTCGCCTGTTCACGGGCACATCCGGGGTGTCCTGACATGCAATCGCAGCCGATGTGCTCGTGATGCGACCCGAACCGGAGGTGCTGGGCTCCGGCGCGCTCAGTGACCTGATGGCTGGAGCCACTCCACCGTGAGGCCTTCCCGGCTCGCGAATCGCTTGATGTCGCGACCGATGATCTGCCGGATCCTCCGCGGCCCCGGCTGGACAGTCCGGCGCGGCGCCAGGCCTTGATGGTGGCGCCAGGCCTTGATGGTGGAGACGTGGACACCGAGCTGCGCGGCGATCTCGTTCATGGTGAGCAGGCCGCGGGCGCGGGCCAGACATACTTCTGGCACCCCACAGGGTGGTGGCCACGGTGTCGGTCGGGAAGGGCGATGCTGGGGCACCGGCACTTCCTCGAAGAGATGAGCCGCAGGCTGGGGGTGCTACAGGCGCAGGAGCGTGATCAGAATCAGTGTCATGACCAGGAGACTCGTGCACGTCCCGACTAGCCGCTCGGGCCTCTTCTGACGTCGGGTCACGCTGCGCAGCGCAATCTCATGCGGAGTGATGCGGCCCATTCCACGTAGCGCGCCTTGAAAAGCTGGCCCAGATCTCCCTGCCGCAAAACCGATTCCGTACAAAGCTGCCCCGAGGGGGGCGGTAGTCGCGCAAAGCAGCGCTCCGCCTATTACGAGCGGCGTAGCCATCTCCGTCAGAAGGCCGAAACCAAGGAGAGCGCCAAAATATAGCGTGCCGACCGGTCCGGACTCGGCCCACTTTCGGTTTGCCTGTATCGCCTGACGGCCCAGTGGAACGTTCCGGTAGCCGAGAACATACCAGGCAACGGACAATGAAAGCCAGCCGAGCGCGAGCGCACATGCGACAATCGTCGCATGCAGCGCCGAGCTGATCGCCCCGATGCTGCCGTAGAGAACTGACGCCGAAATAACCGCGCCCGCGTAAAAGAGGCTGGCTGCTGCCAGACGGATGCGATGACGACCGTCTCCGCTCGCGATGAAGCGCGTGTTTGCACCTCAACCAGAAGTCGTATCGAGGATGCCGATCAGCAATCCGGCGACCGGCAGGGCTAGCTCCCAGTTACTCAACATCATCTTCCTGCTCGCTGATGCTTCGGCCGTCAGCAGAATGGCCCGATCGTCGTCGTGCTGTAACTGATGCAGATCCCCGAGCTGCAACCCGTGAGACGGCAGTCGCAGCAGGTAGTCACGTAGTTGCAGTGACATCCTGTGTTCTTGCATGGAAAAGCCGGTCCCGTGCAGGTCCAGCATGCGGCGCCCGACCATGTGGTGGCCTTGCCGTGGCAGTGACTGTCTTGCGAATTCGTCTTGCAGCCGGCGCCGCTCGTGCCGCAGTTACAGCTGCCCGAATAGCTGTTACAGCACGGAGATGGGCCGCAAGGGTACTTCGACCCCCAGTTTCCGCCGCCGGGGCACCCGGCGCCGCGGCGATCGCCTACCGAGCTTGCGCATGAACTGGTGTAAGCGAATGCGGGCGCGCCCTTCATCACCTCGAGTGCTCCGCCTGCTGACAGCAATGCCGTCATTATGAAAGCTCGACGCCCGGTCCTTCTCATGAACCCTCGCCGGTCCATGTGGACTGCAAGACCCTTCGACATCTGACTGAGAAGATCGTCATGTGCCATTTGCTCTACCTCTTCCGCTGATTCAGGCCTGATCGAGGGCTAGATGCACATTGAACGCACGCGCGAGCATTTCCCCGAGATCGGCACCGTGGTTAATCAGGCCTTTAGCGAGCACCCGCCCGTTGCTGCCGATTACGTAGGCGTATGGCGAGGCGGGGAATTCCACTGCTTCATGGGCCGAACGGTCGGCGCTATATGAGAACCGCCATCCTGCGGGCACGGGCCTCGCGGCAATGTGAGCACGGTCCGCATCGACCCAGATAAAATCAACATCTGGCCACTCCTGCGTCAGTGCAGCCATCCGCTCCTCCCCCCACAGGTGCTCACATATCGTGCAGCCAGGGACGGCGAATAGCGCTACCGTTCCTCTGGCGGAACCAAGCCAGTCTACTATTATCGGTGCATCGTCCGTCGCCTTCAGCGAGAGCGTCGGTGCCTTTTCGTTCAGCGCGAGGCCGGCAGAATCGATTCTCTGGCGAGGTCCCATCAGGCTTCGGCCATACTGCCGATAAAGGAGCAAAACCAGGAAGAGCAGCATCAATACCAAAGTCCAGAGGACGATATAGCTCGCCATAAGGAAGGCCTTCATAGTTCTCGGACCTCAACTAGCTTTCGGCCGGCCAGCCAGACGCTCCGGATTTCGGGTAGGTACATCAGCGCGAGGGAAACGATCCCTCCAGCGGCAAGACCAAGGATCACCAGTGCCGGGTAGACCGTTCCTTGAGGAAGCCCCGAAAGCGCGAACGCCGTCAATATCGAGTTACGCACAACGTATACTCGCCGCGGTTGCTCCTGCGTCGGCATTCGCCAGCAGCCGCATCCAGCAGCCAGATCCCTCGCCCGTCCGAGCGTCAATGTCATCAGGGCTAGAAGGGCCAGGGAGACCGTCACCGCTACTATGCGTGGCGCGGCGGGCAGCAGCAAGATAGCGCCTGCCGTCACTTCGATTACGGCCAGGCACCAGGCTGCCGGCGCAGCCATTGGGAGATTATGGGAAGTTATCCGGCCGTAGGCCAACGAGAATTCGCGCGGATGTACGACCTTCCAGGCTGCCGAAAGAAACCAGCTAGTCGCAGTGACACACCGGCCGAAATAACTTAAGGCGAAGAGGGTCGAATGCATGCCTTCCCTGCCGACGTTCGAAGGTCGGCTTCACCTCACGCCGACCTTGGCCGACGACCTCCTGAGCGAACCACGCGGTCAATCTAGTAGGCTCCCAGCCCACCGGCCTCTTGTCAATCCCCTTAAGCCGGCCTGACTTGATCTGCGAAACGAGCAGGAGCTTGAAGGCGAGACACCGAGACGACTTCGCGGCCAGCTTGACGTGCCATACTGACTACTTTCTCTCGCAACGATCATCGGCCTCTCGCTAGCCCCGTTTCTCCGCGAGCTTGATTGGGCGGTTGAGGCTGGCCTGCCCGGTGGGGCCTTTCGGGACCCGAAACGCGATGCTCAGCCTCACCGCCAGCCGCCCTTGACTTTGCCACAGTCGCCCAGGATGCTTCTTGTGCGGTGTTCAAGAGGCGAGGCGGCTGGCCACCCCGCGGTCGGTGTCCCTGCTGCCGCCGTGTAGCACACATGAACTGGCAATCCTGGCTGACCAGCGCCCGGTCGAACGTGCAAGCCCAGTGCACGGAACTGGCGGGTTGCCGTCCCATCCAGTCCGACCGAGACTCCGCCTCCGACCGGATCGACCAGCCGGTCACCGGCCCAGATCAGCGACCGCACGCGATGCCCATCGGGGAACGACAGGGGCGTAGCTTCGGCCATGGCGCCAAGCCAGGCACGAACCAGCCGCTCATGCCAGACGTCCTCGGCCGGTACAGACAGCCGAGCAACTAGGGCGGGTATCGAGATGATCGCCGAGGACTATGCCGCGGCCGAGCGGGTCCTGGCGGACGGACGTGACGAGCTGGGCGCGATGGGCGAACGGGCCGTGCTCTCTTGCATCTTGGTCCAGCTCGCCGAGATTGCCTGCGCGCACGGGGACCTGGACGAGGCGCTGCGGCTGACCGAGGAAACCGAGGCGATCGCCGACGCCGATGACATCGCCGCGCAAGCCCCCTGGCGAGCCACACGGGCCAAGGTCCTGGCCAAGCGCGGCCTATTCGTTGCGGCCCGGCAGCTGGCCAGCCAAGCCGTGACCTCGCAGAGGCTACTTCCTAAGTCACGGTGCTGGCCGACGTCCTGGTGGCCAGGGCGGAGGTCGCCCGGACACCCCACTCCGCACTGGCCGCGGGCCCGGCGGTGGTCCCTGGTCTTCTTTCACCGGGATGACGGCCTTGATGCCGCGGCGGCGAAGACAGGCGCGGTTGGCGCGCGGTGCGCAGTTCGGTCCGGCCGTCCGGCAACGTGATTCTCCGGCGCTGGAACGCCGACACGCCCCGCCGCCCGTTCCCGGCCTCATTGTTCTCGATGACCACGTGACTCAGCCGCGTGCCGATCCCCAGCCGATCCGCCGGGCATAGCCTGTACCGCTCCAAAACCTGTCGCGTGTTGTCTGACCTGCAGGTTCGTGGAGTTGTTCACGCTGCTCTGTAGTACTCGTTGATCACACCGCCGAGCACGCTCCGGCGCTGCACCGGTGCTCCGAGGGGGACGACGACCTGCATGTCCTGGTCAGGTGGTCGTTGCTGGCGTGACTGGTGCGGGCGGTGGCCGTTGTAGTGGCCGGCGTACCTTCCGAGCACCGTCCGCAGGTGCCGTTCGCCGTAGATCAGCATCTGGTCGGTGCACTCGGACCGTACGGTGCGCACCCACCGCTCGGCATAGCAATTGGCCCGAGGCGTCTGCGGCGGAATCTTGACCACTTTCACGCCTTCGCTGACGAAGATCTCATCGAACGTGCGGGTGAACTTGGCGTCACGGTCACGGATGAAGAAGCGGAACGAGGAGATCCGGCTGCCGAGGTCCACGACGAGGTTGCGGGCCTGCTGTGCTGTCCACGCGCCGTCCGGGTGGGCGGTCACGCCGACGATGTGCACGCGTCGGTTCGCCACCTCCATGACAAACAGCACGTACAGGCGTTTGAGGAAGATAGTGTCCACGTGGAAGAAGTCGCAGGCCAGCAAACCGTTGGCTTGGGTGCGGAGGAATGCCCGCCAGGAGGTGTCCAGATGGCGGGGAGTCGGCCGGTGGCGCCGGGCACGCAGGATCCGCCGAACGGTTGCCGCGCTGACGTGATGACCGAGCCTGGTGAGTTCCCCGTGCACCCTGCGATACCCCCAGGCCGGGTTCTCCCCCGCGAGCCGCAGCACCAGGTCCCGGATCTCCCGGCTGGTCCGGGGCCGCCTGGCCGGTTCGGGTAGGTCCATGAACGTGCGACCAAACGGCGGTGCCAGGCCAGCAGTGTCCCAGGCGTGACGAGCCGCCGGGCTCGCAGCGCCGCTGGTAGCAACCTGGCCAGCGCGGACAGGACCGCCCGGTCAGCCCAATCCGGCTTGGGTCGGGTGACCTGACGCCGCAGCACCGCCACCTCGTGCCGGAGCACCATGATCTCCGCGTTCTTGGACGCCTGACCGCGGCCCAGCAGCGCGAGCCAGCCGAACACCTGGGTCACGATCAGGTAGAGCAGACGAAGAACCATGAACCGTGATCCTGGCGTATGTGCCTGGCTGGTCAAGCAGCAGGTCACAGCCCGCGCGCCGAATTCTGGAGCGGTACACGGCAGCGAGCACTATCGGGGCCGAACCGCTGCGCGTGTTCTCCGTTTACTGGAAGCAGGCAAATCACAGCCCCGCCGGTGAATAGGCCATGGAGGAAATTGTCGCGGGCTTTTCCGGGCGCTATCGGCTGCGGGCGTTCGCCCTTACTGGGGCCAGCTCGGCGAGCGGCCGAGGGCTGAGACGATGCGGCTCAGCTGGCTGGCACCAGCAGGCGCTGGCCGGCTTGGCCGGAACGCGGACCCCGGCCCAAGCCGATCCAGGCCGTCGGGGACGGCCAGCGCGATCCGCAGCGCCGCCTCCGCCACGTCCGGATCCAGCTCCAACGAGACACCGAGTGACCGGGCGACGTCCCAGCCGTGCACCACGTAATCCACGAGGTGGAAGCCGATCGCCTGCGCCGCGGGGACCGTCTGCGAGGTGCTGATCTCTGGCAGCGAGACCTCCCTGTTCAGCGCGCCCTCCTCGGCGAAGGCCGCGAGAACGCGGTCGGCGGCGTCGGCGTAGGCGGACGCCGGGTCGTCGCCGAGCGGGCGCAGCCGCCAGACCGCAGGATTCGCGCCGCCACCGGCCGCAGCCGAGGCGAATCCGAGATGCTGGACCGTCATGTGCGCGAGCAGGTCGCCCAGCGTCCACTCCGAACAGGGCGTGGCCCGGCCAAGGTCATCAGCGGTCACCAAGGACACCACCTCGACGCTGGTCCGCACTGCCCGCCTGTCCAGTTCCCGGATATCTGTCGCCATCGAGCATCATTCCTGTCGGCATGTTCTGCGTTCAGTCACCGGCCCCGATGATCCGCGCTCGCTTCGGCCGGACGCCACCGACTCCGGCATCACCACCAGTCGCTCTGGTCTGGCCTGGGCGTGGCCCGGTGCAGGCCGATCGCCGCCGAGCTCAGCCAGACGGGCTAGACCGGATCTTGCCGATCGCGGCTATGAGCAAGTGGGCGACGAGATCGGGCCGACTCCACTGCGGGCAGTGGCCGGTAGGCAGGCTGACCAGCTCAGCGGCGTGCTCCTTGAAGGCGCGCGCAACCGGCTCGTAGGGCAGGCGGTCGTACCCGCCCCGGACGTAGGTGGACGGAATATCACGCCAGGCCGCCCCAGTGACCGGCTGCGTGCCCGTGAGGGGTGCCTGCGGCCGCAGCAGCGCGATGGCGGCATCGGCCCGGTCCGCCGCGCAGTCGTGGAACAGTGCCGCGCGGGCACTGTCCGGGCGCATCACAAGGCGGCCGTCCGCCCGGATCTCCACGTCCTCTCCGCCCAGCTCCTCCGGATCGGCGCCGCTGTTCGGCGAGCCGGCCTCGGCCAGGCTCGTGAGGCTGTCCCCGACGTCGGGGATCGCGGCCGCGAGGAACACCAGATGCCGGACCGCCCGGTGCGGCCCGGCCGCCGCTTCGCTGATCACCAGGCCAGCATAGGAGTGCCCGCAGAGCACCACGTCGCGAAGGCCGTCCAACGCCGAGCGGACCGCCCGCGCATCGTCGTGAAGATCAGCCAGCCGACCGGTTTCGCGGCAGCTAGGCAGGTCTGGGCAGACCGCCGGGATTCCCTCCTCGCCAAGGGCCTTGACGACATCGTCCCAGATCCACGGCCCGAGGAAGCCGCCGTGAACCAGTACCGCGGTCACATCATGTGGCCGGTCATCGATCATGGCAGGCATCTCCTCGCCAATCTGCGGGTCAACGGTAGAAATTCGAACTTGCGGGCGGAGCTCAGCCAAGATATCGGCAATGCTCAGCGGTGGAGGTGCGCAATCAGCAGGTTGGGATCGTTGAAAGTGAAATACGCCGCGCTGGTGACGTAGATGATGTGGTGCCGTACCGCGACGTCGGTGGGATTCGACAGCCCGTCGGCGGCGGTAAGCACGACCTGAGGCGCGCGGGCTGGCTTGATGAGAATCACCTGACTGGACTGATCGAGCGCAGCGAGAATGGCGTCGCCCGGGCCAAGGAAGGTGAAGTTGTCAACCCCGCCGGCCAGGCCGGTCACTACTGGCCGGATGGTGCCGGCGCGGCCATCGGGGCGGATGGGAATCTCCACGATGGTGCCCTGGTCGGAGTTGCTGACCCACACGGCGTGGTCGTGCACGGCGATGCCGTTGGCGCCGAAGAACGACGACTTCTGCAGCGCCGGCCCGCTCGCCCAGACCGATGGGCTGCCACCCCTGGTCGGAACTTTCCATACTACGCCGAGCAGGGAGTCAGCGATGTACAGGTCGCCGGTTCGGAAATCTATTGCCATGTCGTTGGGGAAGGAGTTCGCCGGCAGCTGCGCGATCTGCACGGGGGCCGAGCCGTCCATAATTCGCCACACCCCGGTATCGGCATTCCCGGTGCAGTCGATCACGTAGAGAGCCCCGTCGGCTGCCCGGGCGATGCCAGCACTGACGGGAAACCCGATCACCGGGCAGTTGCCGCTCGCAGGGAGCTGCCCGAGGACGTCGACATGGCCTCCGCGGGTCACCCGCGCCACCTGACCGGCCTTGGCAAACGAGACATCCACAGCCGCATCCGGCTCCAGCGTGATGTCCTCCGGCGTCTGCCCGGCACTCAAGCTGAAATGGGCCACGATGCGTGGATGGCTCACCGGCGCCGCGGCCGCTTCGGCTGCGCCGCCCCCCGCAATGAGCGGCACCACGGCGGCAACAATTGTCCTCATGAACCGACGTATCATCGGACCTCTTTCTTATTGATGCCGGCGCCGCTGCTTGTAATTGCGGTGCGGCACGGCGGAGGAAGCGTGCCCGAGCTGCAAAGGCGTTCCAGAGAAGCTGTGCTCCGCTGTGTCGGCCATCAGAACGTCATTGCTGGACCGGCGAAGTGGGGGCGTTCCAGTCGATGTGGTAGCCGTAAAGCTGCTTGCCGGGTTTGCCGTTGGCGATGAACCTGACGAAGACCGGCAGCATCACCGGCATCATCATGTCCCGGACGACTCGAGCGGCGCCAGTGGCGGCCTTGTTGCTGTTGACCCGGGCGGCCTGCCTGATGATCCGCTCCACCCGGGGACGCCGCAGCTGCTCGAACGCGGCGAAGGCATGGTCAGGTCCGGGCAGATCACGCAGGCACTTGGCAAGCTGCACGGCGTCCTCGATCGCGAGCGAGGCTCCCTGCCCGGAGCTGGGCGATGGCGCGTGCGCGGCGTCGCCGATCACGATCATCCGGTCGGTGTGCCAGGCGGGCAGGCGGGGCATGGTGTGGACCGGGCTGGCCGCGAGGTCATGGCCGGTCGCCTCGATGAGCCGGGCCGCCGGGCCGGCGTCACCGGCAAACAAGCTGGTCAGCCGCTGGCGCCACTGTCCGGTGCCGATGCTCGCGAGCGAGCCGCGGGCGGGCTCCTCAGGTTCGGGCACGTTCGCGAACCACCACACCTCGCCGTCCGGCGCCAGCGCGTAGCCGAAAAACGCCCGCTTGCCGAAGACCATGTGGTAGGAACCGGGATCGGCGCTGACCGGCACGCCGCGAACGTACCCGCCGAGATTGATCAGCCCGGCATACGCCGGCCCGGGCGCGCCCGGTTCGATGATGCGCCGGACTGTGGAGTGGACTCCATCGCACCCGATCAGAATGTCGCCGGGGGCGTCGGTGCCGTCGGCGAAATGGGCACGGACGCCCCCGCCGATGGACTCGGCGGCGACCAGCCGCTTGCCGTGCTCGACCCGGATGCCCCGGCTCACCGCCTGGCCGCGCATCGCCTGGTACAGGTCAGCGCGCTTCAGCGTGTAACCAGTGGTGCCGTCCTCCAGGGTCATGCTCACCGCCGCAGCGCCCAGCCTCTTCCCGGTCCCGCTCCACATCGTGCTGGCGGTCGTCGGGAACCCGGCCGCGACCGCCGCCTTGTCAGCATCCAGCGTGCGCAGCGCAGCCACCCCGTTCGTCGCCAGGGTGAGGAACGCGCCGATGCTGTCGGCAGATGTGGGATGCGCCTCGTAGACCACTGAGTCGATCCCGGCCTTCTGGAGCGCCATCGCCGCAGCCGGGCCGGCGATGCCGCCGCCCACCACCAGGGCGGTGCGCGTATGGGTCATGACTCCCGCCTCCCTTTTGCTATCCCTGGGCGCGCCACGGGCGCACCGCCCAGGTACCTGCGGGCCGGCCCGCTGGTTCTCGCCAAAAGGGATGCCTGCGGCGGCTGGGAACTTGCGGGCCGAGTGCCACTTTTGTCGAAACGGTCCGTGACCCGCTCGAGGATGGCAGCGGTGGCTCAATCGGCGTGATAGTGCCCAAACTGGCGCTCCACGACAGCAATCTCCGGCCGGCCGATGGGGCAAGACCCGGCTTAGGCGACCTTTCCTAACGAGCCACCTGGCTGGATGTCGCACATACAGAGTTCAACCACCATTCCTCCCTCGGTCCTGTGCGTCTCCCGTTGCCGGGCATTCTGTATGCCTGTTGGCGAGGTCAGCAATTCTCACAGGTGCCACTATCGCCAGGCTAGCGGCACCGCGCTAGCCTCGATCTCTTGCGAGGGACTGTAAGTACAACGGTGTAACTCTGGGACAGGACGGACGGAGGGCCGCGCCGAGTTGGCCCCGCGGTGCAGTCGCCGGGGCGGCCGCGCTGGTGCTGCCATGCGGGCGATGGCCTGTGGTGGCCGCCCGCGATGTGTGGCCCCGTGCAACCCTCTCCGGCCCAGTCCCCGAGACCCGCTGCCTGAGGATGACAGACGGCCAGCACGATTCGGCAGCCCGGGGCCGCCGGGCTGCCGGAGCGCGGTCAGGTCACTCCATCACGGCCGGTAACGAGCCCGGCTGCGCTTACGTGCCCGAGCTGCCTGACATTGAGGTGTGCCCTTCGGCGAAGTGGCGATGAGCACAGGCGGCGGTCCAGATCGGGATCTACGTGTTCTCGGCGGGGCAAACCGGCGAATCTTGACAGGACGGGACGGCTGAGGCGTTATCGGCCTGGCTGGTGCAGTGCCGGCCCGGGGTAGGGGGCCTTGCCGGCGGGTGCCGCGGTGGACCGGGCAAGCAGGTGACGGCTTTGGATGAGGGCCTGGGTCGCCCGGGCGGCGCGTTCGGCGGCGAGTTCGACCGCGTCGTCGGCTTGGCCGAAGTCGCCGTCAAGTAGGAGCATGGCATGGCCGTGGGTGGCGGCTTCGATGGCGGTGGCCAGGTCATCGGCCTGGGTGTCGCCGTCGGTGAGGGCGCGGACGCAGGACAGGAAGGCGCCGGTGACCGGCTGCTCGGCCGCGGCGATCTGCGGGTAGCGGGTCTTGTCGAGTTTGGCGCCGTACAGCACCTCGAACAGCGGCCGCTGGGTTCCGGCGAACCGCACATAGGCACGCGTCATCGCGGCCAGCCGGTCGGTTGGATCACCGAACTGGCGCACGGCCGGCAGCAACGCGGCGGAAAACAGCTCGAAGGCGCGCACGGTGGCCGCGGCGAGAAGCTCGTCGCGGTCGGCGAAATGAGCATATGGGGCGCTGACCGCGACACCGATGCGCCGGCTTGCCTCTGCGAGCGAGAAGCTGCCGACGCCCCGTTCGGCGATGAGCTCGATAGCCGTGTCGATCAGGGCAGCCCTCAGATCGCCATGGTGGTAGCGGCCACGCCTGCCCATTGGTGCCGACATCGAGAGTTCAGGATACGCCTGGCCGGCGCGGCTGACCGCACGGCGGCCGGCCGTCACCGGGATCCACCAATGTCACGCCGGCCGGGTGGTGGAGCCGGGCGGGCCAGGAGGAACTGGCGGCCACGCAGTCGCGTCGCAAAGCGCCCGGAAGGGAAGCAGGCATCGGCGGCATCGCGGACCTGAGCTCGGGGGCCGGGTCGGCGCCGGCGGCTGCCCAGGTCCACAGCCCGAGCTCTGCGATCCGTCCCGGTCCCCGGCCGCGAAGAGCGCGCCGAACTCGCGGACGTAGGGGTCGCCCTGCACCCCGGGGGCAAGCAGCAGCACGCCGTGCACCCGGCCCGGGTCCGCGAGCGCGAGACCGATCGCGGGCCGCCGCCCCCGCTGTGCCCGACCAGGATCACCCGGTCCGCCCCATAGTGGTCAAGCACCGCGGCAAGGCCGCCGAGCTGGCTGAACGGCGCTGCCGGAGCGGGCGACTTGCCGAACCCGCGCGTCGTATACCTGAACGCGTTGGCGCGCGGGCAGACGGTCGAGGACGGGCAGCCAGATCGAGGTGTCACCCCGGCCGGGATGCAGCAGCAAGAGCGGCGGTCCGCTGGCGCCTGCGTCGTCGGCCCACAGGTACCCTCCGGCTACCGGAACGGTCAGCTCCCATGACGGAATGGTGTCGCCGCACGCGAGCGGACGTCAGCCGCTGCCGCCGTCGCCGGGCCTGACCAGCCGGAACCGCTCGGTCACCACGAGCGTGTCGTCGCTGATCTCCGGGACGGCGCCGAGGAACGCGGCCACCCCCTCGCTGCGGAAGAACTCCTCGTGCGCCCGCCGCCACTGCGCGGCGTTGGCGTAGCCGCGGCCCTCGGCGCGCGCGTAGTCGTCATCGACCTCGCTAATCGGGACCACGCGGACCTCGGTCAGCTCGATGACCGCCGCTGGCCGTCCCGCCGAGTCGACCACCGAGAAACGCTCGCCCGGCTGCGGGACCGGCTCCCCGGCGTGCTCATGGATCTGCAGCAACCCGGTCAGGGCGACCTTCTCCCCGGCGAGGATGGCGGCGACCCCGCTGTCCCGTTCCGGCCCGGGGAAGGCCAGCTCAAGCACTGGCAGGTCATCGGAAGCCATGAGCTCGAACCTATCCCCGGCACGGCGCGCGAGGTGGCCGGTCAGCAATGATTTCGCAGCCAGCGGACGCATTGAGGTGATCTCAGCGAAATAGGTTCGGACAGCCGGGCTTCCCGTGCCCAGGCAGGGGCATCCGGGCAGAGTCGCAGACGAACCGGCTGCCCGGAGATGGGGGCGTGGAGCCCAGTAGAAGGGTCTCCACGAGATCACCTTCTCCGGAAGGCTCCGCGTGATCGCCCATCGTGCCACGCTCGACGTCCCCAAGGAACTGGCGCAGGTCGTCGCGAAGCTGTTGTGGGTTGAGCGCCGCCGTCATGGAACACCCGGGGGCAGCCGGACGCTGACGTGCTTCTGGCAGGCCGTGTGGGACTGCGGTGGTTCCGCGACCGCACCGCACGCGACGCGCTTGCCCGCGATCATGGCAATTCCGGGGTCGCCGGCTACCGGGACCTCGATGAGGCATCGCGGTGCTCGCGGACCAGCCGCCGGACCTGCATCAGGCGCTGGAACGGGCCAAACGCGAGGGATTCTCGCACGTCGTCCCCGACGGCAAGATCATCCTTGCCGACCGGCGCAAGGAGCAGACCGTCAGCATCCAGCGCGAATCCGTCAACGCGCGCTACTCGGGCCAAAGCCCGTGCCCACGGCGGCAACGTCCAGGCCTTGCTCGCCCCGGACGGGTTCCCGCTGTGGGTTTCGGACGTGGAACCCGGCCCGGCGCACGACCTCATCGCCGCCCGCGCCCACGCCCTGCCCGCGCTGTACCCGGGCTGCCCGGCGGCCACCCAGGCGCCCAGGGCGCGGGTGCGGATGAGCGCGGCGGGAACGGTTCGGGTTGGCGGCGAAGTCGAAGTCCTCGATCCGCTCGGGCCGGGGTAAGGCGGTGTCACGCACCCGGCGGGCCTTGCGGCAGGCCTCCAGGTCGTCGCATTCCAGGGACAGCAGCTCGATCAGGAACCGCTTGTAGCTGGCCTGCTCGCGGGACGCCGCGGCTGCGACCTCGCCGCGGCGGGCCCGGATGGCGGGCAGCCGCAGGATCCGGCAGGCCTGGTCGATCGCCGCGTCGGCGGCGGTGTCGGTCAGTGCGTCCCGGACGGCCCGGCGCCGGGGCAGGGCGACCACCGCGGCGGGGGACTGCCGGGGCCCGCCCGGGCGCCGCCGCGCGCTGCATCCGGGCGATCACCTGGGCCGGCGGCATCCGCCGGTGCAGCAGCAGCACTTCGATCAGCGTCTTGGTGCCCGGCCCGTCGCCGTGCCGGCCTCCGGGCGGCAGCCCAGAACGCCTCATGCACGCTGGTGAAAGCGCTGCCGGGCGGCGGGCCTGCGCCAGCGCGGCCGAGCTTTGGCGGCGCGCCAGGCTTGCGGAGCAGGATCTGGAGTTATCTGGTGTTGATCTTGACGGTTGCCTTGTTTCCGCAGGTAGAGACGTTGCGGAGATGCCGGCAACGTGACCCGGTTCAGGCCTGGAGGCCGTGCTGCTGCAGGAGCCGGCGGAGGCGGAGGATCTCCCCGTGCGCGGCGGCGAGCTGCTGTTCCAGGTCGCGGGTGGCGGTGAGGCGCTGGGCTCGTTCCTGGCCGAGCCTGGCCGTGAGAGCGTGAACGATGCCGCTGCCGGCGTTCGCCTCGGCGGCGGGTGCAGGCGTGGCCTGGCCTGCTTGCTGGGCGCGCAGGGACTCGATGCGGCTGCGCAGGCCGGAGCTGGCGTAGAGGAAGTCGAGGCTGACGCCGCCGGCGCGGGCGACGGACCGGAAGCTGATGGCCTGCTGGGTCCTGACCAGCTGGCGGATGGCGGTCTCAGCGCGCGCGGTAGCGGTGTCGTGCTTTGCCCGGGCGGCGCGGCGCAGCGCGTCGGCTCTGCGCTGGGCCGCGGTGGCCGGCTCGGCAGCGTCAGCGCGAACGTGGCTCACGGGGTGCCCGGCCCGGCGGTGATGGTGACGGGGACCGGACTGTCCTGGTAGCCGGTCCTGCCGAGGACGCCGGCGCCGCGGACGATGCTGGTTTCGTCGGCCTGGGCCTCCAGGGCGGTGATCTCCAGGCGGATGCTGCGGATCTCGGTAAGGCGCTGCTCCAGCCAGACGTTGCCCGGGCTCATCGGCTCGCCGTATCGGGCCTGGTGGCGGGCCTGGCGCTGCTCGATGAGCAGCTCGGTGCCTGCGAGCTGGCGGCGTATCTCGTCCAGGTGAGAGCGGTCGGTGGCGAAGTGGTCGCAGCCGTGGCAGGCGTTGCCCTTATCGCAGGACCGGGCCGGCGGCAGCAGGCACCAGCCGTTGGGGAGGACCCGGTCGGTGCGTCCCTCCAGCTGCAGCGCGTCGAGCATGTCCCGGCGGTCCATGGTGATCTCGCGGCCGTCGCGGCCGACCTTGGCCAGGGCCAGGAACTCCCGTTCCGCGGTGGTGGCCAGGGTGGCGGCATACCGCATCGTCATCTCGGGTGACAGGTGACCCAGGTAACGCTGCACCACGTGGATCGGGGCGCCGGCGTTGAGCAAGGTGGTGGCCCTGGTGTGCCGGAGCCGGTGACTGCGGGAGAACGGCAGCAGCCGGCCGCGCTGGTCGTGCAGGCCGAGCGCCAGGCTGAGGCCGCGCAGGCAGGACAGGTATCCGCCGACACCGCGGGGCTGGTCGCCTCGCAGGTTCCCCCGCTGGCGCGGGAACAGGTACCGGGCCTGCTCGCGCGGCCCGAGGTTCCACTGCTCCCGCACCCATTCCTGCTGCTCGGCGATGATCTGGGTGACGTCTGCGCCGACCAGGATGGTGGCCGGCGCGCCGTCGATCTTGGTCTGCTGGTAGCGCAGCCGGGCGACCATCCCGCCCTCGGGCACGGCGGCCGCATCGAGGCCAGGGACGTCGGTGAGCGGGTCGAAGTCCATCATCAGGATCTCTGATGCCCGGCGGCCCGTCATCGCCTGCAGCAGCCATGCCCGCATCGCCGACGGGTCGCCCCTGCCCGCCAGCTTGACCTGACGCCCGGCGCGGGTGATGGTCATCTCCTGGTCGCGAGGCATGCCGAGCAGGTCGATATGCGCCAGCACCCGGGACAGGTCGGTATCGCTGAGGTAGCTGTTGTCGTCGGCGGGCTCGAGGCTTCGGTCGCGCCGCATCTTCTCCTCCGGGCGCCACAGCCGCGCGTGCGCGCTGGTCAGCCCGAGCCACCGGTCGTCGCCCAGCGCCGCCGCCGCCTCGGTCTGGTAATCGAACATGAACGCGTAGAACCGGGCGACCGCCTCCTGGGTGCGGACAATGGTCTGCGGGGCCAGCGGTGACGCGCCGGAGTAGCGGGCGGTCGAGGAGTCCCGCCGCCGCGGCGAGGCACGCAGCGACGTCGCCAGATCCGCGGCCAGGGCACGCAGCGCAGTGTCTTCGGCCAGGGCCGGCCCGCTCACGCCGCGCGCGGCCAGGAACACGTCGAGGCGGCGCAGCAAGGTCAGCGCCTGAATCGCGCTGCTCCAGGTCAGGTGCCCCGACTGCATCCGCATCGCCAGGAAGTACTGAGCGCCGTCGCGCAGCCAGCCCACCGCGAACCCGTCGAAGCGAGCCCGGTGGGTTCCGCACGGCTCGTGGGCGCGGCGGGGAATCCGCGAGTCCAGCTGCAGGTCCCACACCCGGTTACGCCACCACTCGGTGCTGCCGGCGCGCACGGCCAGCGCCTTGAGCATGTGCTCCATCGCGAACACCGACTGCCGGCGGGTAGCCGGGGCAGGCAGCCGGCCATGCTGCTGGCAGAAATCCGCGGCCCACTCGGCGGACCACTGCCCGGCATCCAGGTCGGTGAACGACTCGCATCCCGGCCCGGCAGCGGCCGCCGCGGCGATCCGGACCCAGCTCCGCCACCGGTGCGTGTCAATCTGCCGGAGCCCGGCCGCGTGACACGACGCGAACCACCACGACAGCTCGGCGCGCATCGGCCCTGGCAGCATGGAGGCATCCACCGTCACCGGGCACCAGCTGGTGAACAGCCCGGCGAACGCGGGATCACCCGGATCGAACACGCTGACCCGGAAGGCAGGCGGTATCTCCGAAGGCACATGGGCCGCGGTGATGCCGGCGACCGCTGTGATGGCGCGGCCATCCCTCCGCCCGCTCTCACTCACCGGGCACCTCCGCGGCCCCGCAGAACCGCTGCCAGCCCGCTAATGCGCGGAGCTCGGCGTCCTCGCTGACCCAGCCGTAAAGGTTGATCGTGGTCTGGATGTCGGCGTGCCCGAGCCGCCGCATCACCACATGCTCCCGCGCTCCCGACAGCAGCAGGGCCGAGGCGTGCGAGTGCCGGAACCAGTGCGGCGTCCACCCCGGCGGCGTCTCGGGCCCGAGCTGCCGCTTCAGGGCGGCGACCAGGTCATAGACAGTCTCCGGGCGCATCGGCGCCAGCCACTGGCCGCGGCGCAGGTTGACGAACACGAAATGGTTCTCCAGGTCCACCGCCTGGTGCGCGCCGCCATCACACAGCTGCCACAGGTACTCGCTGTGCAGCCGTTCCAGCTCATCGCTGATATAGATCCGCCGGTAGCGGCTGTTCTTCACCCGCGCGCCGGCGGGATGGTCCTGGCGGGGCACCACTTCGATGAACGGCGTCCCGCCCCGCCCCGCATGCCAGTCGCAATGCCGGGTTGACAAGCACTCGCCGAGCCTCATGCCGGTCCCGGCAAGGGCCGCGAACAGCAGCCGGTTGCGCACCGACCCGGTCCACTCGCCAGTAGCGGCATCCCATCGCGCGCACCCATCAAGGATCGCCTGGATCTGGGCCGGGGTCAGGACCGGCATGGGCCTGACCTCCGGCCGCCGGATCCGGACGGCGGGACCCTGCCCCGGCCCGTGCCGCAGATGAGCCAGCGCCGGCAGGTACCGCCCGGCCCGGCCACCCGCCCGGTGCAGCCTCCCCGCAACCGGAACGCCGTGCACGTCACCGTGATACCGGTAAAACGACAGCACAGCGGCGACCCTGACCGCCACCGTCGCCTCGCCCACGCCAGCCGGCTCGACACCCGGCGGCACCCGCACCCCGGCGGCTGGCCCGTGCGCAGGGACGCCAGATACGGCGTGAACGACGCCAGCGTCACCTCATCCCACGCCAGCCCTGCTGCGGACAGGTAAACCCACCATCGGTCCAGCGACGTCGCATACGAGCGGACCGTGTTCGGAGACGACCCCTGAGCGACCCGCAGGTGATCCAGGAACTCCTCGACCGGGCCAACCGGAAGATGATCCCCGCCCGTCACCGTCCACGTCCGCATCCCCTCAAGCTGAACCCGCTGAACCCCCATGGCCAGCCATCATGACGACGTTGCCGACGTTATTGCGGGACCCCGGACAACGACACGCTGACGTGCGAAAACTTTGCTCTAGGCCACGCTGGCCGACGTTCCGTACTGTCTCCAGGGAACCCCGGATAGCTCCAGGTAGTGATCCAGCTCCAGGTCCTTCCGGCGAAGACGTGCAGCTCGGTCGCCGACACCCGGACCCGGGAGTCGATCAGCCCGGCGGGAACGGGGAGAACGGCATTTGCCGACGCTGAGCTGCGCGTCCGGGGCCACCTCGGGCCCGCTCCAGGACGCCAGCTCGAACGGCACTCGGGGCATCGGCGGCAGCCGGGCTTGCTCCTTCCAGCGCGATGCCAGCCCGTGACTGCGCGCCAGGGTGGGCGGCCGGCGCCGGCGATGTCTGGAACTTGACCAGTCCGCGGCAGCGGGATTACGCTAGCGCCCATCAGGCTTCTGAGAAGCGTTCAGATTGACGTCGGCGAGACGAGGGTGAGGCGAATGCTGCGGCGTGGCAGGTGGATGGCGAGCGACATTCCTGACCAGTCGGGCCGGACCGCCGTGGTGGCCGGCGCCGGCGCGGCTTGGGCTGGAAACTGCCCGGGTGCTCGCATGGCCCCGGGAGGCGGCCGTCCTGGCGTGCCGGGACACCTCACTAGCCAATCGTCCGGCTGCGACTAGTCAGGGACATATGCCAGCCTGACCGCGCTAACGGGGGTGCCGGGCCGTGTGGAGGCGGAGATGGAGTTCGGGCTGCTCGGGCCGCTGGTGGTGACGAGCGGCAAGACGGTGGTGCCGGTTCCGGCGGCGCGCCAGCGGGTGCTGCTGGCCGCGCTGCTGTTCCGCGCCAACCGGGTCGTTTCGGTCGATGAGCTGGCCGACGCGCTGTGGCCGGCGGCCCCGCCGCCGAGTGCGCGGGTGACGATTCAGAACTATGTGAAGCGGCTGCGGCATGCTCTCGGCGACGCCGAGCATTCCAGGATCGTCACCCGTGCCGGGGGATACGTGCTCAGGGCGCAGGCGGCGGACTTCGACGTGACCCGGTTCGAGGACCTGCTCGGCCAGGCGGGCGAGGCTTCCCTGGCGGGTGACTGGGCCCGGGCCGCCACCCGGCTGCGCGCGGGGCTGGCGCTGTGGCGGGGGATGCCGCTGGAGGATGTGCCGTGCGATCTGCTGGTCCGCCGTGAAGTGCCGCGCTTGGAGGAGATGCGGCTGCGGGCTACTGAGGCCCGCCTCGACGCTGATCTGCATCTTGGCCTGCACGGCGAGGTCATCGCCGAGCTCCGCCAGCTGGCCGCTGACCATCCGCTGCGCGAGCGGCTGTGCGAGCTGCTGATGCTGGCGCTGTACCGGTCGGGGCGGCAGGCCGACGCCCTGGCCGCCTACCGGCAGGCGCGCCGTCTGCTGGTCGCCGAACTGGGTGCTGAACCGGGCGCGGGGCTGCGCCGGCTGCACATGCAGATCCTCGCCGCCGATCCAGGCCTGGACGTTGCCCCGGCGGGCGGAACCGCGCGCACGACCGCTGTCGCCGTGCCGCGGCAGTTGCCGGCCCCGGCGGCGCATTTCGCCGGCCGCGGTAACGAGCTGGGCGCGCTGACCGGGCTGCTGGACTCGGCCCGGGCGGTCGCCGGCGCTGTGCCGGTTTCGGTGATCAGCGGCACCGCGGGGGTCGGCAAGACCGCGCTGGCGCTGCACTGGGCACACCGGGTAGCGGACCGTTTCCCCGGCGGGCAGCTGTTCGCCGACCTGCGCGGGTTCGGACCGTCACGGACCGCTGCCTCTGCGAGCGAGGTGCTCCGCGGGTTCCTTGCCGCTCTCGGGGTAACGGCTGACCGGGTCCCGGCGAGCTTGCAAGCCCAGGCGGCCCTGTACCGCAGCCTGCTGGCTGGCCGGCGGATGCTGATCGTGCTGGACAACGCCAAGGATGCGGGGCAGGTGCGCCCGCTGCTGCCGGGCAGTTCCGGCTGCCTGGTGCTAGTGACCAGCCGAGCCCAGCTAACTGGCCTGGCCGCCTCCGAGGGCGCGCACTTGATCACCTTGGATGTGCCGTCCGCGGCCGAGGCCCGGGAGCTTGTGGCCAGCCGCCTCGGGACGCAACGGGCCGCGGGCGAGCCGGAAGCGGTCACCGAGCTGATCGCGCTGTGCGCAGGGCTGCCGCTGGCCCTGGTCATCGTGGCCGCCCGTGCTGCTGGCCGACCGGATTTCCCGCTGGGCGTGCTGGCGGCAGAGCTACGCGATGCCCGGCACCGGCTGGACGCCCTGGATGCGGGAGACGCTGCCGCGAGCGTGCGACCGGTTTTCTCCTGGTCACTCCGGCGTTTGAGTGGCCCGGCGGCGCGAATGTTCCGGCTGCTGGGCGTGCACCCTGGCCCGGACATCACCAGCGCGGCCTCCGCCAGCCTGGCCGGCATTTCCCCCGACCAGGCACGCCAGGCGCTGTCCGAGCTGACCGGGGCCAGCCTGGCCGCCGAGCACCTCCCGGGCAGATACGCCGTTCATGACCTGCTGCGCGCGTACGCCGGTGAGCAAGCCGCCGGACTCGAGGGCCAAGCTGAGTGCCACGCCGCCTCCCACCGGATGCTGGACCACTACCTGCACACCGCCACCGCCGGCATGATGCTCATCGATGAGACGCCCTGGCCCCTCCGGCCCGGCCCGGCCCAGCCCGGCGTCGTACCAGAAAGCCTTGACACCTATGCCCGGGCGATGGCGTGGTTCGCGCGAGAGCACCACGTGCTGCGTTCGGTGACATCCGAGGCGGTGCGTATCGGCTTTGACGTTCATGCCGTGCAGCTCCCGGACACGATGGGGGCGCACCTGAGCCGCACCGGCCGCTGGCATGAGCACGCCGACTTGCAGCGCACCGCCCTGGCCGCCGCGTGCCGCCTCGGCGATCAGCACGGGCAAGCCCGGGCCCAGTGGGGCATCGGCAACGCCCTCATCAAGCTCGGCTCATACCCCAGCGCGCACGCGCACCTCCACCATGCCCTCGACCTATTCGGCCAGCTGGGCGACAACTCCGGGCGGGCGCGCACGCACTATGCCATCGCAGTGGCCCTGGACAAACAACAGCGCCACGGAGAGGCACTGAGCCACGCCAAACGAGCGCTTCGCCTCTGCCAGGCTGTCGGCGACCGGGTTGGGCAAGCCTTCTGCCTCAACGCGGTCGGCTGGGATCACGCCCTGGCTGGCAACCATCAGCACGCCCTCAGCTACTGCCAGCGCGCACTTGACCTGCACCGCGAACTGGGCCACCGGTTCGGCGAAGCCATAACCCTCGACAGCCTCGGCTATAGCTACCACCAGAAGGGCCTCTACCAGGAGGCAACCGCTTTCTACCAGCAAGCCCTGGCTGCCTACACCGACGTCAGCGACACCTACTTCCGCGCCCAGACCCTCATCCACCTCGGTGAGTCCCATTGGGCCGGTGGCATGCCGGGCGCCGCTCGCGAACCCTGGCGGCAAGCCCTGGCGATCCTCGACGACCTGCATCACCCCGAAGCCAGCCAGCTACGCGCCAGACTCAGCAGTGTGTGGCCCCGGCTCTGATGGAGACTCGCCCGAGTGGGACTGTTGTTGCTGCTGAGTCCCGTGTCTTGTTGTGATGATAGCGTTGCTGGCTGGCGCCCGGGCCGGGTGCCCGCGTGAGGGGTGAGGGCGGCGGCCGTCGGGGATCTGGGCGCGGTGCAGGCTCCGGGGGTGGCGGAAGTCGATGTCCTCGACGGCCTCCGGGACGCGGAGCCGGGCGGCTTTCAGGCAGCGGTCCATGCGTCAGCTGGCCCGCGCGGTGAGCTCGCGGTCGACGAGCAGGCCGAGGCGCTCGTCGAAGCCGAGGCCGGCGTAGCCGGCCTGCCCGTCCTGCTCGGCGAGGGCGGCGGCCATGGCGTCCAGCCGCAGGGCCTTCAGCCCGTCGATCGTGGCGTTGAGCATCATCTCGTTCTCCTTCAGGTGTAGTAGCCGGGGCCGCGGACGTTGTCGTGCGCGGGGTGCGGGGGAAGTTCGGGCGCGTCGCCGGGCAGCGGCTGGCGGTCCAGCCCGTTGCGCAGGATCGACTCGACGCTGCGGTAGGAGCAGGCGCGCAGCCGCAACGCGCGGGCGCAGGCCGCCTCGGCCCGGTCGTCGCCGTACCGGCCGGCCAGGCGGATGATCCCCAGCACGGCCCGGTAGCCCTGCTCCGGGTGCGGCCGGGAGGCCAGGATGGCCTGGACCAGGGAGGCAGCAGCGGGGCCGGTCCTGCCCGCCCACTCGGTGATCCGCGACGGGGTCCACTGCGCGTGCTGGCGGTGCGCCTCGGGCATGTGCGCCGGTCGGTGGTATGCCCGTGCCGCACGAACGAGCGCGGATGGGAGGCGACCCGCCGCGAGCTGCGGAAGATCTCCACCGTCGCCGCCGACAGCCGCACGTCCACCTGCTGGCGCGCCAGCTGATAAGGGACCGAGTAGTAATGCTTGTCCGCCGCGACGTGGTGGTCGATGCTCACGCGCGCCTTATGCCAGGTCGCGAACTCATACCGGTCCGGCGGCAGCGGCCGCAGCGCCGGGCGGTCCACCTGCTCGAACAGTGACTGCCGGGCTGCCGTCCAGCTTCTGGAACGGCCGGGCGTTGATCTCCGCCACGCAGTCCCTGACCGCGGCGTTCGCCTCGCCGAGCGAATAGAACCGCCGGTCGCGGATCCGGGCGATGATCCGCCGCTCGGCCAGCAGCACCCCCCGACTCTGGTTGGCGGTCACTAGTGCAGCGCCTCGTAAGTTCCTGACTGGGTTCCGATTACCGTGTGTTGCGGTCACGCGGCTTGCGGGTGGATGGTGAGGGTCTCTGGCTGGCGGTGGCGCTCGAGGTAGCGGGCGTGGTCCGCGTCGGCGTCGTAGCTCCACCTGTAGGGGCGGGCGTTCTTGTTGTGCCGGATGGTGAACGCGGTGATTTTGGCGTCCAGCTCGTCGCGGGAGGTGAAGTCGCTGCGGCGTAGCAGCCGGCGGGTCAGGACACCGAACCACTGCTCGATTAGCCGGCCCTCGTGTCCGGATTCAAGGCTTGTGTCCAGTTTCGGCGTCCGGGTTGAGTCGTTGCAGGTGGGCCTGGATGCTGGCGATGACGCGTGAATGCCGGGCGACTTCGGTGTGCCAGCCGCGTGAACCTACTGCGTTGCCGTGCCGGGCACGGGCAGCCACGCGTCAGCCCTCACCGGCCGGCCGCGCGGCCGAACCGCTGCTGGGCAGCCTGCCGGGTGACCCCGAGCCGCCCCGCGATTTCGGCCCACGAATGCCCCCGCAGCCGGGCCCGGCGAACCGCCGCAGCCAGCCGCGCCTGCACCTGGCCGGCTACGGCGTCAGCCTCGCCGACCCAGGCCAGCACGTCGACCGCCGGGCCGGGCGGCAGCCGCCGCGCCGCCACGCCCTTGCCGAGGCTGGAGCGCGCCCGCTCGCACGCCCCGCACAACGCAACCGGGCCGATGACGACCTCGGCGGTCACCGCGCAGCCCGGCCGCCGGGCCGGGTCGGCGGCGTAGTAGCACAGCACCGGCAGCGGGCCGTCAAGCCCGGCTTGACGCCGTTGCCCGCTCACCGCGAGCCCTTGCCATGACCGCCGTCCGACGTCATCACCAGCTCGCATCCAGCACCACTGCCGGGCCAGCGTCCTCCGCCGGGCAGACGACATCGGTCGCATCAGCCGGGATCGTGCCCGGCGAACCGTCCGGCAGCTCGATCACCAGGAACAGCACGCCATTGAGCCGCTTGAACGACCTCGCAGCCACCAGCCGCCCCGACAGCGGATGCGTCTTCGACCTGACCCGCACCTCGCACGGCAGCACCGTCCGCAGATGTTGCAGTCTGTCGCCTTCTCTCCCGGCACCGGGAAACGCATCTGCTCATCGGGCTCGGCACCGCGGCGGCCGAGGCCGGCTACCGCGTTCGCTATACGCTGGCCTCCAAGCTGGTGAACGAGTTGGTCGAAGCCGCCGACGACAAACAACTCTCCAAGACCATTGCCCGCTACGGCCGCGTCGACCTGCTCTGGACGAGCTGGGCTACATGGAACTCGACCGACGCGGCGCCGAGCTGTTGTTCCAGATTCTGACGGAGCGGCAGGAGCGATCAGCGATCGCGATCGCTAGCAACGAGCCGTTCTCCGGCTGGACCAAGACCTTCACCGGCCCGCGGCCTTATTCGGCCATCGTGGACCGGCTCACCTTCGCCGGTCAGATCATCGAGACCGGCATCACCAGCTACCGACTCGCCCGCGCCCGTCAGCGCCGTGCTGATGGTCGAAACCGAAAGTAAGCCGCGCTACCTCGCGAGACGCGCCTCGCCACAGACCCAGTCGCTGCCATCTCGGCGAATCGCGCAATCCCAACCCAGCCGACGCAGCCGGAGCCGTGCCGGATCCACAAAGTTCTTGACCACGCGGAACGTGCCGCCATCACGCAGCCGCCGCTCGACGACCTCGTCCCGGCCCGCGACATAGGCCTCTTTCTCGCGTTCGTCGACGTGCTCGTCGATGAACAACACTCGTCCATCCTCGGCCAGCAGACCCCGCAACCACTGCCAGAACTGTTCGAACCGATTCGCCGGCACATGCGAGAGCCACGCCGAGAAGAAGATCACGTCGAACCGGGCGTCCGGGGTCCACGAGAACACGTCGGCAACCTCGAAGCTGACATTCGCCGGCCGCACGCGGTCACGAGCGATCGCCACCACCTCGGGCGCCGCATCAATCGCCGTCACCGTGTCAGCCAGCCCCGCCAGCGCCTCCGTCCACAAGCCAGTCCCGCACGCGATCTCCAGCACGCTTCCGACCGGCCGCATCTCCCCGACCAGTCGCGCGATACGCGCACGAGCCGCCGCCACATCGCCATACGCCGTCACGTCGTACTCACCCGCCCGGCGACGGTAGTAATCAACCTGATCAGCCAGAACCTCATCGGTCACCCAGACATCATCACATAGCGATGCGACCGCTCCCGGTTGCCGAGACGCACGCGCTTCAACCGGGGCCAGCTCAAGCCGTCACGACGGGGCCACTTCAGGTCGATACGGCCACACGACCGCGAACCGTGCTGGCGCGCGGAGCAAGCTATCCCGCTGGTACTTGACAGCACACCCGGAGTTGGTGAGCGAGTGCGGGCGGCCGTGGCCGCTCAAACGCTGGCCTGCGGGCGCGGTCATGGTGGTGCGAGATCTGCGAGGGCCAGCAGGGCGTGGGCCACGCGGTCGGGGTTGACGATCTGGTGCAGGTGCTCGCCGGGCACTGACCGGACGGGCCAGCCGCGCTAGCGGGCCTGGGCCGCCTAGTCTTGGTACGGGGCGCTGAACACCGGGTAGGCGCAGCGATGGGCGTCCGATCCAGCGGGCACGGGTACCTGCTCCAGGAAGTATTCCAGCGGCAGCCGGGGCTGCTCGCAGGTGATTGCCTCACGGGCCTGCGGGTTCGGGAACAGCGGTGCGACGTCGTGTTCGTCCCACCAGTCGGTCCACCGGGGCAGCCGCCCGTCCGCGCCGGCTAGGCCCCGCAGGAACGTCACGAACTCCTCCCCGACCACCGGCACGTGGCCGCCGGAGCCAGGCAGCGAGGCGTCGGCGAAGATGCAGCAAGCAACCGGCCGAGCCATGCCGCGCGCGATCACCGGACGAATACCCCAGCATTGCTGTGCGCGACCAGAACCAGCGGCTGAGCACCAAGCGATGGCGGCATGACCGGGGCCGGACACGCCGGGGAACTCCGGCGGGCCGCCCTTCGTCCATTTCCGGACGAAAGGCTGCCTCAGCTCGAAGATACCACCGCTTACCGCTCTTCACCACCAGCGGCCCGAGCAGCCCATTTCCGCCTCCACCGGGCCAGCCACCCTTGTTAGCGCGGTCAGGCTAACGCGGCGCTAGCAGCCAAGGCAACACTGACAGATGCCACAACCGCACCAGGAGAAGCGAGGGTAGGTGTAGGTGAAGGGCGGGCGACCTTGCGGCGCACCACCCCCAAGACAGCCGTGCAACTCCTGGAGGGTATCCTTCTCGGCCCGCGGGATTAATCCGTGGGTCCGGATCGGCTGGCTCGGCGCCGCGTCCCCCGGCAGCGCCGAGCCAGTCGACTCACCTCACGGCGTTAGCTTTGCCGTGGACGTCTACCGGTGGGCCCTGGCCGTCCGAAGGATCCGGGCTTCTGGGTTGGCACGGTGGTGGTGATGGCGCGCCCACCCGCGAGTCGCGCGCCTCGGCCGTGCGCATGATTCATGTTCGGCCAGTGACCTCCGATGGGTTCCACGCCGATTGAGCCACCGCACCAGTGGGCGCTGACTGCCAGCGGCGTCGAACCAAAGAAGGAAGCGACTGGAAGGAAGGGAAGAGATGCAGGAACCGAAGCCGTCGAAACGCGGATTGAAGATGCTATTTGCGATCACCTGCGCGATCGCTATAACGACGATCTGCGCCGCAGCAGTCACTGCGCCCGCATCGGTCACCAATAGCACCACTGCGATCACGGCGAATGGCGCCGCCACCTCGATCGCCGGCGGAATGAAAACAACGACACTATCGGCATCTTCTGCGGCATTGAGACTGCAACCTCGTGCCCCAGCAACCATCAATGCGGGAGCGCAGTGTCCGCACTACGGCGCTTTCGTGTGGGTACAAGGGGTCGTGGGAGTCTGCATGCAGGGAGCCGGGACTACTAATGCGATCGGAGGACCGGTCACGTGGATCGCAAATTCGACCGGAAAACGTGTCTGGCTCCACCAGTACTACGACGGAAGTGGCTGGGCGGACTGCTACAATCATGGTAATACATATTTCGTGACGGGTCGTGACCAGAATCCTGGCAACATCTATATCTCAAATAACAGTTCCCAATGCCCGTCGTCAAACCCACCTCACTTCGGGGCTGACCAATGTTCAGTCAACGGTCCGTTCGCGTGGATTCAGCCATACGGTGCGCCTTACTGCTTCCAAGGGGGAGGCACCTACAACACTCAAGGCCTGGATGTTCATGTCCTAACAAATGGATGGGGCTTCCGTGTGTGGATGCATCAGCATGTCGATGGCAGCGGCTGGGCGGACTGCTTCGACAACAACAATGCCTACGACGTCCGCGGTACTCGCGACGAGTACCCAGGAAACGTACAGCTCACAGGGAATACCTCCCCTTGTTGACCACGTCACTGGTTATGCTGGCCAGTTGTGGCACGAGGTGACAACGCGCCCCCGGCCCGCTATCCAGGATCAGGAGGTGATTGCCGGACATAGGTATCGTGCTGGATGAGCGCCCGGTGGGCTACAGGTCCGACGAAAGTCTCTACCTTGGGAACATGGAGGCCACCGGAATCGCATTTCTGGCTGATGGCACCGGTCACCGCGCGCGTGCCCGCCCGCCAGCAACCAACTCCCCCGAATAACACAGCATCAAGGGCAGCGAGCCACCGGAACCCCGCGTCAGCACCGCCCAACGGACAACCGCGCAGATCGGCGATCAGCGGGCCCAACTTTCCGAACGCGCGGAGTTCAATGGACTTACTGAAGATCCGTACGCATATTTTCTATTCGTCATCAGCCGGAGAGCAATGCCAAGAAGCCATAGACCACGCCATATCGAGCCCTCGGCGTGCGGCAGCAAGTAGGTCACGGCTACGGAGCGCTACCGCTCAAGTCGTTAGGCACGCCAGCGGGCATGCCCACATCGGGCCCGATGTGCTGCGCCTGGATCGGCGAAGCTGTCGACTCGGCTTGGCTAGCACGATGCCACATGATGACCGCGATGCGAAGGAGGTCTAAATCCAAGCTCGGCATAGCTGACCGTCGCTGAATATGAGATCAAATGCAAATATCGAACGTTCGAACGAGGTCAGCGTAGCCCGGTGTCCTCATGGCCACGATCGTCCCCCACATCGGCCAGCTCGAGGTTCGCACGGGCGGTAACCAGATGCAGGCCGTGTTCGCCGCGGGGGACGTCGAGCTGAACCTGAAGGATCTTGGCACAGGAGTCGAGCAGCTGCTGATGACGCTGGTCGTCGGGCTGACGGAGGCTCCGCCGCTGACTCTGGTGATCGAGGAGCCTGAGACCAACCTGCATCACGCTGCCCAGCGGGCTTTGCTTGGTCTGCTCAAAGATTGGTCCGCGGACCGTCAGATTGTCGCCGCTACACATAGCCCGGTGATGCTCGACTGGTCCCCCGGTGGCGAGCGCCTCTGGCATGTGATCAAGGAGCCGGACCATTCAGTCGTCAGGCCAGTCGACGCCGACCCGGCAGGGCTGCTAGCTGCGCTCGGAGTGCGCCTGTCCGATGTGCTCTCCGCCACACGCGTGCTGGTCCTGGAAGGACCGTCTGACGAGGATGTTCTCGAGGCCTGGTTTCCGGACATCCTGCGCAGTCCGGCCGTGGCGGTACTGCACGGCGGCGGGGGCGACAACGCGCGCCACGCCGACCGCTTGGCTGAATGGCTCGCACGCGTCGACAAGATCGGACTGAGACGGGTCCTGTACCTGCGCGATCGGGACGAACTCTCACCCAGGGCACTGAAGACCCTGCGGCCTCAAGGACAGTTGGCCTGCTGCAGCGCCGTGAACTGGAGAATTACCTGCTGGACCCTGAAGCGGTTTCTGTGGCGCTCGCGCCGTTGGTTCGCGAAGGCCAAGCGCCTCCATCAGGGGAGGACGTGGCGCAGCTCGTCGGCCAGACAGCGGAAGGATTGCGCAGGAAGATCGTCGTCAACCGGGTCTGCAATCAGATACAGCCCGCGCGGCC
>WNGG01001668.1_pt1 | contig 28461 bp, 19 predicted proteins | sample 5400661 | NCBI WGS metagenome assembly WNGG01 (sample SAMN13153372, study PRJNA577476) | soil metagenome | isolation source: 100 cm soil or saprolite under Garry oak tree replicate 1 | place: USA:California | collected 2016-06-15
GAGGGAACCTTGAGTCGTGTCCTCGAAGCGGAAGCGCATGCAGAGCTGGACGTGGTGCTCCTGTGAGTTGGCAGAAACAGCGGAACGTGGAGCGAAAAGAGCAGCAGATGAGAGGAACAAAGGGGAAGCCAGGAAAAAAGGCCATGAAGGGTTGCTCAAGAGGCAAGAGCCGCTCATAGAACCCCTCCAGCGTGCGTTCGAAGCTTCTGGCGTAGCCGAAGAGCACGGCAAGAAAATCGATGACCTCGTAGTGCCCGAAACGGCGGCGGGCCAAGCGCACCTGCGAGCTGATGGCAGAAAGGACGCCTTGCTTGCGAAGATAGGGGATGATCAGCGCGACCTCCCCGAACCAGGAAGGCGTCGAGGGAACAGACTCCGAAGAGGTCTGGATACACACCGAGACATCGGCGATACTAGTCATGTCTACCTCCTTGTTGGGAACAGTTTTGTTCTTCCTCATCAAGGAGGCATATTTTTAGGCTAGTTCGCTACTGGTTACATCTCGTTGCGCAATTCGTGGGAGATGGAACACCTCAACATTGAACATGCTGAGGTATGTGCTCAGTGGAACTACACGCTGCGCCCTCGTGTTGCTGACCCTTCTTGAGGGGGGGCTGGCAAAAACGACTCCCAAGATAGGAGGCCCTCATTCCCTCTGGTGTTTCCTCAGAGGATTGTGGGATGAGAGCACGTCCCTTGGTTTTCCTCTCTCTCATCCCCCCTTTGGGCGGTTCCTGATCGAAGAGTGATTCTTCGTTGGCTGGTTGTGAGGAAGAACCGTTGCGTGAATATCTTCACTCTTCCATTGACAAGGAACTCTTCTTCTCCTTCAAATCGAGCCTGGGCGGTCCTTGCCGGATGCGCGTGCGTACGGCTTCCAGTTCCAGGGAATCGCTCCCAGCAAAACTTTCTTGCCACCAGGTGGCGCCTGCCTCGACGTATGGCATGATCGTATCGAGATCCTTCTGGCGCTCTGTGCCGCTGGTATTCCCCGAGGCCAATACATCAAACGGTTCGTCGCTCGTGCGAAACTGTCGGATATAGGTCAGCATCTCCTGGATATCATCTGGCTGCATCAGTTGATCTGCATGCTTGAGTGGGCAGACGCCATCCCAGTGTGCAGCACGCCGAAAAGGTTTCTTAAATGGCCAGACACCCGCTATCCAAATGGGTATGCGCGGTCGTTGGAGCGGCACTGGGAGGAAAAGCGCATCGTGGAGCTGGTAATGCTGCCCGGCGTAGCTCACAGCCTTGCCTGACCAGAGCTGCACCAGCACGTCCAGTCCCTCGTCCAGCATCGCGCCATGCAGTTTATCGTCCGGTGATTCACCATAGGTGCTGTACTCTTTGTAGAAGCTGTCGCTCCCCAGACCCACACCCAGGATGAGCCGACCCTGGGAGAGGTGATCCAATGTCACGCTCTCTCTGGCCAGCTTCCAAGGTCGGCGTCGAGGCAGGGGAGTGACGATGGGACCGAGTTTGATACGGCTGGTGGCCATCGCCATCGCTGTCAGTGCTACCCACGGATCGGCCATTGGGATGGCCTGCTCAGGGCTGCCTCCAATGTGGTCCCACACGAAGAAGCCGTCCCATCCTGCATCTTCCGCCTCATGGGCTAATTCCGCCATCAGGCGCACGTCGCTGAAGCTGCCAAAGTTCGGCGTGTTGATCGCAAATTGCATAAGCATCTCCTCATTTCATCAGAGTATCTCTTTGAGAGTATTGGTCCTTCTAAATGACATCTTCTGTCATGATTACGTCAAGGTGATCATATGGAAAGTTATTTTTTTACAAATCCTTACCTTGATACTCTCAAGCTCCCTTTCGTTAAGGTCAGCAGAAATTGCCGCTACCAAATCGATATCACTACTTTCGTAATCAAAATCTCCTGTTACAAGGGATCCAAATATATAGAACCCAATGAGCTTTTTGCCGAGAATACCCTGCATTCGTGATAGGATACGTTCAAGCAATTCATTGATATCAGCGTATGGTGTCGGGTCTGTCTGCATGGTCATGAAGCCTCCGGTGATTTCGTCTCAACTGCCTGTGGCTGCAACACCATTATATGCTATCACTGTTGGGGCTGCCTCAGCACAGAGCAGAGGATGGCGTGGGAGAGAGTGAAGCAGAGGGCGGAAACGCTGATGAGAAACAGACTCCTCGCATGTCAGGCAGGCTCGTAGTTCGTAACACTTTCCGTGACGATTACGAGACGGGCATATGGTAATATAATATCCAGGAAGCCACAATCTACTTGCGACGAGCACTCTATGCCGCTTTGCTTTGTGAAGTCTGAGGGAAAAAGACTTATGACCGATTATGCTCGTTTTCGACAACGCTTAGATGCTGTCCTGCGAACACTGGATGTGAAGCAGGTACAAGATTTTCTTATAGCCGAAGGGCAATGGAGTCCAGGGCAACCGGCTGATCCTCAGTTCGCGATGTGGATGATGATCGCCGGGACTCCTACCCTCAGTGATTTGCATGGCCGCGCTCGTGAGTGGCTCATGAGCCATGGACACGAAGCAGAGGCGAAGGCTCTGGTCGAGCGGGAGAGGAAGGGAAGTGGGAAGCAAGGGAGAGGTGGCACTGGTAGTCACTCATCAAAAGACAAGAAGTCCGTCAATAGTAACAAGTCTGCTAGTCGGCCTCGCAAGAAGCAAACATAAAACGAATCCATAAGTATATTAGCTGTACATTGGTATAAATTTTGAATATAATTATACCAATATCTCCCCTATTATCAGCTTTTATTCGGAGGAATCGTTGTGAAATCGTGCTCAAAATGTGGAAAAGAATTGCCTGATGAGGCACGCTTCTGTCGAGGGTGTGGGACACCTCAGGACACAACAACATCAGTAGATACGAGTAGTAATGAATCTGCGCAAGTAGAATCGCCCCTTCCTGATACCCCGTTGGATAGTGATGATGTCTCAGTGAGGCAGGTGCCTGAAGTACTGGTGGTCTCAGCCAATGAGGAGATAGCACTTTCCGATGCGCCAATAGGGGATGGGGATGCGCAGGCAGACTTGAGAAAGGCAGAACTAGCAGCACAAGGCTCTGCAATAGCTGCAAATCTTCTGATACTGGCTCAATTTGATAACAGTCAGTTCAGGGATGCAAATAAGGACTTGCTGGAAAGAATCACCTCAGCAGCTTCACCCCGTCCATCGAGGATGATGTCTGGGAGGAGGTTGCCAAAGTAGCCGGGGCGTACGGGTTCTTCATAGGGAAATCTAGTTTGAATGATCAACAGAAGGGTGAAATGCTGGAAGCGCTTGCCTGGGCTGTGCTATATGAACTTTCCTTTCATGCGGACATGGCTGAACGGCGGTTTCGAGGGCTTGTGTCTTTTTTGAGTGCGCGTGCTGGAGATACGGCCTTCCTCACCGGCGCTTTTGACAATCTGAAACCGCTTTTTGCTGAATTCGCTACGACCTTTCGCGAAAAATGCCGGGAAGTGTTATCGAAATTTCCACCTTCTCCAGTGATTGTAAGACTGCGCCAGATGCTGGACATGCGCGAGCCACCCGACATGGGAACTGAGATGAGGCAGGCGCTTTCTGCCATAGAGCTTCTCTGGTGGTTGCTCGATAGTAAAAAAGAAGAACAGAACCAGAAAACCATGGCGGAGACTCGTCAAAAACGTCCAACTCCCGCCTTGTTGCAACGTGTGGCCGTAATGGGCTGGATCATCTGCCGAAATGCTTTGTCTCGCTATACACGCAATGCTGCTACGCTCAATAGTGGCTTATCTGATGAGCAGTTAAAAGCAGCAATGATACTGGCCGAATTTGCCTCGCGCCATAGTACAGGAAGTTATGCGGCGGATGCTAAAAATTATCTCTTGCTACTGAAGGGCCTGCAAGATGCCCGTTCTGGTAGCCTTGATCCTGCGGTCTTTACTCAAGAGTTGAAAGAGATTTTTAACGGCAGAAAGCCGGATGAACCCGTGGCTCCTGGAGAGGAGGTACCGCAAAACGGGGGAAGTGAAAAAAAGCAAGAACCTGGTCCCCTGGATGACTTCCTCAGTGAGGACCAACAAACAGGACTTCTGGAAAACATGCATGGTTTGCATCTTGACCAGATGAGAAAAATTTTACGGAATGTGCGTAAGCCGCTACTCTCCGCTCTCAGCAAGATCTTATCTGATCCACCCATTGGTGAAATACTGCCACCACGCCGCTCATTCATTATCTGGGGCAATAATGGAGCTGACCTCTTCCCAGATGCAAGGACACGCATTATGAGTCCTCTTGAGGACAACCAGCGGATTGCTCTTCGTCTGTTTGAGCAGGCAGTGAGGGATGCTACTGGCAAAGATGCTGTCGCTGTAGCTCGCGAATGGATGCTGTTTGCACAGGCCCGTGTTTATGGTCTGCATAGGGTGATCTCATCATGGAAAGAAGACTACAGCAAGAGGATTGCTTCATGGGAAGAAATCTGGAATCTGGCTGTCGCCTCTGTTCGGATTAAAGATGTTGTACAGGCTCTGGAAGTACTCAAATCCGGTGTGAAGGAACGAGATGCTCCTTTTTCACACCTGCGGTTTGCTCTTAAGTGCAGTGTTGATATACTCCTGGATGCAGAGCGATATAGCAAAGACACAGTCACTATGGTTGTGGCGTTCCTGCTCGATAATCTTGCAAAGCTGCCGCTCCCGATATCTTACCTCGCCTGGTTACTTTTGGCGGATGATGCTCAGGAACCCATAGATTACGATAAACAATTGTCCATTATCAGCGGTTTTCAAGATATCCTGGATCGCCCTATCAAGATTCAGCGATTAGAGAACCTGGCTGAAGAAGTGACTGTGGAAGGTTTTGAAAGAGATTTCCAGAGCCTGCTTGCCATTATTCAGAGGTTAGAGGATAACTATGTCCTTGAACTTCAAGATGATAAGATTGCAATCAAGAGCAAAATGCTGACCACCTTCTTGCATACTTCTCAGGTTGTTCGTAAGCGAGTAGGACTCTTCGTGGATTACGAAAACCTCTTGCCGTTACTTCCGCCAGAACTGCAAACGAAGCCAAAAGAGGTAGGGGACATGCTGGCACAACATGTGTCTCAGTATGGGGATATTGTATGCTGCTGGGTATGCGTGGCTCCTCGTAACATTTCTGACCCTGGGGGGATGAGCGATGGATTTCAGGAAGCTGGATTTCGTGTTCAGTTTCCTCAAGGGCGAACAGGAAGGTTATCTCCAACAGAGAACCTCACCGATTTCGTGCTTGTGGAGTGCATTACCTTTGAGATGATGCACAGTAAACCTGACATCTACGTTATTGTGAGTGGTGACGGAGACTACTATGAGAAGATTATGCGCCTCCTTGAGCAGAGGAGTAGCGTACATCTTGTAGCATCTGCAAGGAACATGGCCTCCAGATATAGGAGGTTGGAACAGAGAAGCCAGCAGTCTGAACTACCAGAGGGCTATGGAGGGTTCTTCATCGATAATCTTGAGAAGGTGCTACAGGCGAAGCTGTTAAGCCAATCATAGAGACCTGTAAGAGAGTCATGAGGTATGCAGAAACCCGGCAGCCAGGGCATGTCCTGGCTGCCGGGTTTCTGCATACCTCATATCTGATCTGTTCGGTGCTACTTCTCAGCTTCCGCCTTCTTGTGCCGTGCGATAATCTCCTGCTGCACGTTAGGGGGCACTTCTTCGTACTGATAGAATTCCATCTTGAAGGAGCCGCGTCCCTGGGTGATCGAGCGCAGGTCACTGGCATAGTGTAGCATTTCGGCTTGCGGTACAACCGCCGTGATCTGCTGCATCCCATTGCCTGCCGGAGCCATACCGAGTACACGCCCACGTTTGGTATTGATGTCGCTCATCACGTCACCCATGTTATTTTCAGGCACAGTGATTGTAACATTCATGATTGGTTCCAATAGTATGGGGCCTGCCTGTGGCACGGCCTCCTGCATACCAAGCGATGCCGCGATTTCAAACGATTGTGCCGAGGAGTCTACCGGGTGATATTTCCCATCCACCAGGGCGACTTTGATATAGACCATCGGGTTGCCCGAAATGAAGCCGCGCTTGAGTGATTCACGCACGCCTTTCTCGACGCCTGGAATGTATTGGCCAGGGACAACGCCACCAACGATCTTGTCCTCGAAAACAAAGGTTTCTGGACTATCCATCGGGAGTGGCTCAATCTCCAGCCAGACATCGCCAAACTGTCCATGTCCACCAGTCTGGCGCTTGTGGCGTCCGTTCGCACGGGCCTTCTTGCGAATCGTCTCACGGTAGGAGACGCGAGGATCGCGTATTTCCAGGTCAACGCCGTATTTGCGTTTGATACCTTCAACCGCAATCTGGATATGTGACTCGCCCATGCCGGAAAGCAAGACTTCCGCAGTGTCTGGATCGCGTGTCACGCGCAGTGTGCGATCTTCTTCCACGACTCGGGCCAGCGCGTTACTCATTTTATCCAGGTCGGCTTTACTCTTGGGGTAGACTGCGACCGTGAAGCATGACTCCGGGAAGTTAATTGGTTCCAGTGGAGTAGTCACATCTTTGCTGCCAGCAAGTGTATCGCCTGTGTGCGTGTTGGAGAGCTTTGCTACTGCGGCAATATCACCTGCAGGAACTTCTGTAGCCACTTCTTGTGTTTTTCCATGAGGGGTCATCGGTTGTCCGATACGCTCATCGGCTTTTGTCTGCACGTTATAGACATGCATATCTGGTTTGAGGGTACCAGTGTACACGCGGAAGGTGGAGATAGTACCTACCTGGGCGGCAGCTGTTTTGAAGACAAACATCGAGAGAGTATCGCCAAAGGCTTGCGCGTCTTCTGGCAGAGCTTCTGCTGCACTGGGCAAATAATCCAGGATAGCATCCAGTAGGGTTTGTACGCCGATATTTTTGCTTGCCGAGGTACAGAGTACCGGAATTAATTGACCGGTGCGCGTTCCCATTTTGACGACAGAGATGATTTCTTGATCGCTGAGTTCTTCGCCTTCCAGGAACTTCTCCATGATCGTATCATCGCTCTCGACTGCGGATTCGATGAGTTGCTCGCGATAAGTGCTGATGCGATCTTTCATTTCACCGGGAACGGGAATTTCCTGTACTTTATTGCCACCTTCAAAGGTATAAGCCTTCTGAGATACCAGGTCTACGACTCCCCTGAAGCCTGACTGTTCACCAAGTGGAATCTGCAGAGGGACAACCTTGATACCGAACTGCTTACGTAGGGATTCTAGAGCCGCATCGAACGAGGTATTTTCACGGTCGAGTTTGTTGACTACTACCACGCGTGGCAGGTTGCGCTCATCAGCATATTGCCAGGTAAGTTCTGTGCCCACCTCTACGCCTTTTTCAGCCGTTACCACGACGAGTGCAGCATCGGCGACCCGTAGTCCAGCTTTTACTTCGCCAACAAAGTCAGCGTAGCCGGGGGTGTCGATGAGGTTGATCTTTTGCCCTTTCCATTCGACGGGTAGCACTTTTGCATTGAGTGACATGCGTCGTTTCTGTTCATCGGGGTCGAAGTCGGAGACTGAGGAACCTTCATCGACTCTGCCCTGCCGGGTGACGGCACCACTATCATAGAGCGCAGCGTCTACCAAAGATGTTTTGCCTGCTCCAACATGAGAAATCAACGCCACATTGCGAATTTGTTCCGCCCTATAAACCTTCATAAAACCTGTTTCCTCCTGAATATCTAGTGCAAGAGGTAATCTATCTCAACAGCTTGCCGATCTGTTGTAGACCTCCTGTGCCTACACATAGTTAGTCGGTTATCTATTCCGTTTCGGACCGGGGTAAAAGATGTGTGATGCACCCATCTGATTTAGTAAGGGTAGTATAGCAGCAATAGTGAGTTTGTTCAACCTGAGCTTGGGGGGGTGCGCGCACGGTTTTTGCGTAGACCTAACAGGGCGACCGCAAGGGATCGCCCCTACCCAGATACGACGGTCGCCCTCGTGACTATCATAAAATCAATCTGCGTCACCTTCTTCTTTGAGCCCGAAAAGTGCCCCCTGAGCTATTCTTGTAGAGTAAGCAGCTTGAGCCAGGGTCAGGTATATCCCATCGACCTGTTGCTGGCTAGTGCGGAATGCTCTGGCGTGTTCTTCTGACCAGAAGGATAGGGAATTCTGTCAGTAGTCGTGGATGATGTTCGGAGCCTCGAAGTGTGCCCAGTCAACATCTGGCTCGAATAGCAGTGGATCGGTGCCGCTCTCTTTGACACTCCACTTCAACTCACTATCTAGAGCCAGGTGGAGTGCCTGACCACAGTGTGCACATTCCGTTTCAATTTCGACCGAAAGTTTCTCGTTGCGTAAGCGCCCTTGCACGAAGGGCGTTGCCAGGGCATCTTCCGCTCAAGCGGCAAAGATCTGCTCGCCGCTGCTGAAGCTCAAACGATGGGCAGTCCTCTCTGAAGTCACCGGAAACGCCCAGCTCACCTCGCCTGCACCATTGCGAACCAGGAAAAACAGGTGCTTCTCGAGATCGTCGAGAATAGCTGTAACCCTGGAAAGCGGCAGGTTTAATCTTCGCGAGATATCTTCAGGACTCAAGGGTTTGCTATGGTTGCGAGGCAACTCGCGAACAGCAAAGTTCCGCACAAGGTGATGCTCGCCCGTCATGAAGTTGAGCCTTGCTGTGCTGTCGTGCATTCGCGAGGTGCTTCCGCCAGCTCTCAGCGGGTACTTCGAGAATGGCCTCTCCCCTTCCGAATAGGATGATATCTTTCATCTGCACTTCTCCATAATAGATTCCCTGGATAAAAATGTGGGACTGTTTACTCAACGAGCCACTCCCGGAACCGCTTGTCGCACTCCTCTTGTGGCAAACGACTGCCCCTTTCGCACATAGACCTTAGAGCAACTCCTGCTCGTTGCGGTGAAATGACTGTCAATTGTACCATCTCATCTAAGACCCAGAGGGTACCGTGAGTTGGTATCTCCTCCTGTTGGGCTGCCTTACGTAAGTTTCCGTCATTTGTGAGCAAGGTGGCTTTGAGTAATCGTGCCAGGACAAGGGCAAACAGATCATTAACTGAAGGCTGTCGATATTGTTTTCTGAGTTGCATTACTTCCAGGATTTGGTCGCCTGTGAGTTCCCCCTGCTGCAGGCCAAGTTTCAACAGTAGTTTGCCATCTGGCTCGTGTAGTTCAGCGATAATAATGTCAGGTGCGACGAGAGTATAAGGTAGCTGAAAAAATTCGGCTATAATCTTGCCAATATGCAAATCGATGAGGAGACTTGTATCAACCACACATCTCAATTGGTAGTCCGCCATGCTGCTCTACTTCTCCCCCTATGAATTGAGATAATGGTACACCCAACAACTCGGCAGCGCGTGCCTGTGAAATTATCCCCTCGCAGAATGCATGCATGACGAGGCGTGTGAAACGTTGTGGCTCCTCTGGTGGTAGTGCATCCCCAGGTTCTTCAAGATGCCAGTTCCGTTGATGAAACAGTTTGAGCAGTTGAGTTGCATCTTTTTCGGAAAGAATTCTTAAGTCTCTTGCCCGCTCAATCCATGCTTGCATACTTAAGCCATACTTGTGTTTGAGCAGGTGCAACTCGTACAGGCTAATTGCCTGGCGCTTCGATCCTAGTTCGAACTCGACTGTTGATTGAGGGGCAAGCAAGGCACCTGCAAAGCGATGGGCTGCTTTCTCTGGGTCAATGTGTACTGCTGTATCCAAAATCAGGTGCCCAAGCTCACGAGCTAAACAGAAACGTTGGCGGTCGCCTGGCATATCTCGTCGCAGGACGATCACAGGAATATGATTGTTTGTCCAGAGCGTCAATGCATCGAAGGAGATATGCCCATCTATCAACCCGACCTTGATGCCGTGATCCTCGCATGTCTCTACCAGTCCCTCAATCGGATCAAGACCTGAGTGCCATTGCTTACGTAAATCTAGGGCGGCATCCTCAACGTCATCCCATGTCTCGACGTGCCGCTCAGATGGTAATTTGGGGGTTGATTCCTTCCCAAGGAGGCTCTCAACATCCAGGTATCGTTCAAGCCACTCCTGAACTTGCTCAAGAATACTTGTCGTCTGCTCATATGGAAGTAACTCTCGCCATCGGGTGGGAGGAGGAGAGAGAGTTACAGTCGTCGGACGGAAGAAGTACTCAATCTTGATGCCCAGAGCCTTAGCTAATCGTATCAAGACGGCCGAGCCTGGGATGTCCATACCTCGTTCATACTTTGAAATTGCCATCGGGCTGACTTCTGCTGCATTCGCTAGATCACGCTGGCTCATCTGTGCCATAATGCGCGCACTCTTGATGCGTTCCCCAATGCTCATAAGTTGTACCTCCTCTTGGTTTACATTTTACCATCAAACATATATTTTGTAAACCAATTTGATGAAATCACAGGAAGAGTCTTATATTTTCCTGAACAATGTTAGAAAAGGGAGAGTGAAGGAACTTGCGGAAAGAGGAGTAAGTAGTCGCCCAAATCCTCACGCAGTGCTCGCCTCTTTTTTCTGGTGATCGCGGATGTAGGCAAAGAACGATAATCCTGCGCAGACACCGATAAGTACAAAGTACAAAACTAAGAGTGCCCATGAAAAGACGATCAGAGGTCTATTTGCAATACTCAGGAGGTTGGCATTTCCTAGCATTCTTTCAAGCCAGGAGGTGCTTCCCCAGCCATGTCCTGCGATACAGGCGATGGCGAACATCATATTCAGGGGATATTTGAGCCATTTGACGATCCAGTAGGAAGCGAGAAGCCAGAGAATGGCCCCTAAAATGTAGAGGATTGGGTGAGTGGCCAGGAAGAAGTAGGCAGGGCTGATCTCATTTGCACTGTGGTAGCTTTGCCAATAAAATGGGTCTTGCCCCAACAAGGTAAGCACTTCGTCAGTCAACAGTGGCAGAAGGAATGAGAAAAAGAGTACATTTCCCTTCACTGCCTTCAGAATGATACTCATGCAATGCCTCCTGAGAAGATGAATATGATAGAATGACTCATCTTTATAAGAAAACGGCCCTCTGTCGCTTTCTCTACAACAAAGGAAATTCTCTCATGCTCTCAGCACCGCACCGGAGCGAAGCAAAATCTTCCCCCAGCATACAGCACGCCAAACAGGCGGCGAGGCTTGCACTCATTGCCATTATTGGCATCTCATACTTCTTTGTGGCCGTTGTGACCTTGCATTTTCTCCGACCGGATTATGACCCTGTGAAGCGGGCTGTGAGCAATTACGCCATTGGTCCCTATGGCTTCCTCATGACCACCGCCTTCTTCGCCCTCGCTCTGAGTTTGTTTGCCCTGGCACTTGGGCTTGCCCGGCGTATAACCTTATCGAGTAGATCGCGGGTTGGTTTGCGCCTTTTGAAAGTGGCATCTGTGGGGATGATAGTAACTGGCATCTTCCCGGGCGATCTGAACGGACTATACTCTTTTATGCCAACCGTCATACTCCACTGGTTGGCTGCCGGAGTGTCCTTCTCGAGTATCACAGTCGCAGCACTTCTCTTCTGTATGCACTTCAAGATGGAGAAGGAGTGGCGATCCTTCCAACGTCCTTCGTTTGCATTGGCGCTCACCGTCGTAGTGGGGTTATTTGCGTTCAGCGTTCTGGCGTTTGTTGGTTGGTTCGGGATTGGTCAGCGTATCTATATTGCTGTGACTTTGCTGTGGTTGTTTCTGGTGGCGGTGCGGTTGAGATACATTGCTACCAGGAAAGTGCCTGGCTGAGCCTGGGAATTGAGTCTAAGTTCAAGAGTTGGGGAGCAGAACATTGCTGTTCTGATAACTGACGATCTCAAGTGCCTGTATTGGAGATATATGGCTTGGTCATGGAGTGGGCACAATGTCAAAAGCGGCAATGCTCAGTGCAGGTAAGGTGTACGTGATCTGACCCCCTGTATACATTCCTGGCGTGCCTGCTGTAGGATTATTATTAGCATCAAGAAGGTATCTTGTGTAGTTTCCGGAAAGTGTACCTTTAATTTGGAGAGTAATTTGCGGGGCGGATGTAATACTGATATTAACAACGATTACATATATTTTGCCTTCATCCTGAGACTTAGAAGCAATATAAACTAAAGTATTTGTTCCGCTCGAACCATTGATGAGCGTAGTACCCGAATGGTTGCCAAACATATAGAAGGTATAGTAGGGTTTATATGGTGCCCATTTATTGTTATAGTCAAGTACCCCAAGCAAATTAGGGCCGAGCTGTGCTAAAAGGTAGAATGTAAAAAGATCTACTTTTGCTCTCATGGCCTGAACAATTGCATTGGCTATAAAGACGGCATTATAGCTGCTGCGAAATTTACTCGGACTTCCATGAGCTAAAGATTGGCCTGCCATATTGTATTCAGTAATTGCTGCACCATATCTCTTACCAGAGAGACTGACGAAGTCTGCACCGGTTTCTACTTTGACAACATTGTCATAATACATCGTTTTTTCTTTATCCAATCTGATCTGGTCAGTATCATTATAACGTCCATAGTGATGCCAGCTTAATATATCAACCAGGTCATTTGTATTTTTAGCCATGTAACTTAGCCATCCATGGCTTCCTAGATCTGGAGATGGTGCGGCGGGAGCAACAATCTTAATACTGGGATCAATTGCCTTCATTGCACCTCCTACAATTATGACAAAGTCAGCGTATTCCTGTACGGTCGGAATTGTTCCATCGCCTTCAATTTGCGGCTCATTCCACATCTCCCAATACCTGACTTTTTTACCCAATACGAAATCAATGTCATACCTCTTCACTACCTGTTGCATAAATATGGCATAGCTTTGCCAGTCGTGTTGGGGGAAACCGCCTGGATAGCCGGCCAGGGTAAAGAGAGGTTCTGCATCGGCATCAAATATAGCGCGTAACATCTGATCCATATCCGAAAAATTACAGTCCGTAGGAGAAGTGCAGGTCTGGCCTCCAAGATGGTAATTGGAGTATTGGATTGCTCCTATGCGTATAAGTTTAATTTTTGCATCTTTAATCCTTTGAATTACTGTTGGATCAGTCCCGCGCCAAATTTCACTGCCAGGTGCCCCGATCCCCCAGGTAAGAGGATTGACACTTCCCGCATTCGATGAGGGATCAATGGTAATAAGGTTTCCCATTGTTATTTCCGCTCTCGTTTTTATCCCTTTTGTCTGATTAACTATCCAAACAGCAAGAGGAATTGCAGCAAGAATGAGGAAAAGAGCAAGAATACAGGTCAGTTTAGGGTGATGGGGAGAGGACCTTGTTTGCTTCATTAAAGTTCCCTCTCCCAAACAATGTTTACAGGCCATTCGGAGTGAAGGCGTAGAAGTTCCCATGTCCTTTCTGTTTATTATGAAGTTCTGTAGCGAGAAGTTCAGCTGTTGCTTTGCAACATGGTAGAGTTAGATGCACGTACAGGAGACTGCTTACTGAAGCGTGTTCGCAGAACATACGTGAAAGCCTCAATGACAATTGTGCGCGACATCTTGGATGTTCCAAGTCGACGGTCCATAAAAGTGATGGGAGTTTCAACAATCTTGAACCCCTGATTCATGACCCGATAGGTCAGCTCCACCTGAAAAGCATAGCCACGCGACTGGACTGTATCCAGGTCAATGCTTTGGAGAACCATTCGACGATAACAGCGAAAACCGGCAGTGCAATCATGAACGGGAATCCCAAGCATCAAGCGAGCAAAAATGTTGCCAGAGCCGCTGATCAGGCGGCGAACAATTGACCAGCTGGGAGTATTTCCTCCTGGGATGTAACGTGAACCGATCACTAGGTCTGCCTGTTCTATGGCTTTGAGAAAGTCAGGAAGATAGCGGGGATCATGCGAGAAATCGGCATCCATCTCGAATGCAGCATCGTAGCCGTGTTCAATAGCATATTTAAACCCTGCAATGTAGGCAGTCCCCAATCCAAGTTTTCCAGGACGATGCAGGACATGCACTCGTGGATTCTTTTTCTTAATCTCCTCAGCGAGTTCCCCTGTCCCATCAGGGGAATTATCATCGACAATCAGCACATCGGTGTCAGGGGCATGTGAGAAGATCTCCTTCAGGAGCAAGGGGAGATTCTCTAACTCGTTATAGGTGGGGATGATAATTAACGTTTTCAGAGGACCTTCGTGACCGGACTCGACGGTTTGGTCATCATTTACAGGGGCAGTTAATATCCGCTCATCAGCTGCTTGACGCTCTTCAGGCCGAGTATTTCTCACTACATTTGTTTTTTCTTGAACATGACGATAGGTGAAGATATGGTGGAAGACGAAGTTGAAGCCTGTCGCGATGATGAGCGCCGCTGCCTGTGCAAGAAGTGCAGGGGCATGCAGCAGATGGAGAAGCGAGAACGAGACCCCAAACGTCACCCCACTTCCACCAATGCTCGTCATATGGAAACGAGCACAGCGTGTTGGCCAGGAGCGCCTCTGTCCAGGGAGGTGGCGAAACGTGATGAAATCATTGGGAATGAAGTTCGCAAAAATGGATACTTCAGTAGCCACCATAAAGGCGATGAGATGGGCCGTAAGAGCACTGAGCTGCTGCAAAATCAGGTAGTACATGATGGAAAAGCAGATCAAGTTCACAATAGCAGCGAACCCACCGATAAAGAGAAAGCTGAAGAGCCGTCGAAACCATCCACCTCTGCCACTGGTGAGATTATCAATAATGTGGAGCAAACTGCCTACAAATGCCCCTATAGTGCCGCGATAGCTTGACCAGCTATGTTGTGATATTTCCGTTTTCACCGTTTGCGTTTCTATTGAACTGTGCGGGACCAGCGACAGCGGCTGGGTTATCTTGGGCATCATCAATGACTCAGAAAGCTTCACCTGGGCGTCTTGTGTTATCTGCTTTACCATCTAGCCTCCATACTCGATATGACTGGATCATATTCCACTCAATAGATACTAATCTCAGGATTAAGAACATACCCTACAATGTACATCTTGAACGTGACATGTACAGAAAGTACAGAACTGTAAATACCTTTATGGAGTGAGGCATCTGCCTCGCGCAAGCTTCCCCCACATACCCTGGCCTTGTCCACTCGCGTAGGCGATGCTGCAAGAACTCAACATACCGGTTTTATCTTCTCTTTTACCGTTGTTTACCTCGCGAATGTCTATAGGCCACCCACCTGTGTCAAAGTGCGCGATCACCGTTGAGTGATCTATCGCGGCCTCCACAAAGGTCATATGATTTCTTCCAGCATCCACGAGCATTTGTGGAGTAGCCACGACATAGTCAATGTTGCGCCAATCGTTGTGAAACACTGCGTCCCGGATCGCCGGGTCATCCTCCACTTTCCAGTAGTAGTGAGCAAATGTATAGATGTCGGGATAGTTATCGCGCAGGTCGGTCCACATATACTGATCGATAATCATATGGCTGCTTGGTGGCACGTGCTCTTTGATCCACTCTATCGCCTGTTGCTGAGCGTCTGCTTGCGAACCATTCCATAGAAGGAAGGAGTTGCTTCTGTATCCAAGATCAGGGCTTGTGTACCCTACTAAGGTACCGACCAAGCAGAGACCTACCGTCACCATTTTTAAGATGTGAATAACCCTGATGCCAGGAAGGCGTACCAGCCAGGTTTTCATCAAGTTGAAGGCGATTCCAAGAACGAGTGCTACGTTGAGAGCGAGCAGTGGTGAGAGCGGCAGCAAGTAGAAACCAATGATTTGACCACCACGTCCCAGGAAAACCCAGAGGGACAGTGTCGCCGCTCCAATCACGCCTACCAGCCTCTGCTTTTTCATGATCAGGACTGACAGGATGGCACAGAGACTTCCTCCTACAACGAGCATGGGGTCATCTCGTGCCCATGTCTTTGTCAATAGCCAGAAATGACTGTGTAAGTCGAGGAGCCCACCGTCTTTTTCGCGCGATGCCTCGAACTGCAGCGTGCCGAGCAAACTCACGTGTGGAGATGTTCCGCCTAAGAGCGTGCCTGTAGGGAACAATTCCCCTTTCAGGATTGCCATGAGCACATACAGCGAGACAATTGACCCCACAAGCGTTATCCAGCCCACAGCGGCAAACCAGCGATGTGACTTATCGGCCCGGAGCAGGACGAGGCAGCTCAAAACGGGTACAAGGAAGATGGTGAGTTCTTTCGAAAGAATGGAGATGCCGAGTGCCACAGCGCTTAACCAGACGCGCTTGAGAGATAGATGCCTCGATACCAAGAGGAGAATGCTGAGCAACATCCAGAAGGTCGCAATATTGTCGAGCAAGACCCGGCGATGAAAGTAAATACCATAAGGCGAGAGGGCGAACAGCAAGGCGGCAATCATCGCCACTGCTGCATTTTGGGAGATATTGCGAGCAATGCGATACACCATGAAAGTCGCTCCCACCTGCATGAGGAGCATGAGTACACGCCCGGAATCAACGACTGATCCGAACGTATGGAAGCCGCCACTTACAAGGGTCCAAGCCGCGATCTGAATCCAACCAAGAGGGGCATGGTCATACCAATAGGTGTAGGGAGCAAGCTGTCCTTCTTTGACTATGGCCCAGGCCTGGGACATATACGTGCCTTCGTCATCTTCATAGTACGGGAAGTGGAACATGTTAATGCCGTGCAGGAATGCAGCCGTGAGCAAGATGGCAGCGATCAAGAGCCACTCCCGATGGTGGATAAGCCACAGGTACAAGGCTTTAGCTGCGAGTTTGAGGGAAAATCTTCTCGATGGAGCCAAAGCAATTGCGTCGGTCACTCTGACCAATGAAACCTTTCTGGGAATCATTGTGAACCTCCTCCTGTCGCAGGAATCACACTCCATATTCCATACTCACCAGAGCATTGCTCTTCCTGGTTAAGTCTGCAATAGTTTCCCGCAAGAGTGCCGTCTGGTTGCTCTACTCCATCGAAAAAGAAAGGTACATTGGTCATATAGTCAGTCACCGTGAATTGAATATGTTTAGAAGCGTTGAGGAGCCCACTGAAAGAACCATTGATGTGGAGCCCTGTGAAGTAGCCGCTAATATCCCCTTGGCTTTCTTGAATCTGCGTGAGGGACATTGTTGTGGTCACGCCCACTGCTAGGTCGTAAATAGTGCCGTAATATTTTCCAAACAAAGGCGCAGGAGTGCTGGACAATGGAGGAGGAGTAGAAATCATCGTCGGTCGAGGACTGGTTGACGAATGAGTCTGAAACAACCGTGCCGTCGATGGAGTTGCAGAACGGGCATCATGGAAAATCGCAGCAGATAAGAGACTCGTCCCAAGGCTGATACCAACCAGTAGTGCGAGGACGACCGGTAGGAGGCCACCACGTCCCCGAATCACGGGATGTAGCCGGTTTGAGAGAGACGCGGGTGCAGGTATTGAGGATGTTGGCTTAGGTACAAGGCGTACGCCTGCTCGTTTCGGGACGATGGGTAGCAGGCGCTCGAAGCTGATGGAGGGGACGATTTCAGGCTTCCGATGTGCTCCCAAGTGAGCAGTCTTTTCCCAGTTCTGCTGCTTGCTGAGTTCGCGATAAACCGCACGTACAGCACTGATACCCAGAAGCCACTGGAACGGCAGAAAGGTAACCGCTATGCTGATAGGCATAGAAAGGGGAAATCTGAGGCCATATTCTCTCGCGAACATCCATGCTCCCACCGTAGTAGTCACAAACTGGAATAGAAGCGCGTAGAGTGGAAGGAAAGAGATCATCGCTGCCAGAACCGGAACCTTCAATTGCAGAACCATAATAATCGTCAATGGCCACACCAGCATGAGGAAAGCCTGGAAGAGTGGGTAGGACAAAGTGTAGATGGCCAGGAGGCGCTGGCTGAAGCGCGAAAGGCTCATCCACGTACCTTTGTGCAACACTTGCAAGAAGCCTTGCAACCAGCGTGTGCGCTGTCGGACAAATGACCTCATGCTGCCAGGTGTCTCTTCGCGTGTGACGTGCTGGGCATCATAGACTACACGAATAGGTACACCTAACGTGCTCAGGCGGAGGCCAATATCCGCGTCCTCCGTCAGGCACTGCTCGTCCCAACCGCCGACACGCTCAATCAAGCTGCGTCGCATAAACACGGTGTTGCCGCCCAAAGGAATCATGCCGACCTTGGCGTGGAAGTGGAGTCGGCTCTTGAACCAGAAAAAATACTCCAGGCAGTTGTGGACGGCAAACCAGTGATCGCGGAAGTTCATCAGTTGAACGCCAGCCTGAACAATCCCGACCCCTTCTTGCAGCATAACGGTGTTAACGACATTGAAGATATCGGGGTGGATATCATCTTCAGCATCAAAAATGGTCACCACCTGATGGCGGGTGCAATGCAAACCAACGTTGAGCCCATGTGGCTTATTAATGGGAGGAGTGGAGAATGTCGCAATCTGAACCTGTGGCGATCCAATGGTTTTGATCGCTCGCTCAGCCTCAGCGATTGTTCCAGTATCATCGATGTGGCAAATCACCACGATCTCCAGCAGATGCGAGGGGTAATTGGCCGCCCAGACCCGTTTGATTGTTTCGTAAATTACAGCTTCTTCATGTCGTGCCGGTAACAGAACAGTGAACGAGAGCCGAGGGGGTAAAAATGAGTTTGGCCCCTTGCTTGCTTGCACCCTCTCTGGATGCTCCCAGGAGTAGAGCATGAGATAGAGGGAAAAGAGAGACTGTGCAAAGAGAGCGAGTGAGACAAAGCATACAATGAAAGCTATTGCGTCCATATTTCTGCAATCCTAATCCTACAGTAGCACTTATGATGATATTGCCTGTTTGATATCGCGTTTATACTAATGGGTCAACTTACAAATAACTTGAAAAATGGAAACGGCAAAACTGGCCTAAATGGCTCAGAGGCGACCTTGGTCAGGGAAACTCCTTTCCCAAACTAATTGCAGATTGACCCACCAGGATACATGGGCACTCCCGCAAACGTAGGAATTGCTCATTGCTTGCTATAAAGCCAGGAACCATCACAAAGTGCTGCTCTAGTATTAGAGACCAGGGCAGACACCTTGTATTTAAGAGTGCAAATGTATGGATGCAAAACTACCAGCTGGCAAGCCCCTTTGAGGAAAAAGCACAGACTCATCCTCTAAGAGAGGCAGATTTTGCCCTCCATGAACATGTGAATTTTATCCCGGCTCCATCCAGGCGATACGAGTGGAAATCGCTCCGCTGCCATCTACCCCAAGGTGCAGTGCAGCTCTGACTGCCAACACTGCTGACCTTCCCCTAAGGAGATGAGATCGCGATATATGCGGTTGGTTGTGGGCGCCGAGATTAGGCTGCGCAATGTGCAAGTTGCAAACTTCATCAGAAAGATGGGAGAGAACTATGGTCGTTCTGTATTACAGGAAACCAGGGAAAGGAAGTTGCTTTAGAAAACATTTCACTTAGTAGCTATGCGTCTTTTGCCAGATTTTCCTGCAAAGAGAGACAATCAAGCGGCGTATTGAATCAATTGATTGATTATGCAAGTTATGCTTCAGAACTTCCCATCTTTTCTGGAGTGCAATCAACTTATTATTAGTTGAAGTTCAGCAAGACTTTTTGGACAGTTTCTATCCCTACTTGAAAAAGTGACCTCAGAGGAGTGGGCGACTTCGAGAGGTTCTTTCACGTGACTTAAAATCCCACGGGATGCGCAACGAGATGACAAGAAGGCGATAGTGTGTGAATCGGCTTCACAAGCATTCGGTCCTATTACTTTCTTGCTGGTGATTTCGTGGAAATTCCACTTCATCGCAGAGAACACGAATGCAACAAAGAAAGGTCTAGAGCCACTTCATTGATAGACATATCTCGTTGCACATCCCGTGGGAAAATGGACGCTACTAAAGTTACATTGAAAAACATTGATACACGGTGGAACATCTCCCGCACAAAGTATAGCCTATCTTCATTACATTGTCAAGTGATTGGAATCACAAAACTTTTATAAATATAAAAACAGGTATAACATGGAATCCAGGCAGTCACTGATAGTGTAAACAAGCAACCACTGATAGTGTAGGCAAGCAGTCAATATATGCTAGCTATTTACCTCGTATATCCACCTCTTAGCAGGTGTGAAGGTTCAGGCAGCCCCTCGGTAGCAGTTATGTAAACCTCCTATAGTTCACTAATCTCCTCCTAGCTTTGGCATCCAGAGAAGTATAGTAAGAGCAGCCAAAGACATGTGGAAGGACAATGAAAAGCCCAGAAAACGTGCTATACTGAATTACATATTTGACCAATCTCGAAGATAAGGAGCGAACACACATGACAGTAGATATCAGCGACATTGAGGACATCGTAGCACGCCAGAATACGTGGCGGCAGACTCAGACTATCAATTTGATTGCCAGCGAGAATACTCCCAGTGAAGCGGTGCGCCGCGTGCAAAACTCGGACTTTATGGGGCGTTATGCCGAAGGGCATCCCAACGAGGGCGATAAGGTCAATCGTTATTACCAGGGTACCCGCTATATTGACGAGATCGAGCGCATGGCTACGAAGGAGATTCTCGACCTCTTTGATGCCAGGCAGGCGGATGTGCGACCAATCAGTGGGAATGCGGCTAATACTGCTCTCGCCCTGGGTTGGCTGCGAGGAGGCGATACGATTATTGCCAACTCGACCGATGCAGGTGGGCATATCAGCCATGGAGCGGTGGGGGTGTTTGGTCGTCGCATTCAGATGCGGGGTCAATCCTTGAAGGTCGGTGGGCCAAACTCGATCAATCTTCATTATCTGCCACTGACTGAGGATCATTATCACATTGATGCCCAGAAGACTATTGAACTGGTTGACAAAATAGCTCCCCAAATCGTTATCATGGGCAAGAGTCTGTTCCTCTTCCCAGAGCCTGTCTCGGAGGTGGCTGCTTTCTGCAAGACCAAAGATATTCCCTTGCTCTACGATGGTGCGCATGTGCTTGGTTTGATTGCGGGCGGGCAGTTCCAGGATCCGTTACGTGAGGGGGCAACATGGCTGACGGGTAGTACCCATAAGACCTTTCCTGGCCCACAGCGCGGTGTAATTCTCGGCAACCTGGATGCAGAAGGTGAGAAGAAATACTGGTCCGCCGCCGACCGGGGTGTCTTCCCAGGCTCCTCCAGCAACCATCACCTTCACACGTTGCCGGCATTGCTTGTCGCGATACGTGAGATGAAGAAGTATGGGCGCGAGTATGCAGCGCAGATTGTACGCAATGCCCAGGCACTCGGTCGTAGCCTGGATGAACTTGGCACACCCGTTGAGGCCCGTGAGTATGGCTATAGCCGGAGCCACACGATTGCTGTAAATGTCTCCCAATGGGGAGGTGGTGTTGAGGTTGCCAAGGGTCTGGAGGGCAATGATATCATCGTGAACTACAACATGGTTCCCGGCGATACCGACCCGCGCAATCCTTCAGGTCTGCGTATCGGTGTTCCCGAAGTGACCCGCTTCGGCATGGATGAGCGTGCGATGGCTGAGCTGGCTCAATTGATCCATGACGCTATCCGCGGGAAGAATGTGAAGGAGCAGGTGCATGGCTTGCGAAGGCGTTTCCTGGAGATGAAGTACGTGTAGCCTTGTTGCTCTTGCTACCTAACAGGATGGCCGCCTGGGCACTGCATGCAGTGCCCAGGCGGCCATCCTGTTAGACTGTGACCTCATGCTCTTTCAAGAGATCAATCAACCACTGCTCATCATGAATCTGCACACCGGCTTTTTGAGCTTTTGCCAGTTTTGAACCAGCATCCTCACCGACGATCAGGTGGTTGAGCGACTTGCTCACACCGGAGGCAATCGTGCCACCTAGCCTCATGATCGCCTCTTCAGCCTGTGGGCGTGTCATACTGGCGAGGCGTCCGGTGAGCAGGAAGGTCTGGCCTGCCAATGGACCAGTCGCTTGCGCCTGTGGCTCTGCTTTCATGTTCACACCCGCGGCACGCAGCCTATCGATCAGTGCCCGGTTATCGGGATCCTGCAACCACTTGTACAGGCTCTCCGCAATCTTGGGGCCGATGCCTGGTACGGCAGCAATCTCAGCTTCGCTTGCGGCTAGCAGCCGGTCGATGTCTCCAAAAGCGTTTGCAATGATCTGGGCTGTCTTCTCACCAGCATAACGGATGTTCAGACCAAAGAGCACCCGCCAGAAGGGACGCTGTTTGCTGGCTTCGATGCCTGCGAGTATGTTGTCAGCACTTTTTGCTTTGATACCATCCAGTTCCAGCAGTTGTTCACGAGTCAGGCTATAGAAATCGGCAACAGTCTTGACGTAGCCAGCACTGACCAGTTGCTCACACATCTTCTCGCCAACAGTCTCGATATCCATGGCACCTTTTGAGGCGAAGTGAATGATGCCTTCAAGATTGCGTGCTGGACATTGCGTGTTCGGGCAGTAGGCCATGGCCTGGTCTGGAATGCGTACAATCGGGGTCTCACACAATGGACACTTCTCTGGCAGGTGATAGACCTGCTCTTCGCCAGTGCGTCGCTCCACGATCGGTTTGACAACCTGGGGAATCACTTCACCAGCGCGTTGTACCAGTACCCAATCGCCGATACGCAGGTCTTTGCGCTGAATATCGCCTTCGTTATGCAGAGCGGCACGGGAAACCACCACGCCACGAATATTAACGGGTTCTAGCAGGGCCCAGGGATTTACAGAGCCGGTACGCCCAATATTTACGCGGATATCAAGTAATTTTGTGGCGACCTGGATAGGAGGATATTTGAAGGCAATCGCCCAGCGTGGGTCTCGCGCTACTGTTCCCAGTTCTTGCTGTTGTGCAAGGTCATTGATCTTGATTACAACACCATCAATCTCATAGGGCAGGTTAAAACGCTCCTTCTCCCACTTCTGACAGTACTCCATCACCTCCTCGAGGCTCTTTGCCAGTGCAATATGAGGATTAACCGGAAAACCCCACTCGCGTATCAGTTGCAGAGCTTCCCATTGGCTGCTAAAATCCATCCCTTGCATATAGCCAATCTGGTAGCCAAAGAAGTCGAGGTGGCGTGTGGCAGTGATACGAGCGTCCTTCTGGCGAAGTGAACCGGCTGCCGCATTACGTGGATTGGCGAACAATCGGTCGTCCTGCATCTCTTCGTTCAGCTTCTCAAAGTTCTTGGTGGACATATAGATTTCGCCACGCACCTCGACCTTCTCGGGAATGCGCTCTCCGCGCAACTTCGGGGGAATGGTGCGAATAGTACGTATATTCGGCGTCCAATCCTCACCTACCATACCGTCTCCACGGGTAGCCCCAACCGTGAGTTTGCCGTGCTCATAGGTCAAGGCCATTGCCAGCCCATCGATTTTCAGTTCGCAGACGTATTCAAACTTTGCATTGGGTAAGATGTTCTGCGCTCGTCTATACCATGCACGCAGTTCTTCCTCGTTGCGTGCGTTCGCCAGGCTCAGCATGGGAACCGGATGTCGATGCTGTGGCACATCCTGTACCGGACCCGCTCCTACGCGCTGCGTTGGTGAGTCAGGTGTTTGTAGTTCCGGGTGTTCCTGCTCGATGCGCTGTAGTTCAAGCATGAGCTGGTCATATTCAGCGTCCGTTAGTACTGGATTGTCCTGGACATAATATTGGTAGTTGGCCTCTTCGATCTTGTGGCGTAGCTCGGCAACGTGGGCTGCTAACCGTTCTTCTTCGCTTTTCCCTGCCTGTTCCAGGGTGAATGTGTCAGTTGTACCAGTTGTACCAGTTGTACCAGTTGTGCCGGGCTGATTATTGTTTTCGTGAACATTTTGTTGTTCGGGCATGCGAAATAACTCCTCCCCACGGCACCCACAAGGGGTGCCGCTACATGTTAGGCTTCCCCACCCCCATGGCGCCCACAAGGGGTGCCACTACATTTTTATGCAATTGCGGATGACGTGCATCAATAAAACGTCTCAGTTTCTTTAGATCACTATTCTTTTCGGACTTCTTTATAATGGAAAACAACAGGCGCACCCTCAAACAATCCATTGATGTGGCTGCGCCATTGGGGAAAAAGTGGTCCCCCGCGGAAATCGACGGTATGTGCTTCAAGCGAGGTCCAGACGTTGATAAGCATATACCGTCCTGGCTCTTCAATACAGCGCTGCACCTGCGACGAGATACATTCTGGATGCTGGCGGATGACTTCCATCCCGCGCAAAATAGCCTGTCCCAGTTTATCCTCTGCTCCTGGAACGGCAGTGAAGATGGCAACTTCTGTGATCATAATTGAGATACCTCCTTTTTAGGAGTATGGTATCACAATAGTACAAGCCCGAATAAGGAATATCAGGGAAGCGTCAAGGACAAACGTAAGCTCCCAGCAGGGCGACCGCAAGGGTACGCCCCTACCCAGGTACGAACGATCACGCCGTCCTGGGTAGGGGCGACCATGTGCTCGATACATCTATTACCTCTCCCCCAGAGAGGGTGCTCTACCGGTCGCCCTGGAGAAGATGCTTTACACGCTTTGTGAATCTCCCCAGTCTGACTGGAACGTCTGCTGAAGTGTATTCAGCACATTCTGGTCTGAGACAAGAATACCCAGTTCGCGGTTCTGGTCAAGTGATCGCGTCGAAATGTTCTCGGAGCCAACAAACGCCTCTTTGCCATCTACAACGATGATCTTGGCATGCATGTAGAGGCGTGGATCTTCCCTCACCTGTACGCCACCTTGTTTGATGGCTGCGATACCCTGGCTGTTGCTGTCCCCTGATGAACCGTTTGGAGCGGGTAAGATGACCTGAACGTGGACTCCGTGCTGTGCTGCACTTGCAATAGCCTGCTCGATAGCGCTATCTTGCATCTCTTCTGCCTCGATAAGCAATGTGTTATGAGCGCTATTGATGAGCGAGGCGAAGTCACTACGCGAGTTAATCGGACTGACGACCAGATTGGGGTCATTTAATTGAACGTCTGTGCGATCCCAATCAGCGCTGAAGATGTTGATAACTGCCTGGACATCCTGGGGATTGGTGTCGATAACGCCGTACTCCCGGTTTTGCACGCTGCTACTGCCTCCAAGAGCAGAAGCGGTGAAGTTTGCGGTCATGATGTAAGCGGTTGACCCGTCGATAATCATCCCCTTCTCGTGCGTCAATGCGAAATTGGGATTGGTAGTCTTCACCTGGATGCCAGCGGCTCTCAGTCGATCCATGGTTTCGGTAGGTGAGACGCTCCCACCTCCAAATGGATGCGGCTCCAGCATAACGCGCACATCACGGTTGGTCAGGAGATAGATCTCGACCCAGACAGATTTCTTCGCACCTCTGATGGCATCAGTGATCACATGCGCACCAGCGTCTGGTTCGACAAAAACCTGGACTCCCTGTACGCCTGTACCCGGTGTACAATTGCCCTGGCATGAGTTGCTGCTACCAGTACCACCCGGCGAGATAGATACTGTGCATCCGGCCAGGAGTAGGGACAGAACCAGAACGACAAAGAAAGCAAGAGAGATAATGCCTGTTTTGTATTTGAATGCTGAATGATACATAATGGCTCCTTTATGTGTGAGTGGACAAGGCGAGCGCAAGGCATCGCCCCTACCCAACCTACGAGCGATAGTTTATCGTGCCTGGGTGGGGGCGATGCCTTGCGCTCGCCCTGTTTTATTCAGCGCGATCAGCCAAACCTACGGGTGCAGCGCCACGTACAGAGGAGCCAGCACCAGCGTAATTGTACTCAGCAGCTTGATCAACACGTGGAGCGACGGGCCGGCGGTGTCCTTGAAGGGGTCGCCAACGGTATCACCAACGACGCCAGCTTTGTGTGGCTCGCTCTTCTTACCGAGAACGGTGCCGTTGGGATCGAGACGGTCAACCATCTCGCCCTGGGCATTCACGCGCAGGTAGCCAGCCTCGATATACTTCTTGGCATTGTCCCATGCGCCACCACCATTGTTCAGGAAGGTTGCCATGACGATACCACCCATTGTGCCAACCATGAGTAGACCAGCCTCTGCCTGGGGGCCAAGGAGAACGCCAATCGTAATCGGTGTCAGTACGGCGACGACACCAGGTAGAACCATGGCACGCAGAGCACCACGAGTGCTGATGTCTACGCAGCGAGCATAGTCGGGATCAACACGGTCGGCAGGGTTTTCCGCCATAATCTTGGGATTCTCGCGGAATTGGCGACGCACCTCTTCAATCATACGCTTGGCAGCAGCACCAACGGCACGAATTGCCAGTGCACTGAAGAAGAAGATCAACGTGAGGCCAATTAATGCGGCGATGAAGACCACAATATCGGCCAGGTCAACGCGGTAAACGGGGGAAGCAAGGGCAGCAGAAGCCGCCGTTGTGCAATGGCCGGCAACCTGTTGGCACTTGAAACTATAGAGAACATCCAGGTAGGCGCTGAAGAGCAGGAAGGCAGCAAGTGCTGCGGAACCGATACCATAGCCCTTTGTCAGAGCCTTTGTGGTGTTGCCCACGCCATCAAGTGCATCAGTGATATCGCGTACAGACTCGGCCTGTCCACCCATCTCGGTAATACCACCCGCGTTGTCGGTGATGGGACCAAAGGTGTCCATAGCAAGAATATAGGCGCAACTCATCAGCATACCCATGGTGGCGACAGCAGTACCGAAGATACCGCCGACGTTGATTACGCCGGGGTTGCTTGTGAGAGGAATGGTAAAGTGTACCTGGCTGCCCAGGAAGAAGGATAGGCCCAGTGCAGCACTGATAGCCAGTACAGGAAGGGCGACACATTCAAAACCAACTGCAATACCTGTGATGATCGTCGTTGCAGGACCGGTCAAGGTCGCCGCAGCGATTTCACGGACGGGCCGCCAGGTTCCAGCGGTGTAGTACTGTGTGATGTACACAAAAGCAATGCTCAGCAGAATACCAGTGGTACCTGCCAGGCCAAACCAGACCCAGGGAGCAATACCATAATTTGCTGTGATACCACCACCGTTCAGCAAGAGATAGCTCCCAAGGAAGACCCCGACGATCGCGAGGGCGCAGGTGATGAAGTAGCCGATGTTAAGCTGGTTCATGGCGATTTCGCCCGGGTCTTTGCCTGCGGCTTTGTCCGGCTCGGTGACTATCGAGGAGCGAATCCAGAGCAAGCCAATGGCGGAGGCGATCAGACCAAAGGCACGCACAACGAGCGGGAAGAGGATCCAGCCGATATTACTCGTCGCGACAAAGAGTGCTACACCCAAAATCATCGCACCGATGTTCTCGGCGGCTGTAGATTCGAAAAGGTCAGCACCGCGGCCTGCGCAGTCGCCTACGTTGTCGCCCACCAGGTCGGCGATAACGGCGGGGTTACGTGGGTCATCTTCGGGAATACCAGCTTCTATCTTACCAACGAGGTCAGCGCCCACATCGGCAGCTTTCGTATAGATACCACCGCCAAGCTGCGCGAATAGAGCAACAAAGCTGGCACCAAAACCAAAACCGACGATGAGCGAGGGAGCCAGTTCTACAGACCTGACACTCCCCAAACCGCCGGGGCCGCCAGCGTAGCTAAGGAAGATCAGGGATACACCGAGCAGGGACAGCGACACCACCAGGAAGCCCGAAACTGCACCACCACGCAGGGAGACCATCAGTGCCTCACCAAGACTGCGTGTAGCAGCGCTGGCGGTACGGCTATTGGATTTTACTGCAACATACATCCCAATGTAACCAGCGACGCCAGAACAGAACGCGCCGATTAAGAAAGCGAGGGCAGTGTGCCATGCCAGGTCGATCCTGGCAGCCTGATCACCCTGGGCGAGCAGGGCAAGGACTGCAGCGACGACAATGGCAGCAAAAACTGCAAGGATAGCAATTGTGCGGTACTGGCGGTTGAGGAAGGCCATCGCACCCTTGAAGATGGCGTCGGCGACCTTTTGCATAGCAGGAGTGCCAGTATCTTTGCGTAGAACATAGTTCGCAAGATAAGCTGCGAACCCCACCGCGAGTAGTCCTACGCCAATAGGAACCCAAATATAGTTACTCACGTTAGAAAACGCCCTCCTTCAGGCATAAAAAAAGATAAGCTGGTCAGTATTGACCGTTAGCTACATTGCACTGTTATTATTATAAGGAAAGTGTGATCGAGGGTGTCCGCAAGGGACACGCCTACCAGGGGCGAGTAAAATTGTGAATTCGCCCTCACATCTGAGTCGGCTTTAGTGTAGCATAGTTGTTTGTCATTTGACAAGTATATTTTCTGAGGAAGGGTGCGCGTATGATTGTTGCGTAGGTCTAACAGGGCGACCGCAAGGGATCGCCCATAGGCACCAACTTAAGGGTTGAGGGAAGCCGGTGTCCAGCACCACCCAGGGCGGGGACAAGCCGCCGCCCCTACTATGGGATGACCCAGGCGAGCCTCTCCGTGGTTTGGGAGGGGCGACCGCAAGGGTCGTCCTGAGGTGGGGGGCCATGCTGCAACCCGCCTGAAGTTGATGCCTATGGGCGACCGCAAGGGATCGCCCCTCCCCAACTACGGATGGGCGTGCGAAGTGTATGAGTTACTCACATCGTGACCCTAGATGGTTACCAACATCGTAGACATCGGGGGGAGGAGAAGGGTCCACTCCTGGAAGGATCATGGTTGTCTCCCGAGGAGTGAGCCTTCATGGAA
>WNGG01001312.1_pt1 | contig 28411 bp, 15 predicted proteins | sample 5400661 | NCBI WGS metagenome assembly WNGG01 (sample SAMN13153372, study PRJNA577476) | soil metagenome | isolation source: 100 cm soil or saprolite under Garry oak tree replicate 1 | place: USA:California | collected 2016-06-15
CCGACGACTACCGGGTGGTCCTGTTGCTGCACGACGGGCACGGGCTGACCAACCCGGAGATTGCAGCGCAGCTGCAATGCTCCTTGGCCACCGTGAAGATCCGGGTCCACCGGGCTCGCTCGCGACTGCGCGCCACCCTCGTGGATGCCTGCGACTTCGGTGCCGACGACCGCGGCGAGCTGGTCTGCGAGCAGCGCTGACACTCACCCGTTACGTGGTGGCTGACGCCAGTTCGGCAACAGCTGCGCAAGCAGCGGCGCGGCTACATCGACACCGGGCGCAAGCACGGCCACAAATGTCATGACCGCCCTGCGACCTCATGACGGCAACCCGTGGAGCCTCAACCGCCTGCACCAGCCTGACGCCGCCATCCCCGCCATCAGGAAACCGTGGACCATCCCATATCCTTCAGCGCGCCCGACGTGAATGTTTACACGGCAACCCGTGGAGCCTCAACCGCCTGCACCAGCCTGACGCCGCCATCCCCGCCATCAGGAAACCGTGGACCATCCCATATCCTTCAGCGCGCCCGACGTGAATGTTTACTCAGATTTTCATGCAACGAATTGCGCAATCTGGCGTATACCCTCGCCAATCGGTAGTAACCTCCCTGGCTTGTAAGGCGGCCATATACGCATGCGGCCTGGTCCCCGGCAGCCAGTTCCGGGGCCCGGACCGCCAGAGCAAAGGTCTACTGGGGGCCCGAGCTCGTGAGCTTAAAACTCGATCCGGCCAGCCGCGGGGGGCGCCGGCGACCGCCACCACCACCACACGGGCCGTCGTCGGCTGGCAGGCCGTACCCGGCGCACCGGACGTCCTCGTCCCGCGAGCCGTCCTCGCCGCGCGGACCGTCCTCGTCCCGGGAGCCACCGTCATCTCGCGAGCCGTTCCCCCCGCGCGAGCAGTTCGCGCCCCGCAGGCCGTCCTCGTCCCACAGGGCGCCATCGTCCCGCAGGCCGCCGTCGTCTCGCCGGCGGGCGCCGACCCGCAAGCTAGCGTCGGTTCGCGAGCACCTGCTGCGCACGACCTCCGTTGCCATCGTCGTCGCCACGGTGGCGGCCTGCGGGTGGCTCCTGCTCCGACCGCCGCCGCAGTTCACCGCGCCGCCCGGGTTCACCGACCGCCCGTGTCCGGTGGCTTCCTGCGCGGCGTACCCGGACCCCGGCCAGGTCCGGGGGATCACCCTGGCCACCCTGCAGAACTGGGTGCTGTTCATCAAGAGCGCGGAGGCGCAGATCCGGGCCGCCAAGGCGTGGAACGTCAACCTGGTCCGGTTCCAGATCGTGCAGGACAAAATGGTCGACGCCGCGGGAAGTTCATTCAGTCCCAGGTACATGAACTCCGTGCGGACGATCGTCCACTATGCGCTGCAGCACGGCTTGTTCGTAGTCCTGAACGCGCAGACGGAACTCAGTCTCGGGTTCGTCCACGACGAGGCCATGCCCACCATCGCCACCTACGCGTTCTGGCGGCACATGATCAAGTGGTACGGCCAAAACCCGCGCGTGGCCTTCGACCTGTTCAACGAGCCGAGGGACTGCGACTGGGGACTGTGGCAGGCGGACTTCCAGCCGCTGGTGAACTATGTCCGCGCACACGGCAGCCTGAACCAGCTCTGGGTGGAGGGCATCGACTGGGGCTCGACGCTGGCGGGCGCGCCGCTGCTGCGCGGGCAGGGGATCGTGTACTCCTACCATCACCCCGGCTCCCCCTGGCCGTGGCAGACCCCGGTCACCGTGGCGACCTGGGACTCGGCATTCGGCGACCTCGCCGCCAAGGGCATCCCCGTGGTGGACGGGGAGTTCGTGAACTTCATGGGCGGTTACTACTGGCCCCGGAGCACGCAGATGGTCACCCGGTACTTCGAGTACCTGAAGTACCACCACATCGGCGTCGTCGCGTGGAGCCTGCAGCCGGGGGTCATGACCGCGACCAACGACGAGACCACGGCGGTGAGCGAGCCGCAGGGGGCCGGGCGGCTGTTCATGCGGTACTTCTGGGGGCGGCTGCCCAACGCGGCCGTGGCTCAGCCGGTCCTCGCCGCGGGCGAGGGCATGTGCGGCGAGCGGCTCTCGGCCCGGCCGCGCCAGCAGTTCCGCCAGTGCCTATGACCCGAGGCCAGCCCGGGCGCCGCCCGCGTCCGCCTGCACTGGAACGGCACCAAGTGGCTGCGATCCTGAATCACGAAGCAGGCCCCTCCCCGTGGCGTTCGGAGAGGGGGCCGTGCGCTGCGGAGGCTCGGGGATTTGAACCCCGGAAGGGCGCGAACCCTAACCGCATTAGCAGCACGATTCTCTGCATATCCAGCTATGCCAATCATGGTCAGATCTTCCTGTTCTTGCTGGTCACGGCGCTGGCCGTGGGCCGGCCGATGATGAGCAAGGCTGGTCCGTTCTGGTGAGTGCGGGCACCCAATGGCCACCCCGCCGCCTCGTTTGTCATCCCGTCTCGGCCTTCGTGGGCACGACAACCGCCCTTGCCTCGCGCTTCCTTGGCGACGTCAGGGAAGAGGTGAATGCGATGGCAGCCTTGAGCCCGGCACAGAAGGACATCCCTGTGGCCGACCGGTGGCGCGAGGATCCGTTCGGGCGCGCATGCCAATGCGCACGGTCCCCAGCCATCAGGCCCGCACGCTGGCCACGGATACTGGCACGATCAGGTGGCCACCTTCGTCTCGCCATCCCTGGCTAGCTGACCCTGCGCGGGCAACGTCTGAGCGGGCGGCCTGGCTCCGGGCCGACGTCCCTGCACCCGCCACGCGCATGCTTCCGAGGTAATTAAGAAATAGAAAGCTAAGTGCTGTATACCTTAGCTATATACTTCTACCATGAGCGCGCCTCGCAAACCCGGCCATGTCTTCGACCGCGACCGAGAGTGGGATGCACTGATCCGATTCGCCACCTCGGCCAGCAGCGATGTCCGACTGGGCATCGTCAGCGGTCGCCGGCGCCAAGGCAAGACGTACCTCCTGGACGCGGTAGCCGATGCAGTCGGAGGGTTCTTCTATTCGGCAACCGACTCTACAGAGACCGAGGCGCTGGCCGACCTCGGCAGCGTGCTGGCGGAACGGACGGGGGGCGGACGGTACGCGTTCCTGAACTGGGAGGAGGCACTGGAGCGGCTGTTCGCTGTGGTCACAGAGGGCCTCATCGTCGTCGACGAGTTCCCTTACCTGAGCAAGGCCAGCCCTTCCCTGCCCTCCCTGATCCAGCGTGCGCTTGGGCCACGAGGCCACGGGCGAAAAGGAAACGCGCGGCTTCTGCTGTGCGGTTCCGCTCTTTCGGTGATGGGCCGCCTGCTGAGCGGGAACGCACCGTTGCGCGGACGGGCCAGCCTGGAGTTGATGGTCAGGCCGCTCGGTTACCGCGAGGCGGCTGAATTCTGGCGGATAAGCGATCCGCGCCTGGCCATCCTGGTGCACTCTATCGTCGGCGGCACACCCGCGTACCGCCGTGAATTCGTGGCCGACGATGCTCCGGAATCGCTGGCCGACTTCGACCCTTGGGTGCTGCGGACCATGCTGAGTCCGCAGGTACCACTCTTCCGCGAGGCTCGTTACCTGCTGGCCGAGGACGCCGAGATCCGCGACACTGCCATCTACCACGCCGTGCTGGGCGCGATCGCCGCTGGGAACTCCACTCGCGGCGGCATTGCCAACTACGTGGGCCGTAAGTCACCGGACATCGGGCACCCGCTGACCGTCCTTGAGGATTCTCAGCTAATTACCCGCGAGGGTGATCCGTTCCGTAAGGGCAGATCGCTGTACCGCGTTTGCGAGCCGCTCATCGTCTTCTACGAAGCTGTGATGCGCCGGGAGTGGACCAGGCTAGAGCGAGGAGACCGAGCCGCGGCCTGGCGCAACTCTCAGGCAACCTTCCTCGCACAGGTGGTCGGGCCGCACTTCGAATCAATCTGCCGGGACTGGGCGATATCGGCAGGGCCCGACGTCTTCGGGGAATGGCCAGGCGAAGTCGCCGCTGCCTGTGTCGCTGACCCGCTTCGCCACACCCAGATCCAGGTCGACGTGACCGTGCTCGCTACCGACGCTCCCGGGCGCCCGCGGCGGGTCCTGTCCCTGGGCGAGGCCAAGTGGGACAAGGTCATGACGATGCGCCATCTAGAGCGGCTCCGCCGGGCACGCGACCTGCTCTCGGTGCGGGGGTACGACACGCGCGCCGCAAAGCTCGCCTGTTACAGCGGAGCAGGCTTCGACGCTGACCTGCGCGATGCCGCGCGAGCAGGCCAGGACGTCAGGCTGATCAGCCTCGACGACCTGTACCGCTGTTAGTAACTACGCTACGGTCACGGGTCATTAGACGCTGGCGGGCGGCGAAGGGACTGGCGTGAGCGGGCCAGCTACCGGCGGCAGGCTGCTGGGCCTGCTGGAACCCGGCTGGCGCCGCCATCTCATAGCTGGCGAGCCCGCCGGGACGATCGACGTGGCACCGGAAGTGCTTGGTGCAGCGGCCACGGCACTGGGTGAGCTTTCCAGGTCCGATCCGCCGCAGGTGCTGGCCCGCCGGTGGCCGGCCTGTCTCGTGGTAGCCGTGGCACAGGTCACCGCCCACCACGCGAAGGACGGGAAGGTATGGCCGGCCTGGCACCGGGCGGCGAGGGTGCGTGCGGGCAAGCGTTCCACCGCCAACTGGGCGGAGGCTTTCCTCGCTTCGCTGACGGCGCTGGGGATTCCCGCTCTCGACGGTGACCCGCAGCAAACGGTGCTCGCTCACGCTGCGGTTACCACGCCATGTCTGCCGGAGTTTCTGCGGCTGGCCGGTGCCGGGGCCCCGGAGCAGGAGCTGGCCGAGTCTGACCCGGCGGTCGCCGCGCTACTGCACCTGCCGGCGGGCGCCAGTTTTGTCGAACGCTGCCGGGCCCTGATGGAACGGCTCACTGGGGACGACGATCCCGGCCACGGGCACGACGGTGAGCCCAGCAACGTTCACGGCCGTGAACCCAGCGGCGCGCCTGACAGTGAACCCGGCAGCGTGCGGAGCGAGCCCAGCGGGCGGGGCGGTGAACCCCGCGCGGTGGACCTCACGGCACTGTCGCTGCCGGGCCGCATCGTGGCGGCGGCCCGGGTGGCGGCAGCCGCTCCCCCGGGACTGGGCGGAACCGGGCCGGCCCGGCTCGATCCGTTCGGGCGAGGCGTGCTGACCCGCGATGCGGTCACCGGCGATGACCCAGCCGTTACCGGGCTCTGGACCGCGATGTCTCCAGATGAAATCAGCGGCTGGCCGGATCCGCTGCTGGCCTTCGACGCCGAGGGCGACCCGATCGCCGCCGAGTTGCCACCCGAACCCGTGTGGCTGGTCCACCCGGCCGGCCGGCCGCTGCATGCTGACACGGCCCTGCGGATCCTGATGGAGAGCAGGCTGCCGCTGTCCTGGAACGGGTGGCGGCTGGTGCACGTGGACCTGTCGGCAGTGGCCTGGCTCGAGCTAGCAGCCGCGGGAGCGGCCACGCCGCGGCGGCGCCCGGTCCGTGGCCGTGCGAAACCACGGCTGGTGCCGGGCACCCCGGTACCAGGGATCAGCACGATGAGCGGGCTTCCCGTCTTCGGGACACTGCCGACGGTGCGGCTGCCGCCTGCCGGCGAGATCCGCTGGCTGGTCGAGACGCGGCGGCTGGGTTCCAGCCAGGCCCTGGTGGTGGCCGAGGCCGATGGAAACCACTGGAACACCGAGCGGCTGTGGGAGCGTGTGCCCCGTCCGGTGCTCGGCGAGCTGGTGGTGACCGCGACCGCGCTGGGCAATGCCTCCGCCCCCGGGCTGCGCCGGGTGGTGGCCGTCGCCGAAGGCCTGACAGCCAGCTACTCGCCCGCGCTGCGGCTGGCCCGCGAGGGGGGGCTGGAGGCCGCGGAGGCGATCCTCATCCCGTCGGGCGGGATGACGGTCGCACCCAGCGCGGCGGTGATCGCGGCCGAGGTCACCGCGATCGATGTGGCCTGTGTGACCGGCGAGGCCATGCTGCCGCTGCGGATCACCCCGCCGCACTGGCGGGTGCGGATCGAGCCCGAACCGGGCAGCGGGGGCATGGCGACTGCCTGGCACAGCCTTGGGCCGCTGCGGCTGGAAACGCCCGACCTCGTCCGCGGCGGCGCCTTGCGGCTGGACTTGCCGACGGTCACCGGCGACCCGCCCATCCACGTGGTCGCCGCGGATGAGGTGGTGCAGGTGCTGGAGCCTTTCCGGCGCGGCGGCTACCCGCTGCGGCGGATGCTGGACACGGTGACCGCCCACGGCGGCGCGGAGCTGCGGATCACCGTCGGCGCGCGCACCGCCGTGATCGCCAGCATCACCGCCGCGCCGCCGGTCACCGACCCCTGGCTGCCCGCCACAGGCGTGGCTTGACCAAGTCCCGCAGCGCCCGCGGGATGACACGCGCGGCGGCACCAGTTGACCGCTACGGTGCTGGGAGACCTTACTCCTGCGCTCTGGAGCCGTCCTCACCGTGGATGCGATCACCACCAGTGCCACCCTGAGCGCCACCTACCGGCGTTACCTGCGGTCATTGCTGCCGGTACGCGAGAAGGCGCTCGCGGCCGCCCTCGCCGAGTGCATCGCCGCCAGCCCGATGCTGACCAAGGGACCGCTGCTGGAGGCAACACCGCCGTACCGGAGCGGGTTCACATTGCGCGAGCTGATCGGCGAGGGCGTGCTCGACCAGGAGTTCGCCCGGCTGGGCAGCCCGGCGCTGCCGCTGGACCGGCCGCTGCACGCTCATCAGGAGCAGGCGCTGCGCAAGGCCGCCGCCGGGCGGAACCTGGTGGTCGCCACGGGCACCGGTTCGGGGAAGACCGAGGGCTTCCTGCTGCCGGTGCTGTCGGCGCTGACCTCCGAGCAGCGTGCGGGGACACTCGGGCCGGGGGTGCGGGCGCTACTGCTATACCCGATGAACGCACTCGCCAACGACCAGCTTCGCCGGCTGCGGCGGCTGCTGGCCGGCGTGCCGGAGATCACCTTCGGCCGCTACACCGGGGACACCCCGGAACGAGCCGCCGAGGGCGCATCGCTGTTCGAATCGCTGAACCCCGGCGAGCCACGCCTGCCGAACGAGCTGCTCAGCCGGCAGGAGATGCGCGACCGGCCGCCGCACCTGCTGCTCACCAACTACGCGATGCTGGAGTACCTGCTGCTGCGCCCGGCGGACATCGAACTGTTCGAGGGCACGCACAGCGGGCACTGGCGGTTCGTCGTGCTGGACGAGGCCCATGTCTACGACGGGGCCAAGGCCGAAGAGGTCGGCATGCTGCTGCGCCGGCTGCGCGAACGGGTCAGCCGCGGCACTGCTGGCGCGTCGTTCCAGGCGATCGCCACCAGCGCCACCATCGGCGGCCATCCCCAGGCGGTGACGACCTTTGCCAGCAAGCTGTTTGATGTGCCGTTCGAGTGGGTGGACGGCGACCCGTCACGCCAGGATCTGGTCGGCGCCCAGCGGGTGGACATCCCGGCCGGTTCGCTGTGGGGGCCGCTCGGCGCCGACGGCTACCTGGGCCTGGCCGCCTCGGCCGACCCGGGGGCGGCGCTGGCGGCCCGCGCCGCGGCCGACCCGGCAGCCGCCGGCCTGCGTGACGGTGGCCCGGCGCTGCTGCTCGCGCACGAGCGGACGATGGCGCGGCTGCGCACGCTGCTGGCCCGTTCGCCCCGGCCGTTCACCAGCCTGGCCGCCGAGGTTTTCCCCGACGCCGGCGGGCCCCGCGCCCAGGCGGCGCTGGCCGCGCTGGTGACGGTGGGCGCAAAGACCCGCGACGCAACCGGCAGCCCGGTGTTGTCGGCGCGTTATCACCTGTTCGCCCGGGCCACCGAGGGCGCGTTCACCTGCCTCGGGCCCGGCGGCCCGCACGTGTCACTGGCCCGCCGCGAGACCTGCCCGGACTGCCACGGCGCCGTGTTCGAGTTCGGCTGCTGCAAGCGGTGCGGCGCGGTATACCTGGCCGGCTCGGTGGAGCGCGGCAGCGGCGGCGGGCGCTTCACGTCGGGCGCGATGCGGCCGGACCGCCGCAGATGGCTGCTGCTCGGCGCCGCGGCGCAGACGGTGGACGAGGACGACCAGACCCTCGAGGAGGGCGCCGCGGCCGCCGCCAAAGACGCAGTGCTGTGCGGCCACTGCGGCGCGCTCCACCCGGTGACTGTTACCGGGGCGGAAACGGCGCCGTGCGGGTGCCCCGTCGCCGGGCTGCGGCCGGTGCGGAGGCTGGCGGCCACGCCCGGGACACCGAACGGGTGCCTGGCCTGCGGGGCACGCGGCACGGGGATGGTCCGGCTGTTCGAAAGCGGCAACGAGGCGGCCGCCTCGGTGCTGGCCACCGCGCTTTACCAGGCCCTGCCGCCAGACGAGGAACTCTCCGGCCGGCCCGGCGGCGGCCGGAAGCTGCTGGCGTTCAGCGACAGCCGGCAGGCCGCCGCGTTCTTCGCCCCTTACCTGGAGTCCAGTCACGCGCTGGTGCTGCGCCGCCGCCTGATCCTGGACGGCCTGGCGCGCGCCACGGCCCACGACCCCGACTGCACCGTGGACGACCTGATCGAGGAGACCGCGGCGGCGGCCGCCCGCGCGGGGGTGTTTTCGCGGCGGGAGTCGCGGCAGGGCCGCCGCCGTGAGGCCGCCCGCTGGGTGCTGCGTGAACTCGTCGCCCTCGACGAGCGCCAGTCGCTGGAGGGCCTCGGGCTGCTGCGGGTCGGGCTGGGCACAGATCCCTCCTGGCGGCCGCCCGCCCCCCTGCTTGACCTCGGCCTGTCCGCCTCGGACTGCCTGGCGCTGTTCACCGAGCTTCTCCGCACCCTGCGGCTGCAGGGTGCGCTCACGATGCCGGAGGAGGTGGATCCCGCCGACGAGATGTTCGACCCGCGGCGCGGCCCGGTCTACGTCCGTTGCGACGGAGCGGAAGCAAAGCTCAAGGTGCTGAGCTGGCTGCCCACCCGCGGCGTCAACAAACGGCTCGACTACCTGCGGCGCCTGCTGGCCACCCCCGGCCAGCCGGGGGCCGCGCCCGATCCGGCGGGCGTTTCTGCCACCCCCGGCCAGCCGGGGGACGTGGCCGATCCACGTACGGTGCTGGCCGGGTGCTGGCGGGCGCTCACCGCCACCGCCGATGGCTGGCTGCACCCGGTCGCGCTGCCCAGGCTGGGCCAGGTGCACCAGGTCGATCACACCTGGCTCACGCTGTCCCCCGGCCGCCAGACGTGGCGGTGCAGGGTGTGCCGGCGGATCACCACGACCGGGCTGCGCGGGGTCTGCCCCACCCTGGGCTGCTCCGGGGAACTGGTCCCCGGCCTCGCCGACGGCGTCCCTGATCACGCCGGCGACGACGGCGAAGACAGCCACTACCGCACCCTGTACCAGCAGACCGCGCCAGTGCCGCTGACCGCCCGCGAGCATACGGCGCAGTGGACGGGCCTGGAGGCCTCCGAGATCCAGCAGCGGTTCCTGGCCGGTGAGATCAACGTGCTGAGCTGCTCCACCACGTTCGAGCTCGGCGTGGACGTGGGGACGCTGTCAGCGGTGCTGCTGCGGAACATGCCGCCCACCACGGCCAATTACATCCAGCGAGCCGGGCGGGCCGGGCGCCGCACCGGCACCGCCGCGCTGGTGCTCACCTACGCCCAGCGCCGCTCCCACGACCTGTCCCGTTACCAGGCCCCCGAGCAGATGCTGACCGGGCAGGTCCGTGCCCCTTACGTACCGCTGGGGAATCCGCGGATCGACCGGCGGCACGCGCATTCGGTGGCGCTGGCGGCATTCTTCCGCCACGCCAAGGATCACGGCGGCCGGGAGTGGAAGACCGCCGGGGACTTCTTCCTCGGGGGGTTCCGGGGGGTCGCCCCCCCGGGCCAGCAGAGCCTCGGGGGGTTCCGGGCCATGGAGTCCGGGGTCTCCCTGGGAAAGCAGAGTGTCCCCCCGGGCCAGCACAGCCCGCCCAGCGGGCACGGCGCCTCCCGCCCGGCCAGCCATGCCGAGCTGCCCTGCAACGCGGTCCGTGGCTACCTTACGCCGGTGCCGGCCGAGGTCGACGCGGCCTTGCGGGCCGTGCTCCCCAAGGCTGCCTGGCCGCTGATCGGGCTGGACGACGGCAGCTGGGTGGAACGGTTGTGCGCACTGCTGGAGCAGGTCCGCGCCGAACTGGCCCACGACGTGGCGGTGTTCGAGGAGCGCCGCAGGGAGGCGTTCGAATCCCGCCGCAGCGACCTGGCGGCCCGGTTCGAGCGCAGCATCGCCACCATCACCCGGCGGCCGCTGATCGGCCACCTGGCCAACCGGAACGTCCTGCCCAAATACGGGTTCCCGGTGGACACCGTGGAACTGCGCACGGCCCACTGCGACAGCCAGGTCGGCGCCCGGCTGGAGCTGACCCGGGACCTGTCGGTGGCGATCCACGAGTATGCGCCCGGCTCCGAGCTGATCGCCGGCGGAGTGCTGTGGCGCAGCGGCGGCATCTACCGGCTCCCCGGCCGCGAACTGATCACCCGCAGCTACACCGTCTGCCAGGGCTGCCGGCACTACCGGGAAGGCGGCGACGACCTGGAACCCGCCTGCCCCGGGTGCGGGCGGCCCGCCGGCGGCCCGGTCCGCGAGTACTGCGTGCCGGAGTTCGGCTTCGTCGCCGACCCGCGCACCGGCAGGCCCGGCGCCGTGCCACCGCAGCGGTCATGGAACGGTGCCGTGCATGTGGTGTCGCTGGGCGAGGAACTTACCGAGACCTGCTGGCAGGCACGCACCGGGGCGCTGGTGTGGAGCGACTGCGGCGCACGTGGCCGACTGGTGGCGCTGGCCGAGGGGCCGGGCGGGTCGGGGTTCCTGATCTGCGACTGGTGCGGCTGGGGTGCCCCCAACCACGGCCGGCCCCCCAGGTCCCATGTGAACCCGCTGCGCGGCAGGCCATGCACCGGGCCACTGCGATGGCGCTCGCTGGCGCATAGCTACGAAACCGACATCCTGCGGCTGCGGCTAGACGCTCCCGGCCTTGACACCTGGGCGCAGTGGCACTCTCTGCTGTACGCATTGCTGGAGGGAGCCGCCGACGGCCTGGAGATCAGCCGCGCTGACATCGACGGGGTGGTGCATTCCGGCACGGACGGCCGCAGCGGGCTGGTGCTGTTCGACACCGTCCCCGGCGGGGCGGGCAGCGTACTGCGGATCGCCGGTGCGCTCGACAAGGTTGTCGCGACCGCACTGCGGCGGGTGGCTTCGTGCGACTGTGGCCCGGAGACGTCCTGCTATGGGTGCCTGCGCACGCCCCGCAACGAGCGCTATCACGAAGATTTGAGCCGTGCCGCCGCGCTGACGGTGCTTGGTTTCCTGAACGACCTCGCGGAACGTCCCGTGGCGACGGCAGGCTGACCCGGTGCCGTGGCTGTCCTGGCGTGTCCGCCACGGCCCCGGCCCGGCGAATCCGGCAGACTGAGACTGTCACACCGCCCCGGCACACTACTGCTGTGAAATCCGCTCCCGCCCCGAGACGATCCAGGACCCGTGACCGGTAGCCAGCAAGTTCTTGACCACGCTGAGACGACGGCCAGCCATGGTGATGCCACGGATGCTGCCGCTTCGTTCGGCATCGATGCCTTTACCGCCGAGGACCGGCTGCGGCTGTTCCACTTCGCGGCCGCCGAGAAACGCCACGAGTACCTGTGGCTGCTTCGCGCCTTCGACCGGGCCAGGGCCAGCTACCAGGTACTGATGCACGCGTCCGACGCCCACGAGGTGCTCGGCCAGCTTGCGGTCGAGCACCCGGAGGCGGCCGCCGTCAGCGATGTGCAGGCGCTGCTCGACGCCCTCGCCGAATGGCAGGTGCTGGACCGCTCCTACGACGGCACCCGGGCCGCGAACCTCGCCGAATACCGCAACCGGCACTACGTCTACCAGTTCACGCAGGCCGGGTACCGCGCCTATCAGGCCGTCGAGGAGGTGCTGACGGCCGGCCTGGAGGACGCCCAGCTCTCCCGGCTGGTGTTCCCCGACATCCTGGCCGACCTGCGGGCGCTGGCGGAGGCGTCGGCGGCCGGGGACTCCGCCGAGGTGTACCGGAAGCTGTCCCGTCTGGATGGCGTGCTCGCCGACATGGCCCAGCGGGCCGCCCGGTTCTACCTCATGCTGGGCGACCTGGCACGCACCAACGACACCAGGCCGGAGGTGTTCCTCGCACACAAGGACGCGCTGCTCACCCACATGCGTGAGTTCCACACCGAGCTGACCCGGTTCGCGCCGCTGCTGGCCGCCGCCGTCGCCGAGGTGGAAGCCACCGGCACCGAGCGCCTCGCGCGGCTCGCCGCCGACGCCGACGAGTCGCTGTTCCGCAGCGCCTCCGAACGGGTGGCGGACTGGCGGGAGCGCTGGGGTGGGCTGGCGCACTGGTTCGGCGCCGACCGCCACAGCGAAGCCGAACGCCTCCAAGACGCCACCGTCACCGCGATAGCCAACGTCACAGCGCTGCTGCGCCGGGTCACCGAGTCACGCCGGGGCGGGGTGAGCCGGGAGAGCCAGCTACGCCACCTGGCGCAGTGGTTCACGTCGTGCGCGTCCGACGGTGACGCCCACACGCTGTTCCAGGCTGTGTTCGGGCTCGGCGCTCCCCGGCACGTCTCGGCCATGCATGACGACGCCGAGGCGATCTCCAGCCGCCTGTCGTGGTGGGAGGCCCAGCCGGTGGAGCTGTCGCGGACGCTGGTGCGCAACGGCAAGGCGGCGGCGCTGCACGGTCCCGGCCGCATCCAGCGCAACGAGGCCGAACGCCAGCGGCTGCGCGCCGAGCAGCTCAAGGCGACCGCGCAGCGCCGCGCCGCAGCGGCGGCGCTGGCCAGCGACGGTGTCTACGGCCGGGTACTGGACGAGCCGGAAACCCAGACGCTCCTGGCCCTGCTGGATGTGGCGCTGTCCGCACGGGTCCCGGTCCGCGCCGCGGCGAGCGGCTCGGCTCATGGAGTGTGCCTTACGCTGCGGCCCACCACGGGGTCCACGACCGTCCATACGGTCCGGGGGCGGCTGCACCTGGACGGCCTTGCCGTGGAGGTGACCGGGTGAAGGTCGCGGCGGGGGTCGGGCCGCTGGAGCTGGCCGAGTACCAGAAGGCGGCGCGGCTGGTGCTGCGCCACCCGCTGATCACCTCGTCCTATCCGGACGCATCGGCGCTCCCCCTCGCGCGCAAGTGGGTCAGGCAGCTCCGGGACGACCTCGGCGAGGTGCTCGGCTACACGCTGCTGGCCGGGGGCGACACCATCCGGCTGCGCCGGGTGGCCGACACGCTGGACGGCACCCGCCCGGCGGTCACCCGGGCGGGCCGGCCGTTCGACCGGCGGCGCTACGCCTACCTTGTGCTGACGTTGTCCGCGCTGGGCCGCTCCGGTGCCCAGATCACCCTGAGCGAGCTGGCGGACGCGGTCGCCGCCGACGCCGCACGGGTCAGCGGCCTGGGCATGGACACCGGCCGCAAGCCCGACCGGGACGCGTTCGTAGACGCGGTCGCCTGGCTGGAGACCCGCGGTGCGGTGTCGACGGCCGACGGCTCGGCCGCCGAATGGGCCAGCGACCCCGACCGTGCCGAGGCGCTCTACGACATCGACCGGGAGGTGACCGGCGCCACCTACGCGCCGAGCCGGGTGCTCCAGCACCTGATGTCGGTCACCGAACTGCTGGGGGAACCCGGCGGTGCGGCGCCGGCCCAGGCCCAGGCGGCCAAGCGCCGCGCGGCCGCGCGGCAGGCGCGGCGCCTGGTCGTGGAGCAGCCGGCGGTCTATTACGCCGACGTCGGGGAAGAGCTGCGCGGCCAGCTCCGCTCGGCGGGCCTGGCCGAGGACGTCGAGCGGCTCACCGGCCTGCACCTGGAGCGGCGGGCCGAAGGCGTGGCGCTGGTCAACGCCGGTCAGCGGCTCACCGACGTCACGTTTCCCTCGGGCGGCACCGTCGCGCAGGCCGCGCTGCTGCTGTGCGCCCGGATCGCCGGCTACCTGCAACGTAACTCCTCCAGGGTGGAGCTGTTGCCGGCCGCTACCGCCGCGGAACGGCTCGCCGAGGTGGCCCAGCGGATCGATATGGCGCTGCCGGACCGCGAGCGCGTGGCGGACCTGCTCGCCTGGCAGGTTTGGCCCCCCGAAGCCGGCGAGGCCGGGCCCGGCGCACGGCCGGCGCCAGGCGAGCCGGACGGCGTGGCCGACGCCGCCTACCCCTTCCTGCCCGATGCGTGGCTCAGCACCGAGCTGCGCAAGCTGGTCGAGGACTTCGGGGCAGGCATGGCGGAGAAGCAGGCCGCCGACCCGCAGCGGCTGCTGGCCGACGCCGTGGCCCTGCTCGCTGCGCTGGGCCTGGTGGCGCGGGTGGAGCGGGGGGTGCTGGTGCTGCCGCTGCTGGCCCGCTACCGAAGCGTAACCGCCCAGATCAAGGACCCGCCCGGTCGGCCCTGAACCGGCCGCCGCGCCAGCACTGAAGACGATGAGAACCACCGACACGGCTCCCGAGGGGGAATCCTGCGTGACTCGCTTCGAGCCCATCCGTGCCGGGATCATCAACATGTGGGACTACCGGGACGAGGAGTTCTGCTTCGCCGGCGGCTGGCTGGTCCTGCGCGGCCCGAACGGTTCGGGCAAGACCAAGGCCCTTGAGGTGCTGTTCCCGTTCGTGCTGGACGGCCGGATCGACTCGAAGCGGCTGAACCCGTTCGCGGCCGAGGACCGGACCATGAAGTCCAATCTGCTGTTCCGGGGCGCCGAGAACGCGGTCGGCTACGTGTGGCTGGAGCTGCGCCATCGCGGCACCGGGGAGGCCGTCACAATCGGCGTCGGCCTGCACGCCGCCAGGCACCGCGACACCCCGGTTCGCTGGCACTTCGTCGCCGATGGCCGGGCCGGCGTGGACTTTTCCCTCATCACCGGCGACGACCGGCCCATGACCCGCAAGCAGCTCGCCGAGCAGATCGGCGAGCAGAGCCTGTACTCCTCCCCCGCCGAGTACCGGACCGCCATCGACCAGCGGCTGTTCGGCCTGGGCACGGAACGCTACGAGCAGCTCCTCACCCTGATCCTGACGCTGCGGCGGCCGCAGCTCGCCAAGAACCTCGACCCGGTGAAGCTGTCGGACACCCTCACCGAGGGACTGCGGCCGGTCGACGACGACCTGATCGCCGAGGCGGCCCGTTCCTTCGACGACATGGAGGCGGTCGCCACCACGCTGGAAGGGCTCACCGCCGCCGACGAGGCCACCCGCGCCTTCCTCGGCTCCTACGCCACCTACCTGCGCGCGCACGCCCGTTCGGCCGCGGACGCGCTCACCGGCCGCCGCGAGGTGAGCGCCGCCCGGCGCGCCGAACTGGCCGGCGACATCGCGGGCCTGGCGGACGCCGAAACCGGGCAGGCACAGGCGCAGGCCCGCCGGGAAGAAACGGAGAACGCCCTGGCCAGCCTGCGCGCCCGGCTGGATCAGCTCAAGTCGAGCAGCGCCTATCAGGCGGTCGAGCAGCTCGCCGACCTTGAGCGCCTGGTCCGCACCAACGAGCAGGCGTCCGCCGAGGCCGCCGCGGAACTCGCCCGGCGCGGTGCCGCCACCGCCCGTGCCCGCGCCGAAGCCGAACGCGCCGCCGCGGCGCTTGCCGACACCGAGTCACTGGTCTCGCGCATGGCCGCGGAACTCGCCGATCACGCCGCCGAGGCCGGGATCGGCTGGCGGCCCGCCGACGCCGACCCCGACGGGTTCGCCGCGCGGGCCGGTGCCCGGGTCGCCGCCCGGCTGGAGGACGTCCGCGCGGTGCGGGCCGCGCTGGACACCCACCGCCGGGCCGAGCACGCCCGCGACCTTGCCAGGCTCGCGCTGGACCGGGCGCTGGCGGCGGCGGCCGCCGCCGAGCGGGCGGAGCGGGACGCCGCGGACGCGGTGGCCACCGCCCGCGGGCAGGCGCGGGAGGCCTTGGCACGGTGGGCGGCCAGCCACGCCGGCCTGCTGGACGAGGCGGCGACGCGGGAACTGGCCGAGGACCTCGCGGCGGCCATCGAGGCGTTTGGTGATCCGGATGCCGCCACCTTGGAGGCGGTCTTCACCGCCGCGACCGCCGCTGCGGAACAGTCGGCCCGCGACGAGCAGGCCCGGCTGCGCGCCGAGCAGACCGCGACCGCGGCGCAGCGGGAACGCACCGAGCGGGAGCTGGACCTGATCGCCGCCGAGCACGACGACGCGCCTCCTGCCCATCCCGCGCGCACCGCGGACCGGTCCGGCCGCGATGGCGCGCCGCTGTGGCGGCTGGTCCGCTTCGCCGACGGCGTGGGCGACCGGCAGGCCGCCGCGCTGGAGGCGGCACTCGAAGCCGCCGGGATGCTCGACGCCTGGATCGGGCCGGGCGGCCGTGAGGTCGCCGCCGGGGACAGCGACGCCTACCTGGTCCCGGGCACGCCAGTGAAGGGGGATGGGGAGGTGGGTGGGACCAGCCTGGCCGATGTGCTGGTGCCGGAGGATGGCACCCCGTTGCCGGCCGCCCGGGTCGGTGCCGTGCTGGCCTCCATCGCCGTCGGCGGCGACCTGTTTTCCTCGCCCGCGGTGGTCGGCACCGATGGCCGGTACTCTCACGGTGTCACCGCGGGCGCCCACCACAAGGAGCACGCGGAATACATCGGCACGACCGCACGGGCCCGCCGCCGGGCCGCCCGCATCGCCGAGTGCGCGGCCCGGATCGCCGAGCTGGATGAGGCGCTGGCCGGCCTGCACCGCCGCCTCGAAGGGCTGGCTGCCACACTGTCGGAGTTCGCACAGGCACGCGCCGCGCTGCCGCGCACCGCCGAGATCACCGCCGCCGGGCGTGCGCACTCCCAGGCCGTCGGAGAGTTGCGTGCCGCCCGGGCGGCCGCCGACAGCGCCCAGTATGGCTACGACGAGTCGGTGGCCGCGTGCACCGTCACCGAACGGGCGCTGCGCCGGACCGCCATCGATCACGCCCTGGAGCCAGAGCACGCCGACCAGGTGGAGGCCGCCACCCGGCGGTTCGAGGCCAGCGCCACCGGCCTCACCGGCCGCCGGCGCGAGCTTGCGCAGCGGCGCGACGCCGCCGCCAGTGCCGACGGCCGACTGGAACAGGCGACCGACGAGGAGCGCGCCTGCGCGCGGACCGAGTCGGCGGCACGCCGCCGGCACACCGAGGAAGCCGCCAAGCTGGCAGCACTGCGCGGAGCCGTCGGCAAGGAGGCCCAGCAGGTGATGGCGCAGATCGACGAGGCGGAGCGGGGCACCGCGGCCGCCGAGGCGGCCGAGCGCGCCGCCCGAACCGCCGAGATGGAGGCCGTCAAGGCCGTCAGCGCGGCCACCGAACGGGTGGCGGCCGGCCGGCGCGCGCTCGGCGTCGCCGTGGCGGAGGAGCAGGCCACGGCGCGCGGCCTGGCGCCGTATGCCGCCCGGGAACTGCTGGACGTGCTGAAATGCCCGCCGGGCCTGGCGTGGCCCGCGCAGGAGGCGGACTGGGCCGCCGATGACCTGCCCCGGCCGGTCATCGACGTGCACGCGGCGATCCTGGCTGCCACCCGCGACCTCACCCCCACCGAGGCGTCGCTGAAGAGTTCGGCCACCAGGCTGACCCGGGCGCTGGAAGATCTCCAGGCCCAACTGGCTGCGGCCGGCCAGGATTACCACCCCGCGTGGGACAGCGCCGGCGGCGTCATCGTCGTCCGCATCGCCGATGAGCAGGGCCTGCTGCCGGCCGGTGCGTTCGCCGAGCGCATCGCGGCCGCCCGCCGCGACCAGGAACTGCTGCTGACCGAGTCCGAGCAGCGCATCCTGGAGGACGCGCTACTGGCCAGGCTCGCCCAGCAGATCCACGAGCGCACCGTGGATGCCAGGGACCTGATCGGCAGGATGAACACCGAGATGCGGTCGCGGAAGATGTCCTCCGGCAAGACAGTCGGCGTCAGGTGGCTGCTGGCGGACGGACTTGACGACGAGCAGCGCGCGGTGTGCAAGCTGCTGGACGCCGACGCCTCCCGGCTCACCCCGGACTCGCTGGCCCGCATGCGCGGCCATTTCGCCGCACAGATCAAGACGGCCCGGGCCGCCCGCCGCGAACTCCCCTACCGGGAGTTGCTGGCCCAGGTGCTGGACTACCGCCGCTGGCGGCAGTTCGTGTTCCTGATGGTCAGCCCGGAGGGCACGGAGGAGACACTGACCCGCACCCGGCACAGCCGGCTGTCCGGCGGCGAGCAGTCGGTCTCGCTGCACCTGCCGCTGTTCGCCGCCGCGCACGCGATGCTGAACTCGGCGGCACCGCACGCCCCTCGCCTGCTGGCACTCGACGAGGCGTTCGCGGGCGTGGACGACGCCGGCCGTGGCGAACTGATGGGCCTTGCCGCGCAGTTCGACCTTGACCTGTTCATGACCGGCTACGACCTGTGGGCGACCCAGGCCGCCGTCCGTGCCGCAGCGCACTACGACCTGGCACACTCCCCCATCCAGCACACGGTCAGCGCGCTGCTGCTGGTCTGGGACGGGGCGCAGCTTCTCGCCGACGAGGCGGGTGAGCTGCCCGGGGCACTGGGTTCGCCCGGCACCCGCCGCGTACTCACCACCGTGGCATGACGGCACGAGGGGGCGTATGCCACGTGACCACTGATCCGACCGAACTGCGTGGCGAGGGCTGGCGCAGGCTGCTCGCCGCGGCCCGCCGCAGCCTGGAACGGACCGGTGGCGCACTCGGCGGCTCGGTTGGCCTGAACGCACCCACCGACGCCGAGCGGCGGGTGGTCATCGGCATCACCGGCAGCTACCGGCCGCAGACGGCGCAACGGCTCACGATCGGGCTCACCACCCTGGACGCGGCCCTGCGCCAGCGCTACGGGACGGGCCTGCACCACGCGCTGGTGCTGCTCGGCGGCCCACTGCGCGACCGGCCCGCACAGCGGCAAGCCGAGCGGCGCGGGCGCACGGAGGCCATCGCCGCCGCCGGTGAGTCCGTGCTGGCTGGCCAGGCATGGTTCAGCTCCTGGTGGTCCGCGCTGGAGTCCGACGGGACGATCACCCGGCTGCTGCGCCGCGGCGACGGCCGGCTGCTCGCCGATGCGGTGCGAACCCTGGAACGGCTGGAACGGCACGCGCCGGGCGGCCCGATCCCGCTGCCGGTGCTGGCCGAACAGGTCACTGGCGACACCAAGGCACTGCTCCCGGGCGGCCCGCTCGCCACGCTGGTGCTCCGGGCGCTGGCCACCCGCGCTGGCCAGGCAGCGGTGCCGCGCGACCGCGCCGGGCAGCGCGTGCTGTGGGAGATGCACGGGGCCATCGCCGACGATCTGGCAAGCCAGGTTCTCGTGCTCAATATGGCCTGCCGTGGCGGCAGCCTGGCAGCACAGTGGCTGACCGAGGCCCGCCATTGTGGCATCCCATTCCGGCTCACGCTTCAGCAGCAGGCCGCCGGCGATGTCCTGCCAGTGGCGGCCGACATCTTCGTCTGCGAAAACCCCGCCGTCCTCCGCGTCGCGGCATCCGGCCTTGGCGCGGGCTGCCCACCGCTGGTGTGCACCGAGGGGATCCCGAGCGCTGCCTGCCACAAGCTGCTGGACGCTGCTGCCGCGCAGGGTGCCCGGCTGCACTGGCGCGCCGACTTCGACTGGACGGGGCTGCGCATCGTCGGTTCTGCCATCGCCTCCCATGGCGCCCAGCCATGGCGGATGACTGCGGCCGACTACCGGCATGCGCTCGGGGCAGGTGAGTCCACCCCGCTGGCGGGACCGTCGGCGGCCAGCCCGTGGGACCCTGAACTCGCGAACCTGATGACTACGCACCGCTGCGCGGTCATGGAGGAGCGCCTCATTCCCACGCTGCTCGCCGACCTGGCCCCGTGAGCATGATCTGCTTGCCGAAGCCGCCGCCGCTTCCCTGCCGGAAGGCACCCGCCAAGCCCGACGGCTGCCCTGTGCTCAGGCCCGATGGTAGGCGAGGACTCGAAGCGGCCGCAGCATGCCGAGGCAATGCCGAGATGGGTCAGGCGGCCGACACCCTTGCGCTGGCCTCGGCGAGATTGAAGCTTGCAGGATCGAACTCCCCTCCCGTCTGCGACTCCGCCCAGGTCCGCATCTCCTCGTACTCTTCATCGGACGGGTCGGCGAGGATCTCCTTGAGCCTCTGGTAGCCAGGGAATCCGCCGGAGTCCTCGGGCGGGCAGGCGCCTTCGCCCGCCGTGCAGGCAGGGTACGTCTGGTGGGCTGCGGCCTTGGTGCACGCCTCGATGAGGAGTTCGTGCTCCCAGCTGTCACCGAAGTCATACTCGTAGCCGATACGCTCGCCGGCCCCGGCGACATCGGCGAGCCGCACCTTGGCCTCCTCCAGGTGCCCGAGCATGCCTTTCGGGTCGGGGCCGTAGCCAACCTCGCCGGCCCGGAACACGTGCATGTGGTAGTTCTGCCAGCCCATGGCGGCCTGGATCACCCGGTGGACCTGGTCGAGGGTGAACGCCGCGGGAACCAGCATGCGCCGCCACACCGGCGGGTCGGCGACATCCAGGAGTGTGATCCGCACCTGTAGCACAGGCTCGCCCGGCAGCGGCATACCGCGGCTGCGCCCAGCCGTGAAACGGCCAAGAGCGGTGAGTTCCGCCCTGTCTTGCGCCTCATCGACGGTGGCGACGCCAAGCACGGCGAGTGCGGCCACGGCGATGCTGACGTCAGTGCCGATGGTTCTCCGCAAGAAGTCCAGTTGCTGTTCACTGAGCCCGTCGAGCACGTATCGGTCCGCGATCACGTCACCGGCCGATGCGCGGAGCAGGCTGAGCGGGCAGGGGCCCGCATGGGCGAGCATGGTGGTGATGAGCGCCTCGCTGACGTCGCGGAACTGGTCCCCCAACAGCGACTGACGGTAGGCGCTGCGGGGGAACAGGGACTTGCCGAGCTTCGGATAGGCCTCGAGCATCGCCATCACCAGGTCCAGCGGCCGGTCGGGCAGGGCGGCGTTCTTCTTCACCGGCACAAGCCGGGTGCCAGTGACCCGGACCAGCCGGGCGGCCTTCGCCCACTCGACGATCCGGGTGAGGTGGGCGAGTTCTTCGCTGGATTTGGTCTTGAATACCCGGTCGCCGATCGCCCGGTCGATCGTGTCGCCGGTGCCGAGCAGTTCCACCAGGTGGCGGGCGTCCGCCAGCCCGATCCTGCCGGTCTGGGTGAGCCTGCGCCCCGAGCCCACCCATGTCACAAGCGAGCGGATCTGCCCGGTCAGCACCGTGTGTTCCGCGGCTGCCTCAAGATCGTTCACGGCGTTTTCTCCCGCCTCACAGGGGCCTGGCCCGGACAGTGTGCTCACACACCGGCGAGCAGTCTAGAGCCGGACATGGCCCGCGTGCCCGAGCAGCATGACGAGCTGTACCCGGGCCGGCTCAATCGGGTTTGCCGGAATCCCGGCGGTGTCTCTCGGCGCTATGCTCCTGCGGTGACCGCGGGAGAGGCACTGCCACCGGACATGGAGGTTGCCCGGCAGCTCGCCTCGGCGCTGCGCGCTGGTGACGACTCAGCGGCTGCGGGGCTCGCCGCGCGAGCCGGCGTTCCCCCGTGGCTGCTGACACACCGAGAGCTCGGCCCGCGCGGGCGATTGGATACTGGCGATGCGGGGGAGGCGCTGTGGTGCATCTCGGCGCTAGCGGCTGGTTCGGCCGTCACCCCGGCCTGGCTGGCTAAGCCAGCGGTGATCGACCTGGTGGCGGAAGCGGTGGAGACAGCCGCCGTGCCGGGAATGACGGACGAGCACCCGTGGGCACGCGGCATCGCCGCGCTGGAGGATTGCGGGCATCCCGCCATCCCGATGCTATTGCGGGCACGGGCGGCGGAGGGATCGGGCCGGTCCGACGAGGCGCGGCGGATGATCGGGTCCTGTCTCCGGCTCGACCCGGCCCTGCTGCCAGCGGTCCGTGACGCCATGGAGTACGAGCTGTGCGCGGGCAACTGGGCACGGGCCTGGGAGCTGGCGTCGGCGATCGGCTCCGACGAAATCGCCGAGCCCCTGCTGCGGCCACTGGACAGGCTACGACAGCCCGCTCCGGGCACCGAGCGCGCATCCCGGAACCAGCCGTGCCCGTGCGGGTCTGGCCGCAAGTACAAGGCATGCTGCCGGCTCAAGGATCTGGACGGCGGCGTGCATCCGCTGCCCGACCGCGCCCCGGCTCTCTATGCGATGCTCGCCACCTACGCGCAGCGGGGTCCGAGCCGCACGGTCACCGACCGGGTGGCCGCATGTGCCATCGGCGCGCCGCACGTGGCCATGCTCGCGCTCGATCTCGCGATCTTCGACGGTGCCGCCGCCCAGCGGTTCCTTGCTGCCCGCGGTCACCTGCTGCGCAGCGACGAGCGCGACCTGCTCGGCGAGTGGCTGACCGAACCGATGGACATGTACGAGGTGAGCTCGGTCAAGCGCGGGTCGGAACTGTCCCTGCGCAGCCTGGTCGGCGGCCCGCAGCGGGTCTGGCAGCGTGACCGGCTGTTCTCGCTGTCCGTCCAGCGGCTGGATATCGTGATCGGGAGGTTGCTGCCGGACGGCGGCCAGTTGCCAGGTGGCGGCCGGCACGTGCAGGCGCTCGGCGGGATGGGCGTGCTGCCCCGTGACCTTCGGGAGGCTGGCGAGGCGCTGTTCCCCGGCGGGCCGGTCGCGCCCGGGAGCGTGCCGCTGTTCCCAGAACGGCTGCTCTCGCAGTTCGCCGGGCAGTCATCACCCGTCTTCCAGACCGCGGACGGGGATGAGTACCGGTGGTGCGACACGACGATCTCGGTAGGGTCCGCCGGGAAGGTCTGGCCGCTGTTGACCAGGCGCTGCCTGGCTCCGCCGCAGCCTCCGATCCGGGGCGTGGACGGCTACTATGCCTACCTCGAGACGCTCCCCGAGCGCCTCTGGACACGCAATTCGCCCGATGAGATCGAATACGCCGGGCAGATCCAGCCGGGACGGCTGACCAACCTCGGGACCATCCGGCGCGGCGTGTCGGGGTTCACGGTGACCGCGAATTCCATACGGCGGGCGGCCGACCTGGAGGCTGTCGTGCTGGCGGCGGCTTCCGCCGCGGGGTGTCCGGCCGGCGTGACGCAGCGCAGCGCCCTGACCGCGGACGAGCTGGCCGGTACGCCACTGGAGGCTAAGGACGGGCCGGACAGCCGCGAGGCGATGTGCCGGCGGCTTGGCATCGAGGGCGTGGGGCCGCCCGAGCAGCGGAAGCTCATCCTGGAGGGCTACTTCCTGCCGATCGAGCACCCGCTGGACGACGTCGCCCGTGAGATCAACCGTGAACTCGGGTACCTGTCGATGCTGGAGGCCCGCGACGCGGCAGGCATGACTCCCGCCGAGGCGGTTGTGACCGGGGGCGCCGCGCTGGACCGGGTGCTGGCGAGGATCGACGACTGCGAGTGGCGGCTCCGCCGCGCGGAAGCCGAGGGCAAAGACACCAGCATGCTGCCGGACCCCGATGAGCTTCGGCGGCGCCTGGGGATACGTGCGGGCTCGCGCCGGTAAGGACATCGCCAAGCGGCCCGGCCACGTTCCGATAGTCGCCTCGCCCCGCCGTAAAGGTTCTCGCGCTCGCACCCCTCGCTGATGACTCCTAGGCGGGGCCAGGGCAGGAGGGTGGTACCCTGGTAGCAGTAGCGGGGTAGAAAGGTAGATAATGAGCCTTAACATCAAGAGCGCCGAGGCCCACCAACTGGTCCGGGAACTCGCCACCCTGACTGGTGAAACGCAGACAATGGCGGTGACCATCGCGGTCCGTGAGCGCCTTGACAGAGTCCGGCATCTCCGCGGGGCCGGCCTGGCTGACCGGCTTCTCGCCATCGGCAGGGACACCGCACCGCGGCTTCGCGAACCGTTCCGCACCGCTGATCATGGTGACCTGCTCTACGACGAGCGCGGGCTCCCGGCGTGATCATCGACACCTCTGCCCTGATCGCGATCCTTCGCGCCGAAGACGACGCTAGCAACATGGCCCTTGCCATCGAGAGGGCACAGGCCCGGAAGATCTCCGCCGCCAGCTACCTGGAGACCGCGGTCGTCATCGACGCCAGCCGTGACCCCGTCGCCAGCCGCCGCTTCGACGAGCTGGTCGATACCGCGGAACTGCGCATCGAACCGGTGACGCACGACCAGGCCCGTATCGCCCGGGACGCCTACCGCGATTTCGGGAAGGGCAGCGGTCACAAGGCCAGCCTGAACTTCGGCGACTGCTTCGCGTATGCCCTGGCAAAGTCCACCGGAGAACCGCTTCTGTTCAAGGGAAATGACTTCGGTCACACCGACATCACGCCCGCGCTCCCCGCTCCGCCAGACGATAACTCCGGTTGATCCGGATTGACGCCCAGTTGTCAGACCTCTATCTGACTCGTGCCTGACCGCCGCCGTGCCTAACCCGAAGTTGCTGTAGCTCTCTGTAGTTTCGTGCCCTTGACCAGGGCTGATCCAGCAGATCCGCGCACACCTCGGCACGTGAGGGCAGCAGGCGGCCGCCGGCACAGGGCCGGCAGGCCGCGCTACAGCTCGAACCGGGTGCCGACGGATGGTCGTGCCTGCACATTCGGTGCGGTACCGAATCCCGTGTTCGATACCGGTGGGGGGTATGGACGTTGGACCCTTGCGGATGTGACCTAAGCCTATACCTGGTAGGGGTATAGGCAGGGATGCTCGGAACTGGGAGGTCCGGGCGGCCGGTCCGGGACCGCGTGCCGAGGAGAGTGAACCTCCGGCGGCGGTCAGCAGGCATATGAACCATCGGCCGCGGCGGCAGGGCCCGGTTCCGGCGCCCGGCAGCCGGCGCGGCAGAGGAGAAGGAGGTGCCCGATGGGTGCCCAAGCAGCAGCCCCCGCCACTGCCGGACGTGCGCCCGGTGACGGGCAGACGCCTGCCGCCCCGCTGCTTGAGGCGGCGGGGATCGAGAAGTCCTACCGGCGCGGGATCTGGCCAGCGCGCCGCGAGCATCAGGTGCTGCGCGGGGTGGACCTGGCACTGTACCCGGGTGAGGTGGCCGGACTGGTCGGGGAGAACGGGGCGGGCAAGTCCACCCTGATGAAGATCCTGGTCGGGGCACTGCCCGCGGACGCCGGCTCGGTCACACGGAACGGCCTGGTGGGCTACTGCCCGCAGGAACCGGTGGTGTATGAGCGGCTGACCTGCGACGAGCACTTCGAGCTGTTCGGCCACGCCTACGGAATGGCACCCGCCGAACGGCGGCGCTCGGCCCGCGAGCTGTATGCGGCGCTGGGGTTCGAGCGGTACGCAGCCACCAGGACCGGCCAGTTGTCCGGCGGCACGCTCGCCAAGCTCAACTTGGGCCTTGCGTTGCTTGCCGACCCGGCGGTGCTGCTGCTCGACGAGCCCTACTCCGGGTTCGACTTCGATACCTACCTGAAGTTCTGGGACCTGGTCGCGCAGCGCCGCCAGGCGGGCCGGTCGGTCCTGATCATCAGCCATTTCGTCACCGACGAGGAACGCTTCGACCGCATCGTGACCCTCCGCGGCGGAAAGGCGGTGCCCCGATGACACGCATAACGGCTGCCGCGTGGCTGACCGTGCCACTGTTGGTGCGCCGGTTCCTCGCGGACTACGCCCGCAACCCGGTCAACCTGCTGATGCTGGTCCTGGTGCCGGTGGCGTTCGTGGCTGTGGCTGCCGGATCCATCGCCCAGATCGGCAAGCTCCTGTCCGGAACCGCAGCGCCCGGGACGGCGGTGCAGACCGTCACGGCCGGCTGGGCGGCCGCGTTCATTGCCGCCATCGCCGCGTACTTCCAGATCCGCGCGGCCCGCGCGGCCGACCGGCGGCTGGTGCTGGCCGGCCTGCCCGCTGGGCGGCTCGCCGCCGCCAGGGCTGTCACCGGCCTGGTCCTCGCGGTGGTCGCCTCCGCCGTTGCAGTTGTCACGCTGGCGGCCCGCACCGGCATTGAGCATCCGGCACGGGTCCTGGCCGGCACGTTCATGTTCGCGGTGATCTACCTGGCCATCGGCGCGCTGATCGGCACCCTGGTCGCCAGCCCGGTGAACGGCACCGTGCTGATCTTCTTCGTGTGGATCATCGACGTCATGTTCGGCCCGGTCTTCGGCTCGCCGACGCGCCCGGCCGGCCGGGTGTTCCCGACCCACTTCCTGACCATGTGGATGACCGACCTGCCCTCCAACCACGCCGGCCGGGTCGGCGACCTGGGCTGGGCACTGGCCTGGACGCTGGGCGCCGCGATCGTCGCGTGGGTGGTGCTGACGTCGGCGTCGCGCACCGCCAGCGCCCCTAGGGGCGGTCACCCGGGAAGCATGGGCGATCAGCTCCGGGCCGCGATCCGGGCCGGGCTGACCGACTGGGGCCGCAACCGGGTGCTGTGGGTGCTGCTGGCCGCGGTGCCTGCGGTGTTCATCGTGTTCGCCACCGCGCTCGCCCCCGGCAGCCGGGTCCGGCTGACCCTGGACGAGAACGGCCACCAGGTAACCAGGGTGGTCAATCTTGCCTTCGGCGCTGGCATCCACCCGGCCTTCATGGCCCCGATGGCGATCGCGTCCCTGGCCGTCCTGGCCGGCATGTTCATCATCCTGGACTCTCGCGCTGCCGACCAGCGCCTGGTCCTGGCCGGACAGCGGCCCGGTGCGCTGCTGGCCGGCCGACTCACCCTGATCGCCGCCGCCGCCCTGCTCGCGACCGGCGTGTCGCTGGCGGTCGCCGCCACGGTAGCCGACATCGCCCAGTGGGGCAGCTACATCGCCGCCAGCGTGCTGCTCGCCCTCACCTACGGCCTGATCGGAGTCGTCCTCGCGCCGTTGTTCGGCCGGGTCGCCGGCGTCCTGGTGGCCTTCCTTATTCCGTTCCTCGATCTCGGCATCGCCCAGGACCCCATGCTCCACGCCACCCCACCGGCCTGGGCGCACGTCCTGCCCGGCTACGGCGGCTTCCGGATCCTCACCAGCGCCGTCCTCACCCACGGCTTGCCCCAGGGCGGCCCGCTGCTGATCGCCCTGGCCTGGCTAGCCGGGGCTGCTCTGGCCGCTGGCCTGCTGTTCCGCCACAACATGAAGACAGCCGCCACCAGCCGGCGGCCGGCCCGGGCTGCGCTCGCATCGAAAGAGTGACCGTCCGTGAGCATCATCGTCAAGCACACGCGGACAACGGGTGCGGCTGCCGTTCGCTGGCCGGTGGCGGGCGCCCTCGCCGGGACCGGGGGGGGACGGCGCTGGTGCGGACGGCCCAGTTCATCGCCATGCCGCTCGGCGTTACGATCCTCCGCCGCATCCGCACCAGCGCCCACAGCACCGGCCCGGCTCCGCACCTGACCCGGCTGCCCGCACCGGCCCGGGCGGCAGCAACGGGAGCGCCGCCGGGACCGCTGGCCCGCGCCCGGCACGCCGCGGACCCCCGGGAATGGGCGCGAAGGCCCACCGGGAACCCGAGACGAAAGCCCGTTACCGGTGCCCGGTCTCCGGGCTTGATGCTGGATGCGGCGGAGGCAGGCGACGCCCGGAAGGGAGGACGCAGATGTCTTCCAAGACGGTGCTGGGCGAGCCCACGCCCAGCTCCGTGCATCCCGAGATCGCCGGGCGCCGGGACAGGGTTCCGCCGGCGCGGGCAATCGCGGCACGTATGCCTGGGATGACCGTCGTCGCCCGGGCGCCGTCGCCTCCGCTGGCGCCGTTCGTGGAGTGGATCGCCTACTACGATGTGGCGCCGTCGCTGGGCTGGCGCGAGCTTGTCCTGCCGACCGGCACCATGTTGCTGGTCGTGAACATGGCCGAACGTAAGTTCCGCTGGCAGGACGGCGACGCTCGTGTCACCGCCCACGACAGTCACGGAGCCATGCTGCTGGCGCCTCCGCTGGCCCGATCGTGGTGGGCGGTGCCGGTAGTGCTCCACCGCGGCCACGAGCCGGACGGCAGCGCGCGGCCGGGGGTGTGGCCGTGCCCCGCAGACCGCCGGGTCGGAGTTTCGCTGGCCATGGCCGGTCACCGCCTGGCTTACCGGCCGGCCTCGCCCTGCGTCGTCCCCGCTACGGTGGCGGCATAGCGCTGCGGCTGCGCGTCAAAGGCGGCGGCGCAGCCGGCGGAGCAGAAGTATACGGTGCCGGTCGGCGTGTCGCGGTGCGCGGCGGCGGACGTGGGATCCACCTGCATGCCGCACACCGGATCGGTCACCGTCGCCTGGACACCCGGGCCGGCGTGAGCGCGCCCGCCGCCGTCGTGCGCTGAGGCGCCGTGTGCGTGGCCGGGCCGGTCGGGTGCTGGTTCGTGGTGACCGTGCCTCGCGCTGCTGTGTTCTGCCACGTCAAGGCTGTGCCCAGATCCGGCCTCAACCTGCGGCGTCACGCCGGCCGCCTCGGTCTCGGAGAGCGGGGCGGGGTGGTAGCGGCGCAGCCGGTTGGCGTTGCCGACCACCGACAGCGAGGAAGCCGCCATGGCGGCGGCGGCGATGATGGGGGACAGCCGGATGCCGAACGCCGGGTAGAGGATTCCGGCGGCGACGGGGATGCCGA
>WNGG01002956.1_pt1 | contig 28386 bp, 24 predicted proteins | sample 5400661 | NCBI WGS metagenome assembly WNGG01 (sample SAMN13153372, study PRJNA577476) | soil metagenome | isolation source: 100 cm soil or saprolite under Garry oak tree replicate 1 | place: USA:California | collected 2016-06-15
ACTCAACCCTTCCAAGGCGACAGCAGGTTGGGCGCGAACATATCCCGGTCGGGTGTTCGGGACGACTTCCCCAGCCAAATCGCGCGGAATGGCAAAGCTGCTCACATCTGAGGAAACCCGATTCGGCTCAGAAAGTTGCGCCGCCAAGGTCTCGCCGGAAGCGTGCTCGCGCGGCTTGCGAGCGGCCGATTCGAGAGGGGATCCGCGATTGTCGGAAGCAGCCATATTTCGAAGCGCAAATCATTGCCGCGAGCGCGGCGAGAAAACAGAGATTAGTATTATTGCATTAGTACGAGGTGAATCGAAGCTTTTGCTAAAATGAAGCCCTGCAAGTGGGCGCTTAACTCAGCGGTAGAGTGCCATCTTCACACGGTGGAAGTCGTAGGTTCGAATCCTACAGCGCCCACCATTGCCATCCAGCCGATTGGCCGGTGTTAAGGGCCTTCGGCTGCGCCTAAGGATTTCGCCAACAGGCTCGAACGGCTGCTGAACGGCTGAGGAATTGTCGGATTCTTCACCACAAAGCGAACCAGGCCGGGCAAGGTAAGACTGCGGGGAGCAGGTCCAAAATCGCCAGACCCGGGCTCCATAGTTCGGGAGAGCAGTTCTGGTTACTACATTACATACAAAGCCAAGCCAAGAAATACAAAATCTTGTATAAAAACGAGAGTAGAGCAATATAAGCCTCTTAGTTTCAGTCACTTACATTTGGACATAAATTTGCTTAGGATAACTGGGTAGTTAACCATCTCTGCGCTACGTTCCCGATCGTGGGACGTACATTTCGGGGACCCTAATGCAACTCGCAGCGCCGTCATTCCCATTCCCCTCGACTGATTTCTCATACCGAGTTCAGTCGTGTGTATTCCGGCGTTACCCGGCGCTTTGTGCTGAGTAATGCCTGATGTGTGGCATTTCCCCGACAAGCCGAACTCGGCTCGCTGGGTGCGATTCAAAGCCTAAGGAGGGCACAATGCAATTCTGCAAGTCTGTGCTTCTGTTGGTAACAGCGGCCGCTCTTCTCGTGACAATCGCTTCTGCTCAGGGCGGGAATGGAACCGTCCAGGTCAACGTCACCGATCCAAGCGGCGCCGTGGTGAAGAACGCCACGATCAATCTGACCGACGTCGGGACCGGCACCACCGTCAGCGGTGCCACCAATGCGAGCGGTCAGTTTATTTTCACCAACGTGCGGCCGGGTACTTATACCGCCAAGGTGACGGCGGCAGGCTTCCAGACCGCCACTCTGCCCACCGTCGTGGTTGAGGTCAACCGCTCCATCACCCTGCCGATAAAACTGGCTGTAGGCACAGTCGCGCAAACGGTGGAAGTGACCGCCATCACGCAGCAATTGCAGACCTTGGATGCCAGCGTGGGCAACGTGCTTACCCACAGCATGATGCAGAATCTGCCCAGCCTCCAACGCGATGTCACTGCCGTCCTTATGCTGCAGCCCATGGCTGCGCCCGGCTTCAATGCCACCCCTGCGCTTGGCACCGGCAACAGCCCGGCTTCAGGAGAGGGCAACGAAACCGGTGGCGGCATCGCCGGCGCGCGCTCTGACCAGAACACCTTTACCCTCGACGGCAGCGACGTTACCAGTGACATGGAGGCCACCGGGGGCTACACCACCGGCTTTGGCGCCACCCCGCGCGCCGTCGTCCCCACTCCGGTGGAAAGCATTCAGGAGTTCCGCGTCACCACCAACAACGATCCTACGTTCTCTCGCTCGGTCGGCGGCGAAGTCCAACTGGTCACGCCGCACGGCACCAACGCCTGGCACGGCTCCGCGTACGAGAACAACCAGAATACCGACTACAACGCCAACTCCTGGCAACTGAACCATGCCGGCAAGCCGCGCGGCATCTGGCTCGATAATCGCTTCGGCGGCAGCGTGGGCGGTCCCGTGCTCAAAGACAAGCTCTTCTTCTACGCCAACTATGAAGGTCAGCGTCTCAAGAAGGGTGTTCAATTCACCCGCCTCGTGCCCAGCGAACTGTTCAAGAGTGGAATCTTGCAGTACAGAAACACCTCCGGCGGCGTCAGCCAGATTCCGATTCGGACTGCTGATCCGCGCGGCATCGGCATAAGCCCGGTGATCTCCTCCATTTGGAACCAGTTCGAGCCTCCCGGCAACAACACCGAAGAAGGCGACCACCTCAACACCATCGGCTTCGATGCAAACGTCCCCGCCATACAGAATGGGGACTTCGGCGTGGCGCGCGTGGACTACAAGATCAATAACAATTGGAACGTCTTCAGCAGCTACCGCTACGACACCACTCGCAACCTCAACAGCGCCCAGGTGGACATCGGCGGCATCTTGCCCGGTCACGTCAAGGGCACGCCTGCCCCCACCCGGGAAATTCCGCTGCAACCCCGTTTCGCCGTCTTCGGTTTGACCGGTCGCCTTGGTTCGAATTTCACCAATGACCTTCGCTTCGGTTACTTGCGCAATTTCTGGCAGTGGAAGTCAGTTTCTCCCTTCCCGCAAGTATCAGGAACCACGGCGGCAGTGCAGATTTTCGCCGAAACCTCTCGCAGCAACCTGGTTCCCTTGAACCTCGACACACAGAGCGCACGCAGCCGCGTATGGAACGGCAACGACTACACCTGGAACGACAACGCCACCTGGCTGCATGGCAACCATCTGTTTACCCTGACCGGCGAGGCGCGCTGGCTGAAAATGCTCCACCTCCGCGACGACAAAGTGGTGGCCGCCCTGACCAAACCGATCTTTTTCGCCGACCGCACGGCGACGCGCACCTCCTTCTCCAGCAGTCTGTTCCCGGCAGACATTGACCCCGGGTTCAAATCGAACTTCCGCAATGCTGAGGTGGCCGCTCTGGGCTTGATCTCGACCGCCTCTCAAGTCTTTTCGCGCAATCCCGACCTCTCACCCACGACCCCTGGCACGCCCATCGTCAACGATTCGCGCGCCTGGTCCTATGACTTCAATTTCCTCGACACCTGGCGCATGACCCCCAGCTTCACCTTGAGCTATGGCGTCGGCTGGGGCGTGCAACTGCCGGCGCGTGAAGTTAAGGGGCGCCAGGCCGTGATGGTTGACACCAGCACCGGTAAAATCATCACCGCCAACGGTTACCTGCGTCAGTTGGACGCGCTCTCACAACAGGGACAATTCTTTGGACCCACCATCGGTTTCGCTCCCGTCCACACCGTTGGCAGGGATAATTTGTTCGAAACCGACTGGTCCAATGTCTCCCCACGGCTGGCTTTTGCCTGGAGTCCGGGCAGCGATAAACAAACCGTCGTTCGCGCCGGCTACGGCCGCTACTATGAGCGCTTCAACGGCGTTGCCCAGGTCCTGAACCCAGCCATAAGCCCCGGCTTTGGCGATGGTGTCTTCTGCAAGTCGCCGCTGGCCAACAACCCGGCCGTCCTGGGAAGCGGCGCCACCTGCCAGACCGGCCAGGGCATGAACTCTCCCCGCAATGGCTTCCGCATCGGCGTGGACGGCAGCACCATCACCCTGCCGACGCTCACTACTCCCAAAGCACCGGAAGTTCCCGGTTCCGATCCGGGTGCCAACATCCCGTTCCAGATTCTCAACGTTATCAGCGATTTCCACCGCCAGAATGGATACACCGATACCTTCACCATGAGCGTCCAGCGCCAGCTCCCCAGCAACCTGTTGGTTGAGGTCGGCTACGTTGGCCGCCTCGGTCGTCACCTCAACTCCCAGCTTGGCCTCAACCAGACTCCCTATAACTTCAAGGTCAAAGGTCAAGGCCAAACCTTCGCCCAGGGCTGGGACGCGCTGGCCAAGCAGGTAGATGCTGGCGCAAATGCCGCTACCGTAACCGCGGTTCCTTTCTTCGAGGCCTTTCTGGCCGGCGGCTGTGCTGGGTTCAGCTCTTGTACCTCAATGGTGCTCGACCCCAAAGGTCTGGGTCTCTCCGGCCTGATACCGGAACGCAACGTCACCGATTTCTTCGACGCCCTGCAGTTCGGTTTCCTCGGTTGCAATGGTGGTACAAGCTGCCCCGGCGGCGGCCTTGGTTTCTTCCCCTCCGACCGGCAGCAGGAGTTCACCAACATCCTAGATTCCCATGGGACGTCAAACTACAACGCCGGTTACGTCAGTGTGCGCAAGCAAACCTCGCGCGGGCTGGCCTTCCAGGTTAACTACACCTATTCCAAGTCCACCGACTCGCTCGGTTACACGCAAGAGAGTTCCGGCGTCAGCGCCAACGACAGCTTCAGGCCGCTCCGCGACTACGGCCCTTCGTTCTTCGATCGTCCGCACGTAGTAAATCTGTTCTGGAGCTACGATCTGCCCTTTGGACAGGGGCATAGATTCGCTGCTGGGGGCGTGCTGAACCGTATCATCGGCGGATGGAACTGGGCGGGCTCCTTTACCGCATCCAGCGGCATCCCCGAGGTGGTGTACAACTTCGACAGTTGCGAAGAGTTCGGCGAGGGTCCCGGAGAAGCCAACTGCTCACCCATGATTTCAACGAATGGCAAGCACTTCACCTCCTCCGCTCACTATAACGCCGATGGCAGCGTGAGCATCTTCGGCAACGTTGCCGCCCAGGCTGCCGTATTCAATAATTTCCGCGAGCCGCTTTTCGCTGATCTGCGCGACGGTTTCGCTAATCCGCCGCGCGGTTTCGGGCGCTGGAACCTCGACCTGAGCCTCGGCAAGACCACGAAAATCACCGAACGCGTTACTACCAGGTTTGGCTTGCAGGCGGTCAACGCACTGAACCACGTGGAATTCGTTGATCCTGGATTGGATCTTTCCGGCGGCCCGAGTCTGTTCGGCGATACCGGCGGTATCCAGTTCAACAGTCCGCGGTTCCTGAATATTTTTTTCCGCGTCGACTTCTAGAGGAGATCGAAACGCGATTCGTGACGGGCTGGGCTTCGTCCCAGCCCGTTCTTTTCTGCGCTAGATCAGTTTGACGTTTTCTGTAGCCGCCGCTTCTAGGTGGGAGCACCGGCCTTTAGGCCGGTGAACCTGCGATCCAAAGAAAATCGGGGGTTCAGCCCCGGACACCGACAAGAAGCAAAGCGATTCATCGCACCCGGAGCATTGCCGTTTGGCCTTGCCCACAGCCACATGACAATCCCTGCCCGTTGCAATATTCTGTAGCCCCCACGAGCAAGCACAGACATGCCAACGTCCAGGATCCTCCCGCCCCACAGCGCGCCGGCGCGTGCAGTGCGCGCCATCGCCGGCACGCTGCTGGCTCTCTTGGCCCTCTCTCCCTGCCGCGCTCAGCAGCGTCCCGCGGCAGTACCCGCCGCCAACTTTGAAGACGTCGCCGCCGAGGCCGGCTTGAATGCCACCATCATCTCCGGCGGCGAGATCACCAAAAAGTACATCCTGGAGAGCACCGGCACCGGCGTCGCCATCTTCGATTACGATAACGACGGCTGGCCCGATATTTTCTTCGTCAACGGCACCCGGCTCGATCTGCCGCCGGGCGCCAATCCCTCCAATCATCTCTATCGCAATAATCATGACGGCACCTTCACCGACGTGACCGCCGCCGCCGGTCTGAGCGCTTCCGGCTGGGGCCAGGGTGTCTGCGTGGGCGATTACGACAACGACGGCTGGGAAGACCTCTACATCACCTACTACGGCAAGAACCGGCTTTATCACAATAAGGGCGGCGTATTCGAAGAAGTTGCCGACCCAGCCGGCGTGGCCGGCAGCGGCGCCGAGTGGAGCACCGGCTGCGCCTTCGTGGACTACGATCGCGATGGCCGGCTCGATCTGGCGGTCGCCAGCTACGCTGACTTCAAACTGGCCACAGCTCCGCTGCCAGGCAGCGCGCTCACTTGTCAATGGAAGGGCATTGCGGTGTTCTGCGGGCCGCACGGGCTGAACGGCAGCCACAACCGGCTGTATCGCAACCTGGGCAACGCCAAGTTTCAGGACGTCACACTGGCGGCGCACCTGGAGCAGACCGCCGGCCGCTTCTGCTTCAGCGTTTCGCCCTTCGATTTCGACGATGACGGCTGGCCCGATCTCTACCTGGGCTGCGACAGCGCTCCCAGCATTCTGTATCACAACAATCGCGACGGCACGTTCACCGACGTGGCGCTGCTGGCCGGCGCCGCCTACAACGAAGATGGCAGGGAACAGTCGGGCATGGGCACCAGCATCGCCGACTACGATGGCGACGGCTGGTTGGATGTGTTTCGCACGAACTTTTCCGAAGACACCTCAACCCTCTATCGCAATCGCGGCGATGGCACGTTTACCGACGTCACCTATGCCGCCGGACTGGGCGTGAACACGCGCTATCTCGGTTGGGGCGCGATGTTCTTCGACTTTGACAACGACGGCTGGCCCGACCTCATCTTGGCCAATGGCCACGTGTATCCCGAAGTGGACAAGCTGAAGCTCGACGTTACCTACCATGAGCCGCGCGTCTTGTACCGCAACAATGGAAACGGAACTTTTACTGATGTTTCAGCCATCGCCGGACCTGCATTCCGCGTGCGCGCATCCGGCCGCGGCCTGGCAGTGGGAGATTTGTGGAACGATGGGCGCCAGTCGGTGGTGATCGCCAACATGGGCGCCAGCCCCAGTTTGCTGGTGAACCGGGCACGCACGCCCAATCACTGGATTGAATTGAAGACCGTTGGGACCAAATCGAATCGCGACGGCATTGGTGCGCGCTTGAAGCTGATGAACGGCGCGCGTACGCTCGTCGACGAGGTGCGTAGCGGTTCCAGCTACATGTCGAACAGCGACCGGCGCGTCCACTTCGGCCTGGGTGCAGCGCCGAAAGTTGAATATGTTGAGGTCAACTGGCCCAGCGGTTTGCGCGAGCGGTTCGGCAAGCTCCCGCTCGATAGGGTGGTTACGCTCACCGAAGGAACAGGAGAGGCTACCTCGACCGTGAAGCCGTAAGCAAGGATTCAGTCATGACAACAGCACGATTGCGAATCCGGCGGGCGTGCAAGAGCGCGTTAGCGGTGCTGGCGTTGCTGGCCGCCACGCACGCCCAGACCGACCAGGAGCAGCTCAGCGCGGCGCGTGCGCTGCTGCGCGCTGGCAACACTGATGAGGCCATCGCCCGCCTGCAACAAGTGGCCCAACAACATCCGGCGATGGCGGAGGTCAATCGCGAACTGGGTGGCGCCTATTACCAGAAACCGGATTACGAGCGTGCGATCGTGTACCTCACGCGCGCGGTAGAAGACAATGCGCAGGACCTGGAATCGGTGCAGCGCCTGGGATTGGCCTACTACCTGAGCGGCCAGCCCGCCCGCGCTATTCCATATCTGGAGCGGCTGCGCGCGGTGCAACCGGCACACGGCTCGGACGATCCTTTCGTCCTCGCACTCTGTTATGCGCTCACCGGGGACCACCGTCATGCGCTGAGTCTGGTTTCGCAGCTCTACGATCTGCCGGCCAGTTCGCCCGCCAGCCGGCTGGTGTTTGGACGCATCCTGCTGTTGCGCGGGCTCGATCCGGTGGCCGAAGAGCAGGCTCGTCAGGTGTTGCAGCAGGCGCCCCGTACCCCGCTGGCCCATTTTCTTCTGGCACAGATTTCTCTTTACCGCTCCGATGTCACGAATGCCATCAGCGAATTCCGCGCGGAGCTGGAAATGAATCCTGGCTACGCTCTCGCATGGACGCGCCTGGGCGATGCCTATACGCGCGTCGGCCAGCTGGACCAAGCGGAAGCTGCCCTGCGCCGCGGCCTTTGGCTGGATGCGTCGAATGCCGAAACCTACGTCTTGCTGGGAAAGTTGATGATGAAGCGGCGGCAGTTCGCCTCGGTTCCGCAGGTGCTGCAGCGCGCGCTGGCCATCGATCCCAACGACTACACCGCGCACAACCTGCTGGGCGAGGCCTATCGCGAGCTGGGACAGATCGCCTTGGCGCAGCGGGAGCTGCAAATCGGCGCCCGTTTGCAGCGCCAGCAGGTAGCGCCCACACGGCGATGACCGAGGCTGCAGAAGCAGCGCGGGTTGCGCGGGGTGCGCTACGTGGTGTCGGACGACCATGCCGGATGGTGCGGGCCATCGGGCGGCATTTTCAGAACGTGGTGTGGCAGAGGTGCCAGGTGCACTTCCTGCGCAACGCGCTGAGCCTGTGCGGGGTGCGGGAGCGGCCGCTGGTGGTGCGGCTGATGAAGCTGATCACGGAGTCGCCGACGAAAGGAAGCGGCGCGGGCGGCGATCCGGCAGGCGATCGCGGAGTTGGAAAAGCGGGCGCCGAAGGTCGCGCGACTGCTGGAGGAGCATGGCGAGGAGATCCTGGGCGTGTACGCACTTTATCCGGCTCCGACTCAAGCCGGTTTCCGAGAATACGTAAACGTGGATCAGATGGAGCAGAAGGTGGGGGCTTCATTCCGCCAGTTGCTTGAAAACAAATCACGCTGACTGTCAGACTTAAACGCCCGCCGGGTTGCACTAACGAACCCGCTATCGCCGTGGGTCCGCCGAGCCCCAGTGTTCGAAATGACCTCAGTCCTTGACTAGTTACGCCATTTGTCGCTATAATAGACGACAAATGGCAGATCAATTACAGGCCGTAATCGAAGAACTGGGTGGTAAGCAGATACTTGGTCGCTCGCTTGCCACCGAGGATGATCTCCGTAGGGCTATTCGCGAGGGTTTTCCTCCGGCAGTGGTTGAGGAACTTATGCGAGCCTCCGGTTTGACCTTGAAAGAACTCGCGAATGCCCTCGACTTGTCGCCCCGGAGCTTACAGCGACGTCGGCGCAGCGGGAGATTGGCTCGCTACGAGTCCGACCGACTCTACCGTTTTGCGCGCATTGTAGCCTTGGCTGACGAATTTCTTGGAGATCACGAAAAGGCCATCCGCTGGCTCAAACACCCGAATCGTGCTCTGGGCGGGATCGCCCCGGTTGAGGCACTTGACACCGAATTAGGCGCTCGCCAGGTGGAGAATGTTCTTGGCCGCATCGCCTACGGCGGAGTCAGTTGAGTCGCGTATATAGGGTCCTGCGCAAGAAGTACGCCCGCACGCCCTTCGATGGCGAAGGTGCTTACCGATACGGTGGACGCTGGTCGAATCCCGGAGTCCGCCTCAGCTACTCGTCAGAGCACCAATCCCTCGCTCTGCTGGAGTATTTCGTTCATCTGGACAAGGATGATCCTCCCTCCGATCTGGTCTTGGCCGTTGCCGAATTGCCGGGCGATTTGAGCCGACAACGAATTGACGTTACTGACCTGCCAAGGAATTGGCGAGCTCCGGCGGCCCCGCCGAACCTCGGCCAGGTCGGAGACGAATTCCTGCAACGAGGAGAGGACTGCTTGCTCCTGGTGCCGATCAATCCGGCCCATCCAGAGTTCCGGCGCAATGTGATACTCGAGCCCGAGTCGGTGGCTTGCGATCCACGCATGTTCGGGCCGACGGCTCGGCGGCGGAAACCGTGACTTAGGCTTGACATCGGGCCTCGGCTGCGGCGGCTGAGCGCCGTCGCAGCCGAGCCGTCGCTATTACGGATGCCGGTCAGAAGGCGGCAAATCTCTGGCGAGACTTGCCGCCAAACGGGGAGGCCCAAATTGCCCTTATACCATTCCGTTACCGGAACCTCCTCGGGGAGGCCCTCGGACGCTGTCGGTCGGGGAGGGCGACTGCCTCCCCGACCGGCATCCATGCCGCTGTCAGAGCCGGGCCGATGCCTCGGCCCGAGCGTGGCGCTTCGAAGGGGTAGAACTAAAAAGTGCTTTTGCACTTGCGCCCGGCCGCGGTCGCGGGTACGATAATGGGGTTGTCCTCCAAGCGGCCGCACGTTCCCGTGCTGGCATTCCGGGCGCAGAAGCTCCAGGCCTCCAGCGAACGAAACTGAGTGAGCGAAGTGGAGCGCTGTCCCACGTGAAATATTGCGAGGGGCGCAGCAGCACAGCGCTGCAGGGCCCTCGAAATTACAGTTCACGAACGACTTCCAGCCGCATTCGGTTTTCTTGTGTGGAATACCACATGAAGAACTGGGCATGAGAGCAAGGCAGCAGCCCGGGGCAATTTTTTCCAGCAGCCATTAGGATTTTCAAAATTCCATACCCAATAGCAACAGCAAAGAGACTTACATAAAGAGACTTACATAATGATGGGACCTAACAACCCTTCAGGGGGCCACGGCGGACGGGGTGGTTTTTCGGGCGGAAGCTCCGGCGGCGGGGGACGACGCAGACGATTTCGGGGACGGCGCGGGCAAATGAACCGTCCCGGGCAGCACGGGCAAGGCCAAGGTCAGGGACAAAGAAGCGGCGGATCTTCGCGCCACGGCGGGGGAGGGGGTATTTTTACCGCCCCCATGGACCACAAATATCGCAACCAAGGCGATGGACAACAAGGGGGCGGCAACAGCCGCGGGCAAATGAATCGTGGCCGCGGCGGTTTTAGCGGGCAGTATGTGCAGCAATCCGAGCCGGAGCCGCTGCCTTTTCGCGAGGATGCTACTCCGAGAATTTTTGCCCTTATTGATGACCTGTTCTTCGTCGCCAAAATCCAGGAAACCGCGCGCAAGCTCAATGTGAAGGTGGAATTCGTAAAGACGGAGAAGGACATCCTGGACAAGATCGAATCGAACGGGAACGAGAAGCCCTCGCTCATCATTTTTGACCTCAACAATGCCTCGGCCAAGCCGCTGGCGATGATCCCTAAATTGAAAGCGCGCCTGAAGAAGGGAACCAACATCATTGGCTTCCTCTCCCACGTGCAGGGCGATCTGAAGTTAAAGGCGCAAGAAGCGGGCTGCGATATGGTGCTGCCGCGCTCCGCCTTCTCCCAGAACCTGCCGCAACTGCTGCGGCGGCACGGCGCTCCCGAAGACCTGCAACAGCAATAATTCGTGGGCCAAGAGCGGGCGGCAACTGAGCGGCTCCCAAAGTGCGTCCAAGCAAAGGGGACCTCCTTCATGCCTCTTACCCGCGCATATGAAGAGCACGAGCTGGGAACAGAGCTAAGGCGGGTCTATCACGATATTCGTGCCAGCTTTGACCTCTCCTTTGTCCCTGACATCTTCAAGCTGACGGCGGGTTCGCCCGAATACCTGAAATTGATGTGGAATGATTTGGGGCCGGCAGCGCGCTCCAAGGAATTCCAGGCAGCGGCGAAGGCCCTACAGGAATTCATCCGCTCAGAAGTCATCAGCGGAGGCTGGCGCTTTTCCGACCAGCAGAAAGTGCTGGCATCGCAGAGATTTTCCGCGCCGGACGTTGAGATGCTGTCGCTGGCGGTTTCTACCTTTGCGCGGGTGTTGCCACAAATGGTTTTGTTCTCGCGACTAATGCAGCGTGGCTATTCTGGCGGACAGCGCGGGCGCGTCAGTGAAGCCAAGCAGCCAGCGGCATTGGCACGGCTTACCTCGCTTCACATCCCCAACGAGCGCGAGGCCAGCCTACGGGTGTGGCTCATCTATTCCGATATCAAAAAAACTACCGGCATGCGCAACGTAATGAGCGTCTATCGCGTGCTTTCGCCTTTTCCGGGGTACCTGGCCTCAGTGTGGATGGATTCAAAAAAAATCTTTGCCGAAAATTCGTTTCTGCGGGCGCGAGATCAGATCTCAAAACGGGCATTGGGGCTTTTGGTGGGGCTGCCGGTAAAAGACCACCGGGCGGTGAACAGGAATCTGACTCCCATGCAGTGGCGTGATATCGAGCAAGTGGTGGATGGCTTCGCCCGCCTACTGCCACAATTTGCACTGTTATGCTCGGTGTGGCAGCGCTCCATGCCGGTGAGCAGCCAATTCCTGGCGGCGTAGAAAGGCCACCCCGCGGGAGTGAACGCTCGGGTTTACTTCTTTCGGTCGAGAAGATGGGCTCTAGCCCGGAGGCCAGCGCAGGTCCCGACCTCCCAGCAAATGCAAGTGCAGGTGGAAGACGGATTGTCCGGCGCGCGGGCCTACGTTGAACACGGTACGGTAGCCATCCTCGATGCCGCGCTCCCGAGCCAGCTTAGCCGCAACCAAGTGGCAGTAACCAATCAGCTCGGCGTCCTCGGCTGATGCTGCCTTCAAGTCTACGACGTGTTTTTTGGGAATGACCAGAACGTGGGTGGGCGCCTGGGGGTTGATGTCTTCAAATACAAAGGCGCGCTCATCCTCGTAAACCTTCTTGGAGGGCACCTGGCCGCGAATGATGCGACAGAAAAGACAATCGGGCATGAGTTGCTCCAGTCGTTTTATTGTTGGAGCGAAACATGATATGCCGAAAGAGACCAACTCTGCCTAGTCCAGACGGACGAGAAATGCCGCACCTTGGGCAGGCCGAGTCTGGCGGGCGATGAGCTCGGCGCGTTGGCGGTCATCTTCAGGGATGCGAATGCGGATCCATTCACCGGTCGGACCGCTGAACTGCAGAATGCGGGCGTCGCGATAGTCATGCGCGAGCTTTTGACGAAGATGTCCAGCAACGCTGGCATTTTCAAAAGCGCCGACCTGCACCGCCCAGCGTCCGCCGGTGGCGATGGGAACAGGAGCCTGCAGAACCTCAATTCTTACTCGCCCGGTGCCTGACCGCCAGATATCAATCTGTTGGGCCGCAGCCTCGGAGAGATCGAGTACGCGTCCAGCGATGAAGGGACCGCGGTCGGTGATGCGCACCACGATCGAACGCCCGCCGGAAAGATTGGTAACCCTCACAATGGAATTTAGGGGCAGGGTGCGATGCGCCGCCGTGGGTTGATGCATATCAAAAATTTCGCCATTGGCCGCGCGGCGGTTGTGATAGGGCGGACCGTACCAGCTCGCAATCCCGGTCTCAACATATATAGCTTTAGCGTTTGCGGGAATTGACAGTTGAAAATCTGGAGCGGGAGGCGCTACTGGCACTCGCGCGCTGGTGCGCTTATGGCCGCCACAGCCGGTCAACAGGAGAAGCGCAAGAAACAGCGCGGCCAGAGTGGAAAAGGCGCTCACGGCCGGCGCCGCTGCGTCTTCTCCATGTACTCGGCTATCTGGTTCAGTTTTTCGGCGGCGATGCGGACACTCTGGCTGGAGCGGCTGCGGACTGCGGGTATCACCTCGTCGTTCAAATATGCAATCAGACGCTCGGTCTCGCGGTCGAGCTCCGCAGCCGCCTGGGTGAAGGCGCGATCCAAACGTTTCCCTGCCTGTTGAAAGCGATCGCCAGCTTTGCTTTTCGATTCTGAGGTCACAGTTTTCCAATATGGAGCGCGGAGGCCAGAGCCGCCATTATGGCGCGTGACAAAAACCTCGTCAAACCGGGAGCACCCACCCCGCTAACCCCCAATCTTGCCAACCGGAAACGGCCATTTGCTATCCGGATGAAACCTTTGGGAGTGGTTTTGACTTCTTACAAAGCATACGTCTGGCTCGTTCCCATCTCTGAAACGATTTAGAAAATGGCAATCACGTCCAAGTCCGCGCACTTTATGCTGTTTACAGCGCTACTCTCCGGTATTGCTGTAGGGCAGTCGCCGACAACAGCCTCGGGAGGAAAACCGCCGGCGGTTGCAAGTACGGGCAGCGAACAGACTGCTTTGAAGACTAATGCCTCTACCAGGCTCACAGTACGACTTTATAAAGTGCAAGCGATTCAGCGCCCGACCCAACCGGTAGTGCCGCTACCCGATGCTCCCTCCTCTTATCAGCCATTGAGCGCCCGGGATAAATACATGGTGTTCGTTAACCACACTTATTCTCCCTATACGTTCGTGGAGGCCCTATTCGACGCTGGATATTCGCAGGCCACCGACGGGAAAGCGGGGTATGGTCAGGGCATGGAAGGGTTTGGAAAACGTTATGGAGCCTCGCTGGCAGGCAGTGAGACTGACGTCTTCTTCGGCCGCTTCCTGCTGCCTGCCCTGTTGCACCAGGATCCGCGCTATTTTCGCGCGGGAACGGGCCGGCTCCATCAGCGCGCAGGATATGCTGCCAGCCGCGTGCTGTTCACGCGCCAGGATTCGGGCGCTACTGGTTTCAACTATTCCAAGGTCCTCAGCGCCTTCATCTCCTCGGCAGTGAGCGATACTTACCGCCCCGACAAGGAGCGCGGATTCGGCGATACGGTGGGACGAGCAGTTGCCGGACTGGCCAGTGCTGCCGGAACCAACCTTCTACGAGAGTTCTGGCCGGACATCCATCGCAAATTCAGCCGCTATGAGCCGGAAAAGGTTAAGAGCATGGCCGACAAGGTTTCCGGCGAGAAGGACTGACCGCAGCCAGCGGCCTAGTTGAGATCCATAGCAAAAGCAAAGCATGCCCTGCCAGGATGCCTGGGTTAGAATCCGCATCCATGCCTCCACACCGCTTGCTCGCTGTTGGGTTGATAGCCGCAAGCATGTTCTCCACGAGCTGCATGATGTGGCGAGAGAAACCGACCGCCTGGACGAATGCCACTGCACCGGAGCAATTCGAACGGCTCTTCTGGCAAGCAGTCAAGGCGAAGAACTGGAAACTAGTCGAACCCCATCTTTCCCCGACCTATGTAGCACTCACGCCCGTGGGTGTACTCGATCGCAGTGCGGCGCTTGCCCACTTCAGACAACTCGAACTCACCGAATATTCACTCGGCGATTTTGTCAGCGAGCCGAATGGCAACGACATGGTTGTGACCTACACCATGACCATGCGGGGAAGCTTCGCAGGCCATGCTTTGCCGGAAACCCCAGTGCGCATGCTGACGGTTTGGCAGCAGGTGAAGCACGGATGGATAGCCATTGCTCACTCCAGCCAATAATGCCCAAAAAGAAACAAAAGGTTACACCGGAAGCACGTCAGGGTTGATGCTCTAAGCTGCCGGGTCGGATCCTGAAGCTTTATTTTCAATAGCATAGGGGCCACCGGTTGAGGTGGAACTCTGGTTGCTTCAATGATAGTATGAGCAGCCAAATCCCCCCAATTTGAGGCTGCCGATTCCGGCGCCATAGTTAAGCCATATTTATTTCGGTTCCGAAGCCGCAGAGATGCAGTTTTGTGACTCACGCAGCAGGAATGTGGACGTGAAGATGGCGATGATGAAATCCCAATCCGGGAGCGGGAAACAGAGCGGGTTTTCGATGCTGGAATTGGTGGTGGTCATGGCCATTATTTTGGTGGTGAGCGCCATGGCCATGCCCTCCATCATGAACACCATTGCGGATTACAAGCTACGCGGCACGGCCTCAGGGATAGCCGGGACATTGCAAAGCGCACGCATGCTGGCGGTAAAGAGCAATCAGTTTGTGACCGCACAGCAATATCCCAGTTCGGCGACCTCGGGGGCAACCATCCAGTATTTCCTGGACGGCAATGGCAATGGGACACCGGATGCGGGCGAGGCAATCTTTCAGCTTCCGCGTAACGTGTCGTTTGCCACCGCCAGCGTTCCCTCGAATTCGACCATGAATCTGGGTACGAACTGGGCGCAACCGACCACGGCAGCGCCTTTCCCGGTTTCCTTCAGCCCGCGGGGGCTGCCGTGCATGACTACGACGGGTGGAACCAGCGGCACTTCCAACGTATGCAACACCACTGATAGCAGTGGCAAACCTATCGGGTACGTTTACTACCTGACCGATGTGCGCACATTTGGCGGCGGCTTTGCCGCGGTTTCGGTGAGCGCCGCGGGAAGAATCAAGGTATGGATGTGGGTCGGCAACGCCTGGCAGTAACGCTCAAAGGAAACTTATTTATGCTGACGAAAAGAACATTCAAGCACAGGCCGCCCGCAGGAAAGACGGAGGGCGGCATGACTCTGATCGAGCTCATGTTGGCGATAACCATGCTAGTGGTGGGGATGCTGGGAATCATGATCCTGGTCACAACAGCCATCACCAGCAACAATCGCAACAAACTAGATACCACAGGCACGCTGCTGGCCCAATTGGTACTGGAGAAGATCGCCTCTCTGCCAGCGACGGCAACCGGCTCGATACCGTTGACGGATTGCAATCCCAGTGGAGCCAATAATTTCACTATCAATCTGGCGGGAGCGGCCTCTCCGGGCGCCGGGGCGAACCTTACTTCCACGGGAAGCGTTGACTTCACGCAAGCATTCAGCGGGGTGGCCTCAGGATACAAGATGGGGTATGTCGTGTGCGGCGCTAACGGGCAGCAATCAACCTATGACGTCCGCTGGAACATTCAGACCATTTCCGCCTGGACCAAAATGGTAACCGTATCGGCACGGCAATCGGGAGCGACATCGGCCGCCGCCACAAGCACACAGTTGCGTTATTTTGCTCCGCCGGTCACGTTGCGGACGATTGTGGGTAACTAGGAAAACAAATGAAGATCATATGCAAAAGTAAAAATAGCCAAAGCGGATTTTCGCTGATCGAGCTCATGACTGTGCTGGTAATTTTGACATTGATTATGGGCGTAGTTTTCGGACAACTTAGCAGGGTGCAGAAGCGTTACAAAACCGAAGAGGCCAAGCTCGACCTGACTCAGGAGTCGCGAGAGTTTATGGATCAGATAATGCGCGATGTGCGGCAATCGGGCTTTCCCAATCAGAAAATGTACGGGTTGAACGTCTTGGCAGCGACCCCTGCAAACGATTATCGAAACGCCGCCGGACTGGTAAAGGTCTCGAACACCGAGCTGTGGTTTGAAGGCGACGTGGACGGCGATGGCCAAATCGACAGCGTGCATTACAAGATGTTCGACAACACAGGCGCCGCGGTGACAACAACGAGCAACTGTCCGTGCAGTATCAAACGAAGCCAGGTGGTAAAGGTGGACGGCACCGCCCCCATGTCGCAGGCTACTAATTATGGTACCGAGCTGGAAAATGTGGTGAACAGCGCGGGCTCGGGTGGCGCCGGAACAAACGGCTCGCTGGCAATTTCGGGCAACAGCATCATGGTGTCAGCCACGGGGACCACGGCGTCGGTTGCCAACGACACGATTTATGCCGGTCTCAAACCCGCGCCCGTTTTCGTAGCCTACGACAAATCTGGAAACGTTGTGACCTTGCCGGTGGACATTAGCACCTTGGCGGGGGCGAATACGATGCAGACCATACGCACGGTCAAGGTCACTTTGAATGTGCTTAGCAAGGGCTCGGGTGTGGACCTACAGAACCAGATGCGACCAGCCTCCTCCATGACCGCGACGGCGCGGCTGAACGCCACCAGTACTTTTTAGGAGAGAGAAGCCATGAAAATATTATTGATTTTGGGCCAGGGAAGGTCGTCGTTAAGTGCAGGCCGAAAAATCAACCTCCGGGCAGAACGCGGAGTGGCGCTGATTATTTGCATGTTTGCCCTGCTGTTGCTATCGGCCATCGGTATGAGCCTGATGTTCATGGCCGATACAGAGACGGCGATCAATTACAACTATCGCGACAGCCAGCGGGCTTATTTCGCGGCGCAAGCCGGCTTGCAGGAAGCTCGCGCACGAATGATGCCGGGGGTCGCCGACCTTCTGCCTGCGCCCACCGTGCTGCCCTCCAGCACGGGTGGGGTGTTGTACCTACTGGGAGGAAACGGGAGCACAACCGTCGCCCCTTGGGACACAAGTAACAAATACACCGACAATGAAATTTGCCATGAGGGGTTTTCGACCCTGTCTTTAACCGATACAGGCGCCAATGTGCCCTGCGCTTCGCTGCCAACTACGACCACCTGGTACAGCACAACCAACAGCGACTCGCCGGGATTCGGCACCGCTTCCGCCCTAAGCTTCAAGTGGGTGCGGGTCACGCTTAAGACCAATGCTTCGGCCGCCGGATTGGGCTCGCTTGCCTCTCCTTTTTATGTTACCGGCAGCAGCTCCACCTCAACCTCGATTCCCATTTGCTGGGATGGACTGCACCAAAAGCCGCTGCCCACCGGGTATACAAGCTGCAATATCGACCCGCCACCGGGAAACCTTCCTTATCTAAAGGCGGTGTACCGGCTAACCTCACTGGCGGTTGCGCCCGCCGGATCGAGGCGTATGGCACAGGCGGAGGTAGCGCTGGATCCGCCATTTGTAACCAATGCTGCCGTGGACTCCCTGGACCATGTCACCCTGAACGGTCAGCTCACGGTGGATGGATATGACAGTTGCAGTTGCGACTGCGTCACGGTTGGCAGCGGCAACAATGCTACGCGCACTTGTACAAGCAAGCCCGGCAAGACTTGCGACAACAGCCGCTGGGCCATCTTTGCCAGCGGAAGCGTGGACAATCCGAATTCTTCAGAGAACATCTATTCCGGCCAGTCTCCGCCCATCGCCCAAGACCAGCCCTGGCCCTATGACATCAATTCGTTGGTCAACAAGTACAAGAGCATGAACAATGTGGTTAACGCTACCGGGCCACCGTACAATTACAGTTGCAGTGTCTGCAGCACTTGTCTGAACGGGCTGAGCTGCGGTACCCACGCTGGGCAAACATTCGGGGTACCGCCGTTGTTTCCGCCCACCGATCCGATCATCTCCGATCCGACCCTGGGGACGGCACAGAGCCAAATCACCTATGTTCCCGGAAACCTGCAAACCACTGGCGGCTCCACTGGGAACGGGATCCTGATAGTAGATGGCGACCTGGACATCCACGGCGGCCTTACGTTCTACGGTCTGATCCTGGTGAAGGGGGTCATCAAGTTCACTGGCGGCGGCTCGGAGTCGACCAACGTTTATGGGTCGGTGTTGGCAGGCCAGGAATCGCTGGTGGACAACACCCTGGGTGGGAGCGCGAGCATCGCCTTCAACGTCTGTGCCCTAAAGAACCTGACCGTACCACAGCCGCCGAGCATTATTGCGTTCCATGAGCTCACGTATTAGGAGGGACGAATGAAATCCTTTCTCACCGAATTCCGGCATTCGGGCCTGATGCTCATGGCCTGCATGCTGGTTTCGTTTTTATGCTGGGGACAAAACAATTCGCAGCCAGCGACCACGCAGCCACTTCCAGCACAGCAGCCGTCGCTGGCAGATGTTGCCCGGCAGCAGCGCGCCGCCAAAAAAGCCAAGAGGGTCATCACTGATGAGGACCTTCCCAAAAGCTCCACGATATCCTCTGACTCGGGAAGCGCCTCCTCCGGATCGGGCAGTGTGAGTCCGGCCTCGGGGGTGCCGGCAACAGCGGCGGCGAGCGCCGACTCATTGGGGGAGGAAAAAAAGGACAAGACGGCGGCGAGTCTGAACACGGAGGCCGCGGGCAAAGACCAGCGAGACCCTCGCAAGGAGCGCATTGAGGCCATCAAGGCGGATGAGGCATCGCTGACCAAGAAACTCTCCACACTGGAGGAGAAAGCTGGCAACGAGCCTGATGAGTTCCGCCGCAATATGTACCTGGAAGCGTTGGAGCACCAAAAGGGGACTCTGGAAAATATGAAAAAGGAGCGGGAGGATTTACAGAAATCGGTGGCAGAGAAAGCGCAAGCGGAACCGCCGGCGCAAAAGCAGGATCAGGCGCCTAAATAACAAGTGGCGAGAAACGTCATGCGGGCTGGGAATTTCTCCCGGCCCCTTTCTTTTTAGGATCAGTGCCAGCGAGTGGTGAAGCCGGTGGCCACGCTGGCTTGAGAGAAGGCGGGGCCGTATCCGCTTACATCGGAATTCGTGATTGGCTGGTCAAGAGGTTCGGCGATGACAATGTAGGCATCTGGCGGCAGCCCGTCGAGGCGGTAAGTTCCGTCAGGAAAGCTCAGTGTCCCGATGGGCGTCTTGCGGATACTGCCAGCAAAGGCCTGCGCGCCGGTGGTTGACTCGGCCAAAACATGCGCTCCGAACACTGCTCCCCCGGAAGAAAAGCGCACCGTGCCGGTGAGACTTCCGGTGTGGACATCAGGAACGGGCTTGGGATAGAGGCTTGCGAGTCCGGCGACATCGTCGTAAGCGAGCGCCTGTTGGGAGGGCGGGGCGAAGGGAAACATGACCGCGCGCACAATGCCGGAATGATCGAGGCCGAAGAAGTGTCCGATTTCGTGTGTGGCCACGGTTTGTAGGTCCTGCCCGGGGGATGAGCCTCCGGTGCTAAAAGTCACCGCCGGGTTGAAGAGGATATCGGCGTCGAGGATCTGGCCGACAAAACGGGAAGATCCACCGTGACCGGTGGCTTCGCCGACCGCATCGCTGACGGTGGTCATGGTGACCGCGAGAGTGGACGAATCTTTGCTGAAGTCGCCGCTGCAAACAAAACAGACAAGGTTGATATTGGATGACGATCTCTGATCAAAGCCGGCGGCGGTGGCGGAACTATCAGCGGCTCGCGAAACTACAACCACAGCATTCGGGGCCAAGAGCCAGGTATTGAATGAGGCCTGCATGACATCGGCGACGGTTCGGTCTCCCTGGACGTTGCTGCCGGCGCTGGGATTCAGGCTCCAAGTCACGGCAAAAGCTGTGAAATCCCAGTGGTCGCGCTGCGGAGCACCACCCGCGGAAACGGGCTTGGTGTACTGGGCAAGGAAGGGAAATGCCGGGCTGACCAGCATCAGCGAAATTCCGGACAGCAGGAAGACCAGCAGCAACGGCTTGAGTGCTGACTTGATTTTCATGGCCGCTCGGCTTTCATGACCCGCTGTTCGAGATCGCCCAAGGTCATGCGCGAACCTTGATATCGGGAGATCTTTTTGCTGGCACGATCGTATGCAATCACTCCGGAAATGCCGTTACTGACCACTACTTCGCCGTCGGGGGCGCGAGACATCCGGAAATTGCCCTGCATCAGCCCAGTGACAACTAGACTCCCATCAGCGGCGTCGCTGGAGCGCAGGAAGAGGACCGATTGCTCGCCAGCCTGCCATTGACGCACGCCCGCAACCTTCTGCGTATATCCGTCGGCGCTGCCCCCCATTTGCTTGACCACGATCTCGGGCATAGAGGGACCCTTCAAAGTGCGCATTACCTCAAACCGGGTATAAGTGAAAATGATGGTGTGTTCCGGATTCCATTGCGGCCAAGATGTGAGGGCGCGGGCCTCAATAATCTCGCTCGAGGTTTCCGTAAGACTTTCCACGCTCACCGGAATTACGGTGGTCGCCGAGCAGCTTGCCGCGATGGTGATCCACAGCAAATATCGGGGAAGTTGGAGGGCAGTCTTCACGGCATTACTTCCATCCCACCGGCAAAGGTAGTGATGTCATTTTGCGAGGTTTTCAAACTGACGCTGCGAGCGCCCAGGGCGGCATTGGGATCAACTGCAGCCACGAAGGAGATGCCCGGGGTATTGTCGGTAGCCGTAATCGAGGTCACACTGGTAACGATGATATCGGCCGGCCCACCGATGATTACTTGCATGTCGCCGCTGAGTGCCGGGCCAAAAAGTATTACGCGCATGATGGTGCCGCGATGAATGATTCCGCCGGTATTAAAAGCGCTGGCGCGACCTGTCAGGTCGGCCACTCCCAAGACCGTAGCATTGGGTCCGGGTGGGCTTGCAGGCCCAGGAACGCTGATGTCGACACCGGGGACGGTTTCGTCGGCGACGACATTGACGACGATGGGCGGATTTACCGGCCCTCCGCCGGACACCGGACCAGGGTTAGGAGTGGGTGCGGGAGAATTACTGGAGCCACCACCGCATCCCACAACCAGCAATAGCCCACCTGCTGAGAGAAGAGCGAAGCAAAGTAATGGTGATGACGGTCGAAACACACTGAGACCCGGGTTAGTTAACCCTTACAGAGACTAGAAGTTGTAATTGATGCGACAGAGCAGCGGCGGTGTTGCACCGGGTTCTCTGGCCAACTTAGAATCGGCACGGTTATAAAGGATGAAATTCTTTTTCTTCCGTAATAGCTCGGTTGACCCCGCGCCCATTCGGAAGGCCCTCCTCGGCTGGTACGAGGGACATAGGCGCAAGCTTCCTTGGCGCGAAACCAACGACGCATATCGCATCTGGGTCTCGGAAGTCATGCTGCAACAAACGCGGGCAGCAGCCGTGCTCGAGCATTACCAGAAATTTCTGCGCAGATTTCCGTCGGTTGAGCGGCTGGCGGCAGCGCGCAGTTCTTCGGTGATGGCAGCCTGGAGCGGTCTAGGATACTACCGGAGAGCGCGCTCCATGCATGCAGCCGCAAAAAAGATAGTGCGCGATTTTGGCGGACATTTCCCGAACAGCAGCGCAGGGCTGCGCCGGCTTCCTGGGATCGGGCGCTATACAGCCGCCGCCGTTGCCAGTATTGCCTTCAACGAGGCCTGCGCGGTAATGGATGGCAATATCAAGCGGGTACTTACGCGCTTCTTTGGAAATGCCAATCAAACGGATGGGGAACTTTGGCGCTTGGCAGAAAGTTTGCTTAGCCGGCGTCGCCCCGGAGACTTCAACCAGGCAATGATGGAACTAGGCGCGACGGTCTGCCTGCCCGAGCCGAAATGCGGGCGTTGTCCTCTGTTTCGCTGGTGCGCTACGCGCGGTAGTTTTGCGGTAGCGCAACTTCCGGTGCGGAAGAAGCGCTCCCAAACCTGTGCCCTCATGTTGCAACGTGGTTTGGTATGGCTGGTACAGCGCACGGCAGAAGAACGGTTGATGCCGGGAATGTGGGAGCTGCCGGGTATGGCGCCTAATGTGGGCTCGAACGGCGCGCTCTGGAAGCTGAGGCATTCCATCACTAACACCGATTACGATGTCAGCGTCGTCCGTATACCGGCATCGAAGAATCCGACCAGAAATCAAGATTCGGGCGCCTGGATCAAGTACTCGCGGCTGGAACAAATTCCCCTTACCGGATTGACGCGCAAGATCCTACGACGGGCGAACCTCATCAAATAATTAGTCTAGAACTCCCTTGGATAGGAGGAAGGTAAGCAATGCCCGCATTGATGGCTGGTACTGCTGCTCCCGATTTCACACTCGAAACCATGGATGGCAGAAAATTTTCGCTTGCAGAGGCACGTAAACGCGGTCCAGTGGTGGCAGCGTTTTTCAAAATCAGTTGTCCGGTTTGCCAGTACGCGCTGCCATTTTTGGAGCGGATTCACAGGTCGCATCCCAGGGAAAAGGCCGTCATTGTGGGCATCTCGCAGGATGATAAGGCCAGCACGGCCGCCTTTATGCGGGAATATGGAATCACTTTTCCGGTGCTGCTTGACGATACGCGGACGTATCCGGCGTCAAATGCCTATGGGCTGACCAACGTACCTACTATTTTCTATATTGAGCCATCTGGGGAGATTGAGATCACCAGCGTGGGCTGGTCACGTCCCGACATTGAGGAAATCAATTCCAGAATCGCGGCAGTTGAAAAAGTTCCGCTGACCCCAGTTTTCCGTCGCGGCGAAGAGGTAAGCGACTTCCGCGCGGGTTGAGGCTCGAAGAACTGACCCTGGGTCCAGGGGCAGACGAAGCTTCAACTTAAGGCTGCGGTCCGCCATCGAAAGTCGCTTGCAGATCCCTCGCTGCGCTCGGGATGACAACTTGGAGACTCTGCCGGAAATAGGGATTCCTCGACTCACGAGAAAATGGTCGTTTCTTTTTTACCGGCGGAACTCTTGCGAGGCTGACGCGATTATGCCCAATTTAAAATGGTGCAACGGCAGGTCGGCCCTTCAGCCCGCCAGCGCAGCCCGCTTTCCCACTTAGGCCCTGCCGTTGTAATCTGCCATTCAGCTCCCATGAGCGACCTCTCCACTACCCAAGCGCAAACACCTGACTCGGAGATGATGTTTGGCTTTTGGTACCGCGCCCTGCCCAGTTCCCGGGTGCGCCGGCGAAAATTGCGGAAGGCCATGCTGCTGGAGATTCCGCTGGTAATCGGGCGGGATTCGCAAGGCCGCGCCTTCGCCTTGCGGGACGCGTGTCCACATCGCAGCATGCCGCTTTCCTATGGCCGGTTCGATGGCGAGGAGGTCGAATGCTGCTATCACGGCTGGAAGTTTGATCCCCATTCCGGCCAGTGCCGCCTGATTCCTTCGCTTACCGCCGATTCCAAGCTCAAGGTGGAACGCATTTACGCCGGACATTTTGCCTGCGAGGAGCAGGATGGTCATGTTTGGGTCTTCGTGCCGGAAGAAAGAGGGGGGCGTGCAGGAGACGCGTCGCAACTCCCTCCGGTGCCGCGCCTGCCGGTTTTCAGCGAGGATTACAAGATGGTACACCTTGCTGCGGAGCTGCCATCGAGCGTAGATCACGGGATTATCGGCTTAATGGATCCGGCGCACGGGCCGTTTGTTCACCAGGCGTGGTGGTGGAGAAGCCGGCACAGCATCCATGAGAAGCACAAGGCATTCGAGCCCATTCTCAACGGTTTTCGCATGAGCGCGCATACGCCCAGCGCCAATAGTGCGCCTTACAAGCTGCTGCGCTTCTATGCTAATACCGATGCCATTACCACCACGATTGACTTTGTCCTTCCCAATCTACGACTGGAGCAGATCCGGGCAGGGAAGTACTGGTTCTCCAGCATGACAACGGTCACTCCAATTACACGCAATCAGTGCCGCATTGACTTTACGGCTGCCTGGAACATTTTTCGCGGAGTTCCGTTCATGGCATCGCTATTGCGCCTGATCGGGAGAAAATTCATCCGACAGGATCAGGAAACAATGGAGAAGCAGGTGGCAGGTCTAAAGCACAGTCCGCATTTAATGCTGATCGACGATGCCGACCGTCCCGCCAAATGGTACTTCCAACTGAAGGCGGCGTACTTGCAGGCGAGACGCGAGGGGGTGGCAATGAAGCACCCCATACCGGGGCCGGTGACATTGCGCTGGAGGAGTTAAGGGGTGAGGAACGTTCAGTTGTTGAACGGAGAAAATTATGCGCAGAGTTGCGATTCTTTTTGTGATTGCCAGCTTCTTTGTCGAGATTGCTTGGGGGCAGTCGCCCAAAAAGCCCGGTTCAGATCTGCGTCAGGCCTGGGGAACTGCAGCCTTCCGCGGGGCTGCCTACGCTGCCAGCAAGTCCATTGACCCGGAGCGCATACGTGCACACGTGAAATTTCTGGCCAGCGATCTGCTTGAGGGCCGGGGCACGGGGCAGCGCGGCGGTGACATCGCGGCCGAATACATTGCCACCCAGTTTGCGTTGTACCGTCTAAAACCAGCGGGAGATAACGGGACATATCTACAGAAAGTGCCACTGATGGGCATTACCACGCAGCCGGAGACGTCGTTTTCCATCTTGCCCACGAATGGCTCGGGCATGAACCTGAAAATGCGCGATGACTTTGTGGCCACTAACGAGGCTTTGACAACTTCCACCGACATTGATGCCGATGTCATATACGTCGGCTATGGCATTGAGGCCCCGGAATACCACTGGGACGATTACAAAGACGCAGACGTGCGGGGAAAGGTGCTGCTCATGCTGGTGAACGAGCCGCCGTCGGATGAAGCGAATTTTTTCAAGGGGAAGGCGCTCACATATTACGGCCGGTGGACATACAAGTATGAGGAAGCTGCGCGCAAGGGAGCGGCTGGAGTGGTGCTGGTGCACAAAACCGAGATGGCCAGCTATGGCTGGGAGGTGGTCCGCAACTCGTGGTCAGGGGAACGAGCTTATCTAAAGGACGATCCCAAGCCCAAATTGCAGCTGGCATCCTGGGTGCAGCTTGACATTGCCAAGAAGATGGCGACGGCCGCGGGAAAAAGTCTTGATGAGCTTATGCAAGAGGCGAAATCGCATGACTTCCATCCCATTCCATTGCCGCTGCGATTGAAGGCCCACATTGTCAGCAAGATCCGCCCGCTGGAATCAAGCAATGTGCTCGCCATTTTGCCGGGAAGCGACGCGCGGGTGAAAGATCAGGCTGTGCTGTACACCGCCCACTATGATCATCTGGGAATTCGGATAGGAGCTCCGGGCGATAACATCTACAATGGCGCCGCCGACAATGCCACGGGCTGCGGCATCCTGCTGGAACTGGCGCGTGCTTATGCTTCCGCCGCCCAAAAGCCGCGTCGCTCGATAATATTCGCTTCCGTGACAGCCGAAGAGCAGGGACTGCGCGGCTCCGAATATCTTGGTGAACATCCGCCGATCCCTGCCGGCAAGATCACGCTGGACGTGAATTACGATGACGTGCCTCCACTGGGAGTGCCTGAAGAAACTGAAGTGGTGGGCGCGGAGCGGACAACGTTCTATCCGGTGGTTGAGCGCACGGCCAAACAATTTGGGCTGGAGATCAGGCCGGATGCGCGTCCCGAGGCGGGACATTATTACCGTTCCGACCACTTCAGTCTGGCACGTGTTGGGGTGCCTTCCTTCTCCATCAACGAGGGAATGAAGTACAAAGGCCATTCCCTGGAGTGGGGCAAGCAGAAGGCACAGGAATACACCGACAAGCATTACCACCAGCCCAGCGATGAGTATCGGCCGGAAATGGATTTTCGCGGGGATGCGGCCATGGCGCACTTTGGTTTTGCGCTGGCATGGGAAGCCGCAAACCAGCCGCGGCTCATCGCCTGGAAAGCGGGGGACGAATTCGAAGCCGCCCGAAAGAAGAGCCAGGCCATACAAACATCGTCCACGCAGCACGGCCGATAGCCTGCCTCAATTTATCCCGCAACCGACTCGCGGGGGTTTGGAGATTACCAAAGTTCAATATGCCGAAGCGCATGTTTGTGCTACATTGCGGCGCAACTCAGGCTGATTGAGTCAAGCTCGAGAAGGTTTTCGAGGATACTCCCGTATCATGGCCTTTTCCTTTTTGCAACGCGGCAACCTCGCTGACCACGCGCGCGAACTGAATCTGGCGACGTACACGCCGAGCCTCACGCTGCAAGGGCTGATGAGGGGCGTGGATAACCTGCGCCACGATATTTTTCTGAGCCCAAAATTTACCGAGCTGTCGCGTCTGCACATCGCACGCCTGCTAGCGAGTTATGGCAACGTGGAAGATTTGGTGGTGGAGGACCCTCTCTCCGTTCCATATCGGCCGCCCTCAATTATTACCAAGCCGGATATGGCGGCCAAATCCAAGCCCCTAGCCAAAGGGGCTGAAGGGGCTGAGTTCAAGCGGGTTCTCGCGGAATTGCACGTGATCGCTCTGAACCGGGCGAAGGCAGAGGTCAACATAACTCTGGACTTGCTGGCGCGCCTGGCAGTGCTGAAGTTTCTGAAGGCGGAACTTGCGAGCCAATTCTTGCAGGTGCTGGAAAAATGCCGCACGCGGCTCAAAGCGTACGAAGGCCCGCGGCAGGCGAACGCCGCAAAAGGCATGGAGCTGCGCGAACGTTTTGCCCAGTTCCAGGTTGGCAAGAAAACAATTTTGCGCAAAGCCGGCCAGGAGTTGTTTCAGACCATCCGCGAAATCGAAAAAGAAACCCTGGCGCGCATGCGGCGCTCGCTGTTTGGCGAATCCGACCCCTCCAACTACGAACTTTTCCTCAACCGCTTGCTGTTTACTGAGGATGGCCGCGACGACTACCTCAATGCTGAGCATTACGTAATGCTAGGCAACTATGAGCGCGATCCCGATAAATTCCAGACGATGCTAGAAATTACCTGTCGTTTTTTGAAGAACCTGGAGTTGCCGGGGACAGACGATACCGGCTTTGATGGTCTGCTGAGCGCTCCCGAGAATGCGCAGGAGCTGGTGGCCGGGGGAACACCCGAGGATTCTACGGCGAAAGGGAAGTGCCAGAAAATCCTGCTCAGCGCCTGGGTCGAGGCCCTAGAGCAAGAGAATGTGATGCTGCACGTGATCGCTTCGTATGAGGCGGTGCCGCTACTGGCGCAGTATTCGCCTCCCATCAACCCCCAGCAATTAAAGAATTCGCTGATTTCACGAACCGAGCGCAAACGCGTGGAAACCCTGCTGGAGGAGCAGGGAAAAATGTCTCCCGACGCTCTGCATGCCGCGGTCAAGCGGGTGGAACAGTGCAAGGGGACGGAGCGGGCGAAAATCGCGGGGCGGTTCCTGGGCGATTTTATCCGCTATCACCGCGAGTTGCGGCGCATGGAAGCAGTCAGCGCAGCCATGGACTCGGTGAACGTGATCAGCAACGAGAAATTGCGCGAGCTTTCGCTCATCAACAACACGCTCTACGAATTTCTCATTCCTGAGGAACAAAAGCCCGCTGAGGACAAAGTGGTGCATCACGTGATCCTCAAGGCGGACATCCGCGATTCCACCACACTGACGCGCACGCTCTTTGAGCGCGGGCTGAACCCAGCTTCCTATTTCAGCCTGAATTTTTACGAGCCGGTGAACAAGCTGTTGCCGAAGTACGCCGCCAGCAAGGTCTTCATCGAGGGAGATGCGGTGATTCTGGCACTGTTCGAGCGCGAGGCAGAGCCCGCCTTCGCGGTGGCGCGCACCTGCGTCCTGGCGAAGGAGATGATCGAAATCGTGCGCGCCTACAACGAGCAGTCGCAGAGGGCGGGACTGCCAACACTGGAACTGGGGATCGGAATCAGCTACCAGGACTCCACCCCTATGTACCTGATGGACGGGCCCTCGCGCATCATGATCTCCCAAGCGTTGAATGAAAGCGATCGCCTGTCATCCTGCACCAAAGGAGCGCGCAAGTTCCTGTCAGGGATCGAAGGGCTGTTCAACGTCTATTCATTCCAGACGGTCGAAGACGAGGCCACGGCGGG
>WNGG01002735.1_pt1 | contig 28385 bp, 25 predicted proteins | sample 5400661 | NCBI WGS metagenome assembly WNGG01 (sample SAMN13153372, study PRJNA577476) | soil metagenome | isolation source: 100 cm soil or saprolite under Garry oak tree replicate 1 | place: USA:California | collected 2016-06-15
CGACCTTATTGTCGATTGGTGGAGCGAAGACAGCCTCTTCTCGACGGCGCCAAGTTTGGCCAAGGATCGCGACAAGCCGGCCGTCATCATTCGCGAGCATCGTCCATCTGAAGATTCCGTCTGGGGCGGCACGCATCGTGTCAACGGGATTCTCGTTGCCTCGGGACCGGCCTTAAAGAGAGGAGCGGAGATCGAAAACGCGCAGCTCATCGACCTCGCTCCTACCCTTCTCCATCTCTTTGGAGTGGCTGTCCCAGAGGACATGGATGGCCGGGTCCTGGCGGATGCGTTCCGGCCGGAATTTTTAGCGACGCATCCTGTCAAAGCGGGCGCTGCTTCCGGCATTTCTGAGAGCGATCGCTCGACTGGTTACACCGAAGAGGAATCCGCAAAGGTCGAGGAACGCCTCCAAGCGCTTGGCTATTTGGAATAACAACTACTAAGAAGAGTTACTGCTATGTTTGAAAACATTCGTGCTGATCTTAACCGCAAGCGTCGTGGCTTCGGTGTCCGCCCGGAAGACCAGACTTTTTTCCGGCAATGGATTACGCCTTTCCTTGAATTCGGTACGTTTGGAGTCCTAGTCTATCGATTCGGACACTGGGCCTACAGCATAAAGATTCCAGTCATCCGGCAGCTGCTCATCGCGGTTTATCTCTTCGTCGATGTCTTCTGCATGGTCGTTACCGGAATCAAGATTCAGCGGGAAAGCAATATCGGGCCTGGGTTGGTTATACACAATTTTTCCAACATTCAGGTATTGGTCAAGCGTATGGGCCACAGCTGCACACTTAATCAAGGCGTCTCGGTGGGTAACATTCGCGGCTCCGGCCGCCCTACGATCGGCAATAATGTCTACTTTGGCGCCGGTTGTAAAGTAATGGGCGGAGTGACCGTCGGTGACAACGTTGTGGTCAGCGCAAATTCCTTGGTGGTTGCGGATGTGCCCAGCAACTGCACAGTGATGGGCGTGCCAGCTCGTATCATCTCGCGGCAAACCGTTAGCCCATATCTTAAATCTCCTGTTATGACCACATGAGCGAGCCGGCGACACATACCAGAAACACAAAAAACGGCGCAAAAGGCTACTCCATCGCCATGGTAGCCGCATGTCCCTTCCCTGCCAACCATGGCTCGGCGGCCAGCATTCGAGAAATGTCCGATACTCTTTCGCAGATGGGGCACGCCGTGCACATCGTGACCTACCGGTCGGGACAGGAAGATATCGTCGTTCGCCACGCGAAGGTTCACAGGACGGCACCATTTCGGCCCGAGACCAATGCCAAGGTCGGACCCTCGCGGGAGAAATTTCTGCGAGACCTAGCCCTTTTACGATTGCTCTGCCGCGTGATCCGGCGCGAGCACATCGAGATCATTCACGCCCACAATTATGAAGGCGCGCTGATCGGCGTGATAGCAAAATGGATCACCGGCCGCCCGCTGCTTTACAATGCCGTCAACCTTATGGCGGACGAACTAGCGGGATACCGCTTTATCCGTCCCGTCTGGGTCGCGAACGGGTTTGCGCGCGCGCTGGATTGGTTCACTCCCATTTTCCCGAACCACATCACGGCGGTGTCGCCTGAGCTGAAGCAATGGTTTGTCGAGCACGGAATTCCAGAACAAAAGGTGGACATGATTCCGGCAGGGATGCAGCCGGAAATGTTTGACAACCCCGCGCCGGAGAAATTACGCGCACGCCACGCAATCCCAGACTGTCCGATCGTTATGTACACCGGCGTGCTAAACGCATTCCAGAGAATCGATTACTTGCTTCGTGCCTTTGCGGTAGTCCTAAGAGAACAGCCGGCTGCTCTGCTGCTGATGGTGAGCCCGTTGGTCTGCGAATCCCACGAGAGAGAGCACAGAAAGCTGGCCGACCAGCTCGGTATCTCTCACGCGGTGGTCTGGATCGCACCGCATTCCCTTGAGGACCTGCCCAGTTATCTGGCGCTTGCCACGGTCACGGCGATTTCTCGACCGGAATGTCCGGGGCATCCAGTCAAGCTCTTAAATTACATGGTGGCCGGTAAACCGATCGTCTGTTTTACGGGCTCGGCGAAGGGGCTTCGCCACTTACACGATGCATTCATTGTCCCGAATCAGGATTGGGAGGCGCTCGGCAAGGGGATCGTCACCCTCCTTAAAGATCGTGCGCTGGCAGCAAAACTAGGAGCCAATGCGCGCGCTACCGTCTTGGCCAACTTCGACTGGCGACAGATTTGCGCGAAGATCGAGTGCATTTACGACAGACTTCTCGTGGCGCCGCCCCGAGCCGCTAGTACACAGAACCAGTCCGCGTTTGCTACGCGCGCTCACTAACGATTTGCCCGATGGCTTCCCCAATAGCACACAGCTTTGCTGGGTTCTGGACTTTTCTCTGTCTGCGAGCGCACTTCAAAACTCAACTGGCTACGCACTGGCGCCAATATCTCCCGCGTCTTGGAGTGCTGATCATGCTCGCTAATGCGCCTGATCTAGACTTGTTCATAACGCCTGGCTTCCCCGGGAACGCACTGCATCGCGGTTTTACGCACAGCCTGACAGTCGCTATTTTGATATCGCTGGCCTTAAGCTGCGCGTGGCGGATCGCGGCAGGTTTCTGGCGAAGTGCCATTCTCTACTTCACGGCGTACGGTTCACATCTTCTGATCGACCTCTTCACCGGAACTCAGATCGGCTGGACCAAGAGCGGCTCCGGTATCCCGCTGTTCTGGCCGTGGCCCCAAAATTTCAGCTCGCCGCTGATATTAATTTTTGGTATCCATCACAAAGATTTTGCCGCATTATTTAGTCTCGACAACGTTTGGTCGTGCACTTATGAACTGTTAACGTTCGGTGCAATTACGGTAATTGCTTTTGTATTATGGAAACGAAAACTGAAATCGCGGACAAACCGTCCGACATCGGAAGCTTCGGCACATCTTCTTTCCAAACTGCAGCATCAAAAATGAGAAGCCTCGATCCATCTTCCTTCCGAACTGCAGCACCAAAAATGAAACGCTCGCACTGGGTAATCCTTATTGTCATCTCTGTTCTTCTAGGATTTCTCGTCTTCTACACAATCCTCCACGTGATCAACACGACTACCAGCAAGGCTCGGGCCGTGCATGCACCGGCGCCAGTGGAGACCGTGCCGGTCCACCGGCAGACACTTGAAGAAGTCATCGGGGGGAGTGGCGCAGTCGAGCAAGCTGAGACTGTCAACCTCATTACTCAGCTCACCGCACAGGTTCTTGAGGTTCCAGTGAAGATTGGTGATCTGATAAAAAAAGGCGACCTGCTCGTTCGCTGGGACGACCGGCTCATCAAGGCGACCGTCCAGGCTAACCGCGAATACGTGGATGCCGATAATATTAAGATCCGGAACGAAACGCGGCAGGTCGAGCGCTACTCCACGCTGCAGAACAAGAATATGGGGACGGCGGTGGACTTGGAGAAGTATGAGATGGCCCTGGCCGACGCAAAAATAGACCTTGCCAAATCTACAGTTTCACTCCAGCAGGCTGAGATCGATCTTGAACACGTAAAGCAGACATCTCCCCTCGATGGAATCGTCCTTGAGCGACTTGTCAATCCGAACGAGTTCACGAAACCCGGTCAGGTGATCATAAAGCTTGGTGTTCTCAATACCGTGTTGATGGCAGCCAAGATCACCGAAGAAAAAATGCATTCCGTGCAGTTAGGACTCTCCGCCGAAACGAGTTTCCCGGCATTCCCCAGCGAGGTTTTTAAGGGCACGGTTGTGAAGATAGATCCGAACATCGACCCGGTCACCCGGACTTTCACGACCTACGTGAAAATAGAAAATCCAGATTTTCGGCTAAAGCCCGGTCTATCGGGATTCGCACGCATCCGCCGGACTGCCAAGGATGTCCTGGCCGTGCCCAGCATCGCGATCATGAATCCTTCAGGCGAACAAGACTCCGTTTTTGTCGTCGATGGCACGAACCGTGCAAGTCTGCGTAAGGTGCATCCCGGCATCGTGGTCGACGCCATGACGGAAATTACTAATGGGCTCAAAGAGGGAGAGAAAGTCGTAACTGTTGGGCAGTTTTATCTAAAAGAAAATGACAAAGTCCATACTACATCGAGATCGATCTTCAAATAACGTCGCTGCCGGTCTGGCGGCGCTGCTGTTCATCCTGCCATGTACGTCGGAGGCGCAAGACGCCTTGGAGGCTCCTCGCTCTCACCCGCTGACGCTTCACGACTGCATTGCTATCGCATTAGGCGAAAGTCCGGCTTTGGAAGGTAGCCGGTACGATGTGTTGTCTGCGGCACAGGAAGTTCGCGCCGTCCAGGGCTTGGCGTTACCACAATTGACAGGCTCGGCCGGCTACCAGCTTTTCTCGGGCAGCCGAACCGGCAAATTCTCGGTCGTTAACCTGGGAGAATCCAATGTAGCCTCCTCGCTGAATACGGTGGGTCTCGGCGCAGTCGAGATATACTCGGCGAAGTTGAGTTATGCGCTTTTCAAGGATGGAAGTATTTTAGGTTTGAATAATGCGCCTGCGATCGCGGAAAAGAAGGCAAAGAAACAGGCTCTCGCATGGACTGTCAATCTGACACGTGAGGCTGTAATCTACCGCATCACCGATGAGTTTGTCGCGACTGTTTCGGCGCGAAACCGAATGGGGTTAGCCGAACACAGGGTAAAGCTGCTCGATCAGTCAGTCACTATTACCCAGGAACAGCAAAAGCAGGGGCTGAAGTTACCGATCGACGTGAAGGTTGCAAAGGACGAGTTCAGCGCAGCGCAGACTCTTCTGAAGCTACTTCGCGAGCAAGCCGCGGCAGGGTCGCTGGGGCTGTCCAAAACTCTTGGTCTGTCGTCTTCGTCCAAACTTTCCTTAACGAACATACTCCCTGATCCACCTGACCCGCCACCAACCACCGTGCAGTTGCTCGGCGCATCGCTCAACTACCATCCATCGCTTCAGGTGCAGCGGGCGGTTATCGATCAGGCAAAGCAGGATTACCGGCTGGAACGATTCCGGTTGTATCCGTCAGTTTCCCTGGCAGGATCAGCTACCTATATCGACGATTTCAGTCCCGCAAACGGCTCTCTCTTTTTCGGCGGGATTACCGTCAGCGTGCCTATTTTTGACTTCGGAGCGCAGCTTGCCACCACCCGATCGAAGTTGATGAAATACAAGGCTGAACAAGCCAGGCTTCTTTCAACAGCCGACGATGTAAACTACGAGGTTCTCAAGATCTACCAAACGATCTACACCCTGACTCACAACATCCTGGGTCTTCAAGGAGACGTCTCTAAAGCCGAGAGGGATGCGCAAGTGCTCCAGGCTCAGCAGCAGCAGGGTATTGCTGAGCCGCTAACCGTGATTGAAAAGGAGCTGCATCTCATCGCCAAGCAAGATGAGCTCCAGGGGATCGAAGCGCGACGGCTCACGTTCTACGCGGCCCTGCAGAAAGCAGCCGGTGGCGCGTGGAAGTGGATTCCATGAAGCAGTCGCAGCGGATCGTAAAAAACGCCGTTTTCGGTATCGGAGCCAGCCTCGTTGGGGGTTTGGTCTATTTGGCTACCATTCTGACTATCGCTCGCATGGTCAGCGTTGTCGAATTCGGTAAATATTCCTTCGTTCTCGCATTTGCCATGTTCTTCCAGCTCCTCGCCGATGCTGGTTTACCGCGCATGTTGATCCGGGAAATCGCCAAAAATCCCGAATCACTCGTGTCGCTGGTTGGTGCCGCGACGTCGCTTATTTGGGTTGTATCGGTTGCGGTGTGTCTTCTGGTCGCGCTGATCGTTCCATTCCTGCATTTTGGCACGGATGTAAAGATAGCCGCTGTGGTCATGAGCATGGCAACGATGGCGACCTTCCACGCCGCCGGCTATTGCGCCGTTCTGCGCGCCTTCGAAGATAACGAGCTAAACTACCTGGGGTTTGTTCTACAGAAGCTTCTGCTCCTCGGCTTTATTGTCGTGACGATAAAGTTGAAGATGGGGTTGGTCGGCTTCGTCATTGCCCATCTTGTGTCAAACGTGCTTCTGTGGAATTTTTATCATATCGTAGTCTCACGCCTTTACGCACGCATTCCACTGCGTATTGATGTGTCGCTCTGGAAATCCCTCCTGATCGCTGCGCTGCCGATGGGTGGCGGGGTCATGCTTCGCCAACTCGCGCTCCAGCTTGACATCCTTATCCTTACCTGGATGACAAACCTGACGACGGTCGGCTTATTTAGTGGCCCTTATAGAATCAGCATGGCTCTGCGGGTGATTCCGCAGACTCTCTCACTCCCGCTCTACCCGCTCTACTCACGCACCGCGCACTTGTCGCCGGCACGCTTCAAGGAAGCTTACCAGTGGAGCGTGAAGTTTTTTGCGCTTAGCAGTATTCCCCTTGCTGCTTTTTTTATCGCGTGGTCGAAACCGATCCTTCGGTTGGCCCTGGGCGCTAAGTTTTTGCCCGCACTTCCCGCGATGCAGCTTCTCGGCCTTGGGCTGGTCCCGTTCTTCCTCTCGACCTTGTTTCAGTACCTTTTCGCAGCGCTCGATGAGCAGAGGCGCTTTCTCGCCAGCACTTGTGTGGGCTCAGCTTTGCGCATTCTCCTCCTGATTATCCTCATACCGAGATTTGGGTTTGCTGGACCCGCCATGGCGTTCGTCTGCGCTGAAACGGTGATCGTTGGAATTTGGATGTTTCAACTGGCGCGGCTCGGTTTTCCGGCGAACCTGGGCGACGTCATCTGGAAGCCCCTGGCGGGGGGATTCGCGATGACACTTGTTCTTTTCGCCGCAGGCGGGGGACGGCTTCTCTGGCAGATTCCCGCGGCGGTCCTTTCGGTAATTGTCTATGCGCTTGTTCTATTAGCTCTCAAAACTTTTTCGATGGAGGAGATGCATCACGCGCGAGAAGGCATTGCGTTTGTCTCTCCCTTTATCGAGTCCTGGGCGAAGAAACTTAAACGCAACACGTGAAGATAACCAAACGCCTGGCGTCATGGGCAGAGACAGGCGCTAAGTTCTGGGCGGCTTATTGTGGAGTTGCCTTTGTTACATGACACGGGAATCATCCCGCATGTTGCTCTGCTCTCTTTCGGCGCTCTTGGGATTGTTGTCTTGATTGCCGGAGTTGTTTTGCTTCGATTTTTCGTTTCGGCGCTCAGCCTTGCCGCAGCCGTCCTCATCACACTCTGCGTGCTGACGCCGGCCCACATTGCCTTTCAACAGCCGATGATGCTCCGCCATCTCACTGATGAACTCCAGGCGATGCCATCGCACAAGATTTTTACGAAAGATTACCTTCCCAAAAATTACGGTTCCCCTGAAGTGGTCCCGAATCAGCTGATCCTTTACACCGCGAGTGGGCGCCTTCTCGCTGCCTTTTCCTTCCTCCGGCTCGGCTGGACCTGCTTTGCGCTAGGCTCGCTGTTGGTTGCTGTATATGCAATGCGCCGTCTGCCGGATGGAAAAATGGCGACTGGACTGGCGCTGGTCTGTCTTCCCGTCGGCGCGCTCGCCATCGTACTCACGCCGCCAATAATCGGGCAGCATTACTTCACAAGTGGATCGATAGCCAAGGCGCGAGGCCACAATCAAGAGGCAATCGCTGACTACCGAAAGGCGATGAAGTGGGATGCGTGGCATGCGCAGGATATTGGTCTCTACGCAACGATCGGCGACCTCCAGAAGCAGAGTGGTATCGAAAATAATTCACCGGAGCGACATATCAGCCGAGCGCTGGAGTTACAAAAGGCAAATGAGTACGAGCAGGCGATTTTTGAGTTTAGCCGGACGGCCGAAGCGGGCGGCGCCCTCGCAGCGGCCGTGCGGCGCGAGTCCGCGAAGACTCGTATAGCGCTCGGTCTGGCCCTGTATCAAGGCGGCGGCATTGGCGGCGCCGTGACCAGCTGGCAGCTTGCGCTCGCTGATGATCCCACGCAGGAGGTCTATGTCCTCCCATACCTCGCCCGTGGCTATTTTGATCTCGCCCGTTATGAAGCTGCGCTCCAGACGGTCAATCGCCTCGTTAAAATTATAGCGGATCATAGCTCCATGGTGGCCGATACCTACTCACTTGGTGGGGATTGTTATGCGAAGCTTGGCCGCGACGCCGATGCCCGCCACTATTACAACCTTTCCTACGCCGCGGATTGGATCGTAAATTACTGGGCGATTAGCCGGCTGGCCGGCGAATAACTCATGCAAATTTTATCGAGTCCATCCGGACATTTACCCTCGCGTGCCCAGCGATGGTCATGGGCCCTGGTCTTGGTCTGTGGGCTCATGCTCGGCTACTACGTACAGCAGACCTACTTCAGCCCTAAGCAGCGCCAGTATCAACTGGATTTCGGCGATGCCCAATGGATCGAACCTCCGGAGGTTGCTCCGCTAGCTTACTTCAGAAAAGAGGTGTTTCTCAGCGCGCCACCGGAGCAGGCCTGGGTGGAAGTTGCAGCACCTGATAACTACGAACTTATCGTTAACAGCCGCACCGTCGGAAAAGAAACCGCTGTGAAGACACGGGTAGCTGGAATCTATGACATCAAAAAGCGTTTGAAGGCTGGAACAAACGTCATCGCCGTTTCGATTTCGCGCACGTCTTACCCGGGTTCGGCGCAGCTTCTCGTTCGCGGCTTCATCAAGGAACCGGGTGGCAGAGTGACTTCATTGCTATCGGACGAGCATTGGAGAGTCGGCGCGAACAAGGCGCGGCGGTCCGTGATTAAGGAAAAGCCGATTCCGATCGCCTGGGTCGACACCAATCCGCTTCTGCTACAACTGCCTACCTCCGGTTCATGGATCATGGCCGAGAACGCCGGAACCGAGGCCGTCTTCTCGACTTCGATCAATGCGGACCAGGCTCGGCAGGAGTCATGGATTCAGGTGGCGAGTTCGGGAGATGTCGATCTCCTTGTCAACGGACACGCCATCACCCCCGCGATCCCTTCCTCAGCTCAAGGGAAACAGCTTCCCCATCTGGCCCTGGCCGCCCCGACCGCTTCGCCAAGTCAAAACCGCGAGGAAACGCATCCGGGGGGCAGCGCCACAGGGGGTGAGGCTCCAGCCACAACGACCACTTCTCTTTTTGAACCGGCTGTTCTGTCCGCCTATGACATTAGCTATTGGATAAAAAAAGGCCCGAACGCCATCGTTGCAGCGGTTCGCACTGATCATGGTCCGGCCTGTCTTTTTGCCAACGGTTTCCTCGTCCGCAGGGATGGCAGCACTGCGCGATTTGAAACCAACTCGGGCTGGCAGATAGGAGATCAACCGGCCGGTAATCAACTGGTGCGAAGTCATCGCCCTGTCGAATTCGGGAAGGATGGATCGGCGCCGTGGGGGTATCTTTCGCAAGACTTAGCCAGGCCAATTGATCGTTCTGGCTTTGCTACTTTAGCCAAGTCTTGCATGGTAATTTCGTCAACAGCCATCGCCGTCGTAGCTGTTTGGCTTTTGGTATCCGCAATTGCAGCTGGTCGAAGGCGGGAACCATTCGCCTACGTCATGTCTCGCGACGCCCTCTTTCATGGCCCAATCGCGGCCGGTTTGCTTTTATTGATCCTTCCAAATTACGACTTGCGATTTCCAACGGGCTGGTCGTTTCAGCCGAAATTTGTAATTGGCGCGATTCTGGCCCTTTTAGCCATTCGCTTGCTTCACCTCTGGGCGAACGGCCGAACAGCCTTTGGCTTGAAGAGCCGGATGGCGCAACTCCAGCAGACCGAGTTCCGTGCGGTTTTGCCCTATCTGCTACTCGTAGCGATTATGGCGCTCGGGTTTGGTCTGCGCTATCACAATCTCGGTTACATGTCCTTCGATCATGATGAGATGGGTCTGGTACAAAAATCCAAGGGTATCTACACGCTTGGTATTCCGTATGGCCTGTTTGCCGGAGAAGTTCGCTGGGCCACCACCTATGAGGCAGTGCCTTATCCGCTGGCTCTGTCCGGCTTGATCTTTGGCAATTCGGAGTGGGCACTGCGGTTGCCCGCCTGCGTCATGGGGACGCTCTGCATCGGGATCATCGCCCTGATGGGCCGCCGCCTCTTCAACTGGCGTGTCGGACTGTTCGCCGCTTTCGTTTACGCCTGCATGCCGATCAATATCCGGTGGGCGCAAAACGCCTTTTACCTGACGCAATGTCAGTTCATGTCGATGCTAACCATTTGGTTCTTTTACGAGGCAATCAGAGTTCGTCCGCTGCACCGCTCTTATCTGACCGCAGCTTCGGCCGCGTTTTGCCTGACTTATCTTTCCTGGGAGGGAACCGGCTTTCTTCTGCCCGCTTTTTTCATTGCGTTGATCGTTGTTCGCTGGGGCGAATGGTGGTGGTTAAAAGAGTTTCATCTCTACCGATGCCTCTTCTTCATGGCTGCCGTGATCGTCGCTCAGTACTGCTCGCGGACGATCGCCGCCGTCCCCTATCTTTTTCTAGGCTCGGGGCTTTCGAATGTTGCCGGCCCGTCGCTCTTTTTCCTGACGCCGGCATATACTCCAATGTTTTATATCGACAAGTTATGGCTGTCGGAAAACCACGTCTTCTTCACGATCATGATTTTCCTCGGCCTTCCATTCTGCTGGGCTCACCGTGGATTTCGTTATGTTTTCACGGTCCTTGTTATGCTATGGATTCTCCACACGAACTTCCTAGCCGCTTTGTCTCCACGCTATTGTTACTACTTTCAGCCGCTTGTCATACTTGCCGGCACAGCCGCTGCGATAATGCTTTATGATCGCGTTGTTTCTCTCGCTTACCGCGAGGGTAACTCGACTGTCGCCCGCGTTGCTGCGCATGCCACCGGACTGGCGGTGATGACTCTGCTCTTCTTGCAAAGCAATGAATGGCTGATGAAGGAGTACTCCCTTTCCAGCAGAGGCGATGAACCGGGCATGATGACGCGCATGAATACGTACCGCTACGACTACCGCGGCGCAGCGCAATATGTGAAGAGTCACTTCCAGCCTGGAGACGCGATTCTGCCAGGCATTCCACACGTGTTCGCGTACTACGCGGGAATGCCGGGCGATTATGTGTTGGATACTCTCCTCGGAACGAAAACCGGGTATAATCAGTTACTCGCCGAGCCGAGATTCGTCGATAAGTTTGCTGGCTTACCTGTGGTGCGCAATCTGACGGAGTTGCAGGAGGTCGTTTCTCGGTCGCGTCGCACTTGGGTTGTCTTTGCACCTTATGCTTCCTTCGAAAAATTGAGCAACCCGAATGTGCTGGATTATCTCGACCAAACCGGCAAGGTCGAATTTGAAACCTATCGCGCAAAAGTCATGTTGGTTGAGCGCGCAAAGCAGCCGAAGAGTATCGCCAAAACACCTTAGACCTAGATACTGGAATAGGCCCTGTTAATAGCTTTCCGGCCAGCCGCACGGATCGAAAATAGGGCAGAGCTAAGCGGGGTTTGAGTTCGCGCTCGCGCCGATTCCAACTCATGCGTGATCTGGCTAACTTCGGCTGCGTGTGTGTTGATGGCAGTCTGAAATATGTTTGCTGCGCAGTTGTAGAGCGAGATATCAAAGCAGTTTTTCTCTTCAATCAAATCGAGAGTCGATTGAGGAATATCGGCTTTCCTCGGCCGGGTGCGAGTCACATTGAAACTCGAGTAGCGTTGCAGTTTCCAACCGAAGCGTAGCTTCATCAGCGCGAGGCTTTCTTCGAAACGCTCGGACAGGCCGACCACACTAAAATACCGGACCAGGTTCTCCTTCGCTCTTTCACAGATCTCCGCCGTGCAAGGTTTCTCATACTCAGCTCCGCCGACAATCTTGCATTGGACGTTCTCTCTTGGCGAACGCCTGACAAAATCCTCCAGGCTCCAATTCTCAAATTTAAACTTCCAGTACAACGGGTGCAGCTTGTAGCTGCGCATAAAGTAGAAGGCCGAAATCACGCGGTCAACTGGCTCGCGCAGGACTGTAATGTATGTCGCTGGCTGGGGAAGGATCGCGTGAAGGCCAAACAACATATGGCCTTTGAAGATACGCGTTCTCCTCAGTCGTTTCTTGGAGAGGCGCTGCAAGTGCCCCCACGAAAACCTGAAGAAAACCGGATCGATTGAGTACATCTCGAAGAGAGGGTATTCCCATTCAATCAGCCGATTGAGCGTGGAGCCGGCCGCCTTTGGAAGGTGTAGAAAGATAACCGCCTCCGCGGCGCGATCGGCTTGGGTCATGGCAGGGGCTTTTACTCGGCGGAGGTTTGCGCAGCGTTGCCCCGACGCCTATCCTTCGCGCGGTAATGGTCATCCTCGCGCTCGCGGTAGCGACCTTCGGATATCAGTTTCTTTTTGTAAGCATCGTAACCAAGCCGCCTTCCTTCCTCCCAAGCCCTGGCTACGGCGGAAGACGTTTCCACACTGAGACCATCACCATGCCACAGTTCCCAATATTCCCCCTGCGCATGAACCACGTTGAGGACGGCTAACTCGATCGAACCCATTCTCTCACCGCCACGAGCGAGACTGGCGAGACTCTGGAAGCCGTGATGAGCGCGATCGCGGTACTTTTGCACAAGATCGTAAGTCATCATGCCGGTGTCTTCCTTGCGTCCTGTAAGCTGACAATTCTGGATGGTGAACCGCGCCGGGTATTTGCTCAAACCATAATCGATGACGCGTTCGCAAAACTGCGGGGGCAGATCCAGCACCTTGGATAGGTGCAGAGATATCTCCTGCCGCGGAAAGGCCTTCGCCCATTCATCGGTGTACTTTTTGTAGACCTCGGGTAACTTTTCTTCGTAGTTTCCAAGCGCTTTCCATTTCGCGAGATCCTCGCCGCGTTTTGGAAGATGCATTTCTGCGCTCAACAAGTTCGCGCATGTCAGGACAACGCTCACGCACAACGGATCGTTGGCATAGCGTTCTCCGAGTTGTGCGATCACCCGCGAAAAGTTCCGTTGATAGATGGGATCCCACGGAACGGGAATCACGATTGCCTGACCGACATTGGCTCGATTGGGATTCGTTACACGGGTCTCAAAAGACTGAGCACCCTGCGCGTAGACGAAAGGCGGTGTGCTAGCCCCAGGCTTGAAACCTAGCTGATATTTCATGCCGATGCCGCGGAGCACGGCCACAAACTTATCAATTGCGCTAAAATCCGGTTTACCAGGTTCATTCTCGACTTCTTTCCAGGCAACGTTGAGGCAGACGCCAGTTAGTTGATGGTTTGCGCGAATGCTGCCGGCGAAAGCGTCCAATTCGCGGGCGTCGACCTTTTGCATGACCCATAAACCTGTTCGGATCGGCGGCTCCCGCTCAGCAAAGAGTGGAATCGGACCGGCCATTGCGAGCGTGAGACCACAGAGAAACGGGCGAATGACGTAAAAGAATTTGGCGGGCTGCATCGCTTCTAACGTCGGCTGTGTAATTCAGTTGCCCTCATTTCTTGAGATACTTGTCGAAAAACGCTTTAATCATTAGTCGAAACCTTGGACCCATGGCGCCGTGCCCTCGCGCAGGTGCGATCTCCAGCGTGGTTTCAACCCCGGCTGATTTAAGGGCTGCGGCAAATGACTCGGCCTGAGTGACAGGCACGGTGGAGTCATTTTCACCATGGATGATTAGAAACGGCGGATCGTCCTTTGAAACATAATGAATAGGGCTGGCAGCTATCGCCTTGGTTTGATTTTGTTCGGCCGAACCACCCACTAAGCCCGCGACCGCAGACATCGCTTTGCCGCTTTTATCCGCTGACGATTGCGAAGCTTCCTGGTAGAGACGGACCAAATCTGACGGACCTGACATATCGCACACCGCCTGCACCCGGCTCGAATACGACATATTATCTCCGGCACCCTCGAGTTCGCGCACTCCGCCGGAAGTACCAAGCAGGGCTGCCAGATGCCCGCCCGCGGAGTGCCCCCAGACGCCGATGTGGTCAGGATCGAGACTGTATTGGGAGGCGTTAGCGCGAAGCCACCGCACGGCAGCCTTGCAATCTTCTATCTGCGCCGGAAACGGTGCCGTGCTTGTAAGGCGATAATCGATGCTCGCGATGACGTAGCCATCATTCACGAGAGCAACAGCCGGACAGCGCTCTTTTCTGCCCCTGCTCCAGCCTCCGCCATGGATCCAAACGATCACAGGCAGCGGACCGGAAAATTTCTCGGGAAAATAAAGGTCGAGCGTGAGTACTTCGCCGTTGACGCGCTTGTAGACCAAATCTCGCTGAACCGCGGCATTGGCAACCTCCGCAGGCCGCCGCCTCGCCATGATCGGTTGCGCTGTTTGCCCACCCAGGACAGCCGCGGCGAGTGCAACAGCAAGCCACGTATACCGCTGTCGCATGAGCCCAAGCATCGGATATTTCGACGTCATATTGCAGATGCGATCTTGCTCAGTAAAAACCGGCTGGCAGCCAAGCTCGACTGGCAAAAATTCTTCAACCTCCCAGGCCTTGGAATGGCACGTAAAGTCGCCAATCCTTCTCTCACAGCGCCCTCGTTTTTGCAAAGGCTTTCTGCAAACAGTTTCTTTCCGAATTCATAGAGCTCGACATCGAGTCGATTGCGCGCCCCGATTAGGTCGACCAACCTTGGTTCCACCACCGGCCGAATCTTCGAGACTTTGCGATTCTCATAAAACGGAAGTTCCCATCCGAACGTTTTCGCGATGAGCATCAAGCTCTCTTCGAACCTTTCGCAAATCCCGACTACATTAAATGATTTAACCAGATTTTCTTTTGCGATCTCCAGCAACCGGTCGTCGCAACTAGCGCCATTTTCAACTCCCGCAACCAACCGACATTGAAAATTGTCGCGATGAGGGATGAGTCGGAGATATTCCTCGACTCCGAGGCGCTCCTTCTTCAACTTCCAGTGCAGGGGATGGAGCGGCCTGCGCAAGATGAAGTAGTAAGATGAGAGAAACCGGGCCACCGGCTCGCGAAGCATCGTGATATAAGTAGCTCCCTGCGGTAGAAACTCGTGCAGGCCGTAATACAAATGCCCGCGCACAACCCGGATGCGGCGGCGTCGCTCTTCGGAAAGTGTCTTGAACCTTTCGGCCGTGGCGCGAATTCGGTACGGATCCAGGGTAAAGATCGAAAGCGGATTATACTGGCGTTCGATTATCCGGTTAAGAGTCGTTCCCGCCGTCTTCGGAATGTGAAGGAAAATCAGCGCCTGGCCGTCCACGGTGGTGAATCGTAGCATTTTGCGTTGTGCCGAGCAACTGGAGTGATCTATGTGCTCTGCCGGCTCATGCTCCACTCTCAGGACTCTGTGAGCAGGTTAAATCGGAATGGCTTTTCTTCTGGCAAAATAATACCACATGTTGCAGGATGTTATTGACGCTCTCCAAGCTTTGATTGCCTCTAACGAATGCCACATATCGGACGCGATGATCGACCTGTTGTATAGCCGGACACATTAAACTCTCGGATATAAAATGGAGGCGCCCAATCCGGCGAAATCCGCCGCTACCGCGCAAGCGTGGGATTTTGAAATACCGCTCGCGAGGTGCGCCTTGGTCCCTCATTCGAGGTAGAATGAATGATAGAGCACGATCATGTGCGCTTCGCACCGGGGGGAGATTCAGCGAAGTCGCTAGCACGTGCGCCGGAGAATTTGCTCGACAAAATTTAATGCGCACAACAGGATGCAAAAATGACAACAGACGAAAATCGCGTGATAGACGTAAAGGAACAGACTCGCGCATTCATTCTGGAATACGCGGCTGGCCGAGGCGTAACCGAACTGAAAGATGACGAGCCCCTGTTGAAGAGCAATATCATCGATTCTCTCGGCTCATTCCGGCTCATCGCCTTTCTCGAGGAAACTTTTCCTCTCACGATTGAAGACACAGACATGGTGCCGGAGAACTTTCAAACTCTAAACGACATTGAGAGTTTCGTCGCCGGCAAGCTAGGAAAGCCTGATGGCGCGGCTGGGCACTGAACCCACGCGCCGCTTCCGACTGCAAGTTGAAAACACGCTGCCGTGCGTGCGCGATGACCTGATTGCGCTGAATCGCCCTCACGTGCTGAGTTGGCTCTGCAGTGAGAGGGCTCATTCCAGACATGGGGGAACGCCTGGCCTAAGCCTTCGCTTTGACTTAGGCCACTCACGTTCACCGTTGCGTTCGAGAGCATCCATATCAACGACCTTCGGCCGCGTGAGCGACAGCGGAAAGGTCGGAAACTCCATTCAGAGGCAGCGGCGACATGGCGGATAGTAACCTCATCTTACATTGCTCCGGATAACGAGTAATGACTTTCGAAAATTCCTTTAACAAGTGAGCACCGATAGCCTGCATGTCAGGCGAGTTACCAAGGTAACGTCGCGGCACCGGAGTACCGAAATGAATGGCAAACTTCCACGTGGCGGTTTCCGTGATTAGACAAGGAATCAGTTCGGCGTCTGCCATTGCCGCTAATCGGATCGCCCCCGTCGCCATCCGGAACACGCGATCTTCGAACGGCACATCAACTTGTAGCCCGCGAGCCGGATCTAGCATCACAAGCAGCCGCCGGCCCGGTCCTAGGACCTTCCGGACGTGCGAAAACCGGGGCATCGGGGTCAGGTCTTCCGCCATGAGAAATACCGGCACGTCGGCCGGAGGACTCAAGGTGTATTGGTAATTCGTTAGGCTTTTCAGAGAATCAGGAGGGCTCGTGCGCACGCTCGTTGTGACAATCCCATACGCACGCAACCAATAGGGTAGGATCTCGAACGGCCCGAAATGCAACGAAGCCAGGACCACTCCCCGGTCTCCCTCCCGTGATCCGATTAGATCACTCCCGCCTTCGAGGCGGCATCGCCTCAGCCAGCTCGCAGAGCAGAGGCGATCCGGCCACATGTAAAAGAGTTGCGAATGATAGAGGCCAAGACTCTGCCGGAGAAAGAAACGCCAAGGCTTGGGATGCCATGAGTCCGGGAAGCGGCGCCAGCAGGTCACCGGCTTGCGCTGGCGAAGTTGCACCAAGTCCCAGGCCGCTGCGGGAGGCCACAGCAAGAGGCTCAGCACGCTCTTCGGTAGCAGGCGCTCGCACAATCGCACGAAATAAAAGGTCCCCCATGCGACTGCAAGTTTGAGCCGAAAGACTGGCCTTGTTGCCGCCGATGTTACAGACATGTGCGCGGTCCTGTCATTGGGTAACCCTAGCTGTAACCACCAATCTGAAAGACGTAGAGGCTCCCAGGGTCGAGCCTCCACCGCAGCTCCAGATCGATTCAGCCCCGAGAATGACAAGTGACGCCGATAGTGGTCAAGACAAATCGTTTCAAAAGAGACGAAACAAATTGGTCGCCACGACAGGATTCGAATAATCGGCAAAGCAATGGCGCAAGAATCGTTCACCCCAAATCGATTGAATGGTAAGGCTCGTCGTCAAAAGCTTCGCCATCTCACCCCGAACCTCGGCACGAGCCCACGACTGGCGCTCGGGGACCTTTTGAAGCGTGGTAAGCAGAGGCCGGCCGCTGTAAACTCGCGGCAGTTCGATCTGCCTCGCCTCTTGTCGCCGCGCCTGCAACCGCGGACGCATGATCAGCGGTTCAAGCTTCAACTCGTTAGGTGTTAGGCGGACGGACTCCTCCGGCGAGCGCAGGCGGCTTCGTCTCAGTCGCGCGCGATGCGCTCCTCGTTCATCGATCAAGGCTAACGCGGTCGCAAGGGAGGACAAGCGCGAAAGTTGCGGGTTTCCGGCTCCACGAGAAGAACGCGGAAGACGCGAACAGGCGATGGCCGCCGTCGAGTTTCTTCTGGAGTCTACTCAGTCTTTGATTCACCCATTCCCGCTCGCGCACCCCTCGAGCTTCTACCTTTTCCGCATTTGAAAGGGCCTGGCCTCGTCCCGCGGCTGCGGGGCTCGTTACGGGGATTTTTAAAGCCCGGCCGTTGCTTCGCATTTCCAAGCCCGGCCTTACCTAGCGATCGCTCGACTGCGTTACGGATTATGGCTGGTTCCCTGCGATGAGGTAAATGCTGGCGATCACCAGCAGGATTCCAAGGGTCTTTCTCAGGGTGACGGGTTCGTGCAGAAAGATTAGGCCGAGCGTTGCTCCGCCGACAATTAACATTCTATGAATTGGAACCTCGATGCTCGCCGCAATAGATGACGCGCGTTAAATCACTGCGGCAGGTTTGCGGGCATCGCAGAATAGTTAGAGATGATTCGGCTTCGCTCAACCTGCTCATGCGGTGGCATTGCGAGCCCGCCGAAACAAAACCTTGCGCAATGTGCCGGTGTTTCGTAGCGTCGCGAAAGTAAGGTCAGCGTTGTCGACAATTAACGGAGCAAAGAAATGAGAAGAAAAATTGTATTTCTAATGGTTGTCGCGACCACACTGATTTGCGCTAACGTCAGCTACGGACAGAACAGTCCGGCACCGGCTGCAAGCGGGTCTCCAATCGACGCGACGTTATACACCACCTATACCATCGACTCTGCGCACACTAGCGTTACTTGGATTGTGTGCGGTTCCACCCAGAACACAAGCGGCTGCTATGCCTCCGGGAACCTGGGCCCGTTCGCTAAGGTGGGCGCACTGATGGAAGGCAATCCAAAGACAGACCTCGGTACGAACACTGTCACTCGCGCCATTTATGTCTTGGACATCGCTAGTGGCAGCAATCTGAACGGGGTCGTGCTCTCTGTTTATACAAAGACCGACACCATTACCCCGGATTTCGATACGGTTACCGTTACCTTATCCAAAACCGTCAGTCTGCCTCTGGTTGGTGGCAGTTCGGCAGCGGCGTCGATGGCAGCCAACAATAAGTTCCTTTTCATAGGAACAAACCGAAGCCCGCAGGGTGTTGAGCTCGACAAGCGTACCTTTAGCATCACCCGGGTTGGCGGGTTCTCGCCGCCCATTAATGTTTCTGCGATTACGGCTGATAAGTATGGCTACGTCACTATGACATTTGGAAAATTCAACGACATTGAGAATGGCTTTGTCGTATTCGGCCCGGACGGCGGCTTTCGGGAAGATGGGGGTGGCGCGGACTTCATGCTGAATACCGTACAGGCAGTCCTGCCCTCTACGCTCCACTAACTGCGGTCCAGAAACTTTTCTCGACTCAGTAGGGGAACGCAGGCGGTTTGCCTACTGGCGACCCCGGACGCTTTCGGGGTCAAGAACTTTTTTTCAAGCGCGCGAGGAGAGTGACGCGCGCCTTTCTTCGCGCTCGCCCGAGCGTTGCGGCGTCCTTAAATCCCGAGTGTGTGAATCCGATTCTAGGCCAAGGTGGGGATCTGGCCGGTGAGCGCACCAGCGAAAGAACGTCTCTGCACTCGAGACCACATCACGTGTCAGCGGCGTGGTTAGCGCCCAGCGGAAGCCACGGCGCACAAATCCCAAGTCTCGTTCCGTGAGCTGATCTTCTTCCTTCATCCAGTGAGCGCGAACCAGGGCATCCTTGCGAATCGGAACAGGAAACGCGTATTGGTTGGCCGTGTCGAAGATGTGCTTGGCGGCGTCCGCAGAAGTCATGCGGCCGGCTTCGAAAGCTTCAACCACTTCGACCGAGTCACTAAAGAAGGCCGCATAGTCGGGATCCTCGAAATCGCAGAACGCTGGATTCTGCGTTTTGCCGATGAGGTATGAGGGGTCGCCGGTGCGGGTGTAGTCGCTCATACCGTTCATCAAATGGAATTCCGCTAGGAACGTGCCGATGCCGAAGACACGGAGCCAGGCGTTCCACAGTTCAAAGTCGGCCCAGGAGATGAAGGCGCAATTCACCAGATTGTCGTTGTAGTTAAGAACTCTTTGTTGCTGCCGATCAACGGGAAGGAAAGCCTCGTTATCGAATTTGTCGGTCGCTAGCGCCTCGAGTAACGGATCGAGCAGCGCGTAGATAACCTCTACGGTATTAAACATGCCGCGCGAGAAAAGTGGGTCCACAAACCCTGAGGCATGTGACATGAGGCAATAGCGGTGGCCGATGGTTTGTTTGGAGGAATACTGCAAGCGGCCCGTGGACACCCAGGGCCGGACTGCCTTTCCATCCTTGAATTGCTCCGCCACGCTGGGATAGAGCTTCAGGAATTCGTTGAATTCCTGTTCCGCGGACATGTCCGGCTTGGGATAGCGGCGCGGATCGATGGTCAAACCAACACTTATCAGCGGATTGGTGGAAAGTGGATTATTGTTGAAAGGGATAACCCAGAACCAGCCGCGCTCAAAACAATGGTGGAGCGTGCCCTTGTGGTAGGAGATAGGCAGCGGGTTGTGAGCTTCGTCGAACGGCGGCACATCGACCATGTGGGTAAACAGAGTCCGCGAATGATGTTTTAGCCGGCATGGATTGTCGCGTAGGCCAAAGCGCTCCGCGAGGATGCTCTTGTATCCAGTACCATCGACGAGATAGCGGGCGCGAATTTCTTCACCTGTGGATGTCTGGAGCTTTACCCCCTGCTTGTTGATCTCAAGGCCCGTGACTTTGGTTTTCTGGCGAGGCACAGCGCCATAGTGGACGGCCAAGTTGTGAAGGTAAGAGTCAGTGTCCTGACGGAACCAGTGGTTCTCGTCACGAGCGCTGGTGCCAAATTGTAAGCCTTCCTTCGGGTCGTATACTTGACCCGGGCGGTGATAGACGTACCCGAAGTGGCGTTTAATTCCGCAAGTGGTGGTGACATGCTTAGCCATGCGTTCGGCGTCAACCAAATGCTCCAGCTCGGGGAGACCATACTTCTCAGCGAGAAGTGAAACGATAAGAGAAGTGTGAGGTATGGTGGATTCGCCGACGGCGAAGCGGGGATGCTGATCGGCGTCAATTAACACTACGCTGACGCCTTGCTTGCCCAGGATGGTGGCCAGCATGGACCCCGAGAGTCCATTGCCGAGAATGGCCACATCAAAATCGTGTTTCGATTCCTGTGTGATCATAGATTCACCCCTCAGTAGTCAGTATTGGATCAAGGACGCTCCCCAGGAGAAACCAGCGCCGTTGGTCGCGAGCATTACAAGATCGCCATCCTTAATACGCCCAGCTTCGATCGCATCGACGTAGCCGACCACCATATCGGTTTCTTGCAAATGACCGTGGTGCAGGTTTTCCGTGGAGATTTTCTCGGGAGGAACCTTAAAAGCTTCGCAGAAAGCTTTCAAGTCCCAGGCGGAAAAGGTAGGATAAATGAAGAAGGAGACGTCCTGCATCTTTTTGCCGACCTGCTTTAGCACGCTGAGCATTACCTTGCGGAACATGAACAGGTTTACCGGGATCAGTTCTTTGTTGAACCTTTGTATGTCGCCGCAGACATGGAGCCAACGTGGAAACTTGCCGCCGATGTCTTTGGGATCGCGGTTGTGAATGCCGGGAATGAACCACATGTCGTGGAGCTTCCCGAGAGTGGCGACCTCCACACCCAATATGCGGCGCTTGGTCATATTCTTTTTCAGAATCACCGCACTGCCGCCGTCTGAAACCACGGTAATTGGAAAGTAGTTGTGGTTGAACTCAGGGGTCTTGTCGCCGGCGATGAGCAGTGCAGTATTATAGCGGTCGTTGGCAGACATCAACGAGCAGGCGACTTTCAATGTGGTCTGGTAGCTGGCACAGCCGCCGGTGTTGATCGCGGTGGCGAAGGCGCGCGTAGCGCCAATCTCTTTCTGAACTTGTCCGGCAGCCGACCAGGTGGGCGCGACGTAATCTTCGGGAATGCTGGTGAAGTCGATGATCAAGTCAATCTCTTTGGGATCGATGCCCGACTTGGCCATAGTGAGTTTGGCCGCGTTGATGCAGAGGTCGGCAGCCGTCTCGTTTTTTGCGACGTGAAGGGCCTCAATGCCGATGTCTTTCTCAAAGTCGACATTGGCGGCGAAAGCTTCAGTGGGCTTTTCTTCATCTTCGAAGATCTGCGCCAGGGTTTTCTTAGTTGGGGGCAAATAGTAGTTGGCTTCGAAAATGCCGATGTTCGTGTTCATAAGTCAGTCTCGATTCCGGGCGGCCTAACAACGGAGCAAGCTCACTGCGGCTGTAGCACCCATGCCATGAGAGACGCCAAGCACAAAGTCTCCTTGCTTTACGCTCCCGCTCTCGATCAGGGAAAGATAGTTGAGCGGAAAATCCGTGCCTTGCAGGTGTCCGTGGGACTCGCGGTTGGAAGCGCATACCGGGGACACCTTGCCTTCAAATGCCTGCTGCATCGCGGCCTCGTCTTGAGACGAAATATTCGAGCAAAGGACGCAGGCCACATCAGAGAACTTCATCCCAGCGCGTTCCAGCAGCTTGTCAGTCATCCGACGCAGCGTTTCCCCCTTGGGGAAAGCATCGTAGCGGACCTTGTCCAATTGCATCCGATACAGATTGATGTCGTCGGGGTGAATCAGCGAGCCGCCGGGAATGTAACAGATATCGTGATTGTTTCCGTCCGACCATAACTCTGTGTCGATCACTACGCTCCCGGGAGCGCCGCGTTGTAGGACAACTGCGCTCGCTCCGTCCCCCATGACGGTGACGGGATCAGCAGGGTTGAGGACGCGGTTGCCCGGGATGGTGGCGTCGCCGGTGACCAGCAGCGCGGTCTTCATGGAATCATTTTCCGACAACATGGCAGCGGTCGCACTCAGTGCGACCATGAAGTTGCTGGACCCGCCTCCGCTAAAGCCGACCACAAAGGACTTGGTGGCCCCCACTTCGGCCTGCACCTTGTTGCTCATGTTCCAGACCGGCACCAGGTATTCCTGCGGCATGATGGAATATTCGACTACGACATCCACCTGCATGGGATCGACTTTGGCACGCTGTAAGGCTTCGCGGCCGGCTGCGACTGCCATGTTAGAGGCACTCTCACTGGCCTGGCCATTGCGGATGGGAACTTGCTCGATGCTGAGCCTTGCTGCGACATCGCTACTCAGGTTAATGCCTTCTTCCTGGAACAGTTCTTTGACCGTGCACTTGTGTGCCGGCAGATGGCAAGCGGTAGCCAAGATTCCCACAGGTTCTTTCATAAGATTTATGGGGGCGCAGGGATATTGCAGGGAAGGGTTGTCAATATGCAAGACTTTTCGTGTGCAAAGTTTTGCAGCAGCTTGATTAGGGTTGTCAGGGCATGCGACTGGAAATAAAATCCCGCTGTTCGCCATGGTCGGTTTTCTTTGCTGACTCAGCATTCGGCGAAAGCTTCGGGAGCGACACGCTCGCCATCACAATTTTTGCTCTATAGCGGTAGTGGCGCTCGAGTGAGCACCGAGGCGGACGTGATTGTAAACAACGCCTTCACATTTAACTCATATTGCGGACCACTCAAGCCGGGAGAACCTCGCTACCCGGGTTTAAGATGTCCATCGAATATTTCTGCATGAATTTGGCGACGTGCTGGGACTTGGCTACCCTAACGAGTCTGGCCAAAACGTCGTTGCGATGATGAATTCCTTCATCACTGATCTGGATCACCTGGCAGACGGATGACATCGAAGGAGCCTGCGCTTAAATATGGTAACTTGGAATACCGCATTTTACGACTTCAACAATGATGGCTGGGAAGACCTCTATGTCGCTGGGAGGCCCCTACCCGGGCGCGGGGTCCAATACAATGTGTTACTACTCAACAACCGAGATGGGTACCTTCCTTGACTTGTCCCTGCTTAACGGCATCGACGGTTTTGTAAACGTATACGAGTCAGAAGTAACGAGCGGGTTCTACGAGGGCAAGCATGACGCTGAAGGTGAATTCCCCGGTGATAGACGCCCTAACGAGGCTTTTATGAAATCAGCGGAAGACATTTGGAGTATGGTTGAAGGTTACTTAAACAAGAACGATTATGTTCCAAAAAGTCTTTACGAGAACTTTTTAGGACATCAAGTGAATAGGATCTGGCAGAATACGACATCCGGGTCTTTATCGGGCACTTGTTGGAAGAAACAACGAAACTTTCACGATAGTCCCTGGTTGGTCGCATGTCCGTCCGCCGAAGAAAAAGCGTTGCCGCTGCCTTCTGGCCGGGCTACCCCTCTTCGGCCTAACACGCGACGATAAACAGTCTCCACCTCCTGCGCGATTTCACTCCAGCTGAATGTCGTTTCTGCCAGGCGTCTAACATTAGCGCCCATATACGCGGCGAGAGCATCGTCATTAAGGAGACAAATCATTCCCTGGGCGAATTCTGTGGGATCCGGACCGGCGAGCCATGCACTCTGCCGATGCACAAGAAAAGCGGCGGAACTTCGATGACAAACAATCGCTTTCCCCGCTGCCATGTAGTTCAAAAGCTTTGTGGGTATGCCCCCTGCAGTCGGGCTGACCCGCGGAACAACCGCGACGTCAGCTGCCGCGAGATAGCTGGGGACATCACTCAGGCTGCAAGAAGTAATAACTACTCGGCTCTCAATTCCCAGCTCTTTTGCCGTCTGACGGCATAGTTCAGTGTCCTGCCGAGCGACGGTTCCACCCACTAGCAGCAAAATGCTCTCAGGACAATTCGAAGCAATCTTAGAAAAAGCCGCAATCAATCGATTAACGCCTTGAAAGAGATCAAATGTGCCGGTGTAAATAACGACGCGCTTGCCTTCCAATCCGAGTCGGCGACGACATTCGCGACCATCCAAGCCGGTAAACATTGCAACGTTGACCCCGGACGGCACCACATTCACACGCTCTGCCGAGACTCCTTGACTTAGGACAAAGTCATAAAGCTGCCGCGTGTCCGCAATGACATGATCGGCCATCCGCGGTACCCATCGATCAAGCGTCTTGGCTAAAGTGTTTACGACCGCTTTTGGCCGGATAAGATTGTAGGTATGTAGCTCATCGGCCATGCTGTTGATCGCATTGTATATCAACGGCCGTCCCGTCACCAACCGTGCCGGATACGCTGCAAGAACGCCTTCGAAGTTGTGAGCATGAATAAGCTGTGCGTCAGTGGCGTGAATTACCCGGACCAGAGTGGGAACGAGGCCGGCGTCGTAGCCAAGTCGCTGCCAGGACGGACCAACGCCAAGCCGTCGTCGGTGGGCGCCGATCGTTGGCCCGCGATGGACAGCGACTTTTTCGAAAGGAATACCTTCATCGAAAACCGGGTAGGTAACGACTTCTATGCGATGGCCGCGCTTCGCCAATGCCTCGGATAGCTCCTTGATGGCCGCAGGCGTACCGTGGTTGGCCGGGAAAGCGCAAGGCGCCACCATTGCCACTCTAACGAACTCACTCATGAGACACAATCCCGAACCGCCCGAGCGAGAGATTGCACAACGTACTGCACTTTGTCATCGGACAGCCCCGGATAGAGAGGAAGACAAATATGCCTTTTCACAGCAAAGTCGGTTCCAGGAAATCGCTTGCCATTCTGGCGAACTACTTTTTCAGGATACTTGTCGAAGACGGGTTGAGAATGCACCGGGCGCGCATATAGCTCCCCTGCAAGCGAAACACCAAAGTCAGCTTTCAAACGGCGCCGCAGCTCCAGCCGGTCGATTCGCTCGTCCAGATAGACCACATATTTGTAGTAAGCCGATTGAATGTTGGACGGGATCTTCAACCTGGTGACAAACAAAATCCTGTCATCACTAAGCAAGCCATCGTAACAACGGGCAATGTTCCGGCGCTCGATGAGGATGCTTTCGATCAAAGCTAGCTGCCTGAGGCCAAGGAGGGCATGAATTTCGGAAGGCCGCGCGTTACCCGCAAATTCTTCGTGCCAATTCGGATCATTCGTAAAGCGCCCGTGATCGCGAAAAGCGCGACACGCTTGGTCAAGCGCGGAGTCAGAAGTAGTCACCATTCCTCCTTCGCCGGTAGTCATGACCTTGGTGGAGAAGAAAGAGAAGCAACCGGCATGACCGATTGAGCCGGCCTTTCGACCGTCGATGGTGGCGCCGTGCGCGTGGGCCGAATCTTCCAGTAGAATAAGCCCATATTTCTTGCAGATCTGACGGATGCGATCGATGTGCGGCGAGATAATGCCAGCCATATGGACCAGGATGACAACCTTACTGTCCGGTTGGACGCTTGTTTCAAGGTCATCCGGATCCATTTGGAAATTGTCGGGCTGACAATCGACGAAAATTACTCGCGCGCCCGCGTGGACACAGGCCGTGGCGGTAGCCATAAAGGTATGACTCGGGAGAAGAACTGTCGCGTCGCGCACGTCGATTGCTCGTAGTACGGTTTCAAGGGCGCAGGTGCCGCTGGACACACCAACGGCATGCCTCACCCCGCAGAAGGTCGCGAACTGACGTTCGAAGTTGGCAACATTCTCACCCATGCTGATAAAGCCCGTTCGCAGCAAATCTTCAAAACGCTTCGTCAGCCACTCGATATCTCTTTCGAAAAACTTGAGATCAAACCCCGGAATATGCATTGACGGATTGCGTGTTTGGATGTGTTTCGCGGTACCAGGCGATGGTTCTTGCAATCCCTTCACGAAGGCTGGTGCGGGGAGAGTAACCCAGTAGTGCTTTCGCTTTCGAGATGTCTGCGCAGCGTCTCACAGCGCCCGTCGGTTTCGACAAGTCAAACTCGAGATCAAGCTTTTTACCCATCAGCTGAATGATCAACTGCACCAAGTCCTTGATTGTTATCTCCTCCTCACTTGCAATATTGAGTGGCTGCGTGCAAAAATACTTCTCTACCGCCAACATCATGCCCGTTACTTCGTCATCGACATAGGTGAAGGAGCGAGTCTGCAACCCATCGCCCCAAATCACGACTTTATCCTTGGCCTGCATAACTTGGAGAATTTTTGAGGGCACCACTGCAGCAGTCTCCGGGTTGAAGTGATCCCTTGGTCCATAGACATTGTAAGGGCGAGTGATCGCTACCTTCATTCCATACTCCAGCTGATAGCAACGCGCTTGAATCTCGGCCAGACGCTTGGCCCACCCGTAGCCATAACCGCTCATCTCCGGCTCGGCTTTGAATCCATCGCTTTCTGGCGTAGGCACACAGCAGTCACCAGCGTAAATGCCAACCGTGCTGACGCAAAGGAAGCGCTCACATTCGTGTCTCGCCGCTTCCATCATATTCAGATTCATGAGGGCATTCGAGTAAAACATCTCGGCATGATGCTGCACATTATAACCGACTCCCCTGATCTTGGCCGCTAAGTGCATAACGATCTCGCGACCGCGGCATGCGATCTTACAATTGGCTGGCTCTAAAAGGTCGGCGACAATCATTTCGATGTCGTCCTTGACCCCTTTCAGATTTTCACCGTTCCCTCGCTTAAGATCATCCACCACTGCCACCTTGGCACCCACTTGAAGTAGCCGTTCCACCAAGTGCGAACCGATGAATCCACCGCCACCCGTGACTAGGACGGATTTATTTTTCCAAAAGGAACCCATGCGTAGCGTATTCAGTATCGAGTCAAGAGAACCGCTGCCGGGTTGTCAATAGTTTTCGCCGCACTCCAGTGTTGAGCGCCACCGCCACCCTATATACGCCACATTTGCAATCCGTGGCGTCGTCCATAATCATGATCTTCGAGAAGCAGGCAATGATTGTTGTCCCCCATGACCGTGCCAATTAGCTTATTGATCTTTTTTGGAATTGTTCGACCAGCGGTCACCAGAATCACTTGCGCTCGTTTATTATGGTATGTGATCATGCTGAACGAAACGTAGCCTTTAAGATTCTTGACCAGGTGGCAAGTATTGGCGCTTTGTTGAAGCTTTAAGACTAGCCATGACACCTGTCCTTCTACATCATACGCGGTAGGTCGCAGTGTTAGGCACAAAAAAACGAGTAACGTTTGTCAGTTACAAAACAGCGCGATCAACAGAGAAAATAATGGTGAGCGACAAATCACGATTGCGGTGATCGCCCGCCGCCCTTATCCACTGGGACTATGGACAAGTTTCGGCGAGCGGCGCGTTCGTCGCTAGACCAAGCTCGCGCAGGACAGGCAGAACCTCGCCAAAAACGAAATTTGCCACTGATTCACTCCGTCGGCCTTCGCGCCCCGTGCCCAAGAGCACGGGAATTAAAGTGGTCGAGATACATTAGATGCATTCATATCTTGGGATTTGCTTCTCGCATCGCGAAATCCGCGAGCGTCGCCCTCCGGTTTGGTTGCGGCGTCGCCGCCTTAGGATACTCCTCGACTGCCTGGCGTTTGGCGGCTGAGGAGCAACTCCGCGATGTCGAGCACCTTCACGTTTTCCCCTCCTTGCGTGCCAGCCATTCCGTCGGTCATCATGTTTAAACAAAACGGACAGGCCGTCGCGAGGGTGCGCGCGCCAGTTGCGAGCGCTTCCTGCGCGCGCACACGGGAGACACGTTGCTCCGGTACTTCATCGAACCACATCCGGCCGCCGCCGGCACCGCAGCAGAAAGTTTTCTTTCCGCAGCGGGGCATTTCGCGAACCTGCGCGTTGCTGGTAGCGCCGACCACGGTGCGAGTCGCGTCGACTTCCCCGTTGACGCGAGCTAGATAACACGGGTCGTGTAAGGTGATCGGCTCACCGTTGTTGACGCCGTTGCCATGGCACCAGATCGAAGACATGCGCTGTACTCT
>WNGG01002936.1_pt1 | contig 28372 bp, 31 predicted proteins | sample 5400661 | NCBI WGS metagenome assembly WNGG01 (sample SAMN13153372, study PRJNA577476) | soil metagenome | isolation source: 100 cm soil or saprolite under Garry oak tree replicate 1 | place: USA:California | collected 2016-06-15
CTCATGCGGTTGGAGGAGTTCATTCAGATGCGCTACGCCTCGTCTGCCTTGCAGCAACCAGCGGTGCCCGAGGAGGAATACCCATGAATCCATTTGCATCTCTATTGTTCTACGTTGGAGCTGCCCTCATGCTGCTAGATGCGGGCCTGTATTCTCTTGGCGCTCTCGGCGGGATACGTGCTGCGCTGAACCCTCCCGACATCTACTGGAATCGACGGCTCCTCCTGAATCTGCTACTCGCCAACATGGGACTGTACTTTACGGCGCTTTTCACCGGGATTGGAGCCTTTCTTGTAAGCTCAACGTCCAACGCTGCACGCCTGGTGCTGGGCCTCGGCGTGGTCGTCTGTCTTTACAGTGCGGTGAGCGTTCCGCCTCTGACTCCCAGGGATTGGCCGCATACGCTCCCTCGTGTTCTGGCTGGCGTACTCATTCTCGTAGGACTCCTTCTCGGGTAAGTTCTGCTGTAAATTGGAGAGAAAGATGTTAGGAAATCAACCCGTTGCCTCCGCCTCCTCGCGTTATTCCGCCTTTTTTGGCCAGAGAATTCCCCGCAACCAACCGAGCAAGACGATCAGGAGGCCAAGGGGAATGAGTACAGGTTTACGATACCATGCCCCCAGGTGCGTGACGACCGTTCCGAGTAAACGCACCACGACCACGAATGGGGTCATATAGGCACGAATGTAACTCCCAAAGGCTGATTGCTTGTACGCCTCTAAGTCAACCCATTTGATGATCAGTGCCGATGCAATCATGGGTGGGACAAACGCGACGATGAGTCCTGCAACCAACTTCCGTTTCCAGAACAGGTAGAGAGAAACCACTTCCGCACAGCCATCCGTGAAGAGTTTGAGCGGGTGAATCTGGTGGTAGAGTGTTTTTTCTTGAGGAGTCATACGGTTCCTCCTTTTGGGCTCACTTCCCTCCCCCGAGGGATTATTGTGCCTTCTCATGCACTTGTACTGTAAACCTTAATGGTACGCTTGTCAATCCTGATAAAGGTGCTCCATCAGCTATCGACAACATACAAAACATCCAAATCTAGACAAGCATGCTAGACTTGGAGGTAGTATGAAGAAAGAGTAAGATCTTAATGCAAGCATTCAGGCCATTGCGCATTCTGTTCCCTGAAGGATCGAGTCTCTCAGCACGAGAAGCTCTTTCGGCTCTCGGGCGGCAAGGCTACACCATTGATGTGTGTGACCCCAATCCGTGGTGTGTCTGCCGCTTTTCGCGCTTCGTGCACACTTTCTACCGCTGTCCCTCCTGGGGAACGCATCCACTCGAGTATCTCGAGTTTTTGGTTCGTCTGCTCAAGCAAGAGCGATACGATGTCCTGCTGCCCGTCCACGAGCAAGCGTTTTTGTTTGCACGGGTCCGTGAACAACTCTCCCAGCTCACCGGTGTAGCTGTTGCCGATCTCGACCCCTTTGTATTGCTCCAAAGCAAAGCGGCTTTCGTCTCCTTGCTCGATGAACTTGACCTTCCCCATCCGCCGACGAGACTCTGCCATAGCAGAGCCGAATTGGAACTGCCATGCACGTTTCCCTACTACATCAAAATGGCATATGGCAGATCCCTGTGGCATCCATCGCTTTGCGGTCGTCCACTCGAGGACGATGGCACCCCAACGGGTGCGGTTTTCCTGGCGGCAATAACGATTTCACTTTGGCCCACAACTCATCCGGGATTCGCCAACTTTGGCTGGCTTTTGGGAGCTTCCTATCCACTTCTTCCTTCTTCTTTGTCTTTGTGTATGTGGTAGATAGTATACTCCCTATTGGGATAGGCTCTAAGCAGGCGGAAAGAAGGTGCCGACCGCCAGCATCAGGTAGAAGGCGCAGAGGAGCAACCCTTCGAGCCAGGTCGATTCTCCATCCAGGCTGATGAGCGCGTAGAGTCCGGTCACTAGAGCAAACAGCGCCACTTCCAGCAGCGAGAAGTTGAGGTCGAGCGGCACGCCGATGAGCGGACCCGCGAGCACAAGGATAGGCGCAGCCAGCAATGCGATCTGGATTGACGAGCCAGCGGTAATGGCCATCGAGATCTCCATGTGATTACGGGTGGCCGAGGTGATAGCGGAGTAGTGCTCAGCAGCGTTGCCCACAATCGGCAGGATGATGAGGCCGACAAAAAAAGGACTCAGTCCGATCTGGTGAGTCAGTGGCTCGATTGTGCTCACCAGCACCTCACTCATGACCGCAGTGACTGCCGTCACGCCGGCCAGGACGGTGATCGGAAGCCAGAGCGTGGTCCTCCACCAGGTGGCAAGTGTCGCGAGTGGACCTGCGGAAGCTTGCCTTCGCTGTGTGGCGGTTTCCCCTGCAAGCGCCGATGCGTGGGCAGGGTCATGTGGCACGCTCGCCTCGTCACCAGAGACGGCTGTTGAGCTTGAGAGCATGTCTGCGTGGGACGCGTGCACGCCAAAGACCGAGTAGGCGATGTAGGCCGCGTAACACACCAGCAAGATGATGGCCACCCCGATGCTGAGTTGGTGCAATTGGCTGCCGCGCACCACGGCATCACCGGGGCGCGTGCTCTCGCCCACCGTGGCCAGCAGCGATGGGATCGCCATGCCGATCACCGCCAGGGTGAGCATGGTCGCATACTGGCCCGCCACGCGGCGACTAAACCGTTGCCGTCGGTAGCGCCACCCACCCACGAGCATCGCTGTGCCCAGCACGAGCAGCGCATTGCCGATGATGGACCCGGCCAGCGAGGCCCGCACCACCTCGGGTAGACCCGCGGCCAGCGCGGTCAGGCCGATGATGATCTCGGCTGCGTTGCCGAAGGTCGCGTTGAGCAGACCACCGATGCCATGCCCCAGGCGCTCCGCCAGCACCTCAGTGGAGAGGCCGATCAACCCGGCGAGCGGGATGAGTCCTAGCGCCGCGAGTACAAAAGTGATCAGGGGCGACGCATGCAGGGCCTCGGCGAGGACCGCTGCCGGGGCCGCAAGTATGAGCAAATAGAACCAACGATTCATAGTCTTTCAGTCTCCCATCTAGAGGGTTGGCGGGAACGCCTCGCTGTCAGGGTCCTGCTTCAAGCTGTTCCATAGTTCGTGCGCAGCGCGTTCCCGGCCGGGTATTGTGTGATATCGACTCAGTTTCCGCGCGATCGGCGCATCCCCAGTTTCGTCAGTTCCCGTCCCCAGAGCACGAAGCTGGCTGCCGCAGTGCAGAACAGCCAGTCGGTGATATTTAAAGGGACCGTGCTAAAGGCGCTCTCAAGGAGCGGGAGGTACACGACCGCCACCTGCAACAGCAGCGACAGGAGGATCGCTAGCCAGACCCATTTGTTGGTAAAGAGAGAACGGAATGCGCTGGTCTCATCGGAACGCGCGTTGAAGACGTTGAACAACTGTGCGAGCACGAGTGTGGTGAACGCCATGGTCTGCGCATAGCGCAGGGTGCCGTGGCCCGGAAGCAGCCCGCCGGGCAGGCTCAAGTCCATGACGAGCAGGGTGCTCACGCTCATGATCACGCCGACGATGCCAATGCTCACCCACATCATGCTCGAGATGACGCGACTCTTTGGATCGCGTGGCGGTCTGTGCATCTGCCGTGGGTCGCGCGGGTCAACCCCCAGACCTAGCGCCGGTCCCGAGTCGGTCAGGAGGTTTATCCACAGGATCTGGGTCGAGAGCAGCGGCACCACGATCGCCGTGCCCGTTTCTCCAATCAGCCCGATAACGCTCGCCAGGACGACGCCGCAGAACATGGTTAGCACCTCACCGAAATTCGAGGAGAGCAGGTAGCGCAAGAACTTCTGGATGTTGGCAAAGATCGCACGTCCCTCCTCGACCGCTGCGACGATCGAGGCAAAGTTGTCATCGGTCAGAATCATATCGGCGGCATCTTTTGCGACATCCGTGCCCGCGATGCCCATGGCTACGCCGATGTCGGCCATCTTGAGCGCGGGCGCGTCGTTGACACCGTCGCCGGTCATCGCCACGATCTCGCCGTTGGCTTTGAGGGCCTGGACAATGCGCAGCTTGTGTTGCGGGGCCACGCGCGCGTAGACCGAGACCTCGTGCACCGTCTCCCGCAGCGCTTCATCGCTCGATTTCTCCAGTTCGGGCCCGCTGATCGCCTGCCCGCCTTCCTTGATAATGCCCAGTTCGAGCGCAATCGCTCCCGCCGTGATCGGGTGATCGCCTGTGATCATTATCACCCTGATCCCTGCTCGCTGTGCCAGCAGCACCGACTCTGCCGCCTCCGGTCGCGGCGGATCAATCATCCCGATCGCACCAAGCCAGACAAGCTCCTGCTCCATGTGCTCGGTGAGTGCCCCCGCTTCGTCTAGCTCCTCACGCGGCACCGTACGCAAAGCCACGCCGATGGTGCGCAACGCCTCAGCGGCGAGGAGCGCAACCTCCGCGAGAATGTCAGCGCGGCGCTCGGTGGTAAGTGGTCGGGCCTGCCTGCCGAGGCTGACCTGTTCATACGCGCAGCGGGCCAGCAGCACATCAGGGGCGCCTTTGGAGAAGATCATCATGCGCTCGCTCCGCGTGGTGTCCTCGTGGGCCGTGCTCATCAACTTGCGCTCAGATGAGAACGGCGCCTCTGCCATGCGCGGAAAGCGTCCCTCCAGGTCCTCCTCCTGCAGTCCCACCTTGTGCGCTGCGACCAGCAATGCGCCTTCCGTCGGATCTCCCTGAATGGTCCAGGAACCGTCAAGAGAGAGCAGTGTCGCGTTGTTCACCAGGTAGGCGGCACGCAGCGCCGTCTCTACCTCTTCCTTTAGGACGGGATCATCGAGCGGCTGTCCCGCCTGCAAGGCGCTCCCCTGTGGATCATAGCCGACGCCCGTGAAGTCAACGCGCCCGCTGGCCGTCACCACCACCCGCACGGTCATTTCGTTCTTGGTCAGCGTTCCTGTCTTGTCGGTGCAGATCACCGTCGTCGAGCCGAGCGTCTCCACCGCCGAAAGCTTGCGCACGATGACGTTGCGCCGGGCCATGCGCTGCATGCCGAGCGAGAGGACAATGGTCGTGATCGCCGTCAATCCCTCCGGCACCGCGGCCACCGCCAGCGAGACCGCGAGCAGTAAAATATCGACGAGTTCCCCGAGCGTCCCTATACGGCCAACGAGCAGGATCGTCGCGCTCATCACGATGGCGATGACGATGACGACGATGCCCAGCCACTTCCCGACCTGGTCGAGTTCCCGCTGGAGCGGCGTCTCTTTCTCCATGGTCTGCTGGAGCGAGCCTGCAATCCGTCCTAGCTCGGTCTGGGCTCCCGTTGCTGTGACGATGGCCCGCCCGCGTCCCGCCGCTGCTGCCGTGCCGCTGAAGACCGTGTTGCTCTGATCCCCAATACCGACCTCCTGGTCAATCGGCGTGCTGCTTTTGGAGACCGGGGGGCTCTCGCCAGTCAGGGTAGCCTCCACCAGGCGCAGCGCAATCGCCTCCAGCACGCGTGCATCGGCTGCAATGGTATCTCCTTCCTCGATGGCGAGGATGTCACCCGGCACCACCTCGGTCGTCGGGATGGTCTGCACGTAGCCATCGCGCAGCACTCTTGCGGTCGCCGCTGTCATGGCTTGCAGTGCCGCGACCGCCCGCTCAGCACGATTCTCCTGCACATAGCCCAGGAGGCCGTTGAGCAGCACGATGGCGAAGATCGTCAGTGACTCGTAGGGGAAGGCATTGTCTCGCTCGATCCACCAGACAGCAAACGAGATGACGGTGGCAACGAGAAGCAAGACGGTGAGTGGATTCCAGAACTGGGCGAGAAACCGGCGCCAGACCGGGGTGGGAGGCGCGCTCGGTAACGCATTCCTGCCGTAGCGCTGCAAACGAGCCTGGGCCTCCCTGGTGATCAGCCCGTTTCTGGCGTCACTTCCCAGCGCGGCGACCACGGCGTCAGCGGGATAACGATAGGCCGACCGGTTCTCCAGAAACTCTCTGGTAATCATACGACGTCTCTCCCTGACCTTCCAATCCAGAGCCTTGAGTGAATTTGCCAAAAAAGCGGTGGGGAAAGTTTTTTTGTCTCTCCCACGGTGTTTTCGAAGGAACCTTCAGAGAAGGAACTCACAATGGTAGATGTAGACACCTTTGTAATACTACTGTACGTCATGATCGACGATTTCTGCCAGTCGCAAGGACCTCAAGTAACGTTGATGTGCAGCGAACTCGTGTCATGAAGGGCAAAGTACCAAGCCAGAAGCTATTTTCCTTTTTCCAGGCAAGAAGCAGCCTGGTAAATGCTTCTAGATACAAAAAGTGCCGAGAATGACTCGGGTCGACACTTTTCACGTCCAGATGAGTATAGAGATGAGTGTCAGTGAGCACAAGAGACAGGAGATTTCTACTTTGCCTCTGGTGACACGAGTGTTGGGTTTAGGCCAAGAAAAGGGTCGGGGCTCAAGTCCCGACCCCCTAGGAAGTCTCCACGGTACGTGACGTGTTTGCTCTCTCACCGTCTCTGGCGACTGTCGAGGCGCTTACTGAACCAGCTCTCGTTCGCGCTGCGTCGCGGTCTGGAAAGCCTCGACCAGCTTGCGCGAGAAGGCCAACGGAGCGAAGAGGTTCCTGCGAGATTTCACGAGTATCACTTGTCTTCATTGACAAGGAGCAGCGCTCGCAGGAAGCGGTCATGCTCTCTCCCAGCCGACGATGCTGGAGCAAGGGTGGCTAACCATTGCCTACTTACTCACTCTTGCTTTTCCTCCCTTTCTTGTCTTGGGAGACCAGTACCAGGCCGGAACAATGCGTCCATTATCCGACCCTGGTCCAAAGATAGTGTCCCGGACGTTAAAGAAGGTTCCTTCTCACAGTCTCTCTGTGCTTCCAGGAAGCGTTTGCCAAAGCCACTGTTTTGACTCACTGAAGATAATCATAGCCTGGCTCTCTGAGTTAGGCCTGTGAAAAGGCTGAGATGACACTGAGAAAGCAAGCAGGCACACTTAAAGTGATACTGCTGGCGAACCCAAAAAGTGGGGAAAGACATCGGAAAAACACCATTTTCTCCAGTAAAGTGGGGAATAAATACCATTCATCATCCGAAAGGACGGGCAAGTGGGGAAACATTCTCTCCAAATTGGAGTTTGCCAGTAGTATCTAACCGGACAGTGCTACACCGATTTTGGAATGCGTATCAGGCGGTGATTCCAGAAGAGCAGCATACGGCGGTCGGGAAGGAAACAGGAGAAACAGCCCATGTGGAGCGCTGGAATAACACACTGCAACAACGTTTAGCTCGTTTTGTTCGCAAAACACTCTCTTTCTCCAAATCTCTGTTCATGCATGATGCATGTCTGAACGTTTTTCTCCATCGCTACAACCTTGAACGAGCGGCCATTCTCATGTGAACCACTACCTTGTGGTGAAGAAGGAAAAATTGGATTATACTCAAGAAAGGGACGCGCATTCTCTGAACGGTGTGAGAAAGTTTGCGAGATGAAAAAGTCTACGGAAAGTGCACTGCGATTTATCGAAACAGCCATCCCGGGACTCAGAATTGCCCGCACCTACCGGCGAAGCTGGCTGAGGGCTGACCTGTTCGCGGGAGTGACTATCTTTGCCATGCTCGTGCCGCAGGGGATGGCCTATGGCGAACTCGCCGGGGTTGCCTCAGTCGTTGGCCTGTATACAGCCATCGGCGCACTGATCGGCTACGCGATTTTTGGCAGTTCGCGGCGGCTGATGGTCGGGCCGGAGTCCTCTTCCGCGCTCCTGGTGGCCACAGCGGTAGCGCCTATTGCTGCCGGTGGCGGCCCTCTACGCTTTGCTGTACTAGCGTCTCTCCTGGCACTGCTGGTCGGCGTGATTGCACTCGTATCAGGCCTCGCAAGGTTTGGCTTCCTTGCCGACTTCGTTTCCAAGCCCATCCTGATAGGCTACATCACCGGGGTTGCCATTGTTATGATCGCGGGCCAGTTGGGCAAGCTCTTCGGCATCAAGATCGCGAGTGAAAATTTCTTTCAAATGATAGGGGAACTGCTCACGAACCTGGGTCAAACCAACGTGCTTACGCTCGTGATCGGGCTGGTACTTCTCGCCTTCCTCATCATGCTCCGCCGCTTCGCGCCGAAAGTCCCCGGTGGCCTCATCGTGGTCGTGGTTATGACCATGCTTTCAGCGCTCATCCAACTGGATAAGTACGGGGTCACCGTCGTCGGTCCGATCCCCTCTGGGCTTCCGCAGTTCGGCCTGTCTGATTTCAGCTTCGCCGATGCGTGGAAACTCCTACCCTCAGCCCTCATCCTGACCCTGATTGTGTTTACGGACTCAGTGCTCACAGCACGCTCCTTCGCAGTGAAGCAAGGAGAGAAGGTCGACGCCAACCGTGAGTTGATCGGGCTGGGCGCCGCCAATATCCTATCTGGATGTATCCAGGGCTTCCCAGCATCGGTCAGCCAATCACGTACAGCCGTCAATTATGCGGCAGGAGGGAAGACACAATTGGTCGGCATCGTCGCCGCAGCGTTGCTGGTAGTCTTCCTGCTCTGGTTCACCCGGCTACTGGAGAGCTTGCCACAAGTTGCGCTGGCAGCCATTATCATCGCAGCTGCTATCAACCTGATCGAGGTTAAGCCCCTGTATAAGGTATATCGTGTGCGACGGGTCGAATTCTTTCTTGCACTGGTGACGCTTGTCGGGGTTTTGAGCATCGGCATCCTCGCGGGGGTCCTGATCGCGGTGTTGCTCGCGCTGCTCGTCGTCATCAGTCGTATCTCGCGACCGCATGATGCTGTGCTTGGCATGGTCGAGGGAGTCGATGGGTATCAGGATATCGAAGCGTATACCAATAGTGAAACAGAACCGGGGCTGATCGTCTACCGGTTTGATGCGCCACTCTTCTTTGCCAACGCGGACTACTTCCTCAGCCGGGTGCAAGAGTTGATCGCAACAGCCGAGTACCCTATCAAGTGGATGCTGATCGATGCCGAGGCCATTATTGACATCGACGTGACCGCTGCTGAAGCGCTCAGCACACTCCAGAGTGAGCTTGAGCGCAAAGGGATCGTCCTGGCCGTCTCCCGGGCCAGCCAGCCGCTGCAGGAAATGCTCAAGCGCGCCGGGTTGACCGAACGAATTGGACCCGAACACTTCTATCCAACGGTACGCACCGGCGTGCAGGCATTCCTCGAACAACAGGATGATCAACTGGGGAAACGCATTGAAGAGGGACCTGCATCACTGGCGCATCAAGATGATGGGACGAGTTGAGAGCGTTTTCAACACCGATATGCAGGACATAAAAAAATCATTCAAATGTATCCGTAGGGGCCGATTTATCGGCCCTCGCTGGATTTTCCGCTATTCAGATTAAAAAGTTAAACAGCATCATTGCGCCCGCCTGGGGAGCCGATACAGGACCACCAGGGCGCAATAATGCAGTTTCAAAAAATAATACGGATGATGAAATCGGCCCCTCCACTGTCACCCTGAGCGAAGCGAAGGGTCTGTCGCGCTGGGCAGAGAGATGCTTCGCTGCGCTCAGCATGACAGTGCTGTGACCCATACGGATTCCTGGATTAATTTGTTAAGGTATGGTTCAAATGCGCTTGGCACTTTTATGCTTGTCCTACAGAAACATTGTCAAGCAGGATTGACTCTATTTGAACCATGCCTAAACTTCATAATTGCGCTCCTACACCCTTTCAGGTTTACGAGCGCGGATGAAGGCACTGACAAATTTTCCATCAACTTCCGCCCGCTCTTCATCTGAAAGCGCAGCGATGGATCTTTGCGCTCCACTCTCCGCTATATCGTTGAGGGCATAGCGCCGTGTGACTTCGACATCGATATCGGCAAAGCCTACCTCGGCAAGTAGTTGCCGGTAGACCTCTTCCTCCAGTGCACCGGCGATACAACCGGCCCAGGCCTCGAGATCCGCGCGAATTGCCTGCGGAAAATGTCCTTGAAAGACTATATCGGAGACGGCGAAACGCCCGCCAGGCACGAGGATGCGGTAAGCCTCGCGCAGCACCTGTCGTTTATCAGCGGATAGATTGATAACGCAGTTCGAGATGACCAGGTCAACCGAGTTCGCTGGTAGAGGAATATCTTCGATGACGCCTTTCAGAAAGCGTACGTTCTCTACCCCTGCCTCAGCGCGGTTGCGCTCTGCCAGCTCAAGCATTGCATCGGTCATATCCAGGCCATAGGCGAAGCCCGTCGGCCCAACCCGCCGCGCTGAGAGAAGCACATCGATGCCACCGCCACTTCCCAGGTCAAGTACCTTTTCTCCAGGTTTCAATGCCGCCAGCGCCGTCGGATTGCCACATCCGAGTGAAGCAAGTGCGGCTGACAACGGTAACTCACCAAGCTCCGCATTACTATACAGATCGCTGCTAACAGCATCACCTACGCCCTTTTCCCCGCCGCAGCAATCCGCCCCACAGCAACTTGCAGCCTTAGGTTCACTGGCACTCAATACTTCTAAAGCGGTGCGCCCGTAGCGCTCGCGTACGGCCTCGCGCAACTGTTCATCATTCGTTGGGTTGGTTGTCATAAGGGTTGTCCTTTCTCCCTATCTTATCATTTACACTACTAGAGACGGTAATAAACAAAAAAGGACGCAACGGGCTTATTCATCAGCTCACGTACAATCAGTACAACCCTCATGATTCGCGCAACAGCCACACTTTGGCTGGTAATCAATCACTTTCCCACGCCGGTCAAACTCGAAATGACAGCAGTCTAACAGCATCGTTTTAAGCTTCTCTCTTGCCCGCTGCACCCGCGATTTTGCTCCAGATAAAGAAAGGCCAAGCTTTTCCGCGAGTTCTCGCTGCGTGAGTCCTTGATATTCTGTCAATAGCAGTGCCTCACGATAATCGGCCGGCAGGCTGTCGACCATCGCTTTGATGCTCGGTATCAGTTCGTTGACGATATCATCATCTCCAGGCTCTTCCAACAAAGCCGGCGCTTCTGAAAGTTCTAACGTGGCCCTATGTTCCCGGTAGTAATCCGCGATGGCATTGCGGGCAATCTGGTAGATCCAGCTCTGGAGTTTCTCCTCATTCCGCAGGGTATCGATGCGCGTATGAATTTTCAAAAAGACATCCTGCAGGATATCTTCGCCACTCTGTTCATCTTGTATACGTCTAAGCACGAATTGCTTGAGTTTGGGGTGAAATTCTTCCCAGACTCTCTCCGTCGTCATAACCATAGCTATGTATCCTTACTCCGGTTCCATGCCTTCACTTGTTCTATTTCCATTCTATAATTATAAGGCGCGACGATATGCATGCAGCGCATGCATCAAAGTAGACGGAATTTTGTGCAAAAGGACGCAAAGTGATAGATTATAACAGGTACTGCTTGATCACTTGAATGGAAGAAAGGCAAAAAACCAAATGAAGCACCGCGTCCTTTTCATCTGTACACATAACTCGGCTCGTTCACAAATGGCTGAAGGGTTGTTACGCCAGCTGGGAAGCGACCGATTTGAGGTCTTTAGCGCCGGTACCGAAGCTACCTTTGTGCGCCCCTTAGCTATCAAGGCTATGGCCGAACTTGGCATCGATATCTCGAAACAACAATCGAAGAAACTCGATCGCTATCTCGACGAGCCGTTTGACGATGTGATTACCGTCTGTGACACAGCGGCAGAAACATGCCCGATCTTTCCAGGCGCTGCTCATCGCCAGCACTGGTCCTTTGAAGATCCATCAAAGGCCACCGGTAGCGAAGATGAACAGTTGGCTGTCTATCGTCGCGTGCGTGACGAGATACGTTCAAGAATTGAGCAGGAATTGCTGAAAGAGGGGCAGTGACACTGCCAAAAAGCTACAACGCAGCGAGCGTATCCTATATTGAAGAACCCTGGCTCGCCTCCTGCGCGCGGCAATCTTCGCAGCGGCCAAAGAGCGTCAGCGAGTGACCTTCAATATCGAAGTTCGTGCGGTTTCCAATAGCCGTAAACTGATCTACGGGGAGACAGATATCTACTTCAACGACACGATGACAGTGAGTACAGGTCAGGTGATGGTGATGGTTATCGCCGCAAACACGATAGTGATGCGTTCCATCGGCAAATTCGATGCGATCAAGCAAACCTGCATTGACCAGCATCTCTACTGAGCGATAGACCGTTGCCCTCCCCAAACGTGGCTCACCCTCTCGCAATTCCTGCCAGAGGTCATCTATGGTGAAATCTGCTCCACTCTCGGCAAGTTCCACCAGCCGCTCCGCGATGAGCCTCCGTGGACGTGTATTACGCTGGCTTGCCTCATCGAATGCCGCATAAATTTTATACGCTATCAACTTTACCGCTCGCTTTCTGGACACAACTCCCCATTGAGTGCGTTTGAAGCCTTTATCATATCTACTATCTCTAGTCTATCACTTCTGTCACCTGTCCGACAATCATGCATCCTCATCGACCATCACGAAAACAGCGCATTCATCTTGTTTACCTTTAGTAAGATGTGTTTTATAATAGTACGTGCTAGAAACTGAAATAAACGAAACCTCCGTTTTTTTTGCTTTCGAACATTTCTTGTTAACAGCATAAAAGGTGAAACAGCATGCAACTACAAGACAAGGGGGGAATTTCCCTCTCCAGTGCAGAGGAATGGCAACAAGCGACTGCTATTTTTGAGAGCTTCACGGATGGTTTTATTACACTTGATCATGAATGGTGTATTACCTACCTCAATCTTCAAAGGCATAGCAATGTCAGTGGCAAGGCCACTGAACATCTGCTGGGGCGCCGTATGTGGGACGTCTTCCCAGAAGCCCCGGGTACCATATTTGAACAACAATGCCGCGAAGCGGCGGAAAAACGGGTGAACGTGAGCTTTGAGGTCTACTATCCACCCCACACTGCCCGCTATGAAGTTCGTATCTATCCATCAAGTGAGGGCATATCGATTTATTTCACTGATATCACGGTGCGAAAAAGCAATGCCTACCTGGTCAAACAGGCACAGGCACAGGCAATACTCCAGGAGCGACAGCGCCTGGCCCGCGAACTCCATGACTCCGTCTACCAGGAACTCTATGGTATTTGCTTAAGTGCCAACGCTGGCCGCGAAGCACTGGAAACGGAGCCTGCACAGAGCATTGCAGCGCTTGAGCGCGTGATTCTACACGCCGATGTAGGACTCGCTGAGATACGCGCCTTGCTCTTCGAACTTCGCCCCGAGCTCTTGGAGACCGAGGGGCTGGTCGCCGCGCTCAATAAACGGGCCGAGGTCTTGCGCGCTCGCTACAACCTGGCCGTTGATGTCAATTTGGGAGAGGAGCCTGATATTTCCATCGAGAGTAAACATGCCCTCTTCCGCATTGCACAGGAAGCCCTGCACAATATCACGAAACACGCTCATGCCAGCAACGTCACGCTGCGCCTGGTGCAAGAGAAGCAGGAATTGGTGCTGGAGGTGCGCGACAACGGCAAAGGTTTTGACCCGGCTGGCCCCTTCCCAGGACACTTTGGATTGCAGTCGATGCATGAACGGGCGGCCAGTCTCGATGGCACAATCTCGATTGAGAGTGCTCCTGGAAACGGCACAACCGTTTCCGCACACCTACCCAGAATCTTCTAATAGGCCTGTTAGGCCCGAACGTGCGTTTTACAACACGAAGGATCAGGCATGGAAACCCCCGCGACCTGCAGCGCACTTCCGACAGGCGAATATCGCGACGGGAAGGTGGGCTGTCTTGCAGCCTTCATCCGTCGCGCCCCTCTGCCTCCGCGCGCATGAGGAGGTTGGATTCCTTCTGCCTTTCAGGCTCTATGCGCGTCAGCGAGAGCAAGGGGTGATCTCTCTCCCTCTCATGCATGATTTGCCATGGGTGTTGAGAGAATAAGGTGTGCTACCTTCTCTGGCTCATCTATCTGGACATAGTGATGCGCACCTGGCACCAGGAAGAGATCAGACGTTGGAAAAAGTTCGTGAAATCGTTTGGCAACGCCTCTATTCAAGTACGGGTCGCTTTCGCCGAAGATGATCCGCACTGGTCGTCTGAACGCGTTCATCTGCGGTATCATCTTCGTGCGATCCCGCACGGTGAATGGCAAATCCTGATTCAGGCGAAAGAAAGCGGGCTGTGTACTCGGCGTGGCAGCAAATTGTTGATAGAGCAAGGGCACGAACTCATCTCTGACTGCTGCCTCTCGCATGAATCTGCCGACCTGCCACCAATACATCTTACGGAAGAGAAAATTGTGAAATGCTTGCGAGACGACGCGCGCAACGTTTCTCACCGTAGGGGTAGAAAAGAGCCAGATGGCTTCCGGTGCTCGTAACGTTGGCATCGCACCATAGTAGGTATTCAACAACACGAGCGCCGCTACGCGATCAGCATGTCCAAGCGCCCAATCAATCGCTGGTGGACCAGAAGCGTCGTGGGCCACTAGCACCACCTGTTGGAGTTGCAGCTGCTCAATCACTGCATCGACGTCCCACACTTGATTCGCTGCTGTGGAGTGACTCGTCGTAGAGTTGTGTCACGGCACGCGAGGTCTTACGCAGGTTGGCACACGCACAGAAGGAAGCAACTTCGAGAACCTTCGCCATATTCACTTCTTGATGGTGCTGCTCTTTCATAATTAGGAGTATATACACATATTTTCTCTTTGTCAAGAGGCAGAACTGGAAACAAAAAGAGAGCTGTGCCTATCAGGAGTCAACAGATCATTTCGTGCTTTTTGTCGGCTTCGAGCTAGAGCGGCGAAGAGGATACATACAATCTCGTAGGACACGCGCTGCGCAACGACAGGCCTGGCTTCCCTCGCAACTGCATCGAGCACTATCAATCGTCCAACAAAGCGCGGAAGTCAAAATGCGTTGCTCACACTCTTGACAATCGCTGTTTTATGCTCTATAATAGTACCGTATAGTACGATACGGAAATGAGATTGGTTACTATGGAACACAGGCAGAACAGACGCGCACAACAGACACGCGAACAGATCCGCGCCGCCGCCCAACGGCTCTTTCTTCAGCATGGATATCTTGCGACGAGCACCGATGCCATTCTGGCGGAGGCTGGCATTTCCTCAAAGGAGACCCTTTACCGTCACTATGCGAGCAAAGAGGAACTCTTTGTCGATGTCCTGGGCAACCTGACGCTCTCGCAACCGCGCATTTCCTCGAAGCTTTCGGCTCTTCCCGCGCCACATGATCTGCCATCGCTCCGTCAGGCGCTCGCGACCGTCGCTCGCGAGATCTTCTCGATCATGATCCAGCCTGAATATCTAGCTCTGCTGCGCGTCATCATCGCCGAGACGCCGCGTTTCCCTCAACTGGGCCCATTGTTTCGTGCCACCGTCCCGGAGCGCGGGCTTTTCATCCTGACGGCCCTGCTGCGGCAAGCCAGGGAGCAACACATTATCGCCGACGTTGATTTCGATGCGGTGACTCACGCTCTGCTCGGTGGGCTTCTGACATATGCCTTCTTAGACGTTGTTTTCGCGGGGGAAGATGCGCACCCCCCAGCACTCGAACGCGCCGACGCGATTGTCGAGGTCATGATGCGCGCATTGACGCCGAACTCGCAGTTCCCTTGAGCAGGAGAACATGATGCCACACCCACGACCAACACCTGCTATCCTCATCGTTGGCGCCGGACCGACCGGACTCACCCTGGCACATGAGCTGCTTCGTCATGGGATCAAGTCGCGTCTCATCGAGAAAACGCCGACTCCTTCCCCGAATACCAAAGCGCTCGGGGTCATGGCGCGCACGCTCGAACTGCTGGCGCCATCGGGCATCACACAAGAGATGATAGCCCAGGGGGTGAGCGTTCCGACCTTCAGCGCCTGGAGCGCGGGGCGGCAACTGGCGCGCTTCGACTTCGCCAACGGGATTGAGAGCCCCTATCCTTATATCCTCATGATCCCACAGCACACGACCGAGGCCATTTTGACCGACCGTATTGTTCGCCAGGGCGGCACGGTCGAACGCGGCGTCGAACTGGTCAGCCTGACCCAGCGCGCGGATGGCGTGGAGGTGGTCCTGCGCTCAACCTCCGGAATCGAAGAGCGCACCTGGACCAGCTTGCTGATCGGTTGTGATGGCGCGCATAGTACGGTTCGTCACCTGCTCGGCGCGCCCTTTGTGGGCACAACGGTTGAGCAGAGCTTTACGACGGGGAACGTGCGCATGCACTGGGATCTCCCTCACGACCAGGCACTGGCCTACCTCAATCGTGGTCGCCTCATCACCTACTTTCCTTTGCCAGATGGGCATCATCGCTTTATCATCGCTTATCAACCGGGAGAGGCACCGCAGGGAGAGGTCACGTTAGAGGAGATCCAACGCGCCATCGATATCTGTGGGCCCAAAGGGAGCCGGGCTTCGGATCCGGGCTTTCTCGCTCGCTACTACGTCCATCAACGTAAGGTCGAGCACTATGTCCACCAGCGCGTCATACTCGCTGGAGATGCTGCGCATATTCATTCTCCCCTCGGCGCGCAGGGCATGAATACGGGCATGCAGGATGCCATGAACCTCGCCTGGAAGCTGGCATTGGTCGTGCAGGGTCGGGCACCTGCTCGCCTGCTGGAAAGCTACCAGATCGAGCGCGCAGCGGTCGGCACGCGACTCTTGCAAGATGACGAACAGCTGACGCATCAGGCGTTCCTGCATCATCCGCTGGCAACCGCGACACGTGACTGCGTCGCACCGTGCCTGACGCAGCTCCCTCAGATGCAACAGGTCATCACCAGTACGGCGGCAGAACTGCGCATCTCCTATCAGCACGGACCGCTTGTTGCCGAGTATCGTGGCGAGCAGGTGAAATCGGCACCATCTCGGGTGAAAGTAGGTGATCGCGCCCCTAATGGCTCCATCTCTCCCGGCAAGCAGACAGCACCCCACCAGCTCTACGATGTGCTCACGGGAACACGCCACGCGTTGCTCATTTTCGTGCAAAAGCTCGATGAGGCACGAAGCCGCGAGATGCAATCTCAGCTTTCCGACTGGTGGGATTTGCTGGATGTCTATCCCATCCGAAGGCTCGAGCAGGATGGCGAGGACGAACAAACGCTGTACGATCCAGATGGTGTGCTGGCCGAGCGCTATGGCATAGCAGACGAGGGGATGGTCTTGATCCGCCCGGATGGCTATATCAGCTTTCGTAGTCAGCCAATTGCGGGAGAGCCACTGCAACGCTACTTACGTGCTCACTTCTCTCTCCAATACGCGTCGTGAGTGATACGGTCATTTGTGTGATCCGTTGAAGGAATTTCTTGATTATTTATGAGGAGGCGTTTATGACTACTATTGCTCCGCTTGGCACTTTCCAGGAGGTTTCACTTTCTCAAGGAACGGTCCGCTATTGCGACCAGGGAACTGGACCAACGCTCGTCTTTATTCACGGCTTACTGGCGAACAGCCTGCTCTGGAGTCGTGTGATCCCTCGTCTCGTCTCACAATTTCGCTGCATTGCTCCAGACCTTCCTCTGGGTGCTCACTCACTCCCCTGCATCCAGATGCGGATCTGAGCCCCCTTGGGGTGGCTCACCTCGTGGCTGATTTCCTGGAAGTACTCGATCTCCACGAGGTGACCTTGATCGGCAATGATACAGGGGGGGCCATTTGTCAACTGTTGATTGCCCACCATCCAGAACGGATCACCCGTCTCGTCCTCACCAATTGCGATGCCTTTGAACACTTTTTCCCGCCTCTGGTCAGCCCCTTCCATTACGGGGCACGGGTCTTTGGCATCCAGTTCGCCAATTTCCTGGCGTGGGTACTCCGCGCGCGGAGCGCCCAGCGCTTGTTTGTTGCGGCCCTTTCCCATCGTCGCCTAGGCCTGGCGGAACTCGACGATGCCTTCCGTCCTCTCATTCATCTGCCTGGAGTCCGCAGAGATATGACGCGTTTCTTGCAGGCTGTCTCCAACCGCTACACCCTGGAAGCGGCTCGGACCTTCTCCGGCTTCCACCATCCGGTGCTGCTTGTGTGGGGAAGGGATGATCCCTTCTTCTCTTCACGCCTTGCCCTTCGTCTCCAACAGGCTTTTCCTAACGCGACCTTGGAGCGCCTTCCTCACTCGCGCGCCTTTGTTCCGATAGATCAACCAGAGGTCTTGGCCCAACAGATTACGGAGTTTGTGCATGCCGCCATCACTTCCTGAGTCAGGAAAGGAAAGGAAACCGAATGTACGTCCTGATCTGTTGGCTGGGCAACAATTTCCACCTCCTCTTGCTCTACGGCTGATAGTGTAACTTTCATTGCGCCAATTAGGAAAAAGTTTCACTTCCTGGTAGTGCCTCAACACTTTTTCCCTTTCTCATTTAACATGCGTCTTCCCCACCATTTGGCTGAAACCCTGCCATACCTCAGTATATTTGTTACTTCCCATGCCAGTTATAGTTATCTATATTAAATAGTCTTTTTTTCTATTTAGAATTTATACAAGGTTGGGAGAACTATTTCATGTCAAATCAACCACCTGGCAACGAACAATGGCAACAGCCACCGCAACGGCCGTATCCCGGTAATCAACCCTATCCACAGCAACCACCACAACAGCCGAATACCAGCTATCCATCCAATCCGCAATGGCCGCCACAGCAACCCTCGCAGCCCTTACCACCGCCACAGTTCCCACAAGAGGGTTATGGTCAGCAGCAGTGGCAGCAACAACAACCGATGTATCTACCACAGCAACCAATGTATCAACCGCCAAAGAAGAAAAGCAAGACCTGGCTCTGGCTTGTTGCTATCATTGTGGTATGTCTACTCGCTTGTGGTGTCTTTGCTGCTGGTGGCATCTTTCTCTTTTTTCAAGCTCTCTACAATAGTCCTGGGGCGAAAGTTGCGAACAGCTATTACACCGCCATTGAAAAGCAAGACTACGCCACAGCCTACTCATTTTTAGATGCCGATAGGATAACCTTATATGAGCATCATCTGACACAGGATGCATATGTACAGAAAGCGAAGGTGCTTGATGTGCAGGAGGGAAAGGTGACCTCTTATTCTTTCTCAGAAGTTGGAGTGGAGTTCTCAAATGGAGTAAACACTGCAAATATCATAGTTAATGTTACACGTAAGGGAGTCACTTATCCAGTGCAAGTCCAACTCCTGCAAGAACCTAACGGTTGGAAAATCATTAGCATTGATGGCATATAGGCAGGGTCTCGCTCCAGTAGCCCGATTGCATCTTTGAAATGAGATACGCAAGCTCAAAATCTCATTTCAACAGGGAGTGAGCCTTTTTTCAGCTTGCGCAAGTAGAACAAGACTCAACAATGTTGCGGCGACCGCTGCCAAAATGAGCACGAATCCGCTCCTGGACTGCCACCACTAAGAATCATTCGCCCAGTCATAATACCTGAGCTTATCTCATTTTAGACGCGCAACGCGCAAAAAGGCTCACTCCCTGGGCCGGTGACTGCGAGGGCCTCGGGAACGTAAAGCGGTGTTCCCCCCGATCAAAGGTAAAAGGCAACGGCAGTGTGATCGGGTAGCCATCCAGACCAAGGTAGCTGAGTGCTGCACGGCTGTAAGAGCCGATCTGCGCGATGAGTTCATCTGTCCACTCAATCATTGATTCACCTCCACAATTTCAGGGCTTGTCATTCCTCTCGACCTCCTTCCTCCATGGACACCTCTTGATTGAGTCGGCTGAGCAGGTCGAGGAGAAGCCTCCGTTGTTGTGTGTCAAGTTGTGCAACGAGTTCTTCACCCAGTTCCATCTGAAGGCTACGGACCTGCTCGAACTGGGTTCGCGCCTTCTCGGTGAGTGCAAGCAGTGTTGCGCGCCGGTCAATTGGATCCGGCAAGCGGGCCAGGAGCCCCTCGCGTTCAAGGGCGTCGACCAGGGTGGTGACGGTGCGGGCGGTAATCCCCAGGTCCTCGGCCAGGTCTCCCATGCGCAGTCGTCCCACTTCTTCAACGGCCATCAGCAGGCGAAGGCGTGGGCCAGAGAGCTTGACCGCGCCTTTCTGCCTGCTTAAGCGTGCGTTGAAGACCCGCTGGATGCGATGTGAGGTCGCGATCAAAGTCATGATGACCTCTGATGCGGTCGGCGTCCGTTCAGCTTCCTGGGTCTGCTGTGCATGAGGGGAATCTTCGGATGTCATCATCATGTGCTTTCCTTTCCTCTTGACAGACGAACAATTATTGTGTATACTGATAGTGAGAAGGCTCACTATTACATTTCGGTTTATGTATATTCGTAGTAAGTATACACTCTCAGAAGCACTTTGACAAGAGGGAACGGAGAGAACGCACAGAAAGGAAGGCGAAAGCCATGACCTACCGCAATCCTCCTCTTCTGGCCGAAAGGCCGGAGAACTACCACGGCAAGACATCCGTGCTGCCACACAACCGCACGCACCAGGAAACCATCTCTCGTGACATTCAGGAGGCAACTCTGCACACAGAGATCACCACACCTCTCAAGACAATGCCTGATTCTATCTCACCGGGGAAGGGGCTTCTGATCAATCGGAACTTTGCCTGGCTGGCCAGCGGGCAGGCCATCTCGAATCTGGGGGATTTTGTCTATAGTACCACGCTGTTCATCTGGGTCTTCACGCTCACACACTCGGCGGCAGCCGTGAGCGGGGTGCTGGCAGCGCAATATCTCCCGGTTTTTCTGCTCGGACCGCTCGCGGGCGTTTTGGTAGATCGCTGGAATCGCCGCCAGACCATGCTGATCTCCGATCTCATCCGCGCTGTCGCGGCCACGCTACCACTCATCGCGCCCCCTTCCCTGCGGCTCCAGGCCATTTACGCCAGCGTCTTTCTGATCTCTGCGTTGGGACGCTTCTTTCTGCCTGCGGAATCAGGCGTCCTGCAAGTCATCGTCGCTGAGAAACAGCAGATGCGGGCAGCCTCGATCAAACAGGCGACCTTCGCCCTCTCGATCATTCTTGGTCCGGCCCTGGCCTCGTCCCTCTACTTCACCGTAGGACCGGTCGTAGCCATTCTTCTGAATGCCGTCTCCTATCTGGTCTCCGCGTTCTGCCTGGCTCTCTTGCGCGCACCAAAAGCAGCGCTACATCCCCATGCCTTGAAACAGGACGAAAAGGCAGATAGCGGCATCGGCGGTATCCTCCGTGAGCTCTTCGCAGGCTTGAAATTTGTCGTGGTCATGCGCACCGTGTTGATGGTGACGCTGATGGCCTTGATTGCCATGCTTGGCGCTGGCGCGCTCAATGCGTTGAATATCGTGTTTGCCAGCAGAAACCTGCATATGGCTACCGCATTTTACGGTGTGTTAACAGCGGTGGGCGGCCTGGGTGGCCTGCTTGGCGTCATCATTGCGGGGATTCTCTCCAAACGGATATCACCCAGGAAGATGTTGAGTGGATGTGCATTCCTTATTGGGGTGGGTTTCGCCATCTACTCCTTGCAGAGCTGGTATGTGGCTGGGCTTATCACCTGCTTCCTCATGTCCTTCCCACAGGGAGGCATTCCTGTCGCCTTTGGGCCATTGCTCCTGGCCGCCACGCCAAAGGAGATGATGGGGCGCGTGCAAGCGGTGGTTGACACCAGCATGTCAGGGGTCAGCCTCATCTCAGTAGCCCTGGCAGGGTATTTGGGGCAATTTCTCCCGGTCGGAGTTATTCTTATGGGATGTGGCATCTTGATCGCGATGGCTGGTCTGTTTGGGTGGTTTGCCATCCAGGAGAAAGCCTCTGCACAACCATAGTTATTGTCATTTTTGTGATCCATTGGATGCTTCTCCATCGTCTGCCGGGAGCTGGACCGTAAACGTTGCTCCTTGACCCGGCTGGCTCTCGACCTCGATGCGTCCACCATGCGCCAGCACGAGTTGGCGCGCAATGGCCAACCCCAATCCTCCACCAGCACCCTCCGTGCGGGATCGAGCTGCATCACCGCGCCAGAAGCGGTCAAAGATGGAGGGGAGGTCCTCAGGCGCGATGCCCTTGCCGGTGTCACGCACGATAAGGCGAACGCTGCCTGGAACTCGTTCCCCCTGTAACGTAATGGTCCCACCAGAGGGCGTGTAGCGCAATGCATTCACCACCAGGTTCCCGAGGACCTGGTAGAGCCGCCCTGCGTCAGCATTCACGGTCACCCCTGCGAGTTCTTCGATCCCGGCGATACACAGCTGGATGCCTTTCGCCTCAGCCTGCCCGCAGAAGCTGGTCGAGATATCGGCGAGCAACTCGTCTACCGCGATGGCCTCTTTGTGCAACACTAACTGCCCTGACTCTGCCAGGGAGAGGAGCCTCAGGTCGTCAATCAGGCCCAATACATACCTCGATGACACCTTGGGCAAGATAGTTATATATAGCTGGAGTATGGCTGCAAGGAGGGGGAAAAGCGGCAAAAGGTGTATTTTCCTGACACAGAGGAGGAGAAAAAGGTATGGTAGAAGTCGCTTCGCATCAATTTCTCACCCTTCGGTTCAAAATTCCGAGACTCTTCAGATCATTTACCACAGCTCTGCATCCCGTGGAAGGTGTCATGTTCAGCCTGAAATGGGGTCGATAGCGATGTAGACTACATCAACGTTCGCTTTCCGTTGGAGCATGCGTCGAGCATTTCTGACGAAGTGATAGAGGCCGCGCATTCGCCCATATTTCTTTGCCAGTGCCGCCGAAGCCGCTGTGCGCTCCTCAGACTCCGTCAGAATGCGAGCGTTTCCCTCGCTCACCGATCCCGTGACTTTGCCGCTGTAGGTACACGGAGCGAGCGTGACGCGCGCGGTATGGCGAAGACGTTTGAGCTTGCCTGCGTCCGCGTGTGTTTCGACATAGAACGTTCCGAGACTGATCGCGAACCACACCGGTGTCGTCACGGCTTCCCCTGTCTTGCGGAACGTCGTCAGAGCGATACATTGCTCTCTCCCCAGATCAGGAAAGGTTGCTCTCTCTAGAACTGTAGACATAGTTCACCTCCCGTGAGAGTGGTGTTTGCTCCGTCCTGGAAGGTGACTTCCGTGTGCAGCCGCCACTCCCGTGTGGCGTGTTCCCTCACCTGGAAGCGCTTCTCGCCACCTGGCGGACAGAGCCATCCCCTCTTGTCAGAAGTATAGGGAAGTGGCCTCACATGGCCGTCTCAAAAGGGAGCTTCCCCATCACACGCCCGTCACAGCAGGAGGCTCCCATGCGAGGATGCCACCTTGAACCGCGAACCATGTTAGCTCTTCCTGGAGGTCTCTGGAGCTCCGGCCTGCTCCGACTCGACCGTGGAGTCGTCGAGACCATAGCCGCCCTCAATCAGTTCTTTCAACCGCTCAGTGAAGCGTGCTGCCGGAGCGCCGTCGATCGTCTCGTGATCAAAGCTGATCGTCAGACTCAGATAGTCCCGGATGGCGATGTGCCCGTCAACGACCCCCGGCTTCTCGCCAATGCCGCCCACCGTAATCCAGAGGGCATGGGAGGGGAGAGGGATTCCCCATCCGGCCCCTTTCCCAAACATGCCAATTGCCGTCATACCTACTGTCCCCCTGTACTTCTTCCACACCTGAGGAGATCTTTTCCCCATCCACGCCATCACGTGAAAGGCTGGTCGCAATAGCAGCCACGGCCAGTGGAGGACGTTGAAACTCTCCCAGGCTTTTGCCACGTCCTGCACCTGGGCTGCCCTGATCTCGTGATGAATCTCTCGAAGGGTCTTGCGATTGGCGGCTCTGATAATGTAGGGAATGATTTCCGAGTGTCCAGCCACGTCACGCTCAATCGGGGTATACACGTCCACCTCATCAAACAGGATGAGGTGTTTGCTGCCTTTGCGATAGGCCTGCACGGCTTTGTGCTCATCGACGGCTTTTGCCAGGCAGACAGTGAGGAACGCCGTGAACGACAGGGACTCCCCCGTGGTCGCTTTGTGCTCTCGCAGGAATGCGCGCGCCCTGGTCACATCGACTTCGAGCAAGCCATGGATCATGGGCTTGTATTGGACGGACCGATACGCAAGCGCCTCCAGGCGCCGCATCTTCGGATACGGGACCACCTGGTAAGCAGCGTACTGCTGTTTCATTATCGCTCTCCCTCCCGCCGATGGGACAAGACGTTCGTCCAGGATCCACACCTCGTCGTGCCCATCAGCATCGGTGACCGACCGTTCATATCGAGCGTCTCCTGTATGGCCAGAAGACATCCCACGAGCGGACCACCGTCAGTGCTCTCTCGTCGTGCTTTGGAAGACGCGCTCTTCTTGGCCTCGCACCTGGAAGGGGGGCGTCTCGCCAAGCGAGCGGTACAATGCCTTGCGCAGCGCCCGTTCTCTTGGATCTTACATGTAGGTCCCCATCCGGTTGAGGACGTATGCATACCCTACCCCGGCTTGCGGGTCAGCAAATCCCATGGACCCTCCCGCTCCTGGCGCTCCAAACGCGCTCGGATGACCGAAGGGGTACTTCGGGCTGGGCTTCGTAAACCCAAGTGAGAACATGTACAACTCCACTTTCAGACATTCATCATAGAACCCGTGCAGCGGCGGGATCGCCAGTGCCATCAGTTGCCGGAGCGTGTCCTCACGCACCCCAAGCACACGTCCGCCGGTCGCGAACACGCTATACGCCTGGGCAATGGCGCGGGCCGTACCGACCCCCCCTCCTGACGGCACTTCCAAATTCCGGGCATAGACATGATCGGCATCTATCGGTAGCAACGTCCCGGGATTGTCAACCATTGCCCGGTGGAGCGGTGAGTGTCGATTCATCGCCGCGAGCGTCAGGGGGATGGGGTTATGAAACATCGCCAGAGCCATATTGGCCAGCTGGAGCGTCGCCAGCCTGGAATTCGGGATCTCCTCGGGCAGGCGGATGTAGAAGTCGAGCCCCAGCGGGATGGCAATTTCCTCCTGGAAGAACTGTCCCAGGCTGCGGTGCCGCGGGTCGACCCGGCGCAGCAGCTCGCCCTCATAAAACCCCAGGCTGATGGCGTGATAGGCCTGCCGCGTGCCCGGCTTCCAGGCTGGTTGCTGTTGCGCCAGGATAACCGCCAGCCGGTCGAGGTCGGCGACAACGCTCTTATCCACCGGCGCATCGAAGGCAAACAAGGCGGCCTGGTGCGACAGCAGTTGCCGGACGGTGATCTTTTCTTTACCCTGTTGGGCAAACTCCGGCCAGTACGTGCAGACGCGTTCGTCGTAATCAAACAGGCCCCGCGAATGAGCCAGCGCCATGGCCAGAGCGGACAGGCCCTTGGTAGCCGAGAATACTAAGACCATCGTATCCTCTTCCCAGGGTTCGCCGGTGGCCTTGTTGCGGATGCCGCCCCACAGGTCCACGACTTTTTCCCCCTGGTAGTAGATGCAACAGGCAGCCCCCAGCTCGTTGCGGCGAGTGAAGTTCTCGACGAACGCTTCTCGTACAGCCTCAAACCCCGGCTTGACAAAACCCGCGATCACACTGCTTTGTATCTTGGACATGACATTTCTCCTGATCGTTGCACCATCCATGCCTATTGCAGGATGGTTCCTCTGCTCCGTTCGAGGAGAGCGTACCACACGTCCTTCACACCTGCATCACAGTTGTCAGCTCTGGTCTCTCATGCTCATCACAAGATGCTTGTAGTCGCCCGCTGTGCACAGACGACGCGCGTGGAGCGGAGCGTGAGACGATGCGGGCACCCACACGGGTTCGCCCAGGCGCGAAAACTGCTTGGCTTTCTGCAGTGTTATTAACACCCTGGACCTCTTGTGCGCACTCGCCCTCGGCCTCATCAGAATGATCCTACCGTCGACGCAACGTGTACCAGTTCGCCATCCAGCGCCCTTCGCCGTTCTGGACGTGCTCCAGCGTAAAATCCTGGCCAAAGCGGTCAGGAATTTCCTTGTCTTGCATGATGGGCACACCGGGAAGAAAGGGCCAGCGATCACTGGCAATCGCCCAGGTCATGAAGAGTCCCCCTGACCGGGTGACGCGTGCTACCTCCTGGACATAGGTCTGCCGGGAGTAAGCTGGCAGACCATGAAAGCACCCGATATCGAACACAAAGTCAAAAGGGCTCTGGATGCCCAGGTGCAACAACTGACTGACATCCCCTTCGACAAACGTTGCTCCTGGTGTGTCTTTGGCTTTCTGACGCGCTTGCTGAATGGCGACGGGGGAAAAATCGACCCCGATGGTCTCCCATCCATGTTGAGCCAGGTAGATCACATTGGTTCCTGTACCGCAGCCCAGATCCAGCGCGCGACCAGCTGGTAATGCTGCAGCTCCTTCGATGACAGCTACCACCTCCGGTGGGGTGATGCTGGTATCCCAACGAGGAGCGCCGAACCGGTACATCAGGCTGTACATCATACGACGCCACGACATCGTGTCACTCTCCTTTCCACACTTTTCTGATCAATCTACCAGTAATAATGCGGCGGTAAACTGACCTATTGATGAGGCCAACTCCCTGTCAAGAAGGTCAGCCTGTGGTGTCTGCCGACGTGAACGATCAGTCACCGTCGCCATCTATCACCGCCCACTCACACGCCTTGCACGCCTACCTGCAAAGAGGTTGTACAGCAGCACAATCAGAGCGGCGATGAGCAGCAAGTGAACGAAGCCCCCCGCGAGATGGGCCAATAAACCTATGAGCCACAATACGACCAGGACGACGACAACTGACCAAAGAATGCGACCTGACATAACTTGTACTCCTTCTGAAGAGGGTATCCGTGATTCTGGTGAAATCACTCCGGTGGTCTCATCAGCGTAGCGTCTAGCTACCCTTGATCCCTCTCTCTGAGAGAAGCGTAAGGCAAAGGTGTGAGGAAATGATGAGGAAATTGAGGAGATGTTGTGAATTGAAAAACTACGAAGAGACGGAATGACGAAAAGAGAGTCCGCCTCTTTTCGTCATTCTCGGTCAACTAACCCACTCACACTGGTGTCCTTGTGGACGGCGCTCGCGTCCCCCGCGCGGCCGGTGCGCGCCCTGGAGGCTGGGTGGGTCGCGGCCCTGCCTGGACGGGTGGGATAGGCAGGTTGACCACCCCATCCACCGGCAGGAGGATCTCCTCGCCGTAATGGCGCACCACGAGCGGCGAGCCGTCGAGCAGGCGGTACGTCGCTTCCATCGCTCTCACCTCGACGCGCAGGCGGCAGCCACGGAACACGATGTGGAAGGCGAGCCGTCCCAACGCGTCCGGCAGCCGTGGCGAGAAGCAGAGCGAGCCGTTTTGCAAGCGCATGCCACCGAACCCCGCGACCAGCGCTATCCAGGCCCCCGCCAGTGAGGCCATGTGGGCCCCGTCCTTTACGTTGTGATGCAGGTCGTGCAGGTCTATGAGCGCCGCCTCACCCAGGTAATCGTAGGCGAGTTGGAGCTGGCCTACCTCGGCGGCAAGAACTGCCTGTACGCATGCCGACAGCGAGGAGTCGCGCACGGTCAGCGGCTCGTAGTACGCGAAGTTGTGCGCCTTCTGCTCTGGCGTGAACGCATCGCTACGCAGCAGCATCGCGAGGACGAGGTCGGTCTGCTTGACGACCTGCTTGCGATAGAGATCAAAGTACGGGAAGTGCAGGAACAGGGGGTACTGGTCCGGCGTGGTGTCAGCGAAATCCCACACTGCGCGCTCAGTAAAGGACTCGTCCTGCGGGGTCACTCCCAGGCGCTCGTCGTAGGGGATGAGCATCTTCTCAGCCGCCTCGCGCCAGCTGGCGGCCTCGTCGGCGTCTACGCCGAGGGCGCGTGCCTTCCCGGGATGGCGCTGCACCGCCTCTGCCGCCCAGCGCAGGTTGTGCTGGGCCATGAGGTTGGTGTAGACATTGTTGTCAGCGAGGGCGCTGTACTCATCGGGTCCGGTGACGCCGTCGATGCGGAACTGGTCGGTGGCGGTGTTGAGGTACCCGAATGAACGCCACAGCCGCGCCGTCTCGACGAGCAACTCGAGGCCCACCTCCTCCTCGAACGCCGTGTCGCCGGTTGCCTCGATGTAGTAGGCCACGGCGTAGGCGATGTCCGCGTTGATATGGAAGGCGGCGGTGCCCGCAGGCCAGTACCCCGAACACTCTGCCCCCCGGATGGTCCGCCACGGGAAGGCAGCCCCGCGCAGCCCGTACTGGCGCGCATGCTCCCTCGCCTGGTCGAGAATCAAGTGGCGCCAGTGCAGTGCGTCGGCGGCGGCGCGAGGCACGGTCATCGTGAGCACCGGCAGGACGAAGATCTCCGTGTCCCAGAAGGCGTGGCCGTCGTAGCCGGGCCCCGTCAGCCCTTTCGCCGGGATGGGGCGCCGTTCCGCACGCGCTCCGGCCTGCAGGACGGAGAAGAGGCCGAAGCGCACCGCCTGCTGGATCTCCGGGTCGCCCTCCAGCTCGACGTCAGCACGCGCCCAGAAGTCGTCCAGGTAGGCCCGCTGCTCGGCGAGCAGGCCCTCCCAGCCGGTCAACCGTGCTGCCGACACCGCGGCCCTGACCTGATCACCGATCGCAGGCCGCGAGCGCAGGCTCGACCAGCCGTAGGCGATGAGTTTGACGATGCGCAGCCGCTCGCCCGGCTTCAGTCGCGTGGTGACGGACACACGGGCG
>WNGG01001376.1_pt1 | contig 28360 bp, 28 predicted proteins | sample 5400661 | NCBI WGS metagenome assembly WNGG01 (sample SAMN13153372, study PRJNA577476) | soil metagenome | isolation source: 100 cm soil or saprolite under Garry oak tree replicate 1 | place: USA:California | collected 2016-06-15
AAACAATACGGCTTGCATACACCCCTGTGTTACCAGTGCAACGAGTACCGCAGCTGGGGGATTTAAGAGAGCGCCAGCTGCAAGATAGAGTGGAACGGTGACATCAATTAAAAAGAGGGGGTTCCATCCAAGCGGTTGGCTCCCGCTTTCCTGGCGTAACATGCGTACAAGCAGCCAATGACTAGCTAGCGCCAGCATAACCGATAGCAACGTTATGGTATAAATGGCGCGTGGCCCATACGAGTTGCTGACCGGTCGGTAGTTCCAGAGTGACCAGAATAGCAAGGCACATATGAGACAAAGCGAGATGATTGAGACAAACGCTTTCCCTGGCATCTTTTTCATGGAGGTATTTTAACACAACGGCGACCAGGCAAGAGCTACAATGGCATTGTAGGCTGACTGTTTGGCTATCTGGCGCGAAATGTGGGGATAGAGAAACCTCTTTACATGATTCTTAACCGTTTCACCACTCATTCTCAATTTTTACTATACAGAACAACGGTACAATTACTTACCAAGACTCAGGTGGGGCATTTGCTGTTCGATGAGCAAATCCAAGCAGGAAGTAATCATATGATTCCTATGTTCCAGCAACAATCCACAAAAACTCCTCAGCTAACATTTCGGTGGATGAGGCTGCTGATCGTGCTGCTCATTGTAGTTGTCCTGTTCGGAGCAGCGGTACAAGTGATTCACCAACCCACACCGGTAAGAGCGGCAGCGGGGGACTGGTCAACGTATTTGCATGATCCCCAGCGCACTGCTGCAAGCGGTGATACGATCCTCTCCCCTGCCAACGCAGCACAATTGGCGCTGAAATGGGCATTCAAGACAGGTGGCCCTATTGCAGCTTCTCCGACCGTGGTCGGGGGGACGGTGTATGTCGGCTCCTGGGATGGTTATGAATATGCTCTGGACGCGACCACCGGCGCGATGAAGTGGAAGACCTTCCTGGGACAGACCACTGCGCCTTGCTACCCTCAACTGGCCGGGGTTTCTTCGGCGGCAGATGTGGAGAATGGGGTGGTCTATGTCGGCGGCGGCGATTCTAATTGGTATGCCCTGGACGCAGCCACCGGCACTATCCTTTGGAAGGTGTTCGTTGGTGATAACAGCAAAGGATGGTACAACTGGGCCAGCCCGCTGATCTACAATGGTTATGCCTACATTGGGACATCCAGTGTCGGTGATTGCCCCTTAATACCGGGCCAGTTACTGCAAGTGAACTTAACGACGCACCAGATTGTCAACACCTTCAACTTTGTCCCGCAAGGGCAGGTTGGCGGAGGTATCTGGACCAGTCCGAGTATTGATACTTCCACGAACACGATCTTCGTGACCACAGGGACGCGTAATCAGCCCTCTCAAATGCTGGCTGAGGCCGTGGTTGCCCTCGATGCTAGCACGCTCACCCTAAAGTCCTCGTGGGCGATTCCGAACTCGCAACAAACGGTTGATTCCGACTTTGGGAACACGCCCATCCTGTTGACTGATGCCCACGGTAATCCGTTGGTGGCGGCGATCAACAAGAACGGCTATGCCTACGCCTACAATCGTAACAACCTGGCTGCCGGGCCGGTGTGGACGCAGACGGTCACCCTTCCCGGTTCGTGCCCGCAGTGCGGAGATGGGAGCGCCTCTTCAGGAGCATTCGGTAACGGCACCCTGTTCCTGGCTGGAGGAAGTACGGTCATCAATGGGAAAGGGTATCGAGGAGCGGTGCGTGCGCTGGATCCTGCCACGGGGAATTTCCTGTGGCAGCATGGGGTATCCAGCCCGGTCATTCCTGCCCTGGCATACTCAAATGGGCTTGTACTCGATGGAGCTGGTGCCACGCTGGAGGTACTCAATGGATCGAGTGGAACGCGCCTCTACAGCTATACCACAGGTGGGTATCTCTACGCGGCGCCAAGTGTCTCGAATGGTCAGATCTTCACAGGAGGTCTGGATGGTAATGTCTATGCCTTTGGCCTGGCCAGCCCAACGACCCCTCCCCCCGATCCGAATTGCCCCAGCAGTTGGACCTGCCAGGACATTGGCAATCCCACCCCTGCTGGATCGGAAACGGCTTCGGGCAATACCTGGAGTGTCAACGCCGGGGGCGCAGGTATTAATAATACTTCCGATCAGTTCCGCTTTATCGCGCAGAATGTCAGAGGGAATACCCAGGTCAGTGGGCAGGTTGTCTCGCAGCAATCGACGAGCGGCTCAGCTCAGGCGGGGCTGATGGTACGCCAGTCTAACGACCCAACGTCCCCCTATTATGCCGTGTTGCTGAAACCACAGAATAAGCTGGTGGTGCAATATCGCCTGGCCTTTGGGGGCACGACCAGCACGGTGACGCAAAAGAATCCGGCAGTACCCCCTCTGTATCTTGAGATCCAGCGCGTCGGCGATCAGTTCCAGGCAGCGACCTCGAGTAATGGCACTACGTATACCCTGGTCCCAGGCAGTACTATGACGGTGCCGATGCCAGCTGCCGTCATGGAGGGAGTGGCCCTCAGCTCAGGCACGCAGGGAACTTCCAACACCGCGACCTACAATGCGGTCAGTCTTGGATCGCCTGCTACTCCTCCCAATCCCCAGCCTTCTGCGAGTCCCTGTCCGAGTGGATGGAATTGCCAGGAGATCGGAAACCCTTCCACGGTGGGAGACCAGTCCCTGAATGCAGGCACGTGGACGCTGAAAGGCGCGGGCAAAGAAATCAATAACTATACGGACCAATTCCACTTCGTGTGGCAGTCGCTGGCAGCCGATGGCACGGTGAGCACGCATATCACCTCCCAGACCAATACGAAAGCCGCGGCTCAAGCGGGCGTGATGCTGCGGCGGGGTACTGGTGCAGCTTCTCCGTACTACGCTGCTTTCGTCACACCGGGCAACGGTATCGTCGTGCAATATCGGCTCGTGCAGGGACTGAAAACCACAGTGTTTTCTGGAACTGCCGGGACGGTGCCAACCTATCTGATGGTGGCACGCTCCGGCAGCAACTACTGCGCCTATACCTCCAGTGATGGGGTCAGCTGGTCAGTGCTGATCGGTTCGTGCGCGACCGTAACGATGAGCGGCACGGTCCTGGCAGGTGTGGCTGTGTCGTCGGACAATACAGGCTCGGTTAGTACTGCGACCTTCGATACGGTCACTCTTAGCAACACGGCTCCTACTCCTCCCAACATCTGTACCGGTGCCTGGAACTGTGCTGATGTGGGCTACCCCTCGCTGACGGGGAGTCAGTATCTGATCGGTGGGACGTGGACTGTGCAGGGTGCGGGCGGCGACATCTGGGGTAGCTACGACCAGTTCCGCTTTGTGTGGCAGTCGCTGGCGGCCGATGGCAGCGTGAGTACGCACATCAGTGCGCAGGCGAATACCAGCTCCTGGGCCAAAGCGGGCGTGATGCTGCGGCAGACCACCGATCCTGCCTCTCCTTACTACGCGCTGCTGGTGACGCCGGGCAATGGCATCGTGGTGCAGTACCGCACCGCTCAGGGTGGCAACACCTCACAGGTGAAGATAACCGGGACGGTGCCAGTCTACCTGCTGGTGGAGCGCTCCGGTACCACGTTCTCCGCCTACACCTCCAGCGATGGAAGCACCTGGACGCTGGTGGCTAAGTCGAGCGTCACGATAAGTATGAGCGGGTCGGTTCTGGCAGGTCTGGCGGTCACATCCCACAATGGAGGAAGCATGGGATCGGCCACCTTCGACACAGTGAGCATAATGTGAGCATCAGCACAAGAGTGTGCTTACAGTGATCGGGCTTGAAAGCCCCCGCCTGATCTGCGCGGGGATGAAAAGCCGTTCCTTGAAAGCCCTCCGTCCGGGGAAGAGTGTCCTGGATAGGACCATAGACCAGTCATTTGTCCATTTGAAACGGTAGCAGTGTAGGTGCAGCCCAATTGGATTTGGCCGCCACTGATGGCTTGGTAGTCGGTAAATGTTATAGTAACCTTGTTACCGGAGCTAGTGAAGCTGCCACGTATGGCAACCACACTGTTATATGCAGTTTCTTCCAGCGTGCCGCTTTTTGTTGATCATAGAGCGTCTGGAGGAGGGGAATATCCTCAAGTGTAGCCTCGCGCAGCGAGTAGGGCTCGGGACCCTCTTCTGTGCTTTTAGGTACCTGCACTGTATAGAGGGTACATCTCTCATCCAGGTCCAGGGCATATTCATAGCCAAACTGGCGGTAAAAGTAATAGATACCGGTAATACCCTGAGCCAGGTGCCCTTCAGTCTCGCTGCGAGCATGAACCAGCTCGAAAACTGCGCGAACCAGCCCACGGTTGCGGTATGCGGTGTCCGTGGCCACCATTTCGGGTCGACCAATGGTAAAGGATATGCCTTCATAGGCCCATTGCTGTCGCCAAAGAGAGGTCATACAAACGAGAGGATGTTCTCTTCTCTTCGTGTCTTCAATCACCGCTACATCTTCAGCGCCCGTCACAGGGTGGTTTGTGACTCACGGCATTAATTGGCCGCAAAAACGGCATATCTTGGCAGCGCAAGAGATGATTTGACGCGTATGATACGAAACCCCATGCAGCCAAAAACACCATAAAATGGCCGGGAGTGCAAGAATCGACCATAAAATGGCCGAAAGTGCAAATTTGGCGAATGGATTGTATCCGCTTCTCAAGCTCCTTCAGCGTAAATCGCGAAATGAAATGGGAGAAATCTGTACAATGAAGTGGGCCATTCCCGCCTCAAAGAACGAATAAGTCACCTACATACTTGTCAAAAATTTGGCCCATTTCATTTCGTGATTGACACGCTTCCCGTCGTATTTTCTTGTCTCCCCTGCTTGGAAACGGCCCTTCTACGACACAGAGCGGAAAAGAAACTGCGACTTGCAATTCTCTCATTGACAGAGATGGTTCCCAATCCCCTTGGGTGAGCCAGAAATCGAGTCCAAGGTTTGCCATTGTAGACGCTTTGAAACATGCAAGGTGAGATGGAGTGGCTATTCAGACTCCGCTTCGCTTTCGCGCATCACTGGCGTATAGGTCAGACCGACCAGGATACCTTCAGGGCTGAGGAGACGGGTAACTGTCTGGCCCCATGGCTCCTTCTTCGCCGCTATCAGGAGCTGATAGCCTTTTGCTTGTAGCTCCTCAGATGCCTCGGCAACGTCTTCTACATCAAATTCGAGCCAGGAGGTGGGAGCTGGCAGATCGGCTGGCCATTCGTTCACGCCAAAACATGACTGAGCTACCTGTGAAAGCGGCCACAGGGCAAATGTTTTGACCCCCTGAAGATCTTCGGTGTGGAAGTACCCGTCAGCTTCTTCCTGGAAAGAAAGGCCCAGGCTCTCTCGATAGAAAGCTGCGCTTTCCTGCATATCTGAGACGATCGGCCCGAATCCGGCGACGAACAAGACCTTCATACTCTTCTCCTTTTCCAGTTTGTGAGCAGTATCGTTACCATACTAATGAGTATACGAGAGCAATATCCTCAATGTCATGAGCAGTTGACCAGCGCAAGATGAGGCCATCACCCAGTTCTCGTCGATACTGTGGATGGGCAAGCGCTGTTATTGTTGTCACCATTCTTATCACTCCTCATGGCAGTATAAGGACGGCCAAATCCTTTTGTCAAGCACCTTTGTTACGATACTCTCACCTGTAGTCTTAGAACAGAAGAAGAAAGGAAGGAATCTCATGACAGTTTCACAGGATGTACTGGTCCAGTTTGGCCGCGACAATGTTATGGTTGGCATCGCAGGATATTATGTCGCACCTGAGGGCACCCAACATGTCATTGTTGGGTTCCGTGATGGGACATTGACGGAGGTGTACTGGAAAACTGGCCAGGGCGTTCATCAGGATACACTGGCCAGATTTTCTAATGGAGTTGTTGGTGTTGGCGGCTATTATGATAGCAAGGAGGGTTCACAACATGCGGTTATCGGAACCCGCGATGGTCAGTTAATCGAGTTGTATTGGAAGTCCGGCCAGGGCGTTCACCAGGACGTGCTGACCAGCTTCACCAGTAGCTTCACCTTTGGCGGCATCTCAGGCTACTATGTTCCAACCGAAGACACCCAACATGTCATCGTTGGGACTAATGATAATCATCTCACGGAGGGGTACTGGAAAACCGGTCAGGGTGTTCATCAAGATGTGCTGGCAAGCTTTCCAGATGGTATAGGTGCTGTTGGTGGTTACTTTGTGGCGGGCGAAAACGCCCAGCATGCCATTGTCGGTAGTTTCGACGGCAGGCTCATTGAACTCTACTGGTAGAGACGCGTGACGAAGGCTCATGCTCTTCAGGGTTGAAGACGAGAGCAGCCCGATGTATCACGCCGGGACAAGCCCCCATAGGCGTTCCCTTCAGCCAAGAAGGACCTGTGTTCCAGTGCTGAAGGGAACGCCCAGGGGGTCGCCCCGCCCGCCATCTGTCATCCCTTCGCTTCTCGAGAGGCGCAGGCTCTGAGCCCGAGCGAAGGCTCTTTCGCTGCGCTCAGGATGACAGCCGGGCTGAAGTTAACGCCTATGGGGTGATCCCGTGTGGTCACCTGCTGATAGGTTTCTCACAGGTTCGCTTTATCGAACCGCGCCGTAAAACCCCTGGCGCGGAGCCATGGGGATAGAAGGCGCGTTCCTTCTGGGGCGTGATGGGAGCGGGGAAGACTCTTGACATTAGTGATACTTTAGTGATAAAATATCACCATGAATAAGAAACGAGATGAAATCCGAATAACGGTGCGGTTCCCATCAGAACTCATTGAGCAGTTGCGTGTTCTAGCGAAAAGCGAGACCCGTTCACTCAATGGAGAGATTGTTCAGGCAGTACGAGACTATCTGGAAAGGAGAAGGAAAGATGCTCAAAGCCTTTAAGTATCGTCTTTCTCCTACCAGCAAGCAAGCCAAGGTTCTGCAGTGGACACTTGATCGATGTAGGGAGCTTTACAACGCGGCTTTGTCAGAGCGGCGTGATGCTTACAAGTACGCGGGTAAGAGTATCACCTGCTATGAACAAATTAACGACCTTCCTGAAATAAAGGAGATCAGGGAGGAATACCGAGATATTCATAGCCAAGTCCTTCAAGATACACTCCGCCGAGTAGATAAAGCATTTAAGGGCTTCTTTGCACGCTGTAAGCGGGGTGACACTCCTGGCTTCCCTCGTTTCCAGGGACGCAACCGCTATGAGAGCTTCTGCTATCCTCAGGCTGGTTTTTCACTCACACATGACGGTCGAGTTTGCCTCTCCAAGATTGGGAGTATCAAAGTCAAACTCCATCGGGAAGTTTTAGGCAAGGTCAAAACTTGCACAATCAAACGAGAGGGCGAGTACTGGTTTGTGGTCTTTTCCTGTGAAGTGCAAGCCAACCCTCTGGAAGAGAGTTCTGAGGCAGTAGGCATTGACCTGGGCCTCTTGCACTTTGCAACCCTCTCGACGGGTGAGACGATAGAGAACCCGCGCTACTACCGCAAGGGCGAAAAGCGTTTGCAGAAACATCAGCAGTCTCTTTCGCGCAAGAAACGCGGGAGCCATCGACGCCACAAAGCGGTGAAGTTGGTAGCTCAAGCTCATCGCAAGGTGAGAAACCAGCGTCAGGACTTCCTACACAAGCAGTCAAGAATGCTGGTCAACTCCTATGGGCTCATTGCCTTTGAAGAGTTGCAACCCGCCAACATGAGTAAGCGTGCAAAGCCCAAACAGGATGCTTCGGGTGCGTATCTCCCGAATGGGGCTAGTGCGAAAAGTGGACTCAACAAAAGTATACAGGATGCTGGTTGGAACCACTTTGTCCAGTACTGTATCTACAAGGCAGAATGCGCCGGTAGAACAGTGGTACAAGTCAATCCCAAATATACCAGCCAGGCGTGCAGTGGATGTGGTCAAGTTCGCAAGAAAGAGCTATCTGAGCGATGGCACTTCTGCGATTGCGGAACCGAACTTGACCGCGATCACAATGCCGCATTAAACATCCTTCGGCTTGGAAGAAGCCAACAGGGCAACCTGTAGAAGCCTCTGCCTTCCAGGCATGGGGTACTTCACTAGCGTAGACTGACCCACACGGTTTTGGTCTGCGTATAGGCATCGAGCACGGCATGGCCCATTTCTCGCCCATAGCCGCTCTGTTTGTAGCCGCCGAAAGGGGCAGCGGCGTCGAACTGGTTGTAGGTATTGACCCAGATCACGCCAGCTTTCAGGGCTGCCGCCATCTTATGTGCCTTCTTCACATCACTTGTCCAGACTCCCGCCGCTAACCCGTAGATCGAGCTATTGGCACGGGCAGCGACTTCTTCAACATCCTCGAATGGCAAGGCTACGACCACGGGGCCAAAGATTTCTTCACGGGCGATAGTCATGTCATCATTGACACCATCGAAAACGGTGGGCTGCACGAAATATCCTTGCGCCAGATTGCCGCCGGGGCGTTCACCGCCTGTCCTCGGCGTTGCCCCTTCGCGTTTGCCAATTTCGATATAGCCTGTCACGCGATCCAGTTGTTCCTGCGAGACGACGGGACCCAGTTCGGTGCCTGGATCGATGCCCTGTCCCAGCTTCATCTTACGAGCGGCATCAGTCAGGCCGCCCACGACCTGATCGTAGACAGACTTTTGGACGAAGAGCCGACTGCCGACGGTGCAGACCTGGCCCTGATTAAAGAAGATCGCATTCAGCGCACCCCGCACCGCAAATTTCAGGTCGGCATCGGGAAAGATGATGTTGGGTGATTTGCCACCCAGTTCCAGAGTGACTTTCTTCAAGTTGCCGATGCTGGCCTGCAGAATCTTCTTGCCGACCTCTGTCGAGCCGGTGAAGGCGATTTTGTCTACGTTGGGATGGGCGGCCAGTGCGGCCCCGGCTGTTTCCCCAAACCCTGGTACGATATTCACTACGCCCTCTGGAAAGCCTGCCTCACAGATCAGCTCACCCAGGCGTAAGGCCGTCAGCGGTGTTTGCTCTGCAGGTTTGAGGATTACTGTATTGCCACAGGCCAGGGCCGGGGCTAATTTCCAGGCCGCCATCTGGAGCGGGAAGTTCCAGGGAATAATCTGGCCCACCACGCCGACCGGCTCACGCAGCGTATAGGTAAACATGTTCGGGATAGATACGGGAATGGTCTCACCCTCTAATTTTGTCGCCCAGCCCGCGAAATAGCGAAAGTGGTCAGCGGTGAGCGGCACATCGCCTGCGCGAGAATATCTGATGGGCTTGCCATTGTCTAGCGTCTCCAGTTGGGCTAACTCCTCAGCGTTCTGTTCGATCAAGTCTGCCAGCTTCAAGAGCAAGCGACCGCGCTGTGAAGGAGTAAGTTTGGGCCAGGAGCCGCTCTCAAACGCCTTACGAGCCGCAATCACTGCGCGGTTGATATCCTCGCTATCGCCCTCCACAACTTTTGCCAGCACTTCACCGGTCGACGGATTGATCGTCTCGAACGTTTTGCCGCTAGCCGATTCAACCCACTGCCCTCCAATCAGCATTTTGATCGACTGTTGCTGCAAGAAGGTGCCAAGTGCATTCTGTATTCCACTTATGGCCATATTGTATGAACTCCTTCCTCATTGTGCCGTCCCTTCACTCTAAAGAGACCCACTAAGCTTTTTCCATTAGCATATCATGGGTAGGGCTACAATATCAAAAGGAGTTCTCTATGCTCATGGGTGGGCGTCACTTGTTTGCGGTGAGCCGCCTCCCCCATCCCGTGACGCCCGCAAGCTCGTCTTCTTGAGTGGTGCCGCTCTGTATCCTCAGGGTGAGCCGCCTCCCCCACCCCATGACGCCCGCAAGGGGCGTCACTACTATACACGGTTTCGCTCGCTCTCGCTCGCGGGGCATAGCTACTTGGATGAGCGAAGCGAGGTCCACTCTATCCCCATGTTCATCCTCTAAAAAACGTCTATCTGCACGTCTTGTATGTGGAGATTATCGAAGGGCTAAACGGATAAAAAGCGAAAGGTGAAGAAGATGAGATCAACAAAGCGTGTACCGTGGATATTTCTGGCACTCGTGGCAGGCATAGTAGCCTGGGTAGTACGCCAACGCGTTATCGTCAAACAGGAGGTTCCCACTGGAAAAGCGACCCAGTCTGGCTACCGCCAAACGCCGTTCTGGCGCATCTATGACCGGGCTGCAGAGGAACTGGATCGCAGCGTCGGCTGGGATAAAGTACCTACTCCGCTGGGATTGCTCATCCTGATTGGGCTGCGTAATATCCTACGGCAGCAAAATCTACACGATACAACACATGAGCCTGCCATCAACCAACCTGCCATTGAGCCGATGCAGGCACGCTATCTGACGGAGCGTACAGCCGATGGCACTTATAATGATCTGGAAAACTCGGCTATGGGTATGGCCGGTTCGCGTTTTGGTCGCAACATACCCATTGAGTCCACTTTTCCCGAACCTAAGCCCGCCATCCTCACTCCTAGCCCACGCACTGTGAGCCTTGAACTGCTGACGCGTAAGAGGTTCCAGCCTGCAACAACGGTCAACATCCTAGCGGCGGCTTGGATTCAGTTCATGGTGCGCGACTGGTTCAGCCATGGCACAAGCCCAAAGGATAATCCCTGGCAGATTGAACTGCGTGATGATGATCCCTGGCCTGAACATCCAATGAAGATCTTGCGCGTACCAAGTGACCCGACACGCCCGGCCAACTCTAGCAACTTGCCACCGACCTATATCAATACCGAGACGCACTGGTGGGATGCCTCTCAAATTTATGGAACCAGCAAAGAGCAGGAGGCCTTAAGGCGCTCCGGACGGGATGGCGAACTTATTATTGGTAGCAACGGTTTGTTGCAACTACCATCCGACCCAAATCTCAACCCTGCCCTGGTACCCGGCTGGTGGCTGGGCATGGAGATGATGCAGACGCTGTTCACACTGGAACACAACGCTATCTGCGGCCGCCTGCGCGTGGAGTACCCAAGCTGGTCTGACGACGACATTTTTGAGCGCGCACGACTTATTAATGCAGCTCTGACGGCTAAGATTCACACCGTTGAATGGACACCAGCCATTATCAGCCATCCAACATCACAGTATGCTCTGCGAGCCAATTGGTGGGGCCTCGAAATGGAGCAGCTCCAACGGCTGTTCGGTCGCCTGAGTAGCAGCGAGGTGATCAGTGGCATTCCAGGCTCGGAGACCAATCACTATGGCGTGCCCTATTGTCTGACCGAAGAGTTCACTATCGTGTATCGTATGCACCCGCTTATTCCAGACGAATATAGCTTCCGCTCAGCGGATGATGATCGGCCTGTACTAGATCGCACCTTGCGCGAAATTACCGGACCGCATTCTGAGGAGGTCTTGCAGCAAATTTCGATGACTGACGCCTTCTACTCGTTCGGCACTGCACATCCTGGGGCCATCATTCTGAATAACTACCCACGCTTCCTGCAAAACTTCGAGCGACCCGATGGGTACTTCATGGATCTAGCGGCGACGGATATTATGCGTACGCGAGAGTTGGGCGTGCCGCGCTATAACCAGTTCCGCAGACTGTTGCGCCTCCCTCCGGCCAACAGTTTCGAGGAACTGACTGATGACCCGGCCCTGGCGGAGAAGGTACGACGTGTTTACAACAACGATATTGAACGCGTGGATTTGATTGTCGGCATGTTTGCCGAGAAACGACCTCAAGGCTTTGCCTTCAGTGAGACCGCCTTCCGTATCTTCATCTTGATGGCATCGCGTCGCTTGAACAGCGACCGCTTCTTCTCCAAGGACTTTACGCCAGAGGTCTACACCCAGGTCGGCATGGATTGGCTCAGAGACAATACGATGTCAACAATACTACTGCGTCATTACCCGCACCTACGTTCAGCCCTGCGCGGCGTTGATAATGCTTTCACGCCGTGGCCCAAGGCAACTGTCTGAGCTTAACTAGGAAGCCACCAGCCAAAGAGCGGCGCAAAGGTCGAGTAGAGCAGCCAGACATTGAGACTGAGAATGACGACGCTACATGCAATGGCTGCCCAGGTGGTGATCGCCTTGTTCACCAGGGAACCCATGAGATCCCGTCGGCGCGTAAACATCACCAGGGTGATCACCGGCATGGGCAGGACGAAACTCAGGACCACCTGGCTCACGACCAGTGTGGTCGTGGGGTTCAGACCAAGGGCGGCAATGAACACGGCGGGCAGCATGGTGACTACGCGGCGCACCCAGATGGGGATGGTGAAACCGACAAAGCCTTGCATGATGACCTGCCCAGCCATCGTGCCAACGGTGGAACTGGAGAGACCGGAGGCCAGCAGGGAGATGGCAAAGACCAGGCTGGCGGCTCCTCCCAGCAGAGGGGTGAGGGTCTGGTAAGCGCTATTGATGTCGGCCACATTGGTCAGCCCGTGAACATGAAAGGTGGCCGCCGCCATGTAGAGCATCGCCATATTGACGAGTCCCGCCAGGCTCATCGCAATCACCACGTCTGGAATGGTCCAGCGAAAGATGCGCCGCGCTTCCTGTTCGCTGCGGGGGATGATGCGTTGTTGGGTGAGCGAGGAGTGCAGATAAATGACATGGGGCATCACCGTAGCCCCAATGATTCCGACTGAGAAGAGGATGCTCTGTGTTCCGCCCAGCCAGGGCACCACGCTATGGAAGCCCACCTGGCCCCAATTCGGACGAGAGAAGAACGTCTCAATAAGGTAACACAGTGCAATCACCCCGACCAAGGCCGAGATCACCGCCTCTAAGGGACGGAAGCCGTGACGCTCCAACTGTAAGATCAGGTAGGTGGCGACGCCCGTAATGAGGGTGGCATAGAGCAAGGGAATGCCAAATAACAGGTAGATCGCGAGACTAGCTCCCAGAAACTCGGCCAGATCCGTGGCCATCGCGGCGATTTCTGAGACGATCCACATGGCGTACACCACGGGCTTGCGGAACTCCTGTCGGCACAGCTCCGCCAGGTTCTGCCCCGTTGCCAGGCCCAGTTTGGCCGACATGGTTTGCAGCAGCATCGCCATCAGGTTGGCCAGGGCAATGACCCACAGCAGGTTGTAGCCAAAGGCGCTGCCTCCCTGGATGTTGGTGGCATAATTGCCGGGATCAATATAGGCAACGCAGGCAATAAAAGCGGGTCCCAGGAACGGTAGGACCGCCAGCAGTCCTTTCTTGCGCCCCTCAAGCACTGCACGCGCGGCAGCCCGCGTCCCGGCTTCTTCGGGGAGGTGCGAAAGCGCTTCACCCACGCCTTCAGGCAGGGTTCCCGCTAGGGGAAGGGGAGGATAGGTTCTCATGCGTGTTCTCCTAGCGGGTTCGAGGAAAGCAAGGATCCGCTCACCGGAGCGGGTGTTGCCGGGCGAACGAGGACCGCCTGCGCCACCGGGTCCCCAATCGCATGGGTCTGTGTGCCGACACGCACGGTGTAGACCCCCCCATACGGAGCGACGGCCAGGACTTCCAGCAAGGCTCCGGGAATGAGTCCGAGCGAAGACAGATAGCGCAACAGGTCCGAGTTGTCATCACTCACCCTCTGCACGATCATCTGTTGCCCTGGCAGAACGGTTGAAAGCGGTTGACTCGTGGGAACAACGACGCCACCTCCCTTGTTGGGGATGGGGTCCCCATGAGGGTCCTCAGTGGGGTATCCCAGCAGGGCATCCATGCGCTCCACAAAGGTATCCGAAATGGCATGCTCGATCTGTTCGGCCTCGGCATCGACTTCATCCAACGCAAAGCCCATCACGTGGACCAGAAACAGTTCCAGCAAGCGGTGCCGACGCACGAGTTCGCTTGCTATCTGCTGGCCAGTCTCAGTCAGTTCCACGCCATGATAGGGGGTATAGCGGACGTAGCCACGGTCACCCAGCCACTTGAAGAGCTGGGTGACCGTGGCATCAGAGAGTTGCCCGGTCGGCTCCAGGGACTGCAAGCGTTCCCGCATGAGCGAAGTGGTAATGGATTCGCCACGTTCGCGCAGTTTGTAGCAGAATTTCAAGCAGTCAATGGCGCGAATCGGCAAGGTACGCAGTTCTGGTGACATGTCACGACCTCATTTCATTTCACCGGTCAAAATGATATATTTTAGTATGCTAAAAATAAATTACCATAAAGAATAGTATCTTGTCAAGGTATCTGAAAAAGAATTTTGGAAGGAATAGACAAAATACTTTTCCTCTCTAAAAACAGAGAGAGGAAAGAACACACAGGCATGTTCGGGTCTCACAGGCACCTTTCCTGGTTCAGACATTTGGAGAGAAGATTGCCTGTGAGCCTTGGCCTGCCTGTCATCCTGAGCGAAGCGAAGGATCTCGGCCTCCATCGAGCGAGATCCTGAGCGAAGCGAAGGATGACAGGCAGTATCTCCAAATGTCTATTCCTGGTTTTCCCCACTTGACAATCTCTTTAGTCGTATGGTATTATTATTTTAGGTTAGTAAAAATATATTTTATGATATCAAAATTTGAGGTTTTGTTATGTCTAAAATTCTCACAGCAAAAGCCCTGGTGGGGGGAGTGATCCAGGTGCTGCTGTTCCCCCTGGTTCTGTTTCTGGCGGCTGGTACTCTCGCCTGGCCTGCCGGGTGGATCTTTTTAATCCTGTTCTACAGCTTCGTGGTCGTGACCGTTCGGCGGCTCGCCAAGCACAATCCTGGTTTGTTGGAGGAGCGCATGAGCGTGTTCAAGCCCAATCCAAAGCGGGACATCATGTTCCTCCTGGTGTGTGCAATCTCCTTGGTCTGGCTGGTCGTGATGCCGCTCGACGCGGTGCGCTTTCACTGGTCGCAAGTCCCGTTCTGGCTCCAGGTGGTGGGAGTGCTGGCCCTGATCGGCTCGTTCGCTTGTATGTACCTGGCCTTTCGGGAAAACGCGTATGTGACGCCGACGGTGCGCATCCAGGAGGAGCGGGGCCATGCGGTGGTGTCCAGCGGGCCATATGAGTATGTGCGTCATCCAATGTATACCGGCTTCCACCTGTTCTTTGTCGGGATGCCCCTCTTGCTGGGATCAGCGTTCGGACTCGTGCTTGCGCTGGTGCTCATTGGCCTGGTCGTCAGGCGTGCGGTATTGGAGGAACGCCTGTTGCGGGAAGAACTGCCAGGCTATGACGCCTATCTGGCCCAGGTCACCTCTCGTTTTATCCCTCACATCTGCTGACACTCCCCATGGCTAGGCGCCAAGGGGGTTCTTGGTTCCACGAGATGACTTGCCCTCCTATCCTTGCGAATAGGACAGTAGAGGTCATCTCTCCCCAAGCGTTTTCTGAGACCTGCTCATAGGTTTCCCTGTGCCCCAGGGTACCCTCTAATGCCTTTGCCAAAATATTCACGGCTGCATTTTCATCTCGATCCATGACCAACCCACACGAGGGACACCGATGCGTCCGGGTGGAGAGCGTTTTCTTGACGCGCTCTCCACAGCCAGAACAATCTTGACTCGTATAGTGTGGAGCGACGGCGATGATGGGCACCTCATGCATGATGCCATAGGCTTTCACCCAACTGAGGAAGTGACCCCATGCCGCATCATAGATGCTCTTGGCAAGCTTCTGGTTCTTGACCAGGTTGCGGATCTGCAAGTGTTCGTAGGCAATCAGGTCGTGAGACGAGACCAGCGCGTTCGCCGTTTTGCGGGCGAAATCTTCACGCTGCCGTTGCACTTTCAGAGACGCTTTCGCCAGGCGTTGTCTGGCCTTTTTGCGATTCTGGCTCTTCTTGTGTTTGCGTGACACCTGCCGGTGCAGGCGCTTGAGTTTCTTCTCGGCTGATGCGTAATGGCGCGGGTTCTCAACCGTCTTGCCGTCAGAATCGGTGTAGAAGACTTTCAAACCCATGTCGATGCCCACCACGCTCCCAGTTTCCACGTGTTCACACTTGCGCTCGGTGGCGACGGCGAACTGGACATAATAGCCATCGGCACGGCGTAGGAGGCGAACCCGTTTGATTTGCTTAAGAGGGAAGGTTTCGATATGCTGCCCGCCATTGCCCACTAAGCGCAGGCGACCGATTCCACAGCCATCGATGAAGGTAATGTGACGGCCATCTCGGTCTAACTTCCAGCCCGTTTGTTTGTACTCAACCGAGCGGTTGTCATGCTGAAACTTGGGGTAGCCCTTCTTGCCGGGCTTGTGGTTCTTGCAATTCTCATAGAAGCGGGAGATGGCAAACCAGGCACGGTCGGCACTGGCTTGACGAGCTTGAGAGTTAAGATTACGTGCAAAAGAGTACTCTTTGGCGAGGATGGCACAGTAGCACTGGAGGTCGTTTTTGTTGATGCGACGTCCGTCCATCCACAGGCGAAGGCACTTGTTGCGGATGAACTGCACCACGCGGCAAGCTTCATCGATAGCCGTGTATTGCTGCTTATTGCCGTCGAGCTTGTACTCGTAGATGAACACGCCTCTTGCCCTCCCGTGTGTGTTCTGCTCTCCTGATTATGCCACAATAAATGTTGTATCGTCAAGAGGAAAAACATCTGAAGAGAACCAATTTCTCCCTCACGGAAAAGCAAATGGAGCGTTTGCGCATAGCGTTCTCTCGAAAGAGGGACTTTCTCTTGCGGAGCGGGTCGCGATGGGCCGTGGATGCCTTTCTCGCATGGGATGATCCAACCTCTACCCCGCTCCCATCACGCCCCACAAGGAACGCGCCCTTCATCCCCATGCGAGAAGCGCAGGGGCTTTCAGGCGCGGCGTTCGGTAAGAAGACATGAACTGGCCCACCATATGCCACCATCCAGGGCTTCTGGTTGACAACACATGCTCGAATGCCCAGAGAAATGCCTGACGCTCTTTTCCTCTCAAAAGAGTCTCAGCTCTGCTGCGCAGAACGAGCCACCAGTTGCTCAGTCACTTCCCAGAGACGCAATCCGACCGTTTGATCGTAGGAGCGGCTGGAAGATTTTTTCTCTTGACTCTTCGCAAAGTATTTGCCAGTTACCCCTTCCACCTGGGGCGAAGTCGCCAGGTAGAGCGTGGTCTGAGCGCCCTGCTCGACCGTGAGCAGGAACGGCTTGAACAGCTTCATAGCCCAGGCGGCCGGGCCGATCATCCCCGCCGCAAAATTACTGGCAGTGACACCAGGATGCAGCGCGTTCACGGTGACCCCTGTTCCCTCAAGTCGACGAGCCAGTTCATACGTAGAAAGGAGAAGAGCCAGCTTCGCCTGACTATAATTTCTCAGATTGGCATAGGTTTTCTCGCCTTGCAGGTTGTCAAATTCAATGTTGACATTGGCGTGCTGCGCGGAACTGACATTGACAATGCGCGCTGGTGCGCTCGCCTTCAGGGTATCGAGCAGCAGCTCGGTGAGCAGAAAAGGGGCCAGGTAATTGACCACCAGGGTCGCTTCAAAGCCCTCGGAGGTGAGAGTGCGCGTCGGATAAGCCCCACCAGCATTGTTCACCAGAAGGTGCAAGTGGCGATGTGTTTGTTGAAATTCGGCCGCCAGGCGGCGCACGTCTTCAAGCACACTCAGATCCGCGACCAGCAGATCCACCTGTTGATTGCCAGTCGCCTGCTTGATTTCGGCCTGCGTCGCCTCGCCTTTCGCACGGCTGCGGCTCACAAGCACCACGGTTGCGCCTCTGTTGGCCAGTTCTCTGGCCGTGACTTTGCCGATGCCCGAAGTACTCCCAGTCACCAAGCAAATCTTTCCTTGCAGACGGTTCTCTGTCATGTTTGCTCACTCTTCTCCTTATGCACTAATTCCTGAGGCCTTCTCTTCAACCTGCTCCCTGCGCTATCTGACGAAGACGTTTCTTTTCAAGAGAGGAGGATCGGCGCATGCGTTCGCGTGTATCCTCGCTTCTCATCGCCTGTTCGCCTTCCGAGAGTAGCGGACACCCATTAAACTCAAGAATACTATAAAACCGGGCAAATGGCAAGGTTTTTGGGGTCTCCCTCAATTTTGATACTGCTGGCGAACTCAAAAAGTGGGGAACATCATCTAAAAAACAGCACTTTTGCCAGCAAAGTGGGGAATGAACATGCTTCAATCTGCGAAAAAGGCTATCAGGTGGGGAGAGGTTCTCCACCAAACAGGGTTCGCCAGCAGTATCAATTTTAGAGATTGCTGAGTTTCTAGTTCCGACTGGTTTTTTCATGCTCAAACATATGCCTCATTCCACGTTGGAGAAGAGCTTTCCCTAAAAGTGAGGATGAGCCGCCCTATCCTGTCGGAAGGGTGCGTTTCTTTTTTTTGCATGGCTGGGGTAGCTGCGCGAGCCCAGCCACTACTCTCCCACGCAAAGAGTACACGTCGGAGAGTAGTGGCTGGGCTTGCCCCCATAGGCGTGAACTTAAGCACTGCTGTCATCCTGAGCGAAGCGAAGGATCGGCGCTCGGCCCAGCGAGAGATCCTTCGCTTCGCTCAGGATGACAGGCTTAAGTTCACGCCTATGGGGCTTGCCCCAGCCATGTTCGCCCCCTTGCGCTCAATGCAAAAAAATGAAACGTACCCCTGTCCGAAAGTCCAGTTGACAGAGACATTTCTTCCGACTATACTTATTGATGTGAGTGATTAGTCACATACAGAGAAAGGTAGTAGAACAGATGGCGGGGGAGACACGACAGAAGATCCTGGAGGCAACCACGAAGCTTATTCAGATGAAAGGGTTGGCGCGGGTGACCACCAAGGAGATCGCGCGGGAAACCGGCCTTTCCGAGGGCGCGCTCTACAGGCATTTTGAGCATAAAGAGGAGGTTTTGTTCGCCGTTTTAACGAAACACTTGCCCACGTTCCTTGAGACCTTTCAAACGCATGTGGCGGGCACGGGCAGGGTCAGCGAGAACTTGGAGGCTATTGCCTTGGCCGCAATCCAGTACTACGGGCAACTCCTTCCCATGAGCGCCTCGTTTTTCGCCGACACGGAGTTGCTGGCTCACTACCAGGCAGCGATTCGCCAGATCAATGGAGGACCGCAGAGGTTCTTTGAAGTGGTCGCTGCCTATATCGCGGAAGAGCAAGAATTGGGTCGCATCGAAAAGCACGTTCCCGCCCTGACCATCGCTATCCAGTTGTTGGGACCGTGCTTTCAGTACGAATTTCTGCGGCAGTTCATGGGGGATCAGCCCTTTGGCCAGACCAAGCGAGAGTTCGTGAAAAACCTTATACAGGGGTTGGCGTCCGGTCATTTTCCAGCGTCATTCATCCCATGAATAACCGGGGCTTTCTGGCTCGTTCTCTGTAAGAGGGTACCACACCAGGAATCACCGCCTGAGTGGGTGTTTGCCTCTAAAAGCAATGACATCATATTGATCTGACGACATGATCTAACTAGTTATAGTCTTTTGATGCAAGAGGAACTTAAGAAGGAGATACATATTATATGGCAAAAACCTATCGTGTCAACGCATTTGTGCGTATAAGCAACGCAATGACCACCTTTCTGCTGCGCATGGGCGTGAAGATGGGGACTATGACCCTGCTCACCGTGCGGGGTCGCAAAAGCGGCCAGCCGCGCACAACCCCGGTCACGCTGATCGAATTGGATGGAGATCGCTTGCTGATCGCGCCGTTTGGGACGGTCAACTGGGTGCGCAATCTGCGCACGGCTGGCGAGGCGACCCTGACGCGGGGTCGCCATAGCGAGCGCGTCTCTGCTGTCGAACTGAGCATCCAGGAGGCCGGGCTGATCCTCAAAAAATCGCTGGCCAGCGTCCCGTCGTTCGTGACCAACTACTTCGACGTCACCCCGGACTCCCCGCTGGCTGATTTTGAACGTGAGGCACCGCGCCATCCCGTGTTTCGGCTAAGCACGCTGTCTTAAGACCGGTATCAAAAATGAGGGAGACCCGCAAAACGCAACCTTCTGAAGGTTCAACCGTCTAATTACTAGTTTCAACCCTCAGCAATTCGTAGGGAATTGCTGCAAAGCCTGTCCCATAGCGGACAGGCTTCTGCCAGAATACAACAGAGAGGACGATTTCGCAACCCCTTGTTCCTTTTCCGAAAAGGTGGCGTGATTATGCACTAGAAAGCATTCATCAAGGGGTCTCTACTCATGAGCCATGAAACAGGTTACTGATTACTACGCTGTGTTGGGCGTTGATGCGCATGCTCCGAACGAGGTGATTAAAAAAGCCTTCAAACACCTGGCGCTGCAATACCACCCGGACGTCTACAAAGGCGAGGATGCGGAGGAGAGGATGCGAGAGCTCTTGCTCGCCTACCAGACCTTGATCGATCCCCAACGCCGCCGCACCTATGACCTGAGCCGATCGGAACACATGCTGGGCAGTTCCGTACTGACGAAAACTCCCACTGACGTGTCTGCTGCGCCTCACCACGACCGCCAGCGCTGCTATGCGTTGCCCGTCCTCAACGAGGATGCGCCAGCACAAATTGACCTGGGCGAGCTCACGTATCTGCTTTCCCCCAGGGAGGTACGCAGGCTCAAAGAGCAGGGCATGTTGCGCGGCGCAAAGGATCCGTCCAGGGCAGGGACATATTACTGCCATCGCTGCCAGCATCAGTGGCAAGCCGCCTCACTGCCGACGTTGTGTCCACATTGTCAGGCGCGAGATTGGCGCGAGTACTTGCTGCTGCGCTGCCAGCACTGCCATGCGGTCTTCGAAAGCGAGCAAATTCGTGACGAGGTCGGTTCGCTGCGCTATGGGGACGGGACGCTCTGCCCGCCCTACGAATTGTTCCCCCTGTGTCCCTCCTGTGGCAAAGCTGAGTGGTGTCCCGCCGAGGAAGCTCGCCTATGGAATGTGCGAGACAGGGCGGCGAGAAGAGCAAAATGGCGGCGGCGTTTCGGACTGGAGTGAGAGAGGCAAGCGTATCTGTCTCTGTAAACAAGTAAGCGCAACCTATACTCATACTTGGTCAGAGGATGGTCAACACATATTGGCACTCGGACGTGGCGGCCCACTCCGCTTGTCTGGACAAGTTAAGAGGTGATATGATCAGCCCATACCAGCTGAGATTACCTCATCTTAAACCTCGCCATGGATGGTGGATCTGTACCACTTTCGATGATGGCAGCTTGTGTGATATATTGGTTGCCGCATGGAAGCACTCTGGAACGAGCTATATCATAGCACCCATCCCTTTTCGCTCTTCTGCGCCTATCCAATGCACGGCTTTGCCGGAGAAGGATACGTGGAGCAGTTCACCGAGATTTGCCAGCAGCACTCCCACGTCATCCCTGATGAGAGCTACACTCTCCTTGCCAGCCCGGATGAGCGCCTGCGTGCCATTACCCTGTTGCAACAGAAGGCCACCTCGCTCCAAGCCGAGATTGCGGAACGGAAGGTGGCGGAGGAACGACTGCGGATTTCTGAAACCCGGTACCGCCGTCTCTTTGAAGCATCCACCGACGGAATACTGATGATCGATCCTCTCACATCCACCATTACCGACGCCAATCCCGTCATGACGGAATTGTTGGGCTACACGCACGAGCAGTTACTAGGTCAGGAGCTCTGGCACATCGGTCTATTTGGGGACCGGCAAGCTACGCTCTCGGTCTTGCGGGAGTTGCAGGAGAAACGTTTTCTCCGGTACGAGACGTTGCCGCTGCACACCAAAGATGGGCAGCCTTGCCACGTCGAGTTTGTGAGCACCCTTTTCCGGGCCAACGGCCACGAAGTGATCCAATGTAACCTGCGCGACATCACTGATCGTAAGCGGGCGGAAGCAGCATTGCGAGCCAGTGAAGAGCGCTTCCGCACACTGGCCAACCAGGCCCCGATCATGATCTGGCAGTCCGACACCACGGGTGTGTGCATCTATGTCAATACCACCTGGTGCCGTTTCACCGGTCTCTCGGAGGAGGAGAGCCTGGGAGCCGGGCGGACGAGTGCGATCCATCCAGAGGACCGAGACGCGGCCTCCACCCTCTGGATGCAGGTCTTCGCAACCCGCACCTCCTATCAGACCCAGTTTCGTTTACAGAGAACGGGCTTGAAAGCCCCCGTCTTTCAAGCGGGGGATGAAAAGCCCTACCTTCTGGGGCGTGATGGGTGTGGGGCAAAAACCACTTGACAGCCAGTGGACATAGTGGTACAATGTCCACTATGGATAACACACAACTCAACCCACATATTCGGGTGACACCAGAAACCCGCAAGGATCTCAAGATGATTGCGGCTCACACAGGCGAAACCATGCTCCAAGTGGTGGCAAGGCTGGCAAAGCAGGAATTAGAGCGTTTGAAAGGACAAAAGAAACACTAATGCTCATCTACGAGTACAAGTTAGACGGAAACAAGCAGCAATATGCGGCCATTGATGAAGCTATTCGCGTGGTGCAGTTCATCCGCAACAAGTGCCTACGCTTGTGGATGGATACCCGTGGCATCAACAAAAATGATTTGCAGTGCTACTGTGCCGTCCTTGCTAAAGAGTACTCGTTTGCCCGTACACTCAATTCTCAAGCTCGTCAAGCCAGTGCTGACCGTGCCTGGGCTGCCATCTCGCGCTTCTATGAGAATTGCCTCAATCACAAGCCGGGCAAGAAGGGCTACCCCAAGTTTCAGCATGATAACCGCTCGGTTGAGTACAAAACCACCGGATGGAAGTTAGATCCCGATGGACGCCACATCACATTCATTGACGGTTGTGGCATCGGGAGCTTGCGCTTAGTGGGCAATCCCAAGCAGCACATTGAAACTTTCCCTCTCAAGCAAATCAAACGCGTTCGCATCCTGCGCCGCGCCGATGGGTATTATGTGCAGTTCGGTGTTCAGGCCGAACGCCAGATTGAGCACACCTCCACTGGCAGCGTGGTGGGCATTGATATGGGACTCAAAGTTTTCTATACTGACTCCAACGGAAACACCGTTGCGAACCCACGTCACTACCGCAAAGCCGAAAAGAAGCTCAAACGCTTGCACCGTGAGGTGTCACGCAAGCAGAAGAAGAGCAAGAACCGCAAGAAAGCCAGACAACGCCTGGCCAAAGCCTATCTGAAAGTGCAACGGCAGCGTGAAGATTTTGCCCGCAAAACGGCAAGCACGCTCGTCTCGTCTCACGACCTGATTGCCTATGAACACCTTCAGATCCGCAATATGGTCAAGAACCATAAACTTGCCAAGAGTATCCATGATGCGGCATGGGGACAATTCCTCTCTCTCGTGAAAGCCTACGGCATCATGCATAATGTGCCCGTCATTGCCGTGCCACCACACTACACCAGTCAGGACTGTTCGCGGTGTGGAGAGCGGGTCAAGAAAACGCTCTCCACACGAACTCATGTCTGTCCCAAGTGTGGGCTGGTGATGGATCGAGACGAGAACGGGGCGGTCAACATCTTGGCAAAAGCTTTGAACGAGGGTACCCTGGGGCACAGGGAAACCCATGAGCGCGCCTCATGAAACGCTTGGGGAGAGATGACCTCTACTGCTTTGCCAGAGATGACAAAGTGGCAAGCCATCTCGCGGAACCAAGAACCCCCGTCCATTTCTGGCGGGGAGTGTCAGGTCGCGCTGATGGGGTCTACCGGTATGTGCTCGTCTATGGAACCGCCTGTTGTGATCCAGAGGGTGCTTTTACGGGCTACATTGGCACGATCCTGGATATCACCGAACAAAAAGAACTGGAACAGCAACGCGAAGCCTTTGTCAGTATGGTCACCCATGAATTAAAAACACCGCTGACCGCTCTGCAAGGCAACATCCAACTCGCCCAGCGTCGGCTCACCCGGTTCCTCAGCCAGGCCGAACAGCTTCCACCAGAGCAGCAGCACATGCTGGAAGAGGTGCTGACCACGCTCGGTCGCAGTCAACAACAAGTGCGGGTCCAGAACCGTCTGATCAATGATTTGCTGGATATGTCACGCATCCAAGAAGACAAATTGGAGTTGTGCCCGGCCCCCTGTGATCTGGTCGGGCTCGTGTATGAAACCGTCCAAGATTATCAGGCAGCCCATCCCTCCCGTCTGATCACGCTGGAACTGCCAGAACAAGATCCACTTCAGGTTGCTGCGGATCGTGATCGCCTTCAGCAAGTCCTCAGTAATTATCTGACCAATGCCTTGAAATTTTCACCCAACACCGAACCGGTGCATGTGGGACTGATCTTGGAGGCAGGGTCCATTCGGGTTTGGGTGCAGGATCATGGACCGGGCTTATCCCGTGAGCAGCAACAGCACATCTGGGAACGGTTTTACCAAGCACCCCAGACTCCTGTCCAGAGCGAGTCGAAGGCGGGTCTAGGCCTAGGCCTCTATATTTGCCAGCAACTGATTAGCAGACAGCAGGGGCAGGTCGGCATCGAGAGCATCCCAGGGGGAGGAGCTACCTTCTGGTTCACACTTCCCCTGCTCTCCTCTCCATCACCCCTTCCAGAAGCAAAACGGCAGGAGCGAGGTCGGTGAAGGCTGCTGTGCGGGAGCTGCTGCTGGCTGGGTGTAAATTGCATAATCGTCACGAGTGCCAACCTCCAAGGAGCGAGAGCAGGCCGCCCATCTTTGGGGAACAGAGCAGCGAACCCCAGGGGTACTGCCAATTGGCAGTACCCCTGGGGTTGGTGGAGAGCGTATCATCCAGAATAGCAGATGTGCCTGAACTTTCCTTCACATCTTCAGGAAAAAATGCTCATGTTCTCTTCTCCTGCCTTGGCAAGTGATAATTTTTCCCCTCCCAATGGACCTTGCCAGGTTTATCAGGATCGTACCAGATGAAAGTAAACTCATTTATCTCTGGATCCAGCAGATAAGCTTCCCAGACGTCCGGCGAGACTTCTTCTAAAGGCACATCATACGTCCGAATCCATTTCCCATCATGGTTAATACCTGCATGGGCTATTCCAGGCCTATTCACCCGAAGACGTACCGGCCGATGGCTTTCGGCTTCCTTAAGCGGATGCTCAAAAGTCCAGATCTGAGCTTGCTCCCATTCGTGTTGCGCTGCAGTTCTAGCACCCTCAGCCACCTGTAGGGCCGCCTGCTCAGCCAGTTGTCTGACTTGCTGGGTCGCAGCCTCCGTCGCCTGTTGTGTTGCCTGCCGAGCGAGTTGTTTGACTTGCTCAGTCGCGGCATCGGTCGCCCGTAGGGCCGCCTGCTCAGCGAGTTGTCTGACTTGCTCAGTCGCAGCCTCCATCGCCCGTAGTGTTACATGCTCAGCCAGTTGTTTGACTTGCTCAGTCGCAGCATCGGTCGCCCGTAGGGCCGCCTGCTCAGCCAATTGTTTGACTTGCTCAGTCGCAGCATCGGTCGCCTGTAGTGTTGCATGCAGAGCCAGTTGTTTGACTTGCTCAGTCGCCTGTTGTGCTGCATACTCAGTGAGTTGTTTGACTTGCTCAGTCGCAGCATCGATCGCCCGTAGTGTTACATGCTCAGCGAGTTGTTTGACTTGCTCGGTCGCAGCCTCAGTCTCCTGTAGGGTTGCCTGCTCAGTGAGTTGTTTGACTTGCTCGGTCGCAGCCTCGATCGCCCGTAGGGCCGCCTGCTCAGCGAGTTGTTTGACTTGCTCAGTTGCAGCATCAGTCGCCCGTAGTGTTGCCTGCTCAGCGAGTTGTTTGACTTGCTGGGTCGCCTGTAGTGTTGCCTGCTCAGCGAGTTGTTTGACTTGCTGCGTGGCAGCCTCAGTCGCCTGTAGTGTTGCATACTCAGTGAGTTGTCTGACTTGCTGCGTCGCAGCCTCAGTCGCCTGTAATGTTGCATGCCGAGCGAGTTGTTTTGCTTGCTGGGTCGCAGCCTCAGTTCCATTCACTTCCATTTGATAGAAGGAGAACGGAATGCGGAGGAGGTTTATGTAGGCATTCAGTGCCGTATTCATCAACCTCACGAAACTATCTTGCTGACGCGGAATCAGATCCCATTGTATTTCGTTGCTTCGCTTGTCTATCATTGTTTTTTTCCTTGTCTCTTCCGCAGTCGCAGACACGACTGCACTATCTACTTCACGCGGTAATGATCCAGAGATTTTGTGCTCAATTCACCTGTTGCGATCTTCGCTAATGCGAACGTAGAGTTGGAAATCCACGCGGAACCTCCAGGATCGCAGCATCAAGAAAAGAAAGGGGATGAACTGATACTTTGACTAAACATCACTTCTAGCATGATGTGGTTCGGTCTCATGTGGCTGGGTGTCTCTATCACTTCCATCTGATCATGTCTGGGAGATCCCTACAGGGTCTACACGTATACACTTCAAAAAAAGATACACAATGTAACTACTCAGGTACCCTTTTCAAGCCACCTTCAGAGCCAGAAGAGCTAAGGACGATGATAACGAGGATACCTCATGATCGAGCCTGGGAACGGTCTTCACTATGACAGCTACCTGGGGTCACCATATCAAACGGAGAAAAACATAGAGGCTGTGTGTTCTCCTCTTCCCCAGGCAAATTCGGGACAAGAGAGGTTTTTCTCAGTAGGCCAATTAGTTCTTTCGAGGAAAGAACTACTGATCTCGGCAGGGACAAGTAAAGACGTGGTAGAATAGGAGATATGGGAGCACCAAAGAAAGCCGAAAGCGCGTCGAGTTGGGCAATGTCTGTTGCACCGATTTGGATGACCTGCAGAGGCAACTCCTTCGAGCCAAGGAGCGCTTGCGGCACAAACGGGAGATCATTGGCAGTTGCTGGCGCGAATGCGGTTACCTAGATTGTACTAAAGTATCGTACTGTTGGCGACGAGCAAGGCGAATCGCGTGAGGATACGATGTTTTACGGCAGAGGGGAGGAGATTCGAGGTGTATCAATTGCTCTTGTAGCCGGGGGTAAAAACGATGGATATTTGTTACGGGATCTGAGGAAACGAAAGGTGAAGCATATGCAAGAACAGGTGAAGCGGCAGCATATTCCTGTCAAGGTCTACCGAACGGGCGAGCGTTTGATGATCGCAGCTCCGATGGCTGGACTGGAACCCGAGAACATTGTGGTCGAAGTCACCGACGACGGTCGCCTCATTCTCCATGGAGACCAGCGCAGCATGCTGAAGGAGGTCAAGGAATTGCTGCTCGATGAATGGAGCGTAGGAGTCTATCACCGCGAACTCGCATTACCAGCCGCAGTCAATGCGGTGTGTGCCAACGTCACCTATGGCAATGGCGTGCTGACAGTGGCCTTGCCCATCAGCGACCAGACGCGCCCTGCGCGACTGACGCTCGATCGGGTTGCTCCTACCCACGGGGAGCGCAAAGGCAATGCGGGCCACCCCCCCACCTGCGTTCAAACATGACCGCACGAGGACTTTCCGCCCTCTTTGGAAACGTGCTTCTCGTGCTGAAACACGAACTACTCTGCATACGTTCCGAAAAGAGGAGGAGAAGCCCTCAATGCTCATCCTCCAAAGGGCATGACCTCTCGGTTGACGGTGGAGCAGAAGGCCCAGATTCTCCAATTGTTAGCCAAGGGAGCTGAAGCCTATGGCTCAAGAGATCAAGGAGCTCCTCAAGGCCGGAGCCGCTCAACGGCTGCATTTGGAACAGTTATCTGGGTATGCCCCTGATCTCAATCCCCATAGGGAGCGTCATTTGCCATACGTGCCAAGGTCTGTAGCCATAAAAATCCGCTCGGAGTCACTGAGGAACTCTGCATTTTCTTCTTCTCTCCTACTTATGTGATACAGGTATTCTAGCACATCTATATTTGTCTGCAAGAAACGCTTTCCCTGCTCAGTTATCGTAGCATCTAGCACATCTATATTTGTCTGCAAGAAACGCTTTCCCTGCTCAGTTATCGTAGCATGGTGCAAAAATCTCACGCTCACCCTATGCTCATCGGTTGCTTGACACGTCTATCGACTTCGTTTACAATCAAGCGCAACCGATACATAAGATAGAGAAGGTTGGTACTGTGGAGTTAGAAGTTAAAAGTAAGGCTGGTCATAGGGAACGGCTCAAAGCTCACTTCATCGCTGGAGATGACGGAGCATATACTGACGAGAAGTTGCTTGAACTCCTGCTGACCTATGCCATTCCACAAAGAGATGTCCAACCTCTCACAAAAAAGCTTCTTGCCACGTTTGGCAGCCTCTCTGCTGTTCTGTCTGCTGATATTGCTACGCTGTGTAAGCAAGAAGGTATAAAAGAGCATTCCGCAGTACTGCTTAAGCTTACTGATTGGATACGCAAACATGGAGAACAGACCGCAGTGGAGCAAGCGCAAAGAGATACCCTCACGACGCCTACGCTCTTTCCAGAGGTTGTTCCTGAGGACTCTCGCGTTCAAAAAGTGGGTGCTCCGACAGCAGGTAGTCTCCCTATTTTGTGTTGATAGGGGCAGGAAGGACGACGGTAGTCAACAGTTCTTTGCTCGTGCGATCTGCCAGCATCGTCAGGGACTCGAGAATGGTTTCTTGCGAGTGATGGCACCCGTGAAAGACGGTTCCTTTTGTTTCGGCATACGTCTTTTGCACGTTTTCCATTGGTAGTGCTGCACTCCTTTGTCCGTTCGACCGAATTTGTGCATATTCTGATGACCAACTTGTGCGTAGTCTGGGCACGCTGCCTTCATCATACATCAACAGGAAGAAGGGAGACTACCAGAAAACTAA
>WNGG01004404.1_pt1 | contig 28331 bp, 28 predicted proteins | sample 5400661 | NCBI WGS metagenome assembly WNGG01 (sample SAMN13153372, study PRJNA577476) | soil metagenome | isolation source: 100 cm soil or saprolite under Garry oak tree replicate 1 | place: USA:California | collected 2016-06-15
ATCCGCGCGCACGGAACCGGCTGAACAGGTCCTTCGCGATGACGAGGGACCACATGTACGTGTAATAGATCGCCGAGTATCCGTTCAGGTGGCCGAAGTTGCATTGGAAGTACGTCCCTTCGAAATGGGGGATGAGCGGGAACCGGGAATGGGCCTCCCGCAGCACCGCGGTCGTGTCGATCCCCGCGGCGTCCCGCGTGTAGTACAGGAGCGATAACGTCGCGTACAGCAGCTGTCGCTGGACCTCGTACGCTCGTCCGAACGCTTCGGCGCGCCGCATCTGGGCGATGAGCTCCGCGGGCACGGGCTCGCCCGTCTCGTGATGGCGGGCGAACGTCTGCAGGACCTCGGGGTCGCGGACCCATTCCTCCAACATTTGCGACGGCGCCTCGACGAAGTCCCATTCGACGCCGCCCATCGCGTTTCGTCCCCACCGGACCCCGCCGGACAGGAGGCTGTGCAGGAGGTGGCCGAACTCGTGGAAGAACGTCTCCACCTCGGAGAAGTCCATCAGGGCGGGTCCGTGGCCCGCGTCCGGCTCGGGGAAGTTGCACATGAGCGCCGCCTGCGGGAGCCGATGCCCGGCCGTCCCGATGACGAGCACCGCGGCGGCCGCGTGCGTGTACTTGTCCTTCCGTGGGTGGAGGTCCAGATAGAATCGACCGAGACGCCGGCGGCCACGGTAGAGGTCGTACACCTCCACGGACGGATGCCACACCGGGGTCCCCGAAACCCGGCGATACCGGACCCCGAACATCCGGCTCGTGATCGAGAACAACCCATCCCGGACCCTTCGGAACTCGAAATAGGGACGGAGTAACTTCGCGTCGAAGGCGTAGGATTCGGCGCGAACGACTTCCGTGTAGTAGTTCAGGTCCCACCGCTCGAGCGCGTTCGCCCGCGGGACATCCTCTCTCTTCCGGGCGAGCAGTTCCTCATAGTCGTCCCCCGCGCGCGGTTCGGCGACGCCCGCGACCTTCGACACGAACGCCTGCGCCGCCTCCGCGGTCCCGATCATCTTGTCCGCCGTGATGTATGCCGCGAAGTGTTCGTAGTCCAGGAGGTGCGCGAGCTCGTCTCGCTTTCCGATCAACCGCGCGAGGATGTCCAGGTTCGCGGGATGCGCCCGGTTCAGGTACTCCTTCATCAGGTCATGCCGGACAGATTCCTTGCGGGCGTAGCGAAACACGGGGACGGAGTCCGGATAGTTCGTCGTAATCGCAACCTTCCCGTCGTCTCCGGGCGGGTGCGCCTTCACGAAATCCTCGGGGAGGCCCTCGAGGTCGGCCGGTGCGACGCGAATCGAGCGGACGTCCTCGCGGATGTTCTTGTCGAACTCTTGTCCGATCGCCGTGATTTCGTCCCGCAACGCCTTCACGCGGGCCCGGGTCGCGTCGTCGCGGTCGACGCCGGCCAAATGGAAATCTCGGAGGTTCTTCATCACCGCGTAGCGGGTGGCCTCCGGCTGGCGCGACACGTCGAGCGCCGCAAGGGCGTCGAACAGGTCGCGGTTCAGGTTGAGCTCCGTGGCGAAGCGATCCGCCGCCTGAAAGGCTTCGTCTCCCGCTTGGCGCATGGAAGCCTCGGGATGGACGTCGAAGAGGAACTTCGGCTGGGACAGGAGTTCCTCGAGGCGACGGGACAATTCGTCAAACGGAATCAGGGTGTTCTCAATCGTCCTTCGGTCCGAGACCTCGATGATCTTGCGAACGAGGGAGCGGCACGTCGAGAGGTCCTTCTGGAACAAGCGGGTGAACTCCGCAGGCGTCTTCGCGAACAGCAACTTCGGCGAAGAGAGTCGAGCCGCTTCCGCGGGCGATTCCGACACAGGTCACACCTCGAGGGCAATCGCGCACATGGGGCTTTGAACCTTCGCGGTCGGACCGTTCTCGAGCGGCGAGTCGAATCGATGCGGGCGCGAACGTTTTTCCCGGAAGACCCCGATGGGCCGCGCGATGGCCGATGCGGTCGTGCGGGCGCGCGACCTGTGGAAGAGCTACGACGGTCGCGCGGACGTCCTCTGCGGCGTGGACCTCGACGTGGCGGCCTCGGAGGCGGTCCTCGTCTTCGGACCGAACGGCAGCGGGAAGACCACCCTCCTCTCGCTCCTCGGCGGCCTCGACGTGCCGAGCCGCGGGTCCGTGGCGATCGGCGGGAAGGAGATCTCTCGTCTGAAGGAATCCGCCCTCGCGAAGATCCGCCTCCATGAGGTCGGGTTCGTGTTCCAGACCCACAATCTCATCGACGATCTGACGGTCGAGGAGAACGTCGCGTTGCCGCTTCGACTCGCTCGGAGTCCGGACGACGACCGCGTGGCCGACCTGCTCGCCGCATTCCAACTCGCGCGACTCGCCACTCGTCGGCCCAAGGAGATCTCCGTCGGGGAAGCGCAGCGCGTCGCCGTCGCGCGGGCTCTCGCGAACGGCCCGAAGGTGATCCTCGCGGACGAGCCGACGGCCGCGCTCGATGCGAAAGGGACGACCGCCGTACTCGCCGCGTTCGAACTCGCGCGGACGTCGTATCACGCGGCCCTCATCGTCGCGACGCACGATGGCGACGTCAAAGGATTCGGGGCGGCGTCGTATCGATTGGACGCCGGAACGTTGACGCGGGTCCCATGAGACAAAGTCTTTATCACGTCCGGAGAGTTGCGAAGCCGGATCGGGCCCCATGGACCTGACTCGCAATCGAATGACGCGGGCCGTGGGCAAGGCACGCGATGTCCTCGTCGCGAACGCGGCGCGAGGCCTCGACCAGGTGAAAACGCCGCTCTACCGAAACGCGTTCTATCTCATGCTGGCCTACGTCGTCGGCCTGGCGCTCGGACTCCTCTTCTGGGTCGTCGCGTACCGATTCTATTCGTCCAACGACGCGGGCTTCGCGATCGCGATGGTCAGCACTCTAACGTTGCTTGCCGGGGTGGCGACCCTCGGGATGCCAATCGCGCTCATCCGCTTCCTGCCGGAAAGCGACGACCCGACGGCGCTCACGAACTCCGTCCTGACCGTGTCCGGCGCGATCGTGCTCGTCTTGAGCTTCGTATTCATCATCGGCCTGCCGGTCTGGGCCCCGGGCCTCGTCGTCCAGTTCTGGCGGCCCGAATACGTGCCGATCGTCGTGCTGACCGCGATGGCCTACACGTTCGGCCCGATCCTCGATCAGACGGCCATCGCGGTCCGAAGGGCCGACCTGTACTTCTGGCGCATCGTGATCTTCTCGGTCTCGAAGATCCCGTTGCCGGTCGTCTTCGCCTTGCTGCTCGGGCAGGCGCTGATCCGGATCCGCGTCCTGGGGATCTACGTGTCCTGGTCGCTCGCCTTCGGGGTGAGCGTCCTCGTCGCGGCGTTCATCTTCCTCCCTCGCGTAATCCCGGGATACCGGCCGCGGCCCCGGTACAGTCGGACACGCCTGCGCCCGATGTTCGGCTTCAGCATCGGGAACTGGGTCGCCGGGGTCATCGGCAGCGCCGGGAGCCTGCTCTTGCCGCTCGTCATCATCAACACGCTCCGGCCGGTCAGCGCCGGAGGGGCCGTCATCACCTCCTCCGACAGCACCGCGGTCTACTATGCCGCGACGCTCGTCGCGGGCAGCCTCTCCGCGATCCCCGCCGCCACGATGACGTCCCTCTATGCAGAAGCGTCCCAGAGGAACGCCTCGAGGCGTCGCGATGAACGCCGGGCCATCGGGCTCTCCCTTGCCCTCCTCGTCCCCGGAATCCTGGCGCTGTGGTTCCTCGCCGACACGCTTCTCCGGATCCTGTTCGACCTCCGACCGGAACTCGCGGACCTCGGTACGCCCGCGCTCCAGATCCTGGGCCTCGCATCGATCCCGATCTTCCTGAACACGATCTTCGGCACCCGCGTGCGAATCCGGAAGCAAGTGAGGCCGTCGATCATCTCCGCCGCGATCCTGACCGCGACCACGCTGATCCTCGGATACCTGTTCCTCACCTGGTACAGCCTGCCCGGCCTCGCATGGGCGGTCGTCCTCGGGAACGCGGCCGCGACTCCGTATCTGTTCTTCGCCGCGGGCAAACCGATCGAGGAAGAAGCGATCGAACCGGCGCCGATCGTGCCGTGAGGGGAGACCTTGGCGACCGCCACCGCCCATCCGACGCCCGCAATGCCCGCCTCGCGTTGGCCGTATCTCGTCGCGTACCTCGCGGCAGTGATTGCCGCTGAGGTGCTCATCGCGATCCCCGCCGAGTCGAATAAGTTGGAACGGCCTTTCCAGTCGATTGGTCTTTCGATCCACATCCTCCTCGTGTTCACGCTGATGTTCCTCTCCGTCGTGATCCAGCCCAAGGACGCGACGCTCGCCCCGCTCCTCGTGGCGGCGAGTCTGGCCTCCCTCGTGCGCGTCTTCTCGCTCGCGGTCCCGCGGTACAACTTCCTCGGGCTCGGACCGACCGGTGACTTCCCAGATCCGGTCACGAACCCGCTGAACACCATCCCGTGGCTCGCGCTCGTCAGCGTGCCCCTCCTCGTCTCCGTCGCGGCCGTCGCGTATGTGCAACGATTGCGGCCGCGAGATCTTGGTCTGGCCCTACATCGATGGCCCGAACTCGCACAGCAGACCGCCATCGCGCTGACCGGGATTCCCCTCGGATTTCTGGAGTTTTTCATCCTGCGGCCGGATGCATGGATCGAGCAGTTGACACTCGGCTCCCTGCTCCTCGGAGGCGTCGTGATCTTCTTCGCCACCGGTTTCTCGGAGGAGCTCATCTTCCGCGCGATCCTGTTGAAACGAGCGGTCGAGGGCCTCGGAAGGCGCGGCGGCCTCCTCTACGTCACCGCGATCTTCGCGTCCCTCCACATCTTCTTCCTGAGCGGAGTCGACCTCGTCTTCGTGTTCGCGGTCGGGCTATTCTACGGGTTCATCGTCCTCAGGACCCGGAACCTGTGGGGCGTGATCCTGAGTCACAGCCTCGGGAACGTCATCTTGTATCTCGTTGCGCCGTTCCTTGGGCGCTAGTTCACCGCTTGTCGAGATCCCGCCAAGAAAGGAGAGGGAACGGAGGAGACCATTCCTACATCGCGTGCGGGCCTGTGAACTGCTCGGAACTGGGCGACCATCCCGGCGCCCATCGACGTAGACCGGTCTCATGTTGCCCGATAGGTCCGGCTCTGCGGGCTGACGATTCGGCCGACCCAATACGAGACGAAGGGGAGGTACCAGATGTAGAGCCGGGCCGGGACCCCGAAGAGGGTCCACTCCCAGAACTGTGGCGCGATCGCTACGATTGTCACGGCCGAGAGGATCGCCATCCGATTTCTCCCGTTCCGGAAGATTCGGGCCAACTCAGGCGCGACGAGGTTCTTCTCTTCCAGGCTGATGACGTGCGCGAACGCCGCCAGGATGACCATGATCCCCGTGAGGTCGAGGGTGAACAACGTGGACGCGTACGCCCCGATCGCGGACGCCTCCGCCGGGTTCAACGCGGGGTTGGCGAGCTCGACGCTGTTCAGCAGGTACGGAACGAGGGCCACGAGCAGGAGCAGGCCGACGTTCAGGAAGGTGACGGCCCTCGTGTCCGCGGGCAGGACGGACATGTATGTCGTGTAGATGATCCACGCCGTGATGAGGACCAAGAAGGTGAAGCCGAAGGCGAAGATATGGCTGTTAATCTCGACTTGCGTCGTCGGGGAACTCGCGATGAGTCCGATCGCCCCAACCGACAAGGATAGACCGAATACCAGATCGGCCAACGTCTCGATGCGTGGACGGGGACGCCGTTCACCGAGCAGCGAGGGGATCGACATGCCCGGTCTCCTTCATCGGGGCCGGACTCCGTCCAAGAAATCTCGGACGACTTCAATGTAATGGGCCCGTTCTTCCCACATTGCCAAGTGGGCGCTCTTCTCGAAGCGCACGAGCTTGGAGCCGCGGATGCCGCGATGAATGCTCTCGGCCACCCGCGGCGTCACCTCGTCGTAGCGGCCCACGGTCACGAGGGTGGGGACCTTGATTCGGGGGAGCTGGTCCGTCACATCCCAATCCTTGATCGTGCCGACGATCGTGAACTCGTTCGGTCCGTTCATCGTGAAGTACACCGGTTGGCTGGCGTGCTCAAGCGTGTAGGTGAGTTCGCGGGGCCACACCGGGAGGCGGCACAGGTACTTCCGATAGAACACGTCGACCGCCGCGAGATACTCGGGGTTCTGGTAGTCCTCGGTCGCCTCGTACTTCGCAATCGCGGCGCGGGTCTTTGGCGGGAGACGGTTCACCAGTCGCCTCATCTCGCGGACCGTCAAGGGAATGCTCGCCAAGCCTCCCGTGATGACGAGGCTCCTCAGGTTCCGCTGGTGCTTCAACGCCGTCGCGATCGCGAGGGCGCCGCCGTAGCTCGAGCCCATGAGGTGGACTTTTCCGAGCCGGAGCGCCTTTCGCAGGCCTTCGACCTCCTCGACGTTGTGCGCGATGGTATAGAGGTCCGTCCCCTGCGGACGCTCGGATTTCCCGCAACCGAGTTGGTCCAGCATCACGACCCGATACCCGAATTGGGCGAGGTCCTCGAGCGACAGAAGATAGTCATGCGACATCCCCGGTCCGCCATGAAGGCAGAGCACGGTCCCTTTTGTGGGCGCTCCATAGCTGCGATAGAAGAGCTTGAAGCCGAGAATCTTGACGTAGCCCTCGATCGGTTCCATGCGACTCGCTCGCGGGAGTACGCGGTCGCAGATGGTCTTTTTGGGATGAACGACCTCGCGTTCACCGACGCCACGATTACGGTCGAACAGCCTGCGGGGACGACCGTCCTCACGGTCTCGTGCACGTTCAGCTCGCCCACCTCGAACGGTGACGTTCCCGGGTCCCACGTGAGCTGCACGAGCAGCTAGTCGAGGCTGAAGCGCGCGTCGGGACGCCCCGGCGCGCGTATCTCCCTTTTGCATCGCAGGGGCAATAGCGCGATCACGAGGGCAGCGCCATCGCTTCGTGGGATAATCTCAGCCAAGCGTCCTTTCGTCGGTTTCGTTCGGGCAACCGCAGCCGTTACCGTGATGAATCCCTTCCGAAAAGAGTGCTCGAGTGCGGCCCGACGGGGGTGTTGCATCGCGTTGAGCACACGCAACTCCGGTCGCCTCAGTCGTGGGTCCTTCCTAGCGGGTCGCGGTCCAGAGCATCGCACTGAGGCCAATGGCTTCGAGCACGCCGATCCCGAAGAGATACGGGTCGAGGGCGCTGGGGACCAGGGACATCATCGTGACGAACGCGTAGACGACCAGCACGTTCTGGGCAAGGAAGGCCAATGCCACCAGGAGGAGCACGAAGCTGAAGGGGGCTTTCGTCCGTGAATAGACGCCTCGGTAGACGACCAGCATCAATGCGGCGAGCACGATATTCAGTGCCCCGACAAGAATACTGACGGACATCAGGACGCCCATGCGCTCACTCCCCGGTTTCGTTCAGCGAGGGCACCGACCTGTTGCACAATCCCACCCGAATCACCTTCGCGAGGAGGACATCTTGTTGCGGATCTCCTCAAAGATCGCGTAGTTGGCCTCGAGGTAGGCCGAGAGAAAGTAGGGCGAGCCATAGGCGTCGCCGACAGGCCTCGCGAGCATTCCATTCTTTCGAAGCAGGTCGAGGTGGTGGCGAATCGTTCGATAGTCGATTTCCAGAGCTTCGCTGAGTTGGTTCGCGTTGTACGGTCGTTCATGCAATGCCTCGATGATGCGAGCCCGATTCAGACCGCCTCGGGTGCCGGCGATGAGATACCACGCAGTCCCGCGCTCACGGTGGTCGGTCGCGTGAAGGAGGTCGATGGAATAAAGAACGTGTCGTCCGTGCGCACCGCGAGTCCAAAAGAACGAGGAGGGATGGGCGCCCCCAGCCCCGTTCCCGATTGGCGTTGGATCCTAGAACTGAATCGGACACAGGAAGTCGTTCTCGGGAACTCGGGTGACCGAGACGTCCCCGGCGGACTGCGCCGCGAGGACCGCCGCCTCCGACGTGAGCGGATACGGAGCGACGTTCCACGTCACCGAGTGAAACGCCCAGTGGCCTCCGTGGTATCCGGGCGCACCCGGCGCTACCGCGACGACGCCGAAGATCTCCTGCCCCATCACGACGTAGAAGTTGTCTCGGCCCTCGTTCGGGAACGCCGCGGGCGGCACGACCGTGCGCACGACGGCCCCGTTGTAGTAGCAACAGATGTCCGGGAAGACAAATCCCGGACGGGCCGCCTGCGCCGAAGGTACCATGGCGACGACGCTCACCAAGACGAACGCGAAGATGCCTGCGAGCTTGAGCAACATGTTTTTCCCCGAAGCGTTGAGCGAACGGATCGGCCATCCTGATTTGCCAGAATTCGACCCGAGTTCGACCATATTTTTGCAAGCCCGATTATGTGAAACGAAAAGGGACAAATCGAGCCACCTTTGCATCTTCCGGCCAACGCTGGGCTGAAAATCGGCCTTCTTGCCGTCCCTTTGGAAACCTACTATGTAGCTACTTCGCCAGACGCATGTGACACCGAGATCTTCGGGCTTCCATGGAATCCGACAAGGATTCGCACAGGAGAAAAACCACATGCTAGGCACATACGGACTCGGCGTCCCGGCAACCCGGGCACAGAGGCAGAACCACACGGATCTCGAGCGCTACCTTGGCTGGGAGTACGGCGGGCGATTGCACGTCGAAACGCTCCTCGCCGAGGCCGCGCGGGTGTCAAGGAAGGCGCGAACGACAGGTCGGAGCCGGCTCGCGGAAGGCATCCGGGCGTTCATCGCGGCAGTGCGCTCGATTGCCGCAGGCCGCCGCTCCAAGACGTCGACCTCCGAGGTGTGACCACGGCCGTGTCGGCGTACGCATCGTACCACCCCCTCTTCGGGTTCGCGGCTCCGGCCCCACCGATCCCGCGGAGGGGACCCTCGGGACTCGCGATCTTGCGGCACCTGGCCCGGGCGGCGGCGACGTGGATGTTCCCAATCCGTGCGCCGAGGGGGATGACCTCCCTCGATCCCGCCCAAAGAGCCGGAGCCGCCGCGCCGACAAGGGGCGCGTTCCAAGTACCCGAACCCTCGGAGGTGTGACATGCTCTTTGCCATCTTGGTCGTCGCCGCGTACCTCGTCCGCTTCGCGGCCCAGTGGGTCCGGATCGCGTAGTCGGTCCCGGACCTCTTTTCCTTTTTCGTTTCGCTTTTTCGGATCCTAGACTGAGGAAGGAGAGTCGGAGGGGCATCCGTCGCGAGACTTGTCCTCGGAAGCGAGGGCATTCCCGAACGGGAAGTCGGACCACGCCACAACATCTAAGCGGCGGAATGACCCTTCCGCGACGGGGGAGCAACGTGCCGACTGTCGAGGATTGGTTCAGACCGAAACTCACTATGGAGTACGTGAAGCAGTATCTCAAGACGAAGGATCCGGACCTGTGGCCCGCGATCATTGATTACTTCCTCGGTGAGCTGTTGTTGCTCCGCTCGGATGCGGAAGCTCAAAGAGTCAATCCCGCCAAGCGGAAGAAAGAGGAAGCTCGGATGAAAGAATCGAAGAAGGAATCTAAGAAGTAGACTCGGAAGCCACCGCAAGCCTCAACTCGGTCTCCAGCCGCCGCTCGACCTTCGGTTTCAGTTCGAGGCGGGCTTTCATCCCGTGCTCTCGGAGGAACAGATCGGCTTGTCGGGAGTGCTTCGCGGCGGCCTCCGTTTCACCCATTACGGCAAGAGCGACTCCATACAATGTGTGGACCGCGTGCACGAGTGGCCACTCCTTCGTGGCCGGTGCCTCCGTCTGCCGAAGGGCTTCCGCGAAGGCGGAGTGGCACGCCGCTTCGTCGTGCCGAAGAAGAGCGTCGACACCGTCGAGAACATGGACCAAAGCGAACCGGGCCTCGACTCCGCGGGCCATGCCCGGCTCCCGGAGCGAGGCCGTGACGGATCGAAAGCCTTCGAAATCCCCCTCGAGGAGGCAACACTCCGCGACCATCGAGAGAGACTCCACCGCTAAGCCCTCGTGTCCCAATGACGCAAAATCCGTCGCGGATTGTTCGAACAGGGCGTGCGCGTCTTCGAACCGCTCCCGGAAATAGGCCACGAAGCCAAGGCCATATCGCGCTGCGACCATGGTATCCGGGTCGTATATTTTGCGGCCGAGGGCGAGGGCTTCGGCGAAGTACGCCTCTGCCCGCGTGGTATCGGCGAGCAACTCGAGGCAATAGTAGCCCTTCAGCATCACGAACCCGCGGTACATGTGGGGATCTTGTAACGCCTTGGGGAGACCATCGATCGCTGCCACGTGCAGACCTGCTTTTTCGGCATCCCCGATCCGGTATGCGTACAGGTGGGCCATCGCCTTGTGGACCATACCGCGCAGTAGGTCGTCTCCAATCAGGTCGCAGAGCGCCAAAGCCATTTGCAAGTGCTTCTCCGCCGCGGGGACATCGCCCGCGGGAGATTGAAATTCGTTGCCTCCGAGCTCCAAGAGTACCTCCGCCTGCCCGCGCGGATCGTCATACTCCTGGAACACGCGGAGCGCGGCCTCGCCGTGTTCACGGGCCTCCTCCCATTCCTCCTTGAAGCTCGCCAAACGACACCGGAGCAAATCGATCCGCGCCCGTTCGTGATACTGGAGGTCTCCAATCGCTTGCGAGGCCGCTTCGATCTCCGACTCCGCAGTCTTCATCTCGCCACGGACCAGAAAGGCCGTCGCAATCTTCCGGTGAATCCGGGAGGGCGTCTCGGGAGCGCCGGACGCTTTGAGGCCTTCCTTGTATGCGACGAGAGCCGCCGGCAGATCACCGACTCGCTCATGGGCGTCGCCCAATTCTTCTTCGATGGCGACGCGTTCGTCCGGGGGCGCCACTCGAAGGGCGTTCGATAGATAGTCGATGCAGGCCACCGCGTCCCCGTTGGCGAGGACTTCGGCGGCACGGTCGCGTAGGGAGCGCGTCGCGAAAGCGGCGAGGCCTTGCCGTTCCATCGGTGTGACGACGCTTTCGAAGAACCCTTGAATCGTCTCATGGACGCCGAATCCTTTCTCACCGATCGGGGTGATGAGGGCGCGGTCGACGAGGGAGAGAAAAGCGTTGTGGGAAAGGCCGGGCTCGGGGAGAAAAGCCGCGCGGGGCATGGGCACGCGGTAGAGACAGGCCACTTTCATGATATGCCGCTCCGGCTCTCCCAGCTCGCGATAGACCGTTTCCTCGACGAACTGATGCACATCCCGCTGAATCTCCGTAGGTCGCGGAGGGCTGGTCGCAGACCGGACGAGCTGAAGAAATAGCGGATGCCCTCCTACGGCCCGACATGCGTCGGCGAGATTCTCGCTCCCCGGTTGTCCGGAAAGGACTTGGGCGAATTCGGCCGGATCGAGGCCACCGAGTTCGATTTCCTTCACCGCGCCTCCCAGGATGACGTCTCGTCGATCGTAGAAGGGGAGGGTCCGGCGGGTCAAGCAGAGGACATGGACATCGGGAATCTGGACGACGATATCCTTGAGCGCTCGAAAGAACGGGAGCAGCTCCGGCCCGGCATCGTGAACGTCGTCGAAGACCAGGAAGGAGCGGCTTCCTCGCACGTCCTCTCGGAGGACTTGGATCGCGTGGGCGAGGTCCCCGCGCATCAGGACGGAACGCAAACCGGGCTTGCCCAGCGAAACCAGAAAATCGCCGAGCGCGGCGAGCACGGACTTTGGAGTGTCCCACGCGCGCACCCGATGCCAAAACAGATTCCGCTTCGTGCGGAGCAGTTCACAAGCCCGTGCAGCGAGGGTCGTCTTGCCGATTCCCGCCACGCCTCGCACTACGAAGAGGCGGGGACCATCCGGCTGAGTGACGGCACCGAGTTCCTCCTCGCGACCGACGAACCACTCGACGCGCGGTGCGTTCGAGAGCATCTGCACGCTCACCTCGGCCGGTCGAACGGCGAGGGACTCGAGATCCACGACTCCGCTCTGGACGGACCGACGAACGACTTCGAGAAGCGAGACTCCGGGCGCGGAGGCCAGGACTTCGGCCACCGTCGCATCCCGAACCCCATTCGCGTCGCGAGATCGGACCGTCTCCGCTTTGAGCGCGTTGCGGAGGCGGATCGCCGCGAACCGTCCCGCTTCCGTTAGGTCGTACACCTTTCGACGCCTTCGACCGCCCTGAACGTGGGCGGTTCGTTCGCGGGCGAGACCTTCCCGGATCAAGGGCCTGACATACTGGGTGACGTGAGGCACGAGGATCCACACGGCCTCCGCGATGCCTTCCTGCGTCACGGAGGCCGGGACTTCGACCGCCTCGGCATAGCCCGCGAACTCGAGCAGGTGGAGAAGAATCCGCTCCTTTGCGGTGACGCGCACCTTGTCGGACCTTACTTGCTAACCCGTGTCACGGCGTAAGTAGGTTTTGGATTGAGCGCAACATGTCGCCGGAAACTTCCTCGGGCAGCCCGTGACAGACCAGCAGCTTTGCGCCCAGGTCCGGCAGTTCGTGACCGGGGTCTTCCAAGAGTGCGGCGTTCGGTTCGAGACGCCCACGAAACAGGGCATCCGGATCGCAATCAATCAGTGCAAGGCGAACGCGGAGAGCATATGGGCGAGAAGGGCGCGGACATCATCCGCCATCACTACGCGGAGATGACCAAACTCGTGGATCGGCTGCGGGACTAGCCGGTCGCCTGCCCGTTTCGTGAACCGGGATAAGAAACGCGCACCCTTACTCCGCGGGGAAGCCGTCCTCGTCGGTCAACGGTTCGCCCTCCGGGGTGCGGTCGTATCGGAGAGAGTCCAATCGAAGCGCGACATCCGCTCGGTGGGACCTTCTTGACGCGGTAGTAGGCGAGCAAAGCCTCGAGGACGGCGACGGCCCGTTTCATCCGGGCATCGAAAACCTGATCGACCGCATCTTGTTCGGTTTCCGCGGCGTCCATCTGGAGCATCCCTTTATTATCAGCATCCAGCGGAAAAGCGGAGAATGCATAAATAGAATGGAGGGCCGGTTATCGAGTGAGATTATCAACGACTAACTTTCGAAGGCGATTATCAACAATAGAAACGCGATCCGGAGTGGCGCTGCATTTTCGCCGGCTTCGCAAATGCGACCGTCGAAAAATCGCCGAACGAGATGCTTCCCGCGCGTCGTTCGTGTTGTGTCAAATCCGACACCCTTGGCCGATATGGTCCACTTTTTGTCAACGGCGCGAAGGTGGGGCCCCGGAAGGTTAAAGGCACATCAAGGAATCGGTTCGCGGTATGCGGGGGAGCGTACTCGGTCTACCGTTATGGCTCATCATGGCCGTCATCGTCGTGCCGCCGATTGCCTACTCCCTGTCGCGTGCGGCCGCCGTCCCGGTCGAATTGATCCTTCCGACCGCGGTCGCGATGGAGGTCGTCTTCCTCACACAGACTGTCCAGCAAGCCCTGCGTCGTGCCGAAGTCCGAAGGCATTTTGGTTTCGCCCTCTGGGAGCTTCATCAAGAACTGTCGCAGCATCTCGAGAGCCTCGACCGTCGGATGGTGCTCGTCCGCCAGGGGGTCAACTCGGAGCCGAACCTGGATTCGCTGCGCACGTGGGCCTCTTCCGTGGATGCGTTCGCCGTGGACGCGTGGGATCGGTTCCTCGCGATCGGCGGGCTCCACCGGCTGTTGGACAGCGCCCCCGATCAAGTGGCTTCGAACCTCTACCGCTACTATCAGGGTGTCGGGACGTTCAACAACGAGGCCGCCCTCCGGGAACGGTTGCTCCAAAAGCTTTTCAACGTGACCGGTCCCGCGACGACGGGGATTTTCAAGAACGTGAAGGCCAGCGACAAACGCTTGGAGTCGTGGCTCGCCGAGGTGCCATCCCGATTAGCCGTGTTGACGCGGGACATCCAGCATGTGCTCCGAGATCTCGGTCACATGCCCGGAGTGATCATGTCCGGAGACGACGAGAATAGACTGGTAACCTTCGACCGTCGAGATGCCGAGGCGTACAACCGATGGAGAGAGCGCCACGGCGACGGCTCAACGCCCTCGACGGAGCCCCGTCGAGATTGGTCGATCCGCGACGATCCGGTGCGGTGACTCACAGCGACCGCAGGGGCACGGTTCGAGCTGGGCACGCGCCCGCGTGGCTGCCGGCGTGACGAGGCCAACGCATTGTCTTACGACTGGTGGACCTTGTGGACGTATCATCCTTGACCTCCGACGACCAATGCCCGGGCAGTCGCAGCCTGTCAGAGGGGGCTCATGTTCTTGCGTCGCCTCGCACAGACTTGGCGCATGGGAGGTCGACCGAACGACACGGAGGCGGACCTCGTCAGCCGCTGGGAGCCATTCCCGGGTCCTGCAGCCGGAGCGCTCGCCCGCGCAATCCCATGAAAACCCGCAGAGCGGAGGAGGGCGAGGCGCCGCCGACCGTGCCGTCGAACGTTTCTTGGGGCCGACGGTCGAGAAAATCACTCGAGTCGCCCTCGCATCTCGGGTCGGACTCCGGAGCGACACGCCCTGGCCGGAGATCCTGGAGGCAGTCGACCGCCTCGAAGGACGCCACCGATTCAATTCCGGACTCGTCGCCACCCTCCGCTGGCTCATACAGCCTCGTTCCGAGTCGAGCCCGCAGGCGACCGGCCCGAGACCCTCCGCCAAACGGGAAGGCCGCTCCACCAAATAGGATTCACCTCGTTCGCAATGCGTGAGGCGAGCCGCAGGCGAGCGGATCGGACCTACAAAACCTCGAGGACCTTCACCGCGACGATGAAGGCGAAGACCACGAGGAGTGGGCTGATCGGCACGAGGAGCGTGTGGGACAGGACCTTCGACCGCATGCTGCCCGATTCCTCCGCGTGGGCGCTTGTCAGCTCACGCATGATCAGGAACAGGATCAGGGCGGCGACCGCCGCGGCGCCGAAGCTCCCCGCGAGGAACGTCGACGTAACGGTGACCACGGTCGTAATCATACGATGCTCCCTTCTGTCCAATAGAGTCGCAGGAAGGTTGCCCTATATAAATACATCCCCGATGGGTGTTCGTTTCGACCATCAATCCTGAGAATCGTCATTCGGCTCGCTACCTCTTCCGCTTCCCGCCTGCTCGGCCCACGAGCGCCGCGATCGTCGCCGCGATGTAGGCGCCGACGCCGATCCAGCTGTAGCTGATGCCCAGGATGAGAGCGGCGTTCAGCGCGTAATTCGACTGCGCGAAGCCGTCGGACCCGGGGAGCATCATGCCCGACACCCCGAGGATCAGCGCGGACGCGGCGGCCGGTCCGACCACGTATCGCGACAGGAGCTTCTGCCGTTGCACGAGTCGCGACTTGCGCACGGCGATCTCCCGATCCGTCACCTCGATTGTCGGGGCGTCCGGGAATCCACCGGGCTCCATCTCCATCGCCCGCGCGTCCCGAGCCGCGGTCGCTTCGACCTCGCTGAGGCTCTCGAGGAGCTCGTCGATGTCACGGTCGACGTGGTCCCGTCCCGTCGTCGTGTCGGGGAGCGGAGGGGGCAACGCATCCGAGATCGGGTGGTTCGATGCGCCGCGCGCGTATCTTCCGTCGAGTTCGCGAATCTGGCGAGCGAACGAGCGGCGGATGCTCAGGGCGAGTCCGCCCAGACCGACGAGGAAGATCGCCGCGACGAGCATGTACGTCGTGTAGATCCACCGAGTGATGCCTGCGTCGAACCATCCCGGCGCGGGCAGCGTGGCCGCGAAGGTCCACGACAAGTACGCGACGACGGCGAAGAAGACGCCGAAAATGATCGCGAGCGTCCTCGGTCTCATCGCATTCGCCATCCGACTCCACCAGTCCTACCGGGGAGTCGGATATACTTCATCCCCTCCTTCTCATTTTTGATAGCCGCTCGCCCGCCGTCCAAAGGTATATCCCGCCCGGGGTCGTGCGTCCACTCTGAGGAGGGCCGGATTCCTTCGGAGTCCGCCCGGACGGAGGGATCCGTTGAGCGGTTACCGGACGCGCGAGAGACGGTCGGCAGCGCGGGAACTCGCCATCGTCAGCCTCGCGGGACTGGCTTCCTTCCTGTTCCTGAATCATGAGAACCTCTACTTGAGGGGGCCATTCGCCCTGTCCAGCGCCCCGCTCGAGGCGTACTTCCTCGCGACGATCGTGATCTATCTGTTCCTGCGAATGCTGATCATCGCGGCGGAAATGCGCCCGACCCGCTCCCGCAAGGGCGCGATCCACTGCACGGAGTGCGGACAGCGCCTCGACAGCTTGACCGCCGCGGGACGCGAGGCCCACCGCCGGATCGAGCTCACGCCGAAGCCCTCCGAACGGGAGATCGTCTCCGCCGTGGCCCTCCGCAAGGCCGTGGACGCCGCGCATTTCTCGGCTCGCGCCTCAAAGGTCGTTTCGCGCGACGACGTCACGACCTCGGCTCGGGATCTCGAGAACCTATCGAGCCGCGATCTCGTGGCGGCGATCGAGGACCCGGACCTGCTCGAGCGCCTCTTGCATAGCCCGAGTCCGCCGCGGGACCCGCGCCTCAAGCGCTGAGCCCGACGAAGACGAGGAGCTCTTCGAGGATTCGGTACGTGAATCCCCAGATGAGCCGTCCGTCCACGGTGAAGGAGGGCACGTTCAACTCTCCGAGGATCGTCGTGACGGTCGCCCTCCCCTGATTCGTTAGCAAGTCGGCGAGAGGCACCCAGAATACGGCGGCCATCTCGGGCCCGGCGATCGCATCGAGGCGAGCCGTCGCCAGCGCCACAAATGGGACGACGAGGACCTCCGGTTTGTTGCCGGGCGCCCGCGGAGGCATGTGCCCGAGGATCTCGGCGCGACCCTCGAGGTCGATGCCGACTTCCTCTTTCGTCTCGCGGACCGCGGTCGCAAGCATCGTCGGGTCCTCGGCCCGATGCCGTCCTCCCGGAAGGCCCACCTGCCCGGACCACGGGTCGCCTTCGCGTTTCGTCCGCTCGCCCAGGAGGACCTCGAGTCCATGAGGGCCGTCGCGCAAGATGATCATCACCGCGGCGGCGGGTTTCGCCTTCAGTTCCGCTTCGGCGAGCTCGAGGGGCAGCAGGAACTTCCGCAGGCGTTCGAGGGAGGCTTCGGACACCCGGTGGCGGCCTATGACCTGCCGGAATATAATGGGATTCATCCACCGGTCGCTAAGGTTGACATACGTTTGCTGACATCCATGCAGACATGACTGTGAAAACGGTCACCCTCTCCGAAGACGCGTACGTCGCACTGGCCCAACTCAAGAAAGAGGGAGCGAGCTTTCGTGACGTCGTCCTGCGGCTCACCCGGGGGAGGCGGTCGCTTCTGGAATTCGCGGGAGACTGGAAAGATTTCCCAGAGGAGAAGATGACTGCGTATCTCGAGTTCCTCGAGGCCGGGGGTCGCTTCTCCAAGACCAAACTCCGCCGTGAATTCGGGCGTAGTCGGAAGTGACGGGAACGGTCAGCCCAGGAAAGTCGTTCCTCATCGATCTCCTGAGGAAAGACTCCGCAATCAGCCGTTCGTGAGGACGCTCTCAGGTCGGGCTGGCTGCCCATTTGTGGCGCCGCTCCCGCATCCACAGCCCGAGGGCGACCAGCGCGATCCCCGGAGCGATGAGCGCCGACCCGACCGTGATGAACTCGGGCTCGATCCCCGCAACGCGGTACGACACCCGGACGTCCTGCTCCGAGTTCTCCGACCCGGGGCCGTGCGCGAGGACGAGAAAATACGTGCCGGAACTCGGAAGATCGATCGCGAATGAACCGGAGGAGCCGTTCAACGAGAACAGGCCCCGGCCCCAGCCGATGAACGCGTACAGCTCGTACTGTTTCTCGCCGAAGACGTAGAGGTTCACGACGTCGCCCGCGAGCGCCGCGAACTGCCCGGACATGCGGCTGCTGCCGATCACCTTGATCTGATACACGTAGAACCACGAAGGTCCGGGAGGAATCGTCGCGACCGTTCCCTGCGTCCCTTGCAAGAACGACGCCGCGAGGAGCGCTTGTCCGGAGAGAAACAACACGCCACCGACGAGAAGGAGGACCCGCGGCGCCTTCCAGAGATGCGCAATTGCACGGAGGCTGCCTCTCCCCTCCACCGCCCCTCTCCCGCATAGGTAATCGGCGTGAAGCTATTTGTCCGTTCGCAACGCGCGCTGACGACGCTTCCGAGTCAACCAAAAACGTTCTCACAACAGAGAACGTTGTCTGCGTCGAAGAATGTCCAAGAACCTTTATCACACGTTTGGGGCATGAGTTCGGCATACACCCATAACCCCGGGCTTTGTCGGGAGAGGGAAGGGAAATGGGACCCGCGGAATCAAAGTCCAAACGAACCTCTGGCGCGTGGCGACTCCTGGTCTGGGCGCCGCTGGCGATGCTCGCGGTCGGCTCCCGATTCCTGCCATCGTCGAGCTGGAGTGGCGCGGTCGCACTCTGGGGATGGGCTCCGCTCGTCGCCGGCGTTGTCGCGGTCTGGGCGGTCATCGGGCTACTCGGGTATCGAGAGTGGAGGCGCCACACGGACCGCCTCGAGGCGATCCCGATTCGGATTCACGTCGACGGAAGCCGGGGCAAGACCGGCACCTGTCGCCTCATCGGAGCGGCCCTTCGGGCGAACGGACTTCGCGTCGTCGTCAAGACGACCGGAAAGATGCCGGTCCTCATCGATGTCGATGGAAAAGAGACAATCCTCGAGCGTCCACCGACGCCGACCGCGAATCTGCGGGAGCAGAAGGCGATCGTGCGTTTGGCGAAGGAGCAACATGCCCAGGCGATCGTGATCGAATGCATGGCCGTCGATCCGGAGCTCCGCCGGGTGTCGCAGGACACCTTGATCCGCGCGACCTTGGCCGTGATCACCAACATTCGTCGGGACCACTTGGAGATCATCGGACCGGACCTAGGGACGGGCGCACGCCATCTGAGCGATGTGATTCCGAAGGACGGGACGGTCATCACGGCGGAGCAACGATTGCTCGGCCCGCTGAGGGACGAAGCCGAGAAACGCCACGCGAGCCTCGTTGTCGCAAATCCCAGCGTCGTTTCCGATGCTCTCCTCGAGTCGTTCCCGTACATCACGTTCAAAGAAAACGTCGCCCTCGCCCTCGCTGTGGTCGAGTCGTTGGGACTCGATCGGGAGCGGGCCGTCGAGGGGATGCTGCATTCGACGCCGGATTACGGGACCGTGCAACTCTTCGAACGGCGGAACCACGCGGGGGTCTACACCTTCGTGTGCGCACTGGGGGTGAACGATGTCGATTCGCTCGTCGAACTGCAACGGGAACTCATCCGTCGGAAGAAGTTGAATGGCGGACCGCTCGTCGGGTTGTTCAACAGCCGGGATGATCGCGCGCCCCGGAGCGTGGAGTTCGCCCGGGCGATGACGCGCGAGCTCGCGTTTCGTTCCGTCATCGTGACCGGTCGGCACACGAAGGCGTTCGTCCGCGCGGCCGTCCGGAATGGCTACCCGCGCGATCAGCTGTCGGACATGGAGAACGCGACGCCGCGCGAAATCCTCGAAGCGGTCGATGCGCGCGCGCCCGCGGGCGGCGCCGCGTTGGCGTGCGGCAACATGGTCACGTCGGTTGGTTACGGTCTCGTCGAGGCACTCCTCGGGAGGGGAACCGATGGTCACACTGGGAGTTAGCGTACTCGTCCTGCAAACCGCCGTCTTCGTGGGCATCGCCGTGAGCATGTTCTGGTACGAGCGGAGCCTTCTGTCCCCGGGCGGCGTCGTCGTCCCCGGCTACGTCGCGCTCTTCCTCTTGTTGCGGCCTGAGGTCGTCGCGTACACCCTCGCGATCGCCCTCGCGACCGCCGCGGTCATGGGCTACGCCGCCCGGTTCACGATCCTCTTCGGCCGCCGCCGATTCGCGGTCACGATGCTCGCGGCGATGTCGCTGTCCATCGCCGTCGAGCTGATCGCCGGGCCGTTCACCGGACTCGATCCGGGCTTTCAGGTGATCGGATTCATCATCCCCGGCCTCATCGCGAACGAGGTCTTGCGGCAACGACTGATCCCAACCCTGTCGACCCTCGGGATCGTCTCCGCGATCACCGCGGGCGTGACGATCCTCCTCGTCGGCTTCTGGTAGGTGGGCGGTGTCGGCGCCTGCGTGGAACCGCACTCGATGGCTGGCAATCTTCGCCGTGCCGCTCGTGATCCTCACCGGGTTCTCTGCAACCGCCGCGGGCGTGATCGCGCCGACCGGCCGCCTGCCCACGGCCCCATCGACGTTTCACACCTACGCGTCCCTGCTCACCGAGCTGCAGAACCTCTCTCGCTCCTATCCGTCCCTGTTGACCGTGTCGTCGATCGGGGCGAGTTGGGAGACGTTACAAGGCCTCGCGAACCGCAGCCTGTTCGCGGCGGAAGTCAGCACAGGCGGGACGAAGCAGGACATCCTGTTCATGGGCCTTCACCACGCGGACGAGTGGATTTCGCTCGAGGTCGTCGTGTACCTCCTCCGGTACGTCCTCCTGAACGCCGGCAACGATTCGCGCGTGGACGCGATCCTGGCGCGGGCGAACCTCTGGTTCGTCCCCCTGGTCAACCCGGACGGATTCGAGTACGCCCGCCTCAACGATTCTCTGTGGCGGAAGAACCGGCGGGACAATGGCGACGGGACGTTCGGCGTCGACCTGAACCGGAACTACGGATACATGTGGGGCTCCGGAGGATTCGGGACGTCGACGAACGATTCGGAGTATCGAGGCACCGGCCCGTTCTCGGAACCTGAGAGTCAGGCAATCCGAGATCTCGCCCTCGCGCATCCTCCGGTCCTTTCCATTTCGTACCACAGCGCGGGACAGTGGGTGCTCTATCCGTGGTCGTACACGCGGTTGCCAACCGCAGACGACGATCGACTGAGCAATTTCGCCATCGAGATGGCCGTCGCGAACGGATACCAGGTGCTCCAGGAGGGACGGGCGACCCATGTGAACCCGGGCAATAGCGACGACTGGCTGTACGGGACCCTGGGCACCGCGCCGTTCACGTTCGAGGTCGGCCTGGACTTCAACTCGCAGAATGCGAGGAGCATCGGAGCCGTCGACCGGAACAACGTGGAACCGGCCCTTCGTGGAGCCGAGATGGCCCTCGGCCTCCGGAACTGGCGGTTCGACATGGGTCGGGTCACGCCCGCGGCCCTCGTCGCGGTCGCGGCCGTCGGCGGCCTGAGCTCGGTGTACTTTGTGGTCCGGTGGCGCCGCGTCCGACGAGACAATCCGGTCGCAGATGCCCGCTGAGCCGGCAGCGACAAAAACCGGTCCACAGACACCATATACACCCCCGATGAACACGTAATCCGGAGGGCCTGTGGGCGTGGAGCGAGGGGTCTCGGGGGGGACCTCACGCGAGCCGATCGCGGCGTCGTATTCGCGGTTCACCGCGGGGCTCAGCCGCGTGCGGGGCTATTGTGTGACGGAGGAAGGGGACTCCCTGTCCTTGGCGTTCGAGCCATGGTTCACGGAATCCGGGAGCTCCTACGCCGTCCCCTGCATGCGGATCATGTTCCGTCGGGAGGGGGAGCAGATCGTCCTCGAACGTTTTGAGATCGAGGATGCGGATGAGCCGCGGACGGTGAACATCGACGCGGCGCACGATGCCTTGCAGGCCTGGATGGACTGCATGGCAGACTAGCGACCGGCGACGCGTCACAGGCTCCTCCCAACATGTGACGGCGCATCGGGTAGGTCGAGGCTTGTGCGCGAGGCGGCGAATTCCGTTCCTCGCCCCCGCTTCTGCGATCGATGCGCCTGTCTGAATCATCACAGGTCATGTCCAACTTTCACTCCCATCGAAAGGGAGATACACGTTTTCGTGTATGCTGCTGGGCAACATGACGACCATTCGACTCTCGTCCGGACAAAAAGAAGCTGTTCGAAAGGCGACCGAAGTCTTGGAGAAAACCTTGGGACGCCGGCTACCCCAGGGCGAGGCCATCGCCGCGCTTGCCGAGTTCGCCCTCCAGAACCGTGCGGCGTTTGCGAACGCGTTCGCCTCCGAGACGCCGGATCTCACGAAAGACCCATTCTACGATACGTCCCTGGTCCTCGATGCCGGGCCGACGGATGCCCGGAGTATCGATCGCCTCCTCTATCCGTGATCGGCGCTCTCCTTGCAGCCAAAGCTCACGCGCGCATCGTTGGCGAGAACGAATAGCTCCGCGAGAGCACGTCGTACACTCGCACGATGAAGATCGTTCCTGCGGGGATCGGACAGTCTGAACACGGCGCCGAGATTCGATACGTTGCGGTCCCAGATCCGTTTGATGCGGTGACGCCCGTCGTATTCCACGCGTATACGATCGGGCCTTCTACGATGAAGAATCGGGGCTCGGCGGCGGTCGAGGGAGAGAGCGTCACGAGCAAGGAGGTGAGTCCCCCGGAGGGAAGGCGCCCGTCCGATGGCACCGAAACGGTCACTCGGACATTCGGCACCGGTCCGTTCGCGAGAGCAATAATCCCCGCCGTCGCCACGACGATTCCGAGGGCCACGAGGACAGCCGCTCCCGGGAGGCTAGGGATTGGAAAGCGCATGGGTCCTCCACCACATCCATAGCCCGATCATGAGGAACGGCGCCCAGTAGACCACGTAGCTCTGGAGCATCCGATACGAGACGAACAGGACGAGCGCCGGGAAGATCCAGAAGGTGAACTCGAGCCGCTCGAAGTGCACGTGATACGCGACCGCGAGGACCGCGAGCAGTCCGACCTCGGCGACGACGAAGAGATCCCGCGGTGCAATGACGTAGCCGTATGACACAAGAGTCGACAGTCCAAGGCCGGTCGGCGCCTGGAGGGAGGTGAGCGGCGCGAACATCGCCGCGGCCCACGCGGACGGATTCCAGGCGATGAATGGACCGTTGACAAGGAGGAAGACACCGGCCGCGACGCCGCCGAACGCGAGCATCGTCCGGGGCACATCGGTCCGGTGCCGGTGCCAATACCACAGGAACAGGAACGGCGCCAAGAGCCACGGGGTTTGCTTGAACGCACAGGCGATTCCGTACCAGAGCCCGGCCCGGGCCGGCCGGCCGAGATCCGTGGCCATGAGCAGCGCCGGAACGACCCATAGGATGTCGGGGACGCCCCACGGGGTGTATTGGACGAGCTCGAGCGTCATCACGAGGCCGATCGGCGCGATCCCCCGGAACGCGGGCGGTGCGCGCAGGTAGAGCACCGCAAGTCCCGCGATGTGGAACAAGAGGTAAACGATACGGACATCCGTCATCCCGACTGCGAGAATCGGCACGTTCACGAGGAATGAGAGCGGCGGATACGGGGAGGTGCCGAACAGTCCTCCGGTCTCCAAGGGCGACCAGGCATCCGCGGGAACATGATACGCGCTCAGAGACGGGAGCATGCTCTCCGCGTACGGATTGCGTCCTTGTAGGAGCAACACGGCCGAATAGTGCGTGTACGAAAGCGAGTCGATCCGGTAGAACGGTTGGAAGACAACCGCCGGAAGGAAATTCAGGAGGACCGCGTAGGCCGCGGCGACCAGCACGAGGTACGCCTTCGGCCGCAGCTCGGCCTTCGAGACGAGCGCCAGGACGATCAACACAAACGCGAACGCGTACGCGCCCAGGTTCATGACGAGCAGGGGGAGGTTCGTGAAAATCGGGAACGAATACGCGTCGGAGACTGCGACGTGGGTGAGGATGTACGCGACGAAGAGGAATCCGACTCTGGTCAAGGGCTCGCCGAGATCCTTCGAGCCGAACGCTCCCGCGAGGATCCGCACGCCGGGAAGCGTGGCCTTCGGCGCATCGTCCGTTTCGATCACCCCGCTCACTTGATCGTGATCTGCACGTCCGGGGTGATCCCCGCCTTCCAAGGAGACCACAGGACGATCACGAGGGTGTACGTCCCGCTCGCGGCGAACGTGTAATCGAGCCGGGGACTCGCGCTTCCCGAGGTCGGCAGGGCCGGAATCCGGGCCCGCGCGGAATACTGGAGCCACCAACCCGTCCTCAACTCCGGCCGAATCAGGTTCCGGAAGACCTCGACGCTCAGGTTAAGGCCGCCCGCCGTGGCGGTCACCGTGAGCCGCTGCCCGATCGTCACGAACGGCAGGTAGATGAACACCGCGGGGGGGCGCGTTTCGTTGGGGAACGTCTCGTTCCCTTGCGACCCATAGAGCGCGAACCACGGCTCGAGGATCGGCTTCACCTCGATGTCGTCCACGATGAAATCGCTCCCGGTCGCGTGGAGTCCGAGTTCGAGGACGGACTGAGCGTCGATCCGCGGCAGCGGGAAGACTGCGGTCTTCCACGCCGACGTGTTCCCTTTCTGGCTCCGATCGATGGTGTACCAGGTTTTGTCCGCCGCCCGCCTCACGTTCAGGACCAGCAATCCGTTGCCGGAGTCCCAATACCGGACGACAAGCACCTCGGGGTCGACGGGGGCGAACACCGAGACACGCGGCGTGTTGTTGTCTTGTTGAATCCGGAGAACCCGCTTGCCAAGGAAGACCTCCGGGGCTGTGAGTCCGGCGATCCCGTAGAGTCCGATCGGATTCCCTGGGGGAACGTCGGGATACGGTTGGATTCCGACCGCGAAGATGTCGCTCTTGCCAAAGATGGCCACCCACGGGAAATAAGGGGAGCCGAGCCATTGGAACAGCGGCAAGGCCGCGCTCGTGAATCCGTTCCAATCCATCGATCTCACGAAAACGTACGAGACCCGGTGGGCCTGGAGGAACGCGGCCATCGCTCCCGGATCCGTCATCACGTAGAGCGGCTCTGCTTCCTGGCTGTCCAGATAGAGCATCGTGTCGGCCACCCGCAGGGCGGCTTGGATGTAGTACACGCGATATTCCAGGCTCGCAATCCGTTGGCCGGGTTGGAGGTGATCGTTGAACCACCGCCAGCCACTGGGGTCGGATCCGTACGTTTGTTGCAAGTCACCCCAGAGGTCGGTCCCGGGCTTTCCCAAGTACCGGAAGTAATCGCCTTGGCTCGTGTTGTTCCCGAAGAAGTACGCGTTGCCGCCGAAGCCGACGACCAGCGGGAGGATGAAGAGGCTCGCAAGGACGACGACCGGGACCCGGCCGACGGCCTCCGTCGCGATTCGCGCAGGGCGAGCGCGCGTGTCGACGGCCGCCCAGGCGCGGAGCGCTCGGAGGGCCGCGAACGCGGCACCGGCAACCGCAATCGCGGAGAACGGGATGAGGAGCCAGACGTACCGGATGAATGGGACCGGACCGCCGAGGATGGCGGCGAGCACGACGAAGTAGAAGCAGGCTAGCTCGGGTTTTCGACGAATCCGTGCCGCAGGGAGGATGAGGAAGGCCGGCACCGCGAACGCGAGGCTCAAGGGCGCGAAGGACGGGTTGGTCCCGAACTGAAAGAGGAAGTCCCAGTAGGAACTGGGGGTGGGACCCGACGACGCGAGGTCCAAGGCGACGCTCCGCCACTCCATCTCCGCGAAACCCATCGTCCTCGGAGAGAGGTAAGGGCTTGAGAACAGGCCGCGGTAGAACGGGTACAGCGGGTCGCCGAGGAGGATCCAATTCCGGATGTACGGAGCGCTCCCGACGAGCATGGCCAAGAGCAGGATGAGCAGCAGCCGCATCGGCTCGGCCTGGAGGAACGCCTGCAAGCGCAAATCCCATCGACGAAGCAGCGCGATCCCATAGAGCGCGACGACCGGGACGATGAAGTACAGCCCTTGATACGAGGTCAAGGCTGCGGCGCCCAGGAGAAGACCGCCCACGATCGCGTAGCCCGGCCGCTTCGCGCGCGTCGCCTTGAGCAGCGCGAGGAATCCGAGCGCGCCGAACATGACGAGCGTCGTCTCCTGGGTCGCCAGGAACGCATAGGAGACGAACGAAGGCACGAGGGCCGCCAGGACCGCCGCGAGTACGCCGTGCGAACGTCCCGCGAGCCGTCGACCGATCAGGAACGTGGCGTAGATGACGAGGCACCAGTTCGCCGCCCCCAGGAGGCGGAGGTAGACGTCGTTCACGCTTCCGGTCCACGCGTAGTAGTACGCGCCGAGGAGGGAGAACGCCTGAGGATAGTTCGCGCTCGAACTCAACCCGACGCCGCCGCCGACGATCCACGGCAGGCCGCCGTGGTAGTACACGAGCGCGGCGAGCGGGGCATGATAGATTAGGGAGTCCGTCTCGATGATCCGCTCGACCGTCGCCTGGTAAAGGATGAGGACCGCGATCGACGCGACTCCGGCGAACGCAAGCCACTCAAAGGGCTTCGGATGAGGCCGAAGACTGCGGACGACGGCCACCCATCGGGAGAGCGATGGTCTCGTCGGCGTCCTGAAGACGAGGGAGAAGAGGACGAACGCGCTGATTTCGCCGAGCAAGACGACCTCGATCCATCCGAACGTGAAATGTCCCGTGAGGGCGAGGATCGTCCCGGTCAGGCCCGTCAGAGCCTCGCCGAGCCCCAGGACGAACGCGATCGCCTCCCACGGCTCCGTGTGCCGGGGGAACAGGAAACGGTAGGCCACCGCTCCGAGGGCGACCATCTGGATCGTCGCAAGGATCGCGGCGGGTAGCGCGGGAAAGGGAAACGGCGGCCATGCCCACGATTGGATGGCGGCGGGGAGGCCGGAGAGTCGAACGACGTAGTTCCAATTCCACAAAAGGGCGGCGACGGTCGCGAGGGTGAACACGAGGGTCACGAGAGCGAAAAACCCGAGGCCCCACCCGTGCTCTTCGCTGGTCTTCGGCGCCGTCACGATCTCCACGCGGACACCCGCGTCAACACGGGGCTCCGGCGCAGGGATCGGTTCTGGCGGAGGCGGGATCGAGATGATCATCTCCGGAGGCGGGGGCGGTTCCAACGTAACCGCCGGCGTCGCGACGGTCGGCGCCACCGGCTCACCAGATGGCGGGGAGGCAGGGTCCGGAGCGGGCTTCGTCCGGGGCTCCGTTTCCGGCGCGAGCGAATCCGCAGCCATCGCCGCTCAACGGCTCCTGCGTCGGCGGACCATCAGAATGACCAACAGCAGCACGACGAACGTGACTCCGACCGCTCCTCCGATGAGCACAATCGAGGTGACCGACCAGGGCGATCCCGGCAGGGCGGCTCGCTCCCGGACCTCCACGACCCATTGGAAGCTGGCGTTGGCGGATCCATCCGATACGACGACCTTGATGACGTAGGTCCCAGTCGCGTTGCGAACGAAATCGTATGAGGGGGAGGATTCGGTGACTGACACTCCACTCACGGTCCAAGTGTACGTGAGCGCGTCTCCATCCGAATCGACCGCGCTCACCTGAAACGTCAGTGATTCGGAGACGTTGGCCACCAAGGGAGTCTGAGGACTCGCGTAGTCGATGGCGGGTGCTCGGTTCCCAATCACCATCGTTTGCGTCGTTTCGTTCTGTGCACCGAGATCGTCCGTGACCACGAGGCGCACGGTGAACAGTCCGTGACGGACGAAGGCGTGGAGCACCTCGACTCCGTCCACGGTTGTCCCGTCGCCGAAGTCCCAATGATACGAAACGATTGCGCTGTCCGAATCCGCCGACGTGGATGCATTGAAGCTGACGTAGACACCCGGGTACGCCAACGTCGGGGTCGCGGCGAATGAGGCGACCGGGGGCGCGTTCACCTGCACGGCACTCGAGGCGGTACCCGAGGCGCCGCGGTCATCGGTCACCGTCAGCGCGACCGTGTACGTCCCGGGGGCCGCGTATGCATGGACCTGGCTAACCCCCTGCGCCGTCGCGCCGTCCCCGAAGGACCAGGAGTAGGACACAATCGATCCATCCGAGTCCGTCGACCCGGATGCGTCGAACGTCACCGAGTCGCCCGGATTGACCCGGCCGAGCGTCATCGCGAATACTGCGGCCGGCGGCTGATTCTGTCGGACGACGACGTTCATCGACCTCGCGTCGGTCCATCCGACGGAGTCTGTGACCTGGAGGACGACGACGTACGTGCCCGGTTGTGCATACGCGTGCGTGACATTCACCCCGGTCGCCATCGGCGTTGTGTCTCCGAAGTCCCACACGAACGCGGAGAGAGAACCTTCGGGGTCCCTGGAGGAAGAGCCGTCGAAGACAATTGCGTCGCCGACAAACGGCGCGGCTGGGAAAATCGCGAAGGCCGCGGTCGGCGGCGCGTTCACCACGATGACGTGCGACGTGGAGCTGGAGAGGCCATCGTTGTCGAGGACGGTGAGGGTGACGGTGTACGATCCCGAAACCGGGTACGCGTAAACGGCCGTGACACCGGAGCCGGTCGTCCCGTCGCCGAAGTCCCAGGTGTATCCGACAATCGTGCCATCGACGTCGGAGGAACCCGACGCATCGAACGTCACGTTGGTACCGGGTGAGACGAGGGTCGCGCTCTCCGTAAAAGACGCCTCGGGAGCGTCCACGGGAATCACCGAAACCGTATCCGAGAAGGTGGCCGAAAATTCGTCGGAATCGGTCACGGTCAACACCACCGAATAGTTCCCTCCGGCGGCGAACGTGTGCTGGA
>WNGG01005079.1_pt1 | contig 28330 bp, 25 predicted proteins | sample 5400661 | NCBI WGS metagenome assembly WNGG01 (sample SAMN13153372, study PRJNA577476) | soil metagenome | isolation source: 100 cm soil or saprolite under Garry oak tree replicate 1 | place: USA:California | collected 2016-06-15
CATAACCTTGGAATCAACTCCTTGATTGCTGCGAGAAGCCGAAGCACGAGCGTGGCAAATCGCAAGCTGCGCACTGGCATTATTTCTGCGGATTCCTGAACGCAAAAAAGAAAAGAGCAAGAAATCTTGAAATATCGCAGCTTTTCGCTTGACAATGTAAATCTTACTCGATATTATCGAGTAATGATGACCTCCTCCCAACACCAAGCCTGGTTGTTCCAGAATCGGTGGCGATCCGGGAATCAAGCTAACACGAACCGGCTGAAACAATTTATCGGCTATATTCTTGCGAAACCACACCGGCATACGACAGTGCTTCCTCGGTGCTTGAGAAGCGCTGTGGGAACTCGGCCGCCAGCCGGCAAGCAATCCCTTCAAGCGAGAGTTTTCCATCCATTAATTCGAAGGTTCTGCGCCGCAGGATTCCCTCGTCGGAAAGCTCGGGAATATAATCCGCAGCGATTTTGCGAAGCTGCGCGGCGGACAGGAGCGCTCCGGCAAACTGCGATTGGTCAAAATCGACAGGAGAAGTGCTTGATCCCGAGGGCGGCTCGATGCGCGTGGTCCATCGCCAGAGGTACTCATTTTCCACCAACTTCGCCGCGAGGTTGACGCACACGGTTTGCCCCTGGGTTAAAGGCACAGGTTGCGTCCAGGGGAAGAAGAAAGATCCGTAGATGGTCTCTGGCGCGCCGGGAGCATTGGAGAAGCCTACGTCTTCGGCGAGGTCCGCATCGAACCACACGACGATTCCGTGTCCGGTTCCGGCGCGCTCCACTGTCCACTCCAAATTCCCCCGAACATCAGGGTTTTGAATGGTGGCGTAATCCAGCGTGGCCCAGAGCTTATGCCCAGTCAAAAGCTGGGCAGGGCTCACCCGCACTTTTTGCACGTTGTTCACCGCGAGCTGCCGCGCTGGACTCAGGTTTTGACCAAAAGGATTCTGATCCCAAGGATCCACGACTTCGCAATAGGGTTTTGGAGCTTCCACGATCGCCGCCCAAAGGGTGTCCCTTCGCGGGATCATGGTCCCGCCGGGGGCAAGAAAGCGGCGCCGCGCGTCCGCGATAGCCGGGATGTGGCGCTCGAAAAGCGGCAGGATGCCCCTCAGATCGGAGAGGATGACGTCGGCGCGAGCGGGAAGGGTCACCCGGTTGGAAAGCCCTTCGAAAAACTCGATTCTGCCAGCGCAGCCGTTGGCGGCAGCAACCTCGCGCGCCACTTGAATGATGTTAGCCGGCTCGATGGCAAAGACTCGTTCGGCCCCGAGCTGACATGCCAGGACCGCAAAAACGCCCGGCCCCGTGCCAATTTCCGTGACAATGGATCCCCTCCGAACGGTCTTTCGTAGAGCCTCCGTATAAGCGTCGACTCGAACGCAATCCGCTATCATCGAGCCGTAAGCCCCGAGACTGTACATGGAAATTTATCCGAGTACCGCAGCTGCAGTGGCCGGAGCTCGCGTCACCACTCGCTTAGCATCAGCAGCGATGGCTTCGCAAAGGCTGAAGATGGCCGAGGGTTCAGCGGGAGGGCGCACTCGACGAATAGGGATGGTCGAGACCAAGCGGCCAAGCACATCGAATTCTGTGCGCAGCATATCCTGATCAAGAAGGTAGTTCACATAGGAATTGGCAGCGAGCGCCATGAAAGCTTCCTTCCCGGGAACCCCTTTGATGCTGGGAGCAATCAGGGACGAGTCGCGGCTGTCCAGAATATATATTGCTCCCAGGGACAAAGGACTTCGAGCGAAATGGCGGTCGTTCTGGCCAAGCGGCAGGTAACGCTTCTCCCATGTGGGCGTGATGCGCGGCAGGGCGTCCTCCGATCCAAATAACCTCCGAACCGAGTCTGGCCACAGGTTCACCCTGGGATAGCCTGGCTGAACAAGAAATTGCCCTTTGTGATCCGCTAGCGCTACGACGTCATCGGAAATCACTGGATAGCCCGCGCACGCAAAGCCGGCAGCCGTAGTGGATTTGCCGGCGCCCGCCGTTCCCACCAGGGCAATCGCGTGATCACCGACCGCCACAGCGCTCGCATGGAGACAGACTGTGCCGCGAAGGCGCAACAGGAAGCCCATCACGGGCCCGAACAAATACGTGCATGCATCTTCGAGGGTGCACTGCTCAGGCCAGTCGGCCCAGGTTTTGCCGCCGCGCCGGTCCAGGACGAATCGGGTCCCATCGGCATAAGCGAAGCCAAAATGTTGTTCCCCGGGTAACACACCGACGCGTAAGTTTGGCCGGACGTCAGCGTCGTGGAAACTGCGATAGACATTTTCGAAGAGCTCCGGAAACGTTGAGGGGAATGTGGTCCAATCTTTCAGCCATATCTCGACGTCGCGCACGTCTGAATCGAACGAAGGGGAAAGGCCGGGAAGAGCGATGTTGGCTGCAAGCCGCAAACCATAAACAACATACGATGCGGTCAAAAGTTCCTCAGAGGCACCGTCAAGCAGTCTTTAGGCCTTTGGTTCCGTCAGAGTTTTTGGAAACCTTCCCTGTTGCCTGGGTCAACGCTCGCACGTCCCCGTAAACCCGGAGGTTAGGTTTTTGGTACGGCTTTTTCTTGCCAGACTCCCGCACATTCGACGTCACTCGGCGCCTCCCAAAAAGTCTATCCCGTTGCCGCCTGCGACTGCAACCAAAAGTTCAGACTGAGCGGCCGCAAATGAATCCACGCTGCCCAAGCATCTTTTTCTTCGAACACTTTTGGAATCAGTCTTCGTTCTACGTAGCGTCCCAACTCCGGAGAAGCTTCAAAAGAATCCACCCACGCCGACTCCTGCCGCTCGAGAAGTGCGATCAAGGGGTCTCGGAGAAGTGGTGACTTGCGCCGGAGACGCACGGCATCCGGCAGAATGCCGCGAGCGGCTTCGCGCAGCAGCTGCTTGTCGGAGCACCACTGCAGCGCTGGCAAGGCTAGCAAGAAATTTACCAAGCGAAGATCGAAAAACGGATGGCGGACTTCCAAAGGAATACCTGTGACTCCAGGGTCGTATCCCTCAAACAAGTTTGGCCAAAACGGATCGGCCAATGCCTCATAGGCTGTGCAGCGAGGGCTGCCGTTAGGCGCTGGAGCGCGGACAAAAGAGTCCCACCGGGTGCGCAGATCTAGGTGTTTTTCCAAATCCTGATTTAGCCAACCTGGGTAGTGCGGTATTTGGCTCTTGCGGCCAAACCATTTCTGCCAGCGTGTGCGAACGTACAGTCGCGAAAACCTGCCTTCGGTAGCGAGGTATCGCGTTGCGTCGGCTAGCGCTCGGCCAATCTGTCTCTCCTTGAGCAACTTCGAAAAATGAACAGAGAGCAGGCAGGAGAATGCAGGGTCGCCTCCAAAGCCAGTCAAAACCAGGCGGCTGCGGGCCACAACTTGGCGCAACTGGCTCAGACCACCGCCTGACGCCGGCGAGTGCACAGGTTCAGGCCAGCCATTGCCTTGAAGATCAGGGTCCTTCCACAAACCCACATCATCACTCGCGTGAAATTCGATTGGGATTTTCAATGCCTCCGCCACCAGTGTCGCGTAGTGGCGCTCCTCATGGGGAATTAGACTATCAAACACCTCCGTATAGGCCGACACTCCACCAGCAGAGCCATTGCAAGCCAGAGTCCGGCGTGCGCTGGCTGCCACGCTGGGAGAATCGAGCCCGCCGCTCATCAAAACTCCAACGTTCCTCACTCTTACGCGGTCAGCTACTGCGTGATCCAGCAATTCCCGGAATTGCCCAACGCATTCGTTGGACCGCGTGTAGTGAACAGCGGCGGGGACCGGGAGGGTCCAGTAACGGCGGACTGAAATGGTTCCTGCTTGACACGAGAGGACATGGGCGGGCGGTAGTCTTTGGATATCCGCGAAGGACGTAGCCCCGGGTTCCCGGATCATGTCGAAGAGAAGAAAGTCGGCAATCGCAAGATCGTTGAGCCGTCTCGAAACGGCGGGATGACGGCGGATGCAATTGATTGTATTACTGACGACGAAAAGCGGGCCGATGCCGGCGTAGTAAAACGGCTTAATGCCAAAATGATCGCGCGCGCAAAACAGCCGTTTGTGAAGCGCGTCCCAGAGCGCGAAGGAAAAATCGCCCTGCAGGCGATCGATGCAAGCTGCGCCCCATGCTGCATATGCCTGCAAAATCAAATTACAGTCCGGCGCGTTCGAGCACACGTTCCTGTTCTCAAGCTGCAGCTCATCGATCAGTTCTTCGCGGGCATCGAGGCGGGCATCCGAAACGATCCAGTAGCGTCCCTCGAGATCTGCTGGCTGCCGCTCGTTCTTCGATTCGTGCGTGGTGCGCAGCAGCGTGTGGCCCATGCCTAGGGGACCGTCCGACCAGATTCCGCAAGCCTCCGGTCCACGAAACGAAAGAAGATCAGTAAGGGACTGCAACAGCCCACGCTCGATTGGTGCACCGTCCCCGTGCATGATGCAAACGAATCCGCTCAATGAAACACCCCTTGGTGAAAGCTTACTGTTGGCCTCGTCCAACGGCAACTTTGTTCTCCAAGAGGTCAGGTCCAAGAGAGTCCAAGAGGGATTGACAAGTCCCATTCGCCGCGAAACATCCCATCGGTTTCCAGGCTCGGCGAATTTCTTCTTGCAACGGCAACATGGCCTAGGCAGAGTACCGTGGAATGCGCCTGCAAGCCCCAAGTTCCTTACCTCGTGGAGCCGTTCTGATCCTTGCTTTAGCAGCAGCAGTGCTTCTTTCCTATTTCAGTATTCGCAATGCAGTTGCCGTCGACAACGCGGACCTCCAGACCCGCCAGGGCTACGAGCGCTCCACTCGCCTGGAACCAGGCGACTACCGCAACTGGTATCTTTTGGGCCGCTATTGGCAGTACAACCTCGAGGACACTGATGCCGCCAAAGCTGGCCAGGCCTATTCGGCCGCCTTGTCGCTAAACCCTCGCTCTGCGGACGTCTGGTCAGACCTGGCCAGTGTTTATGAAGCAGAAGGAAATCCTTCTGGCGCTCGTGATGCCTATCTTCATGCCAAACGCGCCTATCCCCTATCTCCCGAGATTTCCTGGCGATACGGCAATTTCTTGCTCCGCCAGGGCGAGCTCGACCCGGCTTTCACAGAGATACGGCACGCCGTCGAAGTGGACCACGCCCTCGGCGCACAAGCGTTTTCTCGTTCCCGCGGTGTCGAGCCTGACGTTCAAAAGATCGTGGATCGCGTTCTTCCGCAGGCGAGCGACGTGTATGTGCAGGTCATCTCGGACCAAGTCTTCGAGGGTCACATCGAAATTGCACTTGCGGTTTGGGACCGGCTCACCGCTATTCATCCTCGCCTGCGCTTGCCCGATGTCTATTCACTCACCGGAGATCTGCTAAAAAGAAAGAAATATACTGATGCCCGCCGCGTCTGGGACCAAGCGGTGGGCTTTGCCGGTTTGGGCGAACTTCAAGGACCTCGAGGTTCGGTTCTGTGGGATGGCGGCTTCGAATCGGGACTGTCCGGCGGAAGTTTTACCTGGCTCTATCCGGTGAACTTCCAGGGAGTACAAATCAGCATCGATTCTCGAGAAACGCACTCGGGACATCATTCCCTGCGACTCACCTTTGACGGAAGAACTAACGTCTATTTCAACCACATCTGCCACAACGTCGTTGTCGAGCCATCCACCGACTATCGGTTCTCTGCCTGGGTGCGCACCAGAGAACTCGCCACCGACCAGGGCATCCGATTCGAGTTGAGCCCACTAGGAACACAGGACGGTTCCGCGGTTGTCACTTCCGATGTTCATGGCACCCAACCGTGGACCCAAGTCGAGACTTCCTGGACGTCCGGCAAAGACGTTCAGGAAATGCAAGTCTGCTTGCTGCGTTACGCTAGCGATCAGGAGGGGCATCGGATTCAGGGTACCGCATGGATTGATGACGTTGCGCTCACCCCCGCAGCGATGAAGAAAGCGAAGCCATGAAGTTCCTGAGGCTGGGGATCTGTACACTCGTTGCATTCGGAATCGCAGCGCATGGGGGTGTCGAGGACTGGGCCCGAGCAGTCCTTGAAGCCGGAGCCGGCTTGCTTTTCCTCGCTTGGGCGGTTTGGTTTTACCTCCATCGGGAAGAGCAACCCGTATCGTCACCGCTTCTGCCGCCACTCATTGCGTTCGCACTGGTCGTCGCAGGTCAGTGGCTTTTCCGTACAACGGCTTCGGGTTACAACACGCGAATCGAATGGCTCCTCCTCGTCGCCGACCTAATCTTCCTATTCCTTGCGGTCCAGGCCTTTCGCACACTTGAAGATTGGCGGGGCTTCGTGTGGTTTGGGATGGTCTTCGGCTTCGTGGTTAGCCTTTTCGCGATTCTTCAACACTTAAGTTCGAACGGCGAGATTTACTGGTTTCGCGAGGTTCGTTCCGGCGTCGAGCCCTTTGGGCCTTATGTGAATCGCAACCACTTCGCTGGATTTGCGGAGTTGATTTTGCCGCTTGCGCTGGTTCCGATCCTTATGGGCAGGGTTCGCAAGCAGCGACGAGCTGTAGTTGGGCTTCTGGCAGTTTTGCCCATCGCCGCGCTTTTTCTCTCGGCCTCCCGCGGAGGCATCGTGAGCTTCTGCGTGCAACTGACGCTTTTGGCGTACCTTATCCTTCGTAGCCGCGGTCTTGGCAAGCACCTGCTTGCCATGGCGGCTGTCTTGCTCGTCGCGTGTTTGATGGTCTCCTGGGTAGGCGTCGGCCTCCTGCTCGAGCGCCTTTCAACGTTCCAGTCTCTCGAGGTAACCGGCGGAAAGCGTGCCGCCATGCGTAAGGGCGCCTGGCACATCTTCCTGGACCATCCTCTCGTGGGCACAGGGCTCGGTACCCTCCAAATCGTGTATCCGGCTTACGAAACACTTTATGACGGCAAGGTGGTCAACCATACGCACAACGACTATCTGGAAGCCCTGGCAGAAACGGGTCTTCTGGGCGGTCTCTGCTGTGCCTGGTTTTTGGGGGTATTGCTGAGAGAATCTCTGAAGCGGTTTCACGACGTCAATCATTCCTTCGCCGGGACGTTGCAACTCTCGGGTTTGGTGGCTTGCTGCGGCTTCCTCGTGCACAGTCTCGTGGATTTTAATCTGCACATTCCGGCAAACAGCCTGCTCTTCTTTCTGATGGCTCACCTGTCTTCGGCTCGAATCGGACGGTCCACCCCTTCACCTTCCGCTTCTCGGCATCGCCCTTGAATTCGCTGATCGACTTTGACCTTGTCGGCGTATAATTCCACCCCGGGGGTGATCTATTCAATGGAGCCGGCCAGACTGGGCGTGCTGTTGCGGGTTGCCGCAACGAGCGCCCTAGCGGGAATGTCGCTCGCGCCGCCCGGCCGCGCACAAGCGGTTCTCGAGACACCTCAACAGGCAAATGAGCGCATTCGTCAGATGTCCGCCAACTTGCGGATGATGCCTCACGACTATGTGATCGGCGCTGGGGATCTTCTCAACATTTACGTTTTTGACGTAGAGGAGCTGAGCCGCGAGGTTCGTGTCAGCCAGACTGGCACGATTGGCATCCCGTTGGTTCCGGTACGTCTGCACGTGGCCGGACTCACCGAAATGCAGACAGAGCAGAAAATCGCGGAAGTGCTCGAAGCGAACGGCCTGGTCACGCATGCGGACGTAAGCGTTACCGTCAAGGAACACAAGAGCAAGCCCATTACTGTGGTTGGCGCCGTTTCGCACCCCATGGTGTATCAGGCGGATCGGCCGGTAACCGTTTTGGAAGTTCTCGCAGAAGCCGGTGGTGTTGCCAATGATGCGGGAGACACGGTCATTGTCGCACGAACCAGCCATGAATCCGAACCCGATCCGGTGGAGCCGCCAGCGATAGGTCCGGAAGACCTGCATTCGGCCCCGGCGGCCGCGGATGCAACGCGTCCGAAGAGAAATCCGCAGTCCACTTCTGCAACCTCGATTCCTTCCAGTGCACAAAACAATGCCTCGCCGGCATCGACAGGGGCGGAAGCGGGACCCAAGACTCCGGATATACCTGGTGAGCCGCCTCCCCTAACCAACACCATCACCATCAATCTCGGCGAGTTGATGGAAACCGGAGATACCAAGAACAATATCGTTCTCGAAGCCGGTGACGTCGTCACCGTTCCTCACGCCGGCATTGTGTATGTTCTCGGAGCCGTTGGCCGTGCCGGCGGTTACGTCCTTGCCAATGACCGCTCGCAATTGAGCACCTTGAAGATTCTTTCTCTCGCCGGCGGGTTGACCAGGACTGCGAAATCCGATAAGGCGGTCATCGTTCGAAAGGACGATCAGGGTCAGCAACATGAGGTCCCGATCGACCTCAAGAAAGTGCTCAATCGCCAGGCAGAAGATCTTCAGTTGCAGCCAAGCGATATTTTGTACGTGCCGGAGAGTGCAGGGAAACAAGCGATGTTTAGGGCTGTCGAAATCGGGCTCGCGATGGGAACAGCTATAGCGATCTACCGCCTTGCTTGGCACTAGAAAATGACTGACGAAAACAAACTGGTGTCCCGCGGAAATGGCTCGAACGGTGCGATCGAGTTGGCGCCGGTCACGCCCCGTTTTGTTTCTTTTGATCTCTCACCCCGGGAACCCCACCTTTACGATTACCTGCTCATTCTTCGCAAACATCTTTGGCTGATTGTCTCCTTCATGCTCACCGTGGTTACCATCGTGGCCATCGCCAACTTCCGCATGAAGCCTGTTTACGTGGCCACGGCACGTATCGAAATCGATCGCGAAAACGCCAATCTTCTTCCTTTTCAAGGCGCGGATCCCTATGACTACACGGTGGACTTCGACAACTACATCGAAACGCAGGCAAAAATCCTGACCAGTGAAACGCTTGCGCTCCAGACCATTCGCAATGGCGGCCTTAGCGACCGTCCAGAATTCTCTGGGCCGGGTGGTCCCTCCGAAGCGGTCGCCAGCGGCAGTCTTACCAACCAGATTCGCCCGCAAGAACTCGGTCAGTTCCTGGGCAGCCTAAGCGTGAAGCGCGTTCCCAACAGCCGCTTGATGGATGTGAGTTTCGAGTCCACCGACCCACGGCTGGCTGCGCGCATCGCCAACGCTCATATCGCCACCTACGTAGAACAGAATTATCGCAGCAAGTACGAGTCCACGACGCAAGCATCCAACTGGCTCGCCGATCAGCTCAGCGAGTTAAAAGTGAAAGTGCAGAAGTCCGAAGACGCGCGCATCGCCTACGAACGCCAGAATCAGATTTGGACGCTCGACGACAAACAGAACATCACCACGCAGCGGCTCTCGGACATTAACAGGCAGCTGACCGAGGCGCAAAGCGAGCGCATGAAAAAGGAATCGCTCTACCAGTTCGCGAAGTCCGGAAATCTAGACGCCGTACCCCAGGTGCAGACGAACACCGCGCTCACCGAGTTACTTAAGAAACGAAGCGATACCTCGGCTGAGTACGCGAATGCTTTGACACAGTACGGCCCAAATTTCCCCAAAGTGCTGCGTCTGCAGGCACAATTGAAAGAGATCGATGAAAACATCCAGGGCGAAAAACGGGGAATCTTGGATGCTCTCGAAAGCGATTACCGTGAGGCACGGCAGAGGGAAACTCTTTTGACGGACGCCCTCGATCAGGCAAAGGCCGAAGCCAATCAAATGGCCGAAAGGCTGGTCGAGTACAATATCCTCAAGCGCGAGGCCGAGGCGAATAAAGCTCTCTATGAGGGCCTAACGACGAAAATGAAGGAAACCGCGATTTCCGCGGGTCTGCGCTCTTCCAACATTCGAATCATCGACCCCGCCATGGTTCCGACCTCGCCCGCTCGTCCCGCCAAAACCAAGAACATTACGCTGGCTTTTCTGGTCGGTCTCGTTGGGGGCATCGGGCTGGCGCTGTTGCGCGAGTATCTCGACAACACGGTGAAGAGCCCTGACGACATCGAAGCGCTAGCGCGGCTGCCCTCTCTGGCAGTCGTCCCGCAATTTTCGGGTTCAAGTGGAGGCAATCGCCGGGGTTTTCTCCCGAGCTTCTCCGGTAACGGTCATGAAAAGCGGATGGAGCTGGTGGCCCAGCATCTGCCCAAATCTCAGATATCGGAAGCCTTCCGTGCTTTACGCACCTCGATTCTGCTGTCCCAGGCCGATCATCCTCCGCAGGTCATCTTGGTCACGAGTGCCTTGCCCCGTGAAGGGAAGACTACGGTCGCGGCGAATCTGGCGGTCACTCTTGCCCAGCTCGGCGACAGCACCGTGCTGGTGGATGCCGATCTCCGCAAGCCGGGAATCGGCCGTCTCCTCAATCTCGGTCCAGGGAAATATGCCGGTTTGAGTTCCTATCTCGCCGGCGCATCCAGTCTGGATCTCGTGTCTGTTCCACATCCCTCGATTCCCAATCTGGTGGCCATTCCCACCGGACCGCTCCCACCGAATCCGGCAGATCTGCTCTCCTCTCACAGACTCGCTGAGGGCATCGCCGAGCTGCGCACGAAATTTAAGTTCGTCGTTATGGACTCTCCGCCGATCATGGCTGCCACGGATGCTGTGATTGTATCCGTACATTCCGATGGTGTGTTGCTCGTGGTTCGCAGCGGCGAAACGCCCAAGGCAGCTTTTGCTCGGACGCGCGACCTGCTCAACAACGTGAAGTGTCGCGTCCTGGGCGTCGTGCTTAACGCCGTCGATCCCGGCGCCCCCGACTACTACTATTCCTATCGGTATTACCCATACTCGTATGGGTACGGTCCTCAGGAGGTTACGGAAACTGCTCAGGGCGAGGCTTCGGATGCGGCCGAGGAAGCCGCCTCCCGCCGACACGACGACGATTCTCAAGCACTTTGAGGAGGGTTTTTTGCGCTATCTCATCACTGGCGGCGCTGGTTTTATCGGGTCTCACCTTGCGGAGCGGCTACTGGACCGGGGCGATCACGTCGTTTTGCTTGATAATCTCTCGACCGGCAGCGTTGAAAATATTCGTCACCTCAAGTCTTCCCCGCGACTGCAATATCACCTCGACAACATCGAGAACCGTCAGTTACTCGCGGAACTAGTGGACGATGCCGACGTGATCGTTCACCTGGCTGCGGCCGTCGGCGTCAAGCTCATTGTAGAAAGCCCCGTGAGGACGATTGAAACGAACGTCAACGGCACGCAAAGGATACTCGAGGCAGCCTGCAAGAAAAAAAAGCTGGTCTTCACTGCTTCCACTTCCGAAGTTTACGGCAAGAATACCAACGTTCCCTTTCGCGAGGATGCCGACCTCGTCCTCGGCCCAACCACTAAAGGGCGCTGGAGCTATGCGGCGTCGAAAGCGCTCGACGAATTCCTCGCGCTTTCCTACTGGAAGGAAAAGAAGCTTCCCGTCATCGTTGTGCGCCTGTTTAATACTGTGGGTCCGCGCCAGACCGGACGCTATGGAATGGTGCTGCCGAATTTCGTCAAGTCCGCCCTGGAGAATTCGGCGATCACCATTTACGGCAGCGGCAAACAGTCCCGCTGTTTCTGCGACGTGCGCGACACCATCGAAGGACTGATTCGCCTGATGGATACCGAGAGTGCTGTCGGGGAAGTAGTGAATCTAGGAAACACCGAGGAAATCACCATCGAAGACTTAGCACATCGAGTGAAGGAGCGAACCGCAAGCTCCTCCGCCATCAAGTACATTCCCTATGACCAGGCCTACGAGCCCGGATTTGAAGACATGATGCGGCGCGTGCCTTCCATCGAGAAACTTTACGCATTGACCGGCTTCCGCCCGCAAACCTCCTTGAATGAGATCATTGACCGCGTAGCTGAGCATTTCCGGCAAAAAAACCTTGGACTCGCCGATCTCAGCAGGGTGGCGACGGCCAATGCCGACTAAGACTACCTGTCTCACCCTCCTCCTCTGATGTCTGAGGTTCGCGTGAGTTTGCCATCCATTTCGATAGCCGATACTTCGCATGCCACGAGCGAAGCTGCTGTAGTCCCAAGTTTTGTACAGCGTCACGAATTGAGCGATTGCGTCTTTTTCCTTCAAAATAGATTTATCGGGTATGTAGCCGGTGAACTTCGTTCCGGAAAAAGCTTCATCCAAGCGAATGAGTCGACGAATTGCAGCGTTGAAGCCGCTGAGGTCGCCAGCAGGCGGTGTGCTCTTTATCCGTTGTTCCGTTGTTCCGTTGTTCCAGAAGAAAAAATGCCGGAGATGCTCGTAGCACCTCCGGCATTGGAGCGCTCAGGAGCGTGGTTTCATCACGGATACGAAAGCACGCACCCGCCTGAACCGCTGTTGAACGCGTTGCTCCACAGCGACTGCACCGCGAAAGTTCCTGTTGACAAGGCGATGTCCGCCGCCGCGCCTTGCCCCGAGGAAATCCAGGCGCACTTGTCGCCGTTCTCTGCGCCGCTCGAGTCCAGCCATCCCCCGTTTGGGAACTGGTCGGTCATCGTCTCGGCCATCTCGTGACCGCCGACGATGGTAATGCCGGCATGTGGGCCCAGGCCGTTGAAGTTGGCGCCACAGCTGGCACCGGCGTCGGTGATGTACGGCAGGTTCGTGTAAGCGACGTTGCCAACCGTGGAGCTGGTCGCGCTGTGGTACGCGCAATATTGCGTCCCAAATCCCCTGGAACTGTGTCCCGTGGCGGTGGCGATCACATACTGCACGCTCGCGTTGCTGGATGAGGTCGTGTTGTTGAATTGCTGCGCAGCGCGGACGGCCTCGGCTGCGAGTTGCGACTGACGGGGATGTGACGGAGCGGGGCTCGCGTTGTCAGCAAAGACTCCGGCGAAAATGCCCGTCGGATTGCCAGCTGGAGTACCTGCGCCGTTACAGGATACAGTGCCGCTGGGCACGCCCTGACAATACTGGGTGACGCTATTCGCCCAGGAGCTGCCGCCGACGCCCCGGTAGAAGTTCTCCAGAATGGCCGCCTCGCCACTTGGATCGTTGTTGTTCCACTGCGAGCCCCACAGGACCAGATAGATTCTGGGGGCCGTCTCGACGCCGATGCCGCCGATTCCGCCATGGTAGCTGAGGTCATTTGCGGTGCTGGCCGCTTGTACCTGACCGGGGCGCGCATGGGGGTTGGCCTCGCGAAACCGTGTCATATCTTCAACCGTTGCATGGATCATTACCGGCGGTTGGCCCTCTTCAATAATCCTCAACCCGCCGACGGTACCCTCAAAGACCATCGGCTTATTCTGCTCCTGCGTATGCGACAACGGGCTCACCAGCAGGAACCCCAGAACAGCGAGAAAGCATGCTAGAGCGTATTTCCGGATCATAGGCCTCCTTCTGCGTTTGGATCGGTTCTTGAAGATCAGCGAAAAAAAAGCGGACCGCCCCGTTGTCAAACCTGCATGTTCTGAAGTGCCTGGGTGCGGTCCAGGACCGACGCAGGCTAACTCTGCCATTTGAAGCAAGTCAAGCCAATTCTACTTACTTTGCCAATTCTACTTACTTTAATTGTTAAGTTAATGGTTATTTCGAGGAAATGAAAGTCCGGCGCCCGGGTCCTGACCTAGTGAGTGTACCGGACACTTCTCGTGAGACTACAGTGAGCCAGCGGCCCTTTCCCATGGGAATATCGGTCTTCAGCACCTCTGTGCAAAACTGCAGCGCCCTTTTCTTGATCACTCACGAAAACGCTCGTCAGTTTAATTCTCACTGGATATTTCTCTTCTTCTTAGGATCGCTGCTGACAGCACAGCGGCAAATGCTCCCACCGGCAAAGCCTCAGCGAACGCAACGGCTGCGTTTGTTGTTTGCCGGATCTTTTGATCGCTCGCGCCGGAATCCTTCGCCCTCTGAATCATGCAAGCCGTGTACTTGTCGCCCAAGTTCGGAAACACTTTGAAATAGAGAACCTGAAACGTAATCACATGGCATGCGGAGGAGATGAGCGCGATCAGTAGGCCAACAGCAAGCCCCCTCCCAAAGCTTAGCCTGCCGCCGCTCGAATTCTCGCGATACGATCGCACTCCCGAAAACATCAATAGTGCGGAAAGTGCAATCGATGTGTACCCAAGAACGTCTCCTCTCCGATAGTTCACTGAATTCACGTACGGAATCGTAGCGATGAGCAGTCCTGCCGAGAGCACGCCGGACAGCAGCCCGAAAATCAGCGAAATCTTCCTCACTATTCGTTACCTTCCTTTCAGAAGTTACGGCCACACACCACGCAAACTAGCGCGGTGCCGCGCACTTGTCGTCCTACTTTCGGATGATTTTGGTTCCCGGAGGCGAAAATCAATCGTTCGGGTGAGTCGGGCTATGGGATAAGCCGGGCGACTTTGCCCAGTTGTACGGCTTGCGTGCGCCGCTTGGCGCCGAGCTTGTCGAAAAGCCTGCTGGAATGCGTTTTCACCGTGCTTTCGCTGACGAATAATTTGTCAGCAATCTCGCGCGTGCTCAGACCCTCAGCAATGAGTCCCAGGATTTCTAGCTCCCTTGGCGTGATCTTCAGTTCCGAAAGGTGCTCCTCATCGGGCCGGAACGGGCCCGGGGCAGGCATTGCAACATCTTGAACGACAGTGGCGTTCCTGCGAATAAGCGTCAGGCCGAGCCATATCCCCCCGCCGGCAAACACGACAGCGACTAGCAAAGTGTAAATCTCAGACGAGTGGGAACCCCGAGCAGGTGATTCTCGGCAAGCATCAGGGCCGTAATCAATACCCCGCTGCAAAGCCCGAAAATCGCAATCTCCCATATGGCTCGCCGGTGAGAACTCCAGCTGCTTTTCTTTTCGTTGGCCATGGAAGTGCGATTATAGCGAATTACTCCGCAGGAGGGTTCGGCTTTACCAGGTGGGCCGTAAAGCCTCGGCGTTTTTAGGCCGAGGATATAAGGCCCCTCCCCGTCAAGCCATCTAAGAATGTAACCGAAGCCCCTGTTGTCGAGACATTTGAAATGTAGCCGAAAGTTTGTTGTTGCTGCGATTGTGGGAGGAACCCACCGAAGCCATCTCGGCAAAACAAACCGAGAGGCCGTAGGAATCCTTGCCGCTTGCGGCGGGGAGGATGCGTCAACAGATGGGACTTTGCAGGGCGCGCCCACCACGAATACTCTAGTTTTTTTCGTCTCGCGCCAGGACGGTTATTGTTCGGCCCCACTCCCCACGATCCTCTGACGCTGGGCTTCGGGACCGGGGCCCTTGCTATGGTGGCCTGTGCCGCCGGTTACATCCTCGCCTTGCGGGCTAGCCGCCTCGACCCCATCGCCGCTCTCGTTATTGAGTAAACTCGCCGTTTCTTGGCTGTCGGGAGCTACGGGCTACGCTGTGCGCGACCTTCGACCACGAAGGCCTCCCGAGCGCGTTGACGTATCTGTCAGTCCACGATTGAAGCCTGCATCGAGCACCCAGCTCTTGCGAGCTGCATAGCTGATGGCCCAGCGTATGCCCGATTACTCACCGACGCGTGTGGGGTTCAGTGTCCTTGGCTGAAATGGCATTGACGCAGATCACGCATTTGAAGATGTGCGTCAAAGCTTTGCCTGGGCCGTCGGTCCACAGCGCACCTAGTGCCTCAGGGTGAATGCATCCATGCCAGAACCTTTCTCAAAAGTTCGTGTTTTGTAGAATAGAGTTGGGCACGACGGATTGCCGTCACCGATCGACGTGATTCTCTGGAGTACAATAGTTTTGTTCGGTCGGGCGAGGGGCAGGTCTCTTTGCGTCCGCGTTGGTGCTGCCAGGTTGCAGACCCGACCGCCTTCGAGGACAAGCTGCTTCGCGTCCGATTCTAAAGAGGGGCGAATATGAAGATCGAGATGATGATGGGATGTGCTGCGCTTGCCGGGTTGATGACTTTAGCAAACACGGCGGACGCGCAAGAGAGAGTCTCACGCGCTTCGCCTCGAGCGGCTGCCTATGACGCGAACCACGAGGTCGTCGTCCAAGGAACCGTGCTGGAATATTTGGAAAATTCCACATTGCCCCCGATTGGAACTCACGTGAAGGTCCAAACCTCCTCAGGGACGGTCGACGTACATCTCGGTCCTTCGTCCTACTTGCACGACAGCCATTTTTCTTTTGCTTCTGGCGACTCGGTCAGATTCGTCGGCGCGATGAGTTCCGTAGACAAACGCCCCGTCCTCCTGGCTCGCATAGCGCAGAAGGGCAGCCAGGCCATCGCCATACGTTCAACCCAAGGATTCCTCCTCGCGACGGGCGCGACGCGCAGCTTATCAGAGAAGCAGCGCGCGCAAGCCTCGCAGAAGGTGACCCCTCGATGAATACCCAAGCAAAGCGTCTTTACCTCCTGCTCGCGCTCATCCCTCTGTTGTTCCTTGCCGCCGCATGCGGCGGGGGTTCTGCGCCACTACCACCTCCTCCTCCGCCCGCCAAGTTCTCCAACGCGAGTCTGGCGGGTCAGTATGCCTTTTCCATGACTGGTAGCGAGCTGTGTGCCGGCGTTGGCAGCCTGTTCACGCGTGCCGGCAGCTTCACAGCCGACGGCCATGGCAACATCACCACCGGTTTGGAAGACATCAATGTGTGCACGGGAACAGCGACATTACAGTTCACCGGAGGCAAATATTCCATCGACGGCGATGGCCGCGGCACGTTGCAGCTCACTAATAGTACCGGCACGACCAACTACAGCATCGTGCTTTCTTCCACAACATCGGGCTTGGTCGCACAGACGGACGTAAACGTAACCGCCAGCGGTTCGTTTCAGCGACAGAACCCTGCGGCCTTTTTGAATGCCGCCATCGCCGGCGGTTACGTGTTCGATTTCCTTGGCGTGGACGTCAACGGGTCGACAGTGAGCTCCGCTTCTTACGTGGGTCGGTTCGACAGTGATGGGCGCGGCGGGGTCACCAATGGCTTGTTCGATTCCAACATTGGAGGAACACCGTCCGGCCAGCAGCTCTTTCCCGGAGGCGCATTCTGTCAACTCGACACGAACGGAGCTGGCACGACCTTTGGACGCGGCACGGCGAACATTGCCGGGCAGTCGTTCGCCTTTTATGTTGTGGATGCCAGCAGGCTGAAATTCAATGGCATCGGCTTTCCCTCCGCGCTCGTGGGTGACGCCTTCGCGCAGCAGAACATCGCATTCACCGCCGCGTCAATCACTGGCGGCTTTGCATTTTTGATTGGCGGCTCGAGCCCTAGCGGCGCGATCTCCACGGCTGGACGATTCACCGCGGACGGCGCGGGCAGCCTGTCCAGTGTTGTCTTGGACGAAAACAACAGCGGTACCATCACACTGCTGCCGAACGGGACTGTGACTGGCATGTACACCGTCGACGACAATCAATTCGGCGGCGGCTCGGTGACCTGGACGGACACGAAGTCGGGAACCTTCTCCTTTGTCTTCTATCTGATCTCCTCTTCGCAAGCCGTATTTCAGGAAATCGATTCGGCTATCATCAGCGACGGCACATTCTCGGCGCAAACCACCACTCCAATCTCCTCGACCGCGCTGGCTGGGGATTATGTGCTTGGATGGAATGGTGCCGGCAGTGCCGAGGAGGACTATGTTGGTCAGGCTTCCTTGAGCTCCTCTGGCGGTTTAACTGGGATGACGGACTTTAACCAATTTTCGACCGGCAGACAGTTCTTCAATGTTCTCCTGAATGGGAACCTGTCGCTCGGCGGTGATGGTACACAAGCCAACGACTTCACCGCCAACCTGCAGACCAATCCGGCAGCAACATTCCACTTCACGACCTACGTGGTCAATCAGAACACGTTGTTTCTCGTGGGTGTGGATACGGATCGTGTTATCGCTGGACCATTGGTGCGGCAACCGTGAGCGGATGACTGAATTCACCAAAAATCTAATCCGTTCAATCAAACCCTCGATGGGCGTGCGGCTGCGAGAAAGTTCGCGAAATTGTCGGTCTGGTAGTATAAACCCGAGATTGCCCCGAGTGGCCACAGGGGAACATGTCCTTTTCTTATGCCCGATTTCCCGCTCTCACGCTTGTGATGTAGACTCTTTCCGCTTGCGTGACCCCACGCAACGGCGTTGCCGCCAGTGGATGAGCGTTTTGACTCGATGAGTGAACTCTCTAGGCGAGAATTCGCGAAATTGATAGCGGTTGCTAGTGTGGCTTCAGGCGTTCCCCAGACGCCCACGACCGGACGGACGATTGGCATTCAGGTGGGAGCGGTATCCTTTGTGGACGAAGGTGTCGAGTCAGTTTTGGACCGCTTTCAGCGCGATGCGAACATCAACGCGCTGTTTATCGCGACCTTTAGCTATGGGCGCGGCATTGCCGGCCGCCAGGTTCCCGGCCAGCCGTTACCGGATCATGGCAAGCAGGAATATGATGCCGCATTTCACGGCGGCAATTTTGCCAGCACCCACGGGAACTATTACCAGCATACTTCTCTGAAAAAGATTGCGGCCCCTGACCATCCGGGTTTCGACGTGCTCGCGAGCGTTCTACCGCAGGCACAGTCGCGACGCATGAAAGTTTTCTGCTGGTATGAAGATGTTTTTCGCGGCGACCTCGAAGGGATTGAGCCGTTGCAAGAGGTCACGCTGTCCGGCAAAAAAGCCGGCACGCTTTGCTTTCATAATCCCGAAGTGCAGGGGTTTTGGCAGGCTCTCACCGAAGATTATTTGCGCAGTTATCCCGTTGACGGGGTTATGTGGGGAAGCGAGCGCCAGGGCCCGTTCGGCCATGCTATCGGCGCGGCGCATGGCGGCGGACGAGCGAATCCCCTTGAAGTCACCTGCTTCTGTGATTTCTGCAAGCGTGAGGCAAAGGCCCGCGGCATCGAGGTACAGCGAGCCGTCGAAGGCTACACCAGACTCGCTGCGCTTGTCCGCGACAGCAGGACGGCGAATCGTCCGACGGATGGCTCCTTCGTCTCCTTCTGGCGGCTGCTGGTGAAATACCCGGAAATACTCGCTTGGGAAAAGCTGTGGAATGACGGCCAGAAGAGCACCTATGCGAACATCTACCAGCTTTCCAAATCGATTCGCCCCGATATCCCTGTGGGCTGGCACATTTGGCACAACAATTCGTTCAGTCCGTTTTATCGCGCGGAGCAGGACTACGCTGAGTTTCGCCAGTATTCTGACTTCCTAAAAGTCGTGATGTATAACAATTGCGGCGGACCTCGGCTTGTTTCCTTTGTGGACAGCGTCAGCCGCACAATCTTTGGCGACTTCCCTCCGGAGGCAGTGCTGGACCTTACCTACAAAATGCAAAACTACAGAGAGGCCACTCTCACGGACCTTCCCCGCAAGGGACTTTCTGCCGACTATGTGGAACGCGAAACCCGGCGCGCTGTTGCCGGTGTATCCTCCCCTTCGCCTGCGGCAAAGGTTCTGAGTACGCCGAAAATTTGGCCCGGGATCGACATTGACATCCCGACTGGCAAGGACGAAAAGAAAACCGAACCCCAGGACGTCCGCGAGGCCGTTCGAGCAGCCCTTGGCGCAGGCGCGGACGGAGTTATTCTCTCTCGCAAATATTCTGAGATGCGTTTGGCGAATCTGCGGGCGGCAGGAGAGGCATTGCGCGCCTGAGCACCTTAGGCGAGTTACACCAGCGCGATTACCTCATAGTCCAAAATGCGGGGCACGTCGAAGCTAACTACCTGTTTCGCAACGCCTGGGACCGATTCAAAGCAAGGGTCGCTCGCCTTTTCCACTGAACAAGCCCGATAAATCTCTAACAGGAGAAGTTCCTTCTATAATAGTACCCATGTTTCCGGTAATGCCGGCGTGCGCCAGCTGCCTGGCAATAGTTCGCAATAGCTGCCTTTATCAACCGCAGGTTTGGTTCTGTTAGAATCCGGACCTTGAAGCTCTCTCCAAAGAATCTTCTTTGCTTGCGAGAGTTAGCGGCGGCTCTCCGTGAAAAAAAAGAACGCCGCAGGTGGGGGCACTTTGTCTGAAGGAATCCAGGGTCGCCCCATGACGGCGGACTTATCCCCCGAGCGACAGCATGAATGCTCTCGCCAGCTATCGCTCGGCGGATGGGTCTACTCTCTGGCGGTAATCGGCGGGCTCTGTCACTTTGTTTTCAGTGGAAGATACGGCTATTTTCGCGACGAGCTGTATTACGCGGCATGTGGTGAGCATCTGGCGTGGGGATATATTGATCATGCTCCGCTTGTTGCCCTGATTGCACGACTGAGCCGTTCAACATTAGGAGACTCGCTCTTTGCGCTTCGGTTCTTCCCAGCACTCGCAGCGGCGGCGAAGGTGTATTTGTCCGGGTGGATGGCGCGAGAGCTTAGCGGAGGACGTTTTGCCCAGCTGCTCGCGGCCCTGACTACACTGGTCGCGCCTATCTATCTGACGTTCGACAGTTTTCTTTCGATGAATTCCTTTGAGCCACTGTTCTGGATGGCATGCGCGGCGATACTGTTGCGGATTCTGAATGGTGGAGATGAAAGACTGTGGCTTCTGTTCGGAGTCGTTGCAGGGCTTGGGACTTTAAACAAGCACTCGATGCTGTTTTTCGGCTCAGGTGTATTTGCCGGGTTGTGCCTGACGGCAGCGCGGCGAGAGTTTGCGAAGAGGTGGGTGTGGCTAGCCGGGGCGCTCGCGCTCCTGATATTCATGCCGAATCTGCTTTGGGAAATACGGCATGGCTGGCCGACCGTCGCCTTGCTCCGTGCAGTGATCGGGACAAAATATAGCCATGTGACTCCCTGGGAGTATGTCTGGCAACAATCACTACTGACGCTTCCCTTGGCCACTCCGATCTGGCTGGCCGGACTTTGCTACCTGCTCTTCGACGCCGCCGGCAAAAAGTACGCCGCACTCGGCCTTGCCTATTTGATCGTGCTTGCAGAATTGATTGCACTGCACGGGAAGAGCTACTACCTGGCGCCGGCTTATCTCATGCTCTTCGCGGCTGGTGCGGTGTGGATCGAAACGCGAGTCCTTCCGCGCACGGGAATGTGGGTGAAGCCGGCGACGGTTACGCCTTTGATTATCGGTGGGTTGATTGCTGCTCCACTGGCAATGCCAATTCTGCCCGTGGCATACGCGGTGAAGTATTGTCGTTTCTGGAATGTCCAGGCAGTTCATGTGGAAAACGTGCCGCTTGGGGACCTGCCGCAGTTTTTCGCGGATATGTACGGCTGGCCTGAGCAAGTTCATGCACTCGCCCAGGTATTTAACGCTTTGCCGGTTCAGGATCGCGAAAAATGCGCGGTGCTTGCCTACAACTACGGTGAAGCGGCGGCAATAGACTATTGGGGGCCAGCACAGGGTTTACCAAAGGCACTCAGCGGACACAATCAATACGCACTCTGGGGTCCGGGAGGCTACAGCGGCGATGTGGTGATCGCGATTGGTTTCTCCGAAGAACAGTTGCGAGAGATCTTCGACGAGGTCAATCCGGCAATGAGAGTGACAAGCCAATACGCAATTCCCGAAGAAGCGAATTTGACCATATATCTGTGCAGGAAACCTAGGAAAAAACTGCCAGATATATGGGCAAAGTTGACGTGGCTCGGATAGGCTGCCGGACAGAAATTCCTGCTAGATACAGTTGGCGACCAAGGCGCAAAGGCAAACATGCTCGTCACGAACTGGCCAGCATAGTTGAAGCAATGAGCCTGCTTATGGGCACAAGCCTGGGCCGCATGAGATTTAGCTTGGACGGTGAGGTCTCGGGAACTTGGACGTGGTTCAATTTGACTCCCGGGATCGCCTTGGCCTGCCAGCTTCTATCTTTATCCCGCCCGTTCTGCCGCTTCATCCGCGTCCTTGCAGACCTCTTCCCGAATAATCCGTTCTGTGGCTTCGTCGAGATAGGAGTGCAAGGCCTTCTGCAAGGCTAGGTATTCCGGCCAAAGCGTCTTCTCTACAAACGCCCGCGGCGCACGCACCACGACGGTCGTGTAACGCTGGCCCTTATAGCGATAAGGTTCTAGCCCGTGTCTCCGGCAAAGCGCTAGAAAGAGGCGTCTCTGCCATTGGTCCAGTAGGGAAAACCTCGTCTCCGGCAAGGGTTGTGTTTTGAGGGCGGCGTCGAGCCCCTTCCGGATCCGCTCGATTGCGGCCGCCGCAGCCTGGCGCTCGCCTGCGGTCGCGGCACTCTCGAACAGCGCGGTAATCTTGCGCAACTTTTCGCGGAGCTGGGGTTCAGTGGTCACAGTAGCAGGATAGGATGGCCACCGGTGCGGAGACCCCAGTTCGTTTGTTTTGAGCGAAGCAGCTGGCCCCTCCTCCTCTAACTCACGGGAGTCTCAACCACTCCCGGAAAGGACTGTCATGCAGATTCTACATCGGATTCTCGGCTCCTTCCCACCGTACACCGGTGGCATAGCATCCCGTTAACCATGAGAAGGCCGATCCCTATCAAGAGTTTGTGCTTTCGCGGTGATTTTTCCATTTTTTCCGTTCAGTCAAGCCGGCCCCTGTCGCCACCCTTCCATCCGCACTCGGCGCTCCAACAAATTCTTCCTCCGTGCCAGTTTAATGTTCTCGTCTTCCGCTCGTGGCTGCCCGCTTCGCACCTCGGAGTCCAGAGAAGGCCAGCGAGCGACCGCAGCGGCATGTCGATGTCAGGCAGCAGGCGCGTCGCTTCCATTTCAATAGCTTCTAGATTTGGCGTTCGCGGCAAAGACCGGTTTTTCGGAAGCGATCACGGAGCTACTGATAGTTTTACCAGTCGTTCGAGGAGTGCTGTTGCTCCAAGATGTTGCGTCATTGAAATTGCAGTGTGGGAATGTGCTGCAAGCACCTTGTGTCCGTTTGACCTCCGTATGAAGGCGAGCCGGGTGTGACGATGCGCTTTGCTTCTTCTTTGATGATCCTCGCCGCGCTGCTGTTAGGAGTGGCGGTTGGCCTCGGTGCATACACATTTGCCTACGCCAAGGGATACGCGTATCTGACAAACGATCCTCAAGCTTGCACCAATTGTCACGTCATGCAGTCGCAATACGACGGGTGGATGAAGTCGAGTCATCACTCCGCAGCGACCTGCAATGACTGTCATACCCCTCACAACATCATCGGGAAATACGCCGTGAAGGCGAATGACGGCTTCTGGCATTCACTTTATTTCACGACTGGCCATTACCCAGACGTGATTGAGATTACGAAATTCAACCGGAAAGTAACCGAAGGGGCTTGCCGGCGCTGCCACGAAAACATCACCGCAGAGATTGCGGGAAATCCCGTGCACGGCGGCGCCGCAGGTCTCCAATGCATTCGCTGTCACAGCTCGGTGGGACATTCTTGAGACTCCCCACGCCTAAACGGCGGGGGATTCTTTGGAGTTACAAGCAATTGCTTCCTCGTCTCCAACGATGTTTCCTGCTTCACCGGCGCGCGCTTTGCCTTGTCAACGGGAGCCTTATATCCCCATGCCTCAAGGCAGGGGCTCTGCGGCTCTGGTTGTAGCCCGCCCGAGAACTGACACTCTTAGGACCGGAGGGATGATGAACACACCTACACTTGATGTCGAACCTCGCCGTTCGCGCAAGCTTCTAATCATCGTCATTGCCCTGGCGGCCGTGGCCACGCTGGCGGTCACCGCACTGCTCATAAATATCTTCGAACGCAAACAGGAAGCGAAGAATCCGTTCTACGAAGTGGTCGATCTGAATGACACCATCGACGATCCTGCGGTGTGGGCCAAAAACTTTCCATTCCAATATGATCTCTACAAACGGACGGTCGATATGCAGCGCACTAAGTACGGTGGCAGCGAAGCCATGCCGCATTCGCCCACCGAGGCCGATCCCCGCTCGGTGGTGGCACGGTCAAAGTTAGAGGAAGATCCGCGGCTCAAGACCATCTGGGCGGGCTACGCGTTTTCGGCAGACTACCGAGAGCGTCGCGGGCACGCCTACATGCTCGAAGATCAGACCTTCACCGAGCGACAGAAGTTCAACCCGCCGGCAATGTGCATCAACTGCCACGCCTCCTTGGTTACAACGTTTCTGAAGCTAGGCGACGGCGACCTGATGAAGGGATTCAACGTCATCAGCAACACACACATGACATACGCTCAGATTCGGCAGTATGTGAAACATCCGGTGGCCTGCATCGACTGCCATGATCCTCAGACCATGCAACTGCGTATCACACGTCCAGCGTTCATCGAAGGCATTCGGGCACTGAAGGCATCACAGGGTGTGCTGAACTATGATGTAAAAACAATGGCTACCCGTCAGGAGATGCGCTCCTATGTCTGCGGACAGTGTCACGTCACCTATTACTTCCAACCGTCGAATAAGCGACTAACCTATCCCTGGGCAAAGGGCCTGAAGGTGGAAGACGTCATCGCCGTCGAAGACGACGGGAAAATCAAAGAATGGGAACATCCAGACAGCGGCGCAGAGCTGATCAAAGCACGGCATCCCGAATTTGAAATGTGGAATCAAGGTGTTCACGCACGTTCTGGCGTGGCGTGCGCTGACTGTCATATGCCTTATATGCGGCAGGGTGGGTTGAAGATCAGCGATCACCAGATCAACAGCCCTCTCCTGAAAGTCAATCGCTCATGTCAGACCTGCCACCATTTCCCGGAAGAAGAACTGAAGGCCAGGGTGGAAGACATTCAAGACCGCTTCTTCGACCTGCGTAATACCGCGCTCGATGCGCTGGTTGACTTGATCAATGACATTAAAGCCCAAAAGGCCAAAGGAGCACCTGACGCGCAGTTAGCTGCCGCCCGCGCGTACCAACGAAACGGCCAGTTCATGATTGACTTTGTTATGTCGGAGAATTCCATGGGCTTCCACGCGCCGCAGGAGGCCCTCCGCATTCTGGGTGACGCGATCAACCTTTGCCGTCTGGGTCAGGTGATCCTCCATGGTGGGCCACCCCCAAGTCACAATCCACCAAACATTAAGAACGTGTCACTTTCTTCGGAAGCGGCTTCCGCCACCACGACGCCCACAAAATGAACAGGCTGCCTTGCTTCATAACCCGTTGGGCGCTACCTCGCGGGTGCCACGGGGTCGGCGATACTCGCCGAGCTGTGGTATGTGCGTTTCTGCCACTCTGTCAATTGTGTTAGTACGGACTCGAGCCAAACGTGACCTAATGTGGAGCACCGGACAAAAATTAAGACGGAGCAGCAGCTGCAAAACCAGAAAGTGACTTCTCAGGAGTTTGACTGACGCGCGAGAAGTGTAATCCTGGCGCGTCGAAAAGAAATCAGATCAGCCGGCCGGAAGTCCATCCCTTGCGCCAAAATGAATTGCGGGTAGCCGAGCCCGCACCCATGGGGCCAGGACTTTTGTGCCACCGGCCTACAGACTTAGGAGAAGTGTAGAGTGGCGTGGGCTTTTCGAAATGTGACTCTCTGATGTGTCCCTTTGTCGATTTAAAGTGTTTGTCGGCACCCGCACCCATGGCGCCAGGACCGGTGTGCCACCACCAGTCCTGAGCTGAGGCCGCGCGAACAGAGCCGACAGTAAACACGAGCACGGCGCAGAAACCGAAAACGAATTGCTTCATTGGTTGCCTCTAAGCGGTCTTAATTATAGAAGAGCCGCCAACGCGGAAAGTGAGCCAGCTCATGGCGCCCACAGGAGTCTCCACGTGGAGGCAGCATGCGTCGCCGTATCATTCCATGGAACTGTCACTAGTTACAGGGAGGAGGCGAGCGAAGCCCTGTGGCCTGAGAAATTCGATACGATTCAGGACTTCACAGCGAAGATTATTCGGATTGCCTTTTTGGGAAATTAAGCCAAGGTGTATACATCAAGTACATCTTTCGGCTCTTCTACTTTCCATTCGTTCCTGCTATATTCACTCAAGCCCTCATGCGAAAAACTGGGATTGGTTTGCTGGTGGCAGCATACGTCCTGGCCCTCTGCACCTGGCTGGCCGCGCCGGCCTATGCCCGTGTGAACGCGCAACCCGGCCCACCCATCCTCGCGGAATACGCGGGTCCTTGGCCTGTGTTCGTGGCCTGCGGCCTTACGCTCAATGGCCTTGTATTGGCGCTCATTCCCGTTCGCCGCGGCGAAAAGTGGGCCATCTGGCTCTCCACTGTATCTGCTCATTCTCCTGGCGACTCGCATCGCCACCGACCCACGCTGTTTGGTGGTGCTCGATCCGCACCAGCATGGCGCTCATACCTTCATGATCTCCATGGTTCTTGGTTTGGTCAGCCTCACGTTGGCCGCACCGCAACGTTCCAAGCCCGGTCACTCTGGTGCTGCCGTTCAAAGTAAAGGATATCGAAAAGAAAGACGTCATCCTCAAACGTTTCGTCTACAGCTCTCAAGTACGTCGGACGTTTCGACGCCGGAGTCAGCCTTCACGGAAAATGTCAGTTCCCACGGTATGCGCGTACGAACAGTCCGTTTTTGGGAGCCGGGTAGCCAAGCCCTTATCAAATCCCCTGTTCGCGAGCTTTGGGCGGGTGCGAGAATCGTCTATTGCCGTTCACTCTCCTATAATTCCTTTGCGTTAGGATTGGAGCTTCTGACCGCAGCCCGAAAAGACAAGATATGATCCCTGCGTGCCCCTCCGAAAACGATCCTCGCTCCTGATTTCTCCTCGAAACTCGGACTGCCCGCGACTTAGCAGGCCTCGCCAGCACCGCAAGCGACAAGGTGCGACTTCGTCCCATTCATTGTTTTGTCACGGAACTAAGCACCGGTGAAGATTGCCCAAAGGTTTCCGACGGGGCGCGGTACAGAACGTGAAACGCGAGGAACATCGCGGCGATCACCGGAAACACGAACAAGCTGGCCTCGGGCCCGAGCTTTCCTCCGGTAAGCCAGTCCGCGCCGTGGAACGTGGCGGTCAGCAAGCGGTCCGGGGCCAGCCGCCCGCCGTTCGGCCCGGAGTAGACAAAGATAGCCCCGAAATCGAATGCGGCGTGGAACCCGATGGCGAATCGCAAATCGCCGGTGCGGCGAAGCGTCAGGCAAATAAGTAACGCGAGTAGACCTGTCGAAGCCCAGTCGGGCCAGCGCTCGTACGGCTTGCTGAAATAGTGAAGCGCGCCGAAAAGAAATGAAATCAGAATCGCCGCGGGCCAGAACCCCATTCCTTGCGCCAAAATGAATTGCGGGTAGCCGCGGAATAGATATTCTTCCGCAAAGCCGATCGCGAGCGAAGCCAGCAGCCAAAGCAGCGTCGCGCGCCGAAGAGCCGCTCCATGAAGCGCCAGCGAGCCGGCCGAATAGCCGCCCGCGAGAAAAATCAGCAGAATCAAAGCAGAGACGCCAGCATATCCGAAGACTGCGCCTTCCCAGAACCTCCGCCCGAAGGCGTTCTTTCCCGGCAAGCCGTAGCTGGAAAGCTTGCGGTGCTCCCAGCGCGCCATGATCCACGTAGCGATTACGACGGCGATGAGAGTAATCGCGTCCCCGACCAGAAACACCATGGCGTACAAGCCTTCCGGCTCGACAATGCCGCGTGCTTTCAAGATCAGCACTACAACTTCCTGGAAGGCGGCCTCGAAGGCGATGACGATGGCCAGAAAGATCAGCAGGCGCCAGCCCGAGCGCAGCCCGATTGGTCCGACGAAAATCTCCTGTGCTCGCATTGAGGGGCATACCTCCGCGACGCGCTACGATAGCGCAGGAGAATGCGGGTTGCCACCGAGAGCTGCTGCAGCCACTGTGCTAAGTCGGCGTACGGGTAGACGGTCGCAAGCGGCTCCTTGTTCCATGCGCGAGCCGACCTGTTCGCATTTCAAGAGATCGCATGCCTTGGCTGTAACGGACATGTGTGACAGGCTGACCAGTACTTAAGTTACCGAAGAGACGACTTCGATTAATCGGGACCCCCGACGTTACTTGGGGCCTCTTCAGGCCTAGCAAATTGCGGCGCAACTGGTCTTTCGCCCGGAAGATCATGATCTTGACCGCAGGAAGCCCCCGGTTCAGGGTGCGCGCAATCTCGGAGTAAGTCATTCGCTTGTAGTAGCGCAATAAAAGTGGAACCTTATATTTTTCCGGCAAGCGAATCAGCTGTTCCCTCACCTGGCGACGTTCTTCGCTACGCAGAATCTGGGACAGTGGCGAAGGAGTCGAATTGTCGGGGACTTCAGTAAGGTCGGTTCCCCCCACACACGAATTCAACTCGCGCTTTTTCCGTCGCAGCTTATCGATGCAATGCCGACCTGCCACCTGCGAGACCCAAGGCCTGAAGGGTAACGCCTGGTCTTTTGTCCCCAGAACCCTGTGCAGCTTCAAAAAAACCTCTGCCGCTGCGTCTTCAGCATCTTCCGGGGACCGAAAGAATCGTCGACAGACCCGCAAAACGTGGCGATGGTGCGCCGTGTAGATTGTGCTTAATACTTCGGGGGAGGTCTGTAGGGCTTGGTGTAAGGCCACGCCGAGCCCAGTTTCTTCCAAGTGGAGTGAAGCGGATCCTGTTGCCATCGCTCGTCCTGCGTCTTTGAATTTGGGCACACCACCAGGTTCCCGCTCGCACCATATAATTGCTTGGGCGCTCGCGGTGTTGCCCGGTTCAGGTATTTGGAATCATTTCCTC
>WNGG01009296.1_pt1 | contig 28322 bp, 23 predicted proteins | sample 5400661 | NCBI WGS metagenome assembly WNGG01 (sample SAMN13153372, study PRJNA577476) | soil metagenome | isolation source: 100 cm soil or saprolite under Garry oak tree replicate 1 | place: USA:California | collected 2016-06-15
GCCCGCCACCGCTCACTCCAGGCCAGCATCAGCCCAGGCCGGCCAAGCAGCAACGCATGCTGTAGGCCTAGATTTGCCAGCTCAGCACCGTGTGCCGTGGTCTGCGCCCGCAGCTCGGAGGACCCGAGCATGCTGCGATACCCGTAGATGACGTCCAGACCTCGTCGGCAGGCATACATGAGACGGTGCGGGTCGCCAACCGCCTCCGCACGCAGCGCCTCAGCCAGCCATGCGACCGCCCGAGGCAGCGCCGGGCCGTGCCGGCGGCCGGCGGCGGCGGCTGCTAGGTGCTTGTCCGCTACCGTCGTCCGGCCGAGCGCTAGAGCGACCCGGCCGGTGGCCAGGCGTGCCAGCGGCTGGTCGGGCGATGAGAGATCGGCCAGCTCTCGGACGCACCGCTGAGCATCCCGGAGCAAGGCGACGGTCGCCGGACCAGCCTGGACACTGGCGCTCACCTGCGCCAAGTGGGCGTGCGCCCGCCACCAACGCCGGCCCTGCCGATCAAACAGCCGGCGCGCCTCGGTGGCCCTGGCCAGAGCCGTGGCGGGCTGACCGGCGGCTAGCGCGCACCTGGCCGCAGTGAGCAGCAGTTCGGCCCGCTTGGTCGGCCGGCCATTGATCCATTCCAGCTGGCTGATCGCGTCGTCGGCCTCTTGCATGGCATCCCGGGCCAGCCCCGCCGCCGTCAGCGCGGAGCACCGGTGCAGGCTCAGATCAGGCTCCGAGGCGCCGAGCCGCTGGAATCGCTCCGCCGCCTCATCGAAGCAGGTCAGCGCCTCCGGCAGGTCGCCGAGCCGCAGGGCGACCAGCCCTCGGTTCACAGCGGTCTCCGCTGACTCCAGTTCCTGGCCGTTCGCGGTGAACAGGTCCTCGGCTCGCCGGAGGTCGGTGACGGCGCGTCGCGCCAAACCGGACGACAGGTAGCTGACCGCCCGTTCTTGCAGCGCCCGGGCTTCCCACATCTGATCGTCGGCCATCCTTAGCGCCGCCACCGCACTGTTCAGATCCTCGAGCGCCTCGCGATGACGCCCCAGGATCAGCAGGGCGGCGCCGCGGCGGAACAGCATCCTGCCGTGCAGGTTCCCCGTTGACTGCCGGACCGCCGCGTCGAGGGCGTTGCGGCCCGACACGCTCCGGCCGGCGAAGACCAGCGCGACCCCGAGCGTCCCGAGCACGTCGGCCTCGCGACCGGCCGAGCCGGCGCGTCGGGCCAGCCGCCGGGCGATCCGCAGCTCACCGATTGCCGCTTCAATGTCCCCGTACTCCCGGAGGACGATGCCGATGGCCTGCCGCGCGACCGAAGCCGCGATGGGGCCGGGATCGCCCGCGAGCACCATGCGGGCACGCTCCAGCGCCTCGTTGGGGCGGGACAGCGCCAGCGGAAGCAAATCGATGGGCCAGTCACCCTCCAGTTCGAAAGGGGCCATACCCATAGATATTTGGCCATGACGGGTGAGCAAGCAACGTCAATCCCGCGATGCAATCGATCTCGAAGGAGAGGATCTTTTTTCCGGGTCCTTGGGTGTATCAGACTCGGCGCAGGCAGATCCGAATGATCGACCGACCCGATCGCCCCGAGGGGAGCATCAGATGGACAGGGTGACTAGCGCGCAGTATCTGACCATGAAGGACTCGTTCTCTCGCGAGAACATCGACATCGAGGTCGCTTACACGTCGGCCGGGGATGTTGACCACATATACAACGTCGGCCGTCTGCTCGCCGTGGAACGCGGTGACAACGTCCAGCGGCTGCAGGCAGCGCTGCCTGGGCTGCGCCGCGCCGACCCGAGCGAGCAGCCAGGGATCGGCGATCTCGTGCTCCTGTCGATCGACGAGGCCGAAGATGGCAACTTGACCGTCTCCGAGGCGCTGAACCTCATCGACGAACGCCTCGAGGATAACCCGGCGCTGGCCGGCGACGAGCCTTTGGTCGGGCCGGTCCACATCGTGCACATCACGAAGATCTGCCCGGCCGGCGAGCCAGAGGTGCCGAGCGGGTATCCGACTCAGCCGTGGCCGAGGCCACGCCCAGCAGGCCGGGGCCACAATAGCGTGCTGATCGGGGTTTCCGACACCGGCCTGCTGCAGGACCTCGACCTCACCCGGCATCCGTGGCTGGCCCGCGTGGACGGGGAACCGGATCCACTCGGGCCGACCCTGCCAGGTGGCCTGCCGAGCATCCCGCAGTATGCCGGGCACGGGACCTTCGTGGCCGGTGTCGCGGGGTGTATGGCGCCCGAGGCCACCGTGTATGTCAACAATCACTTCACCAAGTCCGGCGGGGAACTGGAGCATGTGATAATCCAGAAGCTCGAACAGCTCATCCAGGAGCACTCCCCGCATGTGATCAGCCTTTCTGCCGGCACCTACACCCACAAGAACCGGCACCCGCTCGCCTTCAGCCACTTCCACAGGCGGCACCCCAACATCACGCTGGTCGCCGCGGCCGGCAACAACAGCACGGACCGGCCGTTCTGGCCTGCGGCCTTCGACTGGACGGTCTCGGTCGCCGCCCTCGGCGCCGACCAGCGCCACCGGGCGTGGTTTAGCAACTACGGCGACTGGGTGGACGTGTACGCGCTCGGCGAAGGCCTTGTCAACGCGTACGCCACCGGCGAGTACACCTACCATGAGCCGCCGAAACGGCCGACGAAGCAGACCTTCGACGGCATGGCCAGGTGGGACGGCACGTCGTTTTCCACGCCGCTGGTCGCCGGGCTCATCGCAGCCGAGATATCGCGTACTGGTGTCTCGGCTGCGGAGGCCAAGGAGGCCGTGCTCACGGCAGCCCGGGCACAGGAAATCAAAGGTGTCGGCCCAGCCCTGCTCCCCGGTGACATGGGGTAAGCCGGTGTCCGCAAGGGTCTGCGGCTGCGCTCGGAACCAGAGCAATGACCTCGTTGCGAGTCAACCGGCCAAGCACCCATCTCATGCATGCCCGGACCGGGCCCAGCCTCGCGAGCGTGCGCCACCGTCCGATCACGGCGACGGGCGGATCACAGCCCCGGATGCGCCAGCCAGCACATCAGCCCGGCCGACTCCGCCGAATAGGACACCACCGTCGCAGCGCCACCCCAAGCCCAGGACACCGCCGCCTTCCTGGCTGCTGCCGCCATACTTGCCGCGGGCGGTCGCCGCCCGGCGCCCACGTTGCAGGTGACTGGGCCATGTATCAGATCGCTCCCTGCCAGACTCTGGTCATGTGAGTACGTGCGATCCACTCGCGTTGCGTAGGGATGGAGGCCGGAGCTGATGCTCCATTGTGATGGTGTTCTCGCCACGGGCTTTGCCCGATCCGCCCGCACGCGGGAGGCTGAATCATGCTGGCAGGCCTGAACGGGCCTCGCCAGGGAAGGCCGGTCATGCGTTACGACTCCTCATCTGTCGCCCCCCTGGTCGCCCGGGCTGCTAAGGGTGACCAGGCCGCGTGGAACGAAATTGTCGAGCGATACGCGCCGATGGTGTGGTCGATCTGCACCCGCTACCGGCTAAGCGGCCACGACATCGAGGACATCGGCCAGAGCGTGTGGTTGTCGCTGGTCGAGCAGCTTGGGAAACTGCGTGAGCCGGCAGCGCTGCCCGGGTGGCTGGCGACCACCACACAGCGTGAATGCCTGCGGGTGTTGCAGGCACCCCGCAGATACGGCCGCTTCGGGCCGGTGCCGGCCCCCCGAGCGGATGACACCGTGATCGAGCAAGAGGTTATTACGGCGGAACGGAACGCGGCGCTGCGCGCCGCGTTCGGCGAGCTCGCGCCCAGGTGCCGGGAACTGTTGATCATGCTCATCACCGAGCCGCCGCACTCCTACGCGGAGATCAGCACTACCCTGCAGATTCCGGTCGGGAGCATCGGCCCCCAGCGGGCGCGGTGCCTGGAACGGCTGCGCCGCTCAAGGTCCCTGTCGGGGTTCATGGACGGGGAGACTATGCCTGCACACATGTGGCCCTCAGGAGGTGAGACTCGTGCGTGACGGCTGGGACGACGACCAACTCCTGACGGCGCTGGGAGAGGCGATGAGAGAAAGCCAAGCCGTCCCGGCTCAGTTCATCGAGATGGCCAAGAATGCTTACGCCTGGCACAACATAGACGCCGAGCTCGCGCAGCTCACCTACGATTCCAGCCGCGACGAGAGCTGGAGTGCCACCGTACGGTCCGAAACTGCCTCGATCCGGGCCCTGACATTCACCTCAGCGCATTTCTCCATAGATCTCGAGGTCACCGAGGACTCTCTGCTCGGTCAGATCCTGCCTCCGCAGGAAGGAACGATCGAGACCGGAACCGGGGCCGGCGCGACCACGGCCCCAGTCGACAAGGCCGGGCGTTTCTCCATCGAGCCCACACCAGCCAGCCCAATCCGCTTGCACTACCGCACCGCAGAAGGCACGGACTTGGTGACCGGCTGGATCACACTGTGACCGCGCTCTCGGCCACCGCATTCGCACGAGGAACGCCTGCCTCCGACCGGTGAGCCCGTCAGTCATCTGCACCTACCGGGTACGGGAGTACCGGTTCCGTGACCTTCTTGGCGGGGTTTGCGGCACGCTGCACACCCTGGGCTTCGGCACCGATGAGGAGGCGCTGGTGTTCCGTGGCATGGACGGTGGCCTGACCTACGTCGAGATCTACACCTGGGTGGAAGGCGGGTTCGGGCAGGCGCACGAGCATCCCGGCGTGCTCGCGATCTGGGAGGCGATGGATCCGCTGCTCGAAGACCGTGATGGGTATCGCAAGTGGGAGTTTCCGCACTTCGCGCGGGTGACGTTGCCAGCGTGACCCCCCAGCCCCGTGGCCTGGCCGAACTCGAAGCCCTCGATGCCGTCTTCGGTGCCCTGGCGCATCAGTCGCGGCGCACCATTCTCTCCGTGCTCCAGGCACGGGGTGGTGAGATGACCTCGCGAGCCATAGCAGCGCGGTTCAACTGCTCCTGGCCGACCACCTCACAGCACCTGCGCGTGCTGGAGAAAGCTGGCCTGGTCTCAATCACGGTGCGGGGCCGGGAGCACGTTTACCGGCTGGAGGCGGGGCGCCTTCGCGCTGTCGCCGGAGCATGGCTCGACAGGTTCGCGTGACGTAAAGGCCGTGGCCCGGCAGGACGTCCTTCCCGGTGACGCAGGAGGGCTACGTCGGATGAGGATGTTGCCCACCGCGCCTCTTGGAGATCATTAATCAGCATCGGCGTCACTTTGGCGTTGTCCGATGATGTTCCGGACGGCTTTTCGGTAAGGCGAGATCAATACACCGATCCGCTCTTCCGCCCGTGGCGCCGAGTCGGGGATTTCCGGGGAGGGGTTGAGCGAGGGTGTTTCGGGCTGGAACCTGGGTTGTGAACCACCTGTGGCACAGCAAGTCTGGGCAGCGGAAGCGCACGCGGATGGCGGCTACGGGCTTTTCGGTGGTGCTGGCCGCCGGCGTTACCGCGGTCGCCGCCCCATCGGCTGTGTCGTCCGCAACCCAGACGGTGGTGTCGCTGACGTTCGATAACGGTGCGATCAGCCAGTACACGCTGGGATACCAGCAGGCGCTGCAGCCGCGTGGGGTGAATGCGACGTTCTATGTCAATAGCGGCACGGTGGGCAGGTCGACCACGATGTCGTGGTCGCAACTTTCCACGCTGGCAGCCGCGGGTGATGAGATCGGCGGCAAGACCGTTGATGGCACCAACCTGACCACTCTCAGCTCGTCGCAGCAGATCGCTGAGATCTGCAACGACCGGCAGGCCATACTCCAGCACGGGCTGAAGGCGAACAGTTTCGCCTATCCAGGTGGCGCCTTCAATACCACGATCGAGAGCGAGGTTCAGAACTGCGGTTACGGGAACGCCCGCACCGCGGGCAGCCTCTCCCCGACCGGCTCGACCTATGCGGAGACGCTACCCCCGAAGACCTGGCTGGCGCTGCGTGCCTACGCCCCGAGCGGCCAGGTCACGCTGTCCAATCTGGAGTCCCTGGTGTCGGGCGCGGCCTCCCATAGCGGCGGCTGGGTACCGCTTGTCATCCAGAAGGTGTGCTCGCAGAGCCTCGACCCATCGAACTACTCCACCTGCACCGCATCTTCCGGGTGGATTGACCTTGGTGACCTGAACACATTCCTGAGCTGGGTGCAGAATGCGGGGCAGGCTGGGGGCGCGCCGGCCGGTGCGGTGTTCAACACGATGGAGGCCACGGCCATCTCGGCTGACACGGTTGCGCCGGCCACGACCATCTCCTGCAATGGGTCCCCCTGCGCTTCCACCACATACACCGGCACCGTCACGGTGACATTGACACCCACCGACCTCGGCTCGGGTGTCGCGAGCACCCACTACACCACGGACGGCACGACGCCCACACTGTCCAGCCCGGCCTACGCGGGTGCGTTCCCGCTGACATCGTCCGCGACCGTCCAGTACCGTTCCTGGGACAACGCGGGCAACGCCGGGGCGGCTCAAAGCCAGGCGATCAATATCCAGCAAGCGCCGGATACCACACCCCCCACGACAACGATCTCCTGCAAAGGGGCAGCCTGCACCAGCAATCCCTATACCGCGCCGGTCACGGTGACTCTGACCGCGACGGACAATACCGGCGGCTGGGGCGTGGCCAACACGTACTACACCACCGATGGGTCCACGCCCACCACTTCCAGCACCGTGTACACGGGGCCGTTCACCGTGCAGCAGAACACGACGGTGAAGTTCTTCTCCACCGACCTGGCCGGTAATGCCGAGCAGCCGAACACCCAAGTGATCCAGTTCAAGACCGTGGTCTCCCTGACTTTTGACGACGGGGATGAGAGTCAATACTCGCTGGGGTTCCTGCGTGGGCTGCAGCCGCATGGCATGCCTGGAACGTTCTATATCGCCACAGGGTGGACGGGCGTTAATTCCGGTGCGATGACCTGGTCCCAGCTGAGTGACCTGTACAACAACAGCAACGACGTGGGTGGCCACACCGTTGACCACATCGATTTGACCAGCTCGTCCTACACCCAGCAGCAAAAGACCGCGGAGGTGTGCGACAACTTTCAGGCCCTCACCCGGCATGGGCTGGACCCGGTCTCCTTCGCCTACCCCTTCGGCGCCTACGACTCGAACGCCGAGCAGATCGTCCAGAGCTGCGGCTTCAGCTCCGCCCGGATCACCGGCGGCATCGACCGCAACGGCGTCGGCGCCGGGCCGGTGTACGCCGAGTCGATCCCGCCGAAGGATCCCTATGCCGTGCGAACGGTCTACAACGGCGGCGGCTCAGCCCCCTACACGCTCTCCTACCTGGAGAACTCGGTGACCGCCGCGGTGCAGAACGGCGGTGGCTGGGCGCCTCTCGTCCTCCACGAAATCTGCTCCCAGACCTATGACCCCGCCGACTACAGCTTCTGCTCAACCAGCTGGGCGCCGATTGAGCTTGACACATTCAACGCATTCCTCGACTGGCTGCAGAACGCCGGCCAGCCCGGCGGGGCGCCCGCCGGAGTCGTCGTGCAGACGGCCCGCCAGGTCGTCAACGGCCCGGATACAACCCCTCCCGCCACCACGCTTACCTGCGACGGATCGCCGTGCCAGGCCACGGCCTACAACGGGTCGACCACCGTGGCTCTGTCGGCGGTGGACAAGGGCGGGTCGGGCATCAAGGCCACTTACTACACGACCGACGGCTCCACGCCAACCATCTCAAGCCCAGTCTGGAACAACCAGCCCTTCACGATCAACTCGGCCACGACGTTCAACTTCTTCTCCGTGGACAACGCGGGCAACGCCGAGCCCGTGGAAACCCAAACGGTGCAGGTGCAGCCGAACACCGATCCGGTCATCGGAGCGGCTGGCGACATCGCGTGCGATCCGGCGTCTCCAGCGTTCAATAACGGCTCCGGGACGGCTACGGACTGCAAGGCAATGAGCACCGTGGGCCTGCTGGCCGGCGTGGACGCGGTGCTGCCGCTAGGCGACGACCAGTACAACTGCGGCGGGGTCAGCGCCTTCGAGCAGTCCTACGGCCCGAGCTGGGGAGTGAAGAAATCCATCACCTACCCGGTGCCAGGTGACAAGGACTACGCCACCTCCGGTGGCACTGACTGCCCGGCCACCCCGGGCGCCGGGTACCAGACGTACTTCAGCAGCAGCGGCGGGCTGTCCGGTTCGCCGGTGCCTTCGGTGGTGAACGTGAACGACTCCACTGCCTACTACAGCTACAACCTCGGTAGCTGGCACATCATCGCGCTGAATACCTCTCCCTGTGCCCTCGGCACGCCATCTTTCTGCGCGGCAGGCTCGGCGCAGGAGCAGTGGCTGCAAAACGACCTGGCCAACGACACGGCCGCGTGCACCCTCACCTACTACCAGAACCCGCGCTGGACCTCCACGGCGGGCGGGGGCGATGCGAGCTACCAGCAGGTCTGGCAGGACCTGTATAACGGCGGCGTGGACGTGGTGCTGAACGGCGACTCGCACTGGTACGAGCGTTTCGCGCCAATGAACGCATCGGGTGCCATCGACAACACCAATGGCGTCCGTGAGTTCATTACCGGTACTGGCGGGGCGCCGCTGGACACGCCATCAACCGAGCTTCCCACCAGTCAGGTCCTCAACAACACCACGCATGGGGTCACCAAGCTGACCCTGCATAACGGCAGCTATGGCTGGCAGTTCGTTAACGACGGCGAGAGCGGTTTCACCGACTCAGGCAGCTCACCATGCCATGGCACGCCCGACCCGACGCCGCCCACCACGACAATGTCCTGCAACAACGGGACGTGCTCGGGCTGGTTCCACTCGCCGGTCTCGGTGTCCCTGGCCGCAACGGACAACCAGGGTGGCTCCGGAGTCAGCGCGACCTACTACACCACCGACGGCTCCACCCCCACGACCTCAGGCACCAAGTACACGGGCCCGTTCGCCGTTTCGAGCCCGTCCACGGTGAAGTTCTTCTCGGTCGATAACGCCGGGAATACCGAGTCCGTTCGATCCCAGCAGGTGCAAATCGACACCTCCCCGCCGACTACGACCATCGCATGCAACGGGGCCCCGTGCTCAAGCAGTTTCTACAACGCTGCCGTCACAGTGACGTTGTCGGCCACCGATTCCGGCGGTTCGGGGGTGGCAGGCACCTTCTACACCACCGACGGCAGCGATCCGGCGACCAGCCCGACGGCAACCCCCTACACCGGTGCGTTCACGGTGCCAGCAACCGCGACGGTGAAGTACTACTCCACGGACGTGGCAGGCAATTCCGAGGCGGTCAATTCCCAGGAGATCCAGGTGGACGGCACCACGCCTGTCACCACCATCGCGTGCAACGCAGTGGCCTGCTCAGGCGGCTGGTACAACGCGGCCGTCCAGGTCACGCTTTCTGCGACCGACACTGGCGGCCCGGGGGTGGCGAACTCCTACTACACCACCGATGGCTCCACGCCGACGACGTTGAGCACGGTGTACACGGGCGCGTTCACGGTGCCGGGCACGTCCACGGTGAAGTTCTTCTCGGTGGACACCGCCGGGAATGCCGAGCCCGTGAAGTCGCAGCAGATCCAGATCGACACGGCCGCGCCCACCACGACGATTGCCTGCAACGGCGCGGCGTGCTCCACCGGGTGGTACAGCGCGCCCGTCCAGGTCACGCTGGCGGCCGCCGATACCGGCGGCTCGGGAGTGGGCACCACCTTCTACACCACCGATGGGAGCGACCCTGCGACCAGCCCCTCGGCGACCCTTTACACGGGCTCGTTCACCGTTTCCCAGACCGAGATGGTGAAGTACTACTCCACCGACCTGGCGGGCAACGCCGAGGCGGTCATTTCGCAGCAGATCCAGGTGGACGGCACTACACCTGTCACCACCATCGCGTGCAACGCAGTGGCCTGCTCAGGCGGCTGGTATAGCGCGGCCGTCCAGGTCACGCTGTCTGCGACCGACTCTGGCGGCCCGGGCGTGAGCAAGATCTACTACACGACGAACGGGACTACGCCGACGACGTCGAGCACCGTGTACACGGGCGCGTTCACGGTGTCGACCACGTCCACGGTGAAGTTCTTCTCCGTCGATAACGCCGGGAATACCGAGGCCGTCAAGTCGCAGCAGATCCAGATCGACACGGCCGCGCCCACCACGACGATTGCCTGCAACGGCCGTTCACCGTGTCCCAGACCACGACCGTCAAGTATTACTCGATAGACAACGCAGCAAACAGCGAGTCCGTTAAGTCGCAGCTAATCCGGATCGATGCCGCGGCGCCGACAGTTTCGGTCACCGCCCCAGCGTCGGGATCCAGCTTCGCGCAAGGCTCGAAGATCACGGTCACCGCGAGCGCGGTTGATCTCGGAACAGGATCGGGAGCGCCTTCCGGCATCGCCAGCGTGACCTTCTACCTTGACGGGACCACCAAGCTGGCCACAGACACTACCAACCCGTATTCGTTCTTCTGGAACACGGCGAAAAGCGCGAAGGGTACACACAAACTCACCGCGGTAGCCACCGACGTCTCCGGCAACACGACGACTTCGGCAGCCATCACTGTCAGCATCACGTAAGCAATCGGCGTCAACGGGCCCGGCCGCGGCACCCCGGATGCCGTGAAAGCCGTGGCCCGGGCGGGACTCCCGCCCGGGCCACGGCTTTCTTCTGTGGCGGCAGAAATGCACTGCGCCGCTATGGGGTGATGGATGCCGTGTAAATGTTCTGGTCCAGCCCACCGGTCCCGTCGAAGCAGTCAGTGAACGAGGATGTGCAGGTGCCGCCGGTCTCTGGGTCACCGGCGACGTCGGCGCCATCGTTGTCACCGCTGGCGTCGGGCGCACCGACCGTGTTCCGCTGGTCGGTCCAGACCGCGCCGATGGTGTCGCCTTGCGCCGCCACGGTGATGTAGTCACCGAAGAACGGCACGAGCCTGCCACCGAACTGCTCGTAGTTCAGGTTTGTCGGCGTGTCGGTGACCTGGATGCTCTGGCCCCAGGTCTTGCCGCCATCGCTGGACTGGGCATACCTCACGTTGAGGCACGCGCTGGTTTGCCCGGTCGCGATGTTGCACGGCGCCCTCGTTGGCGCGTAGTCCGTGTCGCCCTGCGAGTCGTACCAGATCGCGCTGACCCGGTCGTTGGAGGCGACCAGCCAGGGCATGAACTGATGGCCGGTGGCTGCCGGTGCCAGCAGCTGCGGCGCCGACCAGTTCGTGCCGCCGTCAGTGGAAACCGAGAACTTGATCTGTCCCTGGCCCGACGACAGTGCGGACTGGAAGGCCATGACCACCGTGCCGTGAGCGTTGTCGGTTGCCAGGTAGGGCCCGGCCAGGTCCGAGCGCGGGAAGGTGAAGCCGGTCGGGCAGGCGAACGGCCCGTCGCCGCATTCCCGTGCCCCGTTGCCGGAGAACTGCTCGAACACGAACGGCGGGTACTTCACCGCGATGCGGGCCTTGGTGAAGGTAGTCCCGAAGTCGCTGGACGACACAAATGCTGCACCGTTCGCGGCGCCCGGGGCGGCCGCAAGGGCGCCACCCGTGTTGGCCTCCCAGCCGATGTCGACCTGCCCCGAGGGGCCGATCGCGATCGAGGGACCCTGGTTGCCGCAGATCCCGGACGAGATCTTCACCGGCGGGCTGAACGTGGCGCCATGGTCGGTGGACCGGCTGAACAGAATCTCGTTGCAGCCGGTGAGGCCATGGAAGTCTGACCACGCCGCGTAGATGTTGCCGGACTTGGGGTCCACCGTGAGATCGGTCTTGTCATTGAACGAACCGAGGCCGAAGGTGTTCTTCGCCAGGATCACGGTCCGGACGTACTTGGAGCCGTCGGTCGAGTGGTCGGAGGGGTTCGCCGGAGCATAGGTTGCCACCCAGATGTCCCCGGTGTTGTCCTTGGTCAGGCCCGAGGCCCCGTTCTCTGTTCCGCGGTTGAAGTTGTTGCCCATGTAGAACAGGTCACCTTGTCCGTCCCAGGACATCATGGGATCGCCGGCCGCGATGGCGCCGCCGGCCACGAACTGGTGCAGCGGGGAACTGGTGCCCTGCGCCGAGGTGTCGCCGCTGTAGCCGGGCAGCAGGCTGTCGGTCCAACTAGCGCCTGCGTTACTGCTGCGGTAGAAGCCGGCCCAGGCGTCACCGGCCGTTGGCACCGTGCAGTAGTCGTTGGAGCCGGACGACCACACGCTGACATCACGTGGGTCGATGGCCAGTGTGGGCTCGTTCTGCATCCTCTGGTCTGTGCCGCAGCGCTGCAGGACATTGTCGGTGTATGCACCGCCTGCCAGTTGGTCGGCGCTCTGGTAGGCGCCGTTGGCGCCGTTGTCGACCGTGACGCGCACGTTGGCGCCCGGCGACGGGCTTGACGCGGCAGCGGGGGAGACGCCGAGTGCCACGAGGGCCACCGCTGCGGCACCGCCGCTGATGAGCGCAAATCTCGCTCGCATACGAACCTCCATCCGCCAGTCACGACTGCGTGACCGGCCTGAGGGCTGTTCTATTCCCCCGACGATTCGTTGTTAAGTGGTCCCCTTCCGGCTGATATGCGGCATGGTGTGGTGAGCGCACGTGGGCGATGGTGCACGCTCCGTGATGTGACCGAGATCACACAGCGGGACGCAGCCGGGGCCGCAGTGTGACAACCACGAGGGCACCCGCCGCGGCCGCCGCGCAGATTACAAGGGCAGGCGGTGCGAACTCTGCCGCGATGCCCCAGAACGTGAACCCCACACCCTGGGTGAACATGAGGCCCGCGGTCGCCATGGCGAGAACGCGGCCCCGCAGCCTCGGGGGTGCTGTTTCGATGAGCAGCCGGTCAGTCCCAGCGCCCCACGCGAAGCCGAGACCGGACAGCACCAGCAGCGCCACGGCAGCGGCGAGACCTGGCTGGAACACAAAGACGGCCAGGGGGGCAAAGACCAGCAGAGCGGCAGGGACGATAACGCGGCGCTGGAGGCGGGCAGGGAGCAGGCGGGCGGCAACGATATCCGCTGCCACGGTCCCGGCAGGGAGTCCCATCAGCAGGAAACCTGCCGCCCGGGCGGGCTGACCGATGTGCGTGGCGTATGGGACGGCGAGCGCCTCGGGCGCGACCGAGCATGCCGGGACGAGCCAGCTGAAAAGGACAATGCGGCGTATCTGCTGGTGGCCGAGCGCTGCCCTGAGCCCGCGCAGGGAGTCACGCGCGATCGAGCCCTTCCCCGCAGTCCGTGCAGGCCGGCGAGCGGTGCCGAGCCGCAGCATGACGGCGGAAGCCGCCAGCGACAGTGCATCAATGGCCAGCGCTCCGCGGGGCGAAAGAATAACGAGCAGCAGCCCGCCGGCACCATATCCCACGATCTGCGCTGACTGGGCAACCATCCGCATCAGCGCCCTGCCGAGGACATATCGCGGACCTGGCGGAAGCACCTCGGGCAGTACCGCGGACCGGACACCCTGATAGACCGGTGCGATCAGCCCGTTGACGAAAAGCAGGGTGAGAAGCCCTGGAACCGGCATCCCGGGAATGATCATGCACGCGACCAGCGCCGTGCTGGCGAGGTCGCACCCGACGAGAACCCGGCGGGCCGGGAGCCGGTCCGCCGCTGCCCCGAGCAGGACACCACCAATGAGGTATGGCAAGAACGACAGCGCCATCACCGAGGCAGCCAGCGCGGGCGACCCGGTCCGCTGGTAAACCAGCACGGTGAGCGCGACCGCCGCCACCACGTTGCCGAGCATGGACACGATGTGGGCGGCGAAGATCGCCCGGAACTCGCCAACCCCGAGTACATCGCGGAATCTGGCCTTACGAGCCGGCGGGCTCGCCCAATCGGGGGAGAAGACCGGGCTGCCGTGGGCCGGGGCCGGGCCGCCGTGGGCGGGGACTGCGCTGCCGTGGGCCGGGACCGCGACGGGCTCTCGGGGAGGAGACATGGACACGAGCCTGCCCCGCCATGACCGTCCGCACTAGAGATTCGGCCAGCGCCGAATCTACGGGTCTACGATGGGAGCTGAACGGAGGAAGCGGCAGCCGAAATGATGAGCGGTTGCTGGAAGTTGGGAGCAGCGGGTGGGAGTTGGGAGCAGCGGCTGAGTGAGCCTCACCCTGGTGTTTGACGCCGACGATCCGGCGCGCGTGCGATTCGCCGTATCGCCGCTGTTCGAGACGGCGGCGGCGCTGCGGGTGCTGCTCGAGCGAAGGCGCCACAAGTACCACCTGCCCTGGCTGGAGTCGGTCCGCCCGGACCTTGACCGGATAGATCCATGGCCGTTGCTTGTCCTGTCGCCGCACAGCGGGTGGACCCCGGATTTCCTCAGCCCGGTGCCGGCCGGGCCGGGGACCGATATCGCGGACCAACTCGCCCAGGTCCGCGCCACCTCAGCCGAACAGGTGGCCCGCGAAGTTGAGCGATCACTCACCCAGCGGTCCGGGAGACCACCGCCAGCGGCAGCCTGGCAGCTCTTGGACGATCCGATCGCCACCCGGGAGCTGCTCGCCGGCCTGCTTGAACAGTGCTGGCAGCTGCTCATCGCGCCACACTGGCCGCGCCTGCGCGACCTGCTCCAGGCGGATGTCTCACACAGAACGCAGATCCTGGCTGGTTACGGGCTGGAACGCATGCTCGGCGACCTGGACCCAAGGGCCCGCTGGACTGGCTCCGCGATGGTGGTCGACTGCCCGGCGACTGGCGAGCACCGGCTTGGCGGTGCCGGGCTCGTGCTGATGCCGAGCGTCTTCTTGTGGCCAAGCCTGGCGGCGGTGATCGACCCGCCTGCCCAGCCGACACTCATGTACCCGGCCAGGGGGATAGCCGAGCTCTGGCAGCCGGCCCGCACCACGCATTCGGCCGTACTGGCCGGCCTGATTGGCCACACAAGGGCCGCGCTGCTCGAATCGCTTGCCGAACCCGCTGCCACGCACACTTTGGCCCGGCGGCATGGCCTGGCTGCGAGCACGGTTTCTGAGCACCTGGCCGCGCTCCATAAGGCCCGGCTGATCACCCGGCACCGTTACCGGCACGCCGTCCTATACCAGCGGACAGCCCTGGGGACGGAACTTGCAGAGGGAGGAGAGCCCTTCAGCGACCGATGACGGCACTGGTTTCGCGGCCAGGGAAATTATTTGCCTGCTGCGCTTGAAGTGAGTGGTGTGTTTAAACAGCGCTCTATTGGTGACTGATAGTGATTGAGGTATGACCTCACGCACGTGAGGGATGTAAGCGCCCTGTGTGTGCGATGCTCGCTTTGGCGAATTGACGCCGTGACCCCGCGTCACATCCGCACGCCGCTGTCTGGTGCTCCTCCGGGGCGAGACAGGTGTCGTGGGCGGAAACAAGCGCGCGCTGGCGCGCACGGCCGAAGGTTTCCGTTGTCCCTGACGAGGACTTTCAGCGGAATTTCACTCAAGATCGTCTTCGCATTCGCCGGCTCGGCGCTCACCTTTTCTGGGACCGCAGCCGGCACCCCGACAGGAACCATCGCCGGGTGGCCGGCCGAATCAGCTGCCAGTCATCCCGCCACTGCCGGCCACATGGCCGCCATGGACGCGGCCCGGCTCTCCGGCCCGCCCAGCCTCTCCCACACCAGGCAGGCGCGATCCCCGGCATCCGCCGTAGGATCCAGGGCACCCGCCGTCGAACTTGCCGCATCCGCGGCTGTGCGCGAATGGACACCGCGGCAGGCAGCCAGGCAGTTGTTGCGGCACCGTTTCCACTGGAAGCGGTGGCAATTCACGTACCTGAACCGGCTGTGGGCCAGGGAGAGTGGCTGGAACCGGTACGCGTCGAACCCGTATTCGGGCGCCTACGGGATTCCCCAAGCCACACCTGGGAACAAAATGGCGAGCGCGGGGCGCAACTGGCGGTTCAGCGCACGTACCCAGATTCTGTGGGGAATGCGCTACATCAGGGTGCGCTACCGCACCCCCTACTGGGCCTGGGCTCACTCACGCCAGTGCGGGTGGTATTAGCACCGGAGGCCGCCTGCGTGCCGTGATCCTGTTACACCGGCAGCGCCTCGAAGGCCCTGGCTGAACACCACCGGGGGACCCGCACGGGTCCCCCGGTGGCGCTAGCGGCCAGGACTCGTGCGCACGGCTGGCGAGGGCGGCGGCGGCGATTCGCGCCTTCGGGCTGCTACGACCTGGCGGGACCAATCGACCAGGGCCGTCAGCCGCCGTGCGTGCGCGCCGCGCCAGTACAGCCGCCCGCAGGATTGGCATTGCGCGAACGAATCGTAGGTGCGGCGTGTGCCCGGCTGAAGACCGTGCTCTATCTGCTCCTTAGCGGCCGGCAGCAGCATGCCGTTGCAGTCGCCGCACCGGGTCCACGGCGACAGAGGCGGGGCGAACCGGTCGAGGACATCCCGCAGCTGCAGGTCCGGTTCCGCGCCACGCACATAGGCGCCAAACGGCAGTGCCCGCCGCCGTAGCAGCCCGCGATCCTGGGTTAGCAGCGCCCTGGCCTCTTCCGTGGCCTGGTGGATCAGCTCATCATCGTCGGCGTCGTTACGGTAAGAGGTATCGAGCCCGAGCAGCCGCAGTCGGCGAGCCAGTGTGCCCAGGTGAACGTCGAGGCAGAACCGCGGTGGATCACAGGGCAGTGACTGGGGCCGCCGCACTGGGAACACGGTCACGGGCTGGCCGGGCGGGATCCGCTCGGCGGGTGAGGCCGGGCGCTGCCCGATATGCAGGTCGCCGGCCTCGGGCAGCGGCACTCCGACCGACTCGATCACATGCCCGAGCGACGCGGTGCCGTCGTAGGCGATCTCCACCGCCCCGGCCCGGTTCCGGGGGGCGAGGAAGAACCGCAGCGCTGGGTCGATTCGCAGGAGTACCGGAAACCGTGACACCAGGCCCTCTCTCTCCGGTCCCGTGACACCAGGCCCTCTCTCTCCGGTCCCGTGACACTAGGCCCTCTCTCTCCGGTCCCGTGACACCAGGCCCTCCGGTGTCCGGTCCCGCGCGCCCGGACACCGGATTTGGTGCCCCAATTGCCCGGAATTAGCATGACAAACGCGTTACATCACTCTCGTCCGCCCAGTAACATTGCGCTCCATCCTCTATCCAACGGCCGGTCACGGGGGCGGCACATGGTCGTACTGCGGCGGGGGTACTCGGTCCCGGAGCGCTTCTCCCTGTTCGCTGCGTGCGCGGCGATGGCTGGTGCTGTCTACCCCTCCCTCATGGCCCACACCGGAGGCCAGGGGCTCCCCTGCCCGTTGCGGACACTGACCGGGGTGCCCTGCCCGTTCTGTGGTCTCACCACCGCAACGGTCGCGCTCACCCACGGCGAGTGGGCGGGCGCCGCCACGGCCAACCCGCTAGTATTCCTGGCTGCTGCGCTTCTCGCCGCCACAGCCCCGGTGCTGGCCTGGCGGTCCACCGGGCACGTGCCGGCGCCACAGCCCTGGTCAGCCTCAGCACGCCGCAGAACCGCCTGGGTTATGGCGTGCCTGGTGGGCCTGAGCTGGCTGTTTCAATTGCACCGGTTCGGGTTCCTGTGAGCCCCGCACAAAGCTGTCCGCCAGGGTGGCGGCAGTCCGCTCAGTAAGAAAGGTCCTCTGTGACGTACGCGAACTTGCCCCAGGGAGAAAGTCCCGCTGTGACGTACGCGAACTGGCCCCAGCGAGTGGGCGCCTACCTAATCGACCTGGTCCCGGTCTTCGTTCTGATCCTCATCGGGCGGGCGGCCGGGGGTGCGATCTTCGTCGTGCTCTATCTCGCCTCGCTCGCCGTGAGCATCTACAACCGCTGGATCCTGGCGGGCAAGACCGGCCAGTCCTGGGGCAAGCAGGTCCTCGGGATCAGGCTGGTCAAGGAGGACACCGGCGAGCCGATCGGCGGGCTGATGGCCTTCGTCCGCGACATCGCCCACATCGTCGACAGCATCATCTGCTACATCGGCTTCCTGTTCCCGCTCTGGGACTCCAAGCGGCAGACGCTCGCCGACAAGATCATGAGCACGGTAGTCGTGCCGGCCTGACCCGTACAGGAGGCGGGAGCGCCGCAATTTTTGCGCGGTGCCCCCGCCTCTGCTGTTTTCAGCCGTGCTCCAGCTAGGCCGGCTGGTTATTGCCGAGGTGCCGCAGCTCCCGCCCGACGTAGATCTGCCGGGGCCGGGAAATCTTCTGATCCGGGTCCTGTATCCCCTCTTCCCACTGGGCCAGCCAGCCGGGCATGCGCCCGATTGCGAACAGCACCGGGAACATATCGACCGGGAACCCCATCGCCTGGTAGATGATGCCCGAATAGAAGTCCACGTTCGGGTACAGCTTGTGGTCGACGAAGTAATCGTCGGCCAGCGCGATCCGCTCCAGCTCCAGCGCGATGTCAAGGAGCCGGTTGGGGCCGGTGACTTCGAAGACCAGGTCAGCGATCGTCTTGATGATGGTTGCCCGGGGGTCGAAGTTCCGGTACACGCGGTGGCCGAATCCCATCAGCCGCAACTCGCCCTTCTTCACACGCTCGACGTAGGCGGGAATGTTGTCCACGGAGCCGATCTCGTTGAGCATCCGCAGTACCTGCTCGTTGGCGCCCCCGTGCAGCGGCCCGTACAGCGCCGCTGTCGCCCCGGCGGCGGCCGAGTACGGGTCGGCCCGGGAGCTGCCCACGACCCGCATCGCACTGGTGGAGCAGTTCTGTTCATGGTCGGCGTGCAGGATGAACAGCACATTCAGTGCCTGCTCGAGCACCGGGTCGGGGTGGTACCGCGGTTCGGTCATCTTCCACATCATGTTGAGGAAGTTGCCGGTGTAGGACAGTTCGTTGTCCGGGTAGGCGTACGGCAGCCCCATCGCGTGCCGGTATGCGAATGCGGCCAGCGTCGGCATCTTCGCGATCAGCCGGACCACCTGCTCATGGCGCCGTTCGGGGTCGGAGATGGCCTTGGCGCCCGGGTAGAAGGTGGACAGTGCGGCGATGGTGCTCACCAGGATGCCCATCGGGTGGGCGTCATGGTGGAACCCGTCGATGAACTTCTTGACGTTCTCATGCACGAATGTGTGGTGGGTGATCTGATCGGCCCAGTCGGCAGACTCCTTCTTCCCCGGCAGTTCCCCGCAGAGCAGCAAGTTCGCCACGTCGAGGAAGGAGGCCCGCTCAGCGAGTTCCTCGATCGGGTAGCCGCGGTAGCGAAGTATCCCCTTCTCCCCGTCGATGTAGGTGATCGCGCTGCGGCAGCTGGCCGTGTTCAGGTAGGCGGGATCGTAGGAGAGCAGCCCGAAATCGTCGTCGGAAACCGTGATTTTGCGCAGGTCGATGGCCTTGATCGAGCCGTTGGTGATCGGCAGGTCGTAGCTGCGCCCGGTGCGGCTGTCGGTAACATGCAGCACCTCTCGCTGGCCGTTGTGGGTGGTCATAGTTTCAGCTCCTCATACCCTGGAGTCCACATCGCAGCATCCACCGCATTCTCTACCTCCGTGTGGTCATTCATTCGTGACACACCGCTCCTGCGGGCCTCACGGGCGACTGCTATCGCTATCTTCCTGGAAGCTTCCCGCAGATCGCCCAGTGGTGGATAGAGGGCACCCTGGGAGAGCCGTTCCGCCGCCACCATGCCCGCGAGGGTGGTGGCGGCCACCAGGAACATCCGGTCGGTGATCTCGGTGGCCCCGGCCACGATCGCACCCAGCCCGATGCCAGGGAACACGAAGACGTTGTTCGCCTGGCCCACCAGGTAGGTACGGCCATGGATGTGAACCGGGTCGAATGGGCTGCCGGTCGCGACCAGCGCCCGTCCCTCTGTCCAGGCCAGCACGTCGGCGGGCGTGGCCTCCGACTTCGCGGTCGGGTTCGAGAGCGGGAACACGATCGGCGCGGGCGTCCGCGCCGCCATTTCCCTGATTGCCTTCTCCGTGAACGAGCCCGGGGTCCCGCTCGTCCCGATCAGGATGGTCGGTGCGATATGGGAGATCACGTTCTCCAGGTCATAGCGGCTCGCCGGGGCGAAACCAAACTGCGCGAGCTGGTCAGCCGAGAGCGCGAAGGGCCGCTTGTCCTCGTCGACATTGTCGCGGCCGTCGAAGATCAGTCCTTTCGAGTCGAGCATGACCACCGTGGGCACGTGGCCGTCCTGGCCCGCTGCCTGCCCGGCGGCGGCCTGACGTACCAGCGCGGCGATCCCGGTCCCGGCCGCGCCGGCGCCGAGAAGCAACAGCCGCTGGGATGCCAGCGGCTCGTCGCGCACCCGCAGGGCCGCCAGGATCCCGGCCGTGACCACCGCGGCGGTGCCCTGGATGTCGTCGTTGAAACAGGGCAGGCGGTCGCGGTACCGGCCGAGCAGCCGAATGGCGTTGTGCTGCTTGAAGTCCTCCCACTGGAGCACGGCCTCGGGCCAGGTGCGCGCGACAGCGTCCACGAACTTCTCTATGAACGCGTCGTAGTCGGCGCCCCGCAGCCGCTTCCCGGGGTAGCCCAGGTAAAGCGGGTCGTTGAGCAGGTCGGGGTTGTCGGTGCCGCAGTCGAGCGAGACCGGCAGCGTCAGGCTGGGGTGGATTCCGGCGCCCGCGCAGTAGAGCGCGAGCTTGCCGACCGGGATCCCCATGCCGCCGACCCCCTGGTCGCCGAGGCCGAGGATGCGCTCGTTGTCGGTCGCGTCGGGGTGTAGACGATCGGGGCCAGCTCCTCGATGTTGTCGACGAGGACCCGGTAGAACAGCGTCTCGTTGCGGTCCTGCAGCGCTGCCAGGCCGATGTAACGCTCCAGCGGGTCCGGCTTGCGGCGCAGGTGCTCCATCTCCAGCGTCACCTGCTGTTCGAGCGTCGCGGTGCGCCACGGGAAGTGGCCAGCGAGACCGAGTGCCCTGCGTTCCTGCCTGGTAAATGCCGTGTCCTTGTTGAGCATGGGCCGACCGAGGATATCTACGCCCTTCATACCTTGAAGGTAGATCCGGTTCGGGCGCGCGGACCGGGTCCTTGGGCCCCGGCCGTGGGGACCTATGGCAATACGGGCAGGGGTATCACGACCTCGGTGGGCGGGCCGGACCGGCCCGCCCACCAAGGTCGCGCAAACTTGCGCCTGAACCCTTCGCTGACGTGTCAGAGCCCTTCGTTGATGAGCCTGCCCGCCCCCTCGTACTTGGCCGGGTGGCGCCGCCGGAAGTAGAACGCGGCCGCCACCCCGGCGAGCACAACCACGAGGTCGATCGGGCCGAGCCAGTAGGCGTAGCTGTAACTCGATGAACAGGCCGATGATGAACGCTGCGATGACCGACTGGGTCAGCGACGCGATGTGCGGGCTCTTCCACCTATGGTGGGTGCGGCCGAGCGGCGCCGGCATCAGGCCCTCCCGGCCGAGCGAGTAGAAGTGCCGCGCGGTGGTGTTGTGGAACGCCATGCCGCAGGCGAACGACCCGGTGATGATCAGGTAGCTCATGATCGAGGAGACCCAGTGGCCCGCGTACTGCCTGGCCGGTCCGAGGTAGAACTCCGCGGGATTGGTCTGGGCCTGCGCGACCGCGGCGTGAACGCTCGAATAGCCGCCCAGCGAGGCCCACGAGGTGAGGGTGTAGAAGATCCCGAGCCCGATAACGGAGATGTACAGCGCGCGCGGCACGATGCGCTTGGGGTCGCGCGACTCCTCGCCGTAGTTGGGCGCCATCTCGAACCTTCGCCAGAGCACTCCGCGCAACGGGAGAGGGAGAAGAGCAGATGGCGGACAACGCGATAGGGATGATCGAAACCAAGGGGTACGTTGCCGCGCTCGCCGCGGCGGACGCAATGGTCAAGGCGGCCAATGTGACCATCGTTGGGCGTGAGGAGGTGGGGGACGGCCTGGTGTCGGTCACCATCATCGGGGACGTCGGCGCGGTGAAGGCCGCGACCGAGGCTGGCTCAGAGACCGCGTCAAGCGTTGGTGAGCTGGTGTCGGTGCATGTGATCCCCCGGCCCCACACCGAGCTAGGCAAGCACTTCACCATCTGGGATGAGCCCGCGAGCCCCGGAGCTGCGCGCCTACCTGCTCGTCCGGGACCTGCAGCGGCAGTTCGCCGCGTACCTGGGCACACCCACGCGCGCCCGGGGCTACCCGCCGTCCGCGGGGGAGCACTCGCTCATCGTCGAGGTGGCGCCTGGGCTGGCCATCGAACGGGTCACCGACCTGGCGCTGCGCGCGGTACCCAAGGTGGAGCCTGGCATCCTGTTCGTGGAGCGCCAGTTCGGTGTGCTCGAAGCCCGGGGGCGGCGCGTTCGGCCTCGTTTGCGGCGACACTGGCGAACAGTGCGGGGGTGACCTCGCATACACCAAGGCTGTCACCTGGGAGCACCATGGAGGGTGACGCTCGTAGACGTTTCGATGATCGGTGTAGCCGACCGCATCTACCTGAGTGGGCGCACCGAAGATGTGCAGACCGCACAGCAGGAAATCGCTGCCGTCCTCGGCGCGGTCGCAGGCCGTGACCATAGCGAGGGATGACATGGATCCCCATGACGTGCGGGACGACGAACGTCCCCCGGCTCTGAGCGCCGGGGCGCACCAGCACGACCTGTCGGTTGGCGGCAACGTGCTGGAACGAGTCACCCGGTGCGCCGAGCAGGCACTCGGCAGCTACGGCTGCCACCCAGCGACCACCGTCCGGCTGCTCAATGTCTCCGAGAATGCCACTTACCTGGTCGAGGACCCTGACGCGGGCCCGTCAGTCCTGAGGGTGCACAGGCTTGGCTACCACACCGAGGCCGAGATCGCCTCCGAACTGGCCTGGATGGATGCCCTGCGGGCGGAGGCCGGCGTGCGGACGCCGCGCGTACTGCCCGCGGCGGACGGTCGGCGGATTGTCACCGCGGTCGATACGGCCAGCGACGAGCAGCGCAGCTGTGTCCGGTTCGAATTCCTGGCCGGTGCCGAGCCATCCGATGACTCCTTGCCGCACTTCGCGGAACTGGGCGAGATCACCGCCCGGATGCACCGGCACGCCCGCAACTGGGTGCGGCCGCAGTGGTTCACCCGGTTCCACTGGGACCACGACACCGCGTTTGGCCGCCGGCCCCGCTGGGGGCGCTGGCAGGACGGCATCGGGCTTGACCATGCCGGAACGCAGGTGCTGGGCCGGCTCGATGCCACGCTGCGAGCGCGGCTGGCAGCATTCGGCACCGGGCCGGAGCGCTACGGCCTGGTGCATGCCGACACCCGGCTCGCCAACCTGCTCGTTGACGAGGGGGCGGTCAGCGTCATCGACTTCGATGACTCCGGCTTCAGCTGGTTCCTCTACGATGTCGGCACCTCGGTGAGCTTCTTCGAGCACGAGCCACACGTGCCGGAACTGGTCGATGCCTGGCTCACTGGTTACCGGCGTGTGCTGGGCCTGCCGGCCGAGGACGAAGCCGAAATATGGACGTTCATTCTCTTCAGGCGGCTGCTTCTGGTCGCCTGGATCGGCTCACACACGGCGGTCGACATCGCGCGGCAACTGGGTGCCGGGTACACGCGGGACAGCTGTGACCTGGCCGAGAAATACCTCACAAGGTTTGGATAACAGCTTGCTGCGGCGGCAGGCGCGCGGCGCCAGCGGCCCTTAGCAGGCACGAGGGAGAGGTAAGGCGAGCATGTTCACTTCCATCGCCGGCAGGGCCGTGGTCGTCACCGGGGCGACCCGGGGCATTGGCAAGGGCATCGCGCGCGTGTTCGCGGGCGCGGGCGCCCGCGTGCTCATCGTCGGCCGGAACCCCGGCACCGCCAAGGCCACCGCTGCGGAGCTGTGCGCGGCTGGCGCTGAGGTGTCGCATGTGCTCGCCGACGTCGGCCGCCGCGACGACTGCGAACGCATCGCGGCCACCGCACAGGAACGGCTCGGCGGCATTGACATCCTGTGCGCCAACGCAGGGATCTTCCCCGATGCCCGGCTGGCGGACATGACCGATGAGCACATCGACCAGGTGCTCGGCACCAACTTGAAGGGCGCCATCCTCTCCGTGCAGGCCTGCCTGCCCGCCCTGGCCCGCTCCGGGCACGGCCGGGTGATCCTCACCTCCTCCATCACCGGGCCGATCACCGGCTACCCGGGCTGGGCCCACTACGGGGCCAGCAAGGCCGGCCAGCTCGGCTTCATGCGGACCGCCGCGATCGAGCTCGCAGCCAGCCGGATCACGGTTAACGCGGTGCTGCCCGGCAACATCATCACCGAGGGTCTCGCTGAGCTTGGTGGCGACTACGAGGCGAAGATGACGGCCTCGGTGCCGCTGGGGCGGCTCGGCACGGTCGAAGACATCGGCCATGCCGCCCTCTTCCTCGCCACCGACGAGGCGGGCTATATCACTGGGCAGACGATAGTGGTGGACGGCGGGCAGGTTCTGCCAGAGTCGCTCGCCGCACTGGAAGGCTAAATGGCAGGCATAACTGGTACATCAGCACCTGCTGGAACCCCGGATGAGCCAGCAGCTGGGCAGCCGGGCCTCGGCGGGCGGACCCAGGAGGATGTGCGCCAGATTCTGGCCGACCAGATCGCAGCCGGGCGGCTCCGCCCAGGCCAGCGGCTCGGCGCTGAGCGCCCGCTCGCGGCCGCCCTTGGCGTCAGCCGGGCGACGTTGCGGCAGGCACTCGCCGTTCTGGAAGAAAATGATCTTGTCCGGCGGGTTCCCGGCCGTGGCGGGGGCACATTCGTCATCAGAGCCAAGATCGAGCGCGACCTGTCGCGCGTGGTCGGCGCGCACGCCCTGCGGCTGCGGCGGGGCGATCTGGTGATCGACCTTGTCCGCATCCGCCTTGCCGATGGCAGTCCCATCTCGGTGGAGCACGCCATGCTGCCCGCGGACCGCTTTCCCGGGCTCCTCGAACTGCCCCTGGGGGGCTCGGTTTAGGCCTGCCAGCCATCCGGCCACCAGTTCGGCATCAGCCGATGGCCAGCATTCCAGGGCGGGACCGCCCGTGACCTTCCCTTCGCCGATTTGCAGCAGCCCTGTCGCAACCGCGACGCACCAAGGCCGATGCAACGCCCGCACGTCGGCCATCGTGCGCACCCGCGGCGGGACGAGCACGCCCAGAGCCGCGCCCGACCGGCAGCTCCGGATCGGCCAGCGCGGGCAGGCCGACCGACAGATGTCCGGCCGCCCAGCGGCCCAGGGGCGTGATCACCGGCTTACCGACATCGCCGGTAACAGCGCCGAACTCGGCAAGCAGCGCGACCACCCCAGCCAACGGGTTCCCAGTTTCCGAGTCGAAGTACCGGTCAACTGCATGCATCGGCTCCCAGGACGACTTGTCGTACATGTCGCACAGGCCGCGCAGCGCCTCAGTCACGGCGTGCCAGAGACCGCCCTCCGCGTTAGCCGGCTTGCGATCCTCGCCCAAGACCACAAGCAGCGCCAGCACCAGCAGACGCACGCTGTCCTCGTCCTGCGGGTACGACTCCGCCGTGCACGCCGCGCGGATCGGGTGCAGGATGCCCTGACCTCGGGCGTCAGGAAGATCACCTATACGTATGACCTCGGCGCCTGCTGGGAGCACGAGATCACGCTGGAGAGGACGCTTGAGGGTGACCCGGGGCGGGACTACCCGGTCTGCGTCGAGTTCAAGGGCGGATCACCGGTCGAGTACTGGTCCGACGATGAGCCGGAAGAATCCCGGCCGTTCAGCCTGGCCAAGGTCAACCGCAGGCTGGCCGCCCTCAGCGCGAAGGAGTGACCGCGACTGTCAGCCAGTGAGGCTCGCCGGATGTCGCCGGTGTCTCGCGGTCGCAAGTCGAAGAAGTCGCAGCGGCACAAGCGCGCACCCGCTCCCGGCTCTGGGCGGGTGAACGCGGTGGAACTTGGGCTCTCCGGGCCGGGGTAACGGCGCGTGGCGGGGGCCATGTCGGCTGGCGCGGCGTGCGCTCATGCGCAGCGGGCCAAGGCTTGGCTGCGCCTTCGCCGATGAGGCCAGGCAGGGCAGGACGGCCGCCGTGGTCGATGCGGTTGGTGGACAGGCTTGGCAGTGAACAGGCCACGAACGTGGCGGCTTACGCTTACGCGGGCCCGCCGGGTTGCGCGAGCCGCTCGATGCGGGCGAGGAGTTCTTCGGCGCAGGTCTCCTGTTCGGGCTTCATCAGCACGCTGCGCAGGATGCGCGCTTCTCCCTCGCCGCGGACCGTGTGCCCGCGGGATGAGAACCCGGCGTCAGCGACCCGCAGCGTGCTCAGGAACACCGGGTCGTCGCTGGCCATCCCGGCGGCCAGCATGCGCGCGGACGCGAAATCAATGTCCGCGAGCGTGCCGCGCCGGGGGAAATAGGAAACGATGTCCAGGTCGGGCTGCTGGTAGAGGGCAAGAGACTCCGACTTCTCCAGCAGGGCCGCGAAGGCCAGCGCGGCACGCCGGGTCGCGGCGAGCACCTTCCCGAGCCCGCTGGGGGTGGCCGGCAGGACCTGCAGCGTGACCCAGAGCGCCGCCGCGGCCGCGCCCGCCCGCGAGCACTCCAGGCTGATCTCGCCGAGATGCAGCTGGTCTGACGTGAAGTAGGTGTACGGAGAGTCGTGCGCGTAGAACCGGCCCACCCCCGGATCGGCGAACAGCACGCAGCCGCAGCCATATGGCTGCAGCCCGTGCTTGTGCGGGTCGACGACCACGGAGTCGCAGCGGGCGATGGCCCGCCACGGCGCGGCCTCAACCTCCTGATCCGCGTCAACCCCGAGCGCGGCCTCAGCCTCCTGATCCGCGTCAACCCCGTGCCCGGCCAGCAGGGTGAAGAACCCCCCGTAGGCGGCATCCACGTGCAGGCGCACCCCGTACCGGTCCCTCAACTCCAGCGCCTCATGGATGGGATCGACCGCGCCGAGCCCAGTGGTACCCGCTGTGAGCACCACGGTCCCGATCCGGCCCGTGCGCAGCAGGTCCTCACAGGCCGAGAGGTCCATCCGGCCACGCGAGTCCGCCGGCACCGCATAACCAGGCATCCGCAGCATCTGGCACATCCGGCCGTGGGTGTAGTGCGCTTCGGTGCTGTAGGCGACGCCGGCATCGGGGTGGGTCTCGCGGGCGACGAACAGCGCCTCCAGGTTGGCGATGGTGCCGCTGCTGGTCAGGTGCCCCAGGTGGGTGCCGAACCCGAACATCGCGGCCAGGTCGGCCACCACCTCCTTCTCCATCTGTGCGGTCGCGGGCCCGCCGTCGAGAGCGTGGTTGTTCGGGTTGATCAGCATCGCGGTGACATAGCCGGCCACCGCCGCCGGGTGGGGCGGCTTGAGCATCTGCCCCGCGTAGCGGGGATGGAAGAACGGGTAGTTGTCGTGCAGGCGGCTGGCCAGCGCCGCGAACGCCGCCGCGAACTCCTGGTCCGGCACCGTCAGCGCGGGATGGGGCTCGAAGTGCCCGTACTCCGCCGCCCACTCCTCGACCGCGCCCACCGCCCGGTCAAGCCAGTACTTGAGATCCACGCCTAGCGCCTGTTCCCGGCCGCGCTGGCGGCAAGGTCGGCAAGGGCGCGGGCGGAGCCGAGCGAGCTGTCGATCGCCAGCAGCCGCGGCGCCTCCTCCCCCCGGACCACCGCCTGAATATGCCAAACGGCAGGAGCGAACGACTCCCGGTATCCCCGCAACCCCGGGTAGGTGGCTGGCTCTTTCCCAGGCGTGCAGACCTGGAATGTGTCGTGCGCCCTGGGGTGGAACGGGTTGGTGACGTTGATGTGCCCGGCGGTACCCAGCAGCCGGCTGAACGTGTCGAGGGCGCGGGTGAACCCGCAGGAGAGCAGCAGCCGCCGGCCCCCGGCGAAGCCGAGCGAGCCCCACGTGGCCACATCAACGCCGCCCGGGTCCCACTCGGAGGTGGCCCAGGCGGTTTCAGGCTCGCCACCAAACAAGTCGCGGGCGAGGCGGACCGGGTAGCAGCCGACATCGTTCAGGGAACCGCCGGCCAAGCCGGCCGACATCCTGATGTTGTTCTCCGGGCGGGTGAGGAGGAAATGGAAATTGGACTGGATCTCCCGGAGTTCGCCGATGGTACCGTCGGCGAGCAGGCCGCGCAGGCGCTCCATCTGGTCGTGGAACGGGAAGATGAACGCCTCCCACAGTGGCGTGCCGGTCTGGCGGGCGACGTTGAGCACCCGCTCGGTTTCGGCGGGCGATTCGGTGAGCGGCTTTTCGCACAGCACGGGCTTGCCGGCCTGGAGCGCGCGGATGGTCCACTCGGCGTGCAGGGAGTTGGGCAGCGGAATGTAGAGGACGTCCACGCCGGGGTCGTCGATCAGTGCCTGGTACCCGACGATCGCCCGCTCGACTCCGTTCTCGCGGGCCCACCCGGTGACGCGGTCGCGGTCGCGGCCCGCCACCGCCGCGGGCTCCCCGCCCGCCTCCAGCACCGCCGGCAGGAAAAGCCGGCGCGCGATGTTGGCCGTGCCGATGATGCCCCACCGCACGCTTTGAGCCACCGTCCTCACCGGTCCTTCTCTCCCCGTGTGCATTCTCCCCCGTCCCGGGCGTTGGCGGGCGCCCGGGCAGCGAGTGCCGCGGAACACCCGTCAC